>Ga0137401_10000570_pt1 | contig 14739 bp, 16 predicted proteins | sample CZOMad1_1_16fung_FD_108286 | JGI IMG/M metagenome (GOLD analysis project Ga0137401, IMG submission 108286) | Vadose zone soil fungal communities from Angelo Coast Range Reserve, California, USA - CZOMad1_1_16fungal (Illumina Assembly) | ecosystem: Environmental > Terrestrial > Soil > Vadose...
CTCCGCATCTCGGGACGCCGCGCCATCGCCCCAGATTCTACCAGATTCGCCTTTTGTTCGCCTACATAAAAGGTCGAAGCCGGGTATCAAGGCGATGCCTTCAGGCATCGCAGGCCCGTGTGGGTCGGACACTCCTGTCCGACGCTCTGGACGTTCCTCCCTCAAGATTTCAGCCGGGCTTAATCGCCAATACTTTCCGCTGGTGAAACTGCCGCTTGCTGCCGCCGTTCCAGGACCATGGGGTAATTAGCCGCGCGGATGCGCAGGCGTTCAATGTGCAGGTGTAACGCAGCACGCAGTTCGACCAGCTTTTGAATTTGCTGGTCGTCGTCCTTGCCTGCTAGTAGCTCCTTACACAGCTTGCGGATTTTATCTTCGATTCGACGAGGCATGGCCACGCTGCATTCAGATGCAGTGGCGCGAGCTGTAGATTACATTACTGCCGCGATTCATGCTCTACAGTGCTCACTGTAATGAGGTTTTTAGAGCTGTAGTGAGGTTCTTTAGAACTGTACTGAGGTATTGACGGTAGTGACTTCTTAGCACGGCCACGCTATTACGTACGAAAAGGGCGTTGGCTTGTTCTCCCCACAAGGAGGGCAAAATGAATGACGAAGAAATTACGTTTTTGACCTGCGTGCAATGCGGCAAGCCGGTTTCCCTCCGAATTGCCACAACAGATGAATATGGGCACGCCGTCCACAAGGAATGCTACGAGCTTCGTCTCAAGGCAGAGTCGGATGCAAGGACGGTGAAGGACGATATCGCCCGGTACAGTGCCCTCTCAAACTGGCCGGATGTTTATACCAACGCAATGTTGGAACTCGAAGACGCCGTCTTGGCTGAACGCATCGTCGAGGCACGCGAAGAAATCGCCAAGCGTCTGATGGAGTTGAACCACCTACCCGGTCTGCATACCGCAGAACGCCAAGCCATCAATGACGCCCTGCAAGGCTTGCTGATTGTGGAACGCGAAGACCAGCGGTACAAAGCTGCCGAGATGGGTAAGGCGGCTTTGGAAAAGACTAGCTCGATAGCCCGAAGATCTACGCCGCAGGAATCGGAGCCCGACTAAGGCTGGTCATCCCGACCACAGTGGAGGGACCTGGCGGGTGGCCGAGCTTTTGGCGGGTGGCTCGGGCTTTTGATCTCTCTAGACCAACCGAGACAAGGGATGCCCCATCCTTCGCGTACTTTGCGAAGGGTGGGAATGGGAATGTCTGCACAACGGAACAGGGCCGGGGCCACTGAGGCCGTCTGTGCACCCATCAGTGAAACAGCGGATGCGGCGTGAAGCTCTCAGCCAGTTCCATTTTCATTCGCACCAAATCCGTGGGCCCGTAGGAATACTCTTCGCCGCACTCGTCGCCGCGCACTTTCAGCCGATCATCGACCTCGGGTGGAGCTTCGAAGGCATCAGTCTCGCCCAGGCGGTGCCATCCCTCAGCATCTCAGAACGAATTGGCCCTCTGTAGTGGCGATCACGCGACAGACTCTCGCTCATTCGCTTCGTAATCTCTGAGTGCACTAGCGATGCAGTCTTTCGCATAGGCCAGCTCCAAAGCATCTAACATTCCGGCCAAGTCAGCGTCCTTCTGGGCGTTCGACAGATGCCTGAGTGCAGATCGCAACTGTTGGCTGATGTGATCCGTGGCCATCTCCTTGCGGACGCTGTCCGGATCCTTCTTCTGAGTATTCCCAATCATGGCTAGCCACTCCTGAGCTTGTTGATCGTAAGGTAAGGCGTTCACCAATTTCGTTCGAACCTGATCCGACGTCAACATTTCGCAGGAAGGTCGAACGTATCGTTTTTGGGCTGGTGGATAATTCTCCTGAGGTTCGGAGCTGACATTCTTCATTGAAATCTACCTGCTCTGTTCTGCGATCGCGCCAGAATCATAACAAACGGATTCCAATTTGGTAAGCCGATTCGCTCATCCGGAGAAATCTTTACAAAACGTTACAAATCGGCAGGCGGCCCACCCAAGTCGTCAGCACACGCTCAGTGAAACAGCGGATGCGGTTGGAAGCTCCCGGCCAGTTCCATTTTCAGCCTCACCAAATCCGTGGGCCCGTAGGAATACTCTTCGCCGCACTCATCGCAGCGCACTCTCAGGCGATCGTCGACCTCGGGCGGAGCTTCGAAGGCATCGGTCTCGCCCAGCGGAATCTTGTGTCCACTGAAAATGTTTTGGTGATTATGGAACTTGTGGTTCTTGCAGACTACGACCCAGAAGTATTCCTCGGGTCCCTCCCAAGGATTCCAAGTGCCCGTGCCCATAGGGGGCCTCCCCGATTCGATGTCGGCGGAAGAAATGATTTGATGATGGCAGAAATTCTACTTAGAGAGCCCGAGAATCCAACATGGCACCTTCGAGGTAAGGTGAACACCGGATACTGAGGCGAGCGGCCGCCCTTCAGTTACAGGATTCGCAGTATGGACGGCCAAACAGGACTGTCGTAAAGTCCACTCGCGCTGCGTTTAGAAAGAAACAGGAGGTAAATCATGCTGCACAAGATCGCAAAGTTGATGTATTGGGTGATCCCCATTATTTGCTTGAGCCTCTGCCCGGCCGTTTTGCTGGCTCAGGCTGCTTCACCGGAACCGCAAGAGAAAAAAGCCGCGAAGTCGTCGCACACGCAGACCGTGACGGGATGTCTGCAAAAGGGTGACGAAGCGGGAGAGTTTTCCATCACGGGCGAAGACGGCAAGACTTGGGGACTGCGCAGTACCGCCGTCAAGTTGGATCAGCACCTCGGCCACAAAGTGACGGTCACCGGTTCGAGAAAACATGAGTCCAAGGCCGAAGAGAAGTCCGAAATGAAAGAAGGACAGATGGAGAAGGCAGCCGGGAAAGAGGAGTACGCTGACCTGAATGTCACCCATCTGAAAATGATTAGCGAGACCTGCAGCAAGTAGACCCGTGACGGGTGGCCCACTCAAGCCCTCTTTTGGCTTGAGTGGGGCATCTGAAAAGCCGCGATGTGCAAGATTTTGCGGTTCCATCCAGAGAACCTCCGCCCCCGCCAAAAGCTTGTCAAGCCCCTGAAACCGCCCTTTTCAGCCTAAGTTCCACATTCCAAACCAAATAAAGTCCCAACAAATTTGTCAATTTTCCGGGTTGACAATGATATCCTGAACTTAAGAGTAGATTTTCCGAAGATTCAAGACTTCTGAGGCGCACGCCCTTTTGGGCTTGCGCCTTTTCGTCTTTCTGGACAACAGGTTTCCAGACGAAAGGCTGCCATGAGAAACACCAAACACGCCGGCGAACTGGCCGAGCTTCTGTTCGAGTACCGGGCCACGGAAATCGGGATGACCGTCTGCCGGCCCCATGGCGACAACGCCCGCTACGACTTCGCCGTCGATAACGGTGCCCGTTTCTGGAAGGTCCAGGTCAAGTACTGCGGCGCACCGCCCCGGGGACGCCACTATAACGTCAACGTCTGCCGCCACTCCCAACAGGGCGCTCAAGCCTATCTGCCCTCGGAAATCGACCTCCTGGCCGCCTGGGTCGTCCCCGAAAACCGCTGGTACATCTTCCCGGTCGCTGTCCTCGGCGGCCGCCTGAACCTCAAAGTCGAAATCAACGAAAAAGAAGGTGGCCGCTTCTGGAACTACGTCGAAGCCTGGGACCTCCTCCGCGCCCCAGAACCCGCGCCGGTCCCAAATCCAAAGGCTGGGGGTGCCCCATTCAAGCCATCTTTTGGCTTGAGTGGGGCAGTTTTCCGTGAGTCATTCTTCAGTGGGCCATTCTTCAAAAATCTAAGTTTGTTTTTGTCACAGGCGTTCGCTATGATTCGGCACCAATGCAGCAGGCCTCCTATACCCTAGGTCCGACTCTGCCGGCCGAAGCCGGTAAACCACCTTGGCGGCCCAAGACCGCTGGACGCATCGCCTTTTTTCTTGGTCCTTTCGCAGGCGCCTTGATCGTGACGATGAGCCTCCGCCGCATGGGTCAGCCACAAGCGGCCAGGAAGGCGATGCTCTTCGCGCTTGGATTGGCGACCATTATGGGAGTGATCCTTTTCTTTGTGCCCGATGCAGTGGGAAGAGTTGTGGGCTTGGGCGTAGAGGCCGCATCCCTATTGTTCTTTCCGGGCCTAATGGAGAAGGAGTTCATCGCATGGCAAGCCGCCCATCCGGCTTCCACACCCGCTAACGGCTGGCTGGCAATCGGCTGGGGCCTGATCGGAGCTCCCATGCTCTTCGTGGTCCTTTTCCTTGTTTTCCTCCCTCTGATGCTCCTGTTTCCCGGAAGATAGTTCCATCCTCAGAACCTGCAAGCGAATCTTTAAGCGGTGCCGCACACCGACTGGCGCACACTATGAGTACCAGCGCAGGTAGGTCGCCAGACCCAGCAGAAGCACAAGCCACCAGAGCACCAGAACGCTGCGCATCCATAGTTTGTATCTTGTCATTCGCCATCGCCGCGGCAAAATGTTCGTGCCCGCGGCCAGCAGGATATACAAGGCTGCAATTTCGGCAAGCGTCCCCAGTGCCGCGTGTGCCGTCGCCAGAGCGTAGAAAGGCTTTCCCAGTTTGACCGGGATCTTTGGACTCACGCGTGAGTGAAGAGACGGCGCCATCAGCAGGAGAATGACGCCGAGGTTGAGAACCACAACAGCGCCCTGGCTCCACGCATGCAGCCGGAACCTCTTCTGGCGTGCGAGTACAGCACCGAGGAGCAACGCCAATCCCATGCCCATTTCGAGCAACAGCACCACGTCCGCGTAACGGGGCGCCGCCGTCCCAAGGAAACCCTCCTTCACTGATACCCCCAATTCGGCCACGTCGCCCGCAATTCGTTGGATTGGATAGAATGCCAAACCTCCAGGAAGGGGCTTTTATTCCAAAGGTTCTTATTCGAAAAAATGCCCGGTGTAGTGCAGTTGGAGGATGAACGCCGAGGTACGCCGAACGAACGCAGACGGAACGTCGAGGGAAAGCCGAGAGAGCGCTTTTGGCGAGGAAGCTCTACGGGAACGCTTTCGACGAGGGAGCGCTTTCGACAGGGAACGCTTTCAGCGAGACAGCGCTTTCGACGAGAGAGCGCCGCGCGAACGCTTTTGACAGGGGAACGCTTTCGGCAAGAGAGCGCCGCGCGAACGCTTTTGACAGGCGAACTCTTTCGGCAAGAGAGCGCTCTTGACAGGGAACGCTTTTGGGCGGAGCAGCACTTCAGTGCCGCTGTACCAGACTGCCAAGAAACGCGACTTTAGTCGCTGAGGCAAGGCTTTTTCCGACTCTTAAGTCGAGCCATTGCGGTCAACAGAGGGATGGCACTTCCAGGTGACTTTCGCGTTTCTCCGGCATCTAAGATTCAAGGGTTTACGTGCTATACTTCCATGAAATCGTGGCGTTTTGGGGCTCCCTTCTTCCGCCACACCTAACGAGGTCTTTCCGACATGCCTAGCCGTTCCCGGCGTTCGCTCGTCATCGTCCCTGTAGTTCTCGTACTGTGCGGTCTCATCGGCGTGGTTTTCGCGCAAAAGAATGAAACCGCCAATTCCGCCAACGCCGAGGGCGATGTCAGCAACAGCCTGATGAGCTTCACCCAGGTCTACCGCGTCATCGAGCAGAACTACGCCGAGCCCGTCAACGCCGATAAGGCTATTTACGACGGTGCCATTCCCGGCATGCTCCACGTGCTCGACCCGCACTCCAGCTTTTTCGATCCCAAGCAGTACTCGCTGATGCGCGAAGAGCAGCACGGCAAATACTACGGCGTCGGCATGACCGTGGGTCCGCGTAATAATAAGGTGATCGTCATCGCGCCGTTTTTTGGGACGCCCGCGTTCCGCGCCGGCATCCACCCCGGCGACATCATCATCGCCGTCGACGGCAAATCCGCCGACAACCTCAGCACCAGCGACGTAGCCGATATGCTCAAGGGACCGAAGGGCACCACGGTCCGCATTACCATGCTCCGCGAAGGCTCCGAGAAGCCCCTCGAATTCGCTGTGATCCGCGACGAGATTCCGCGCTACTCCGTCGACCTGCACTTCCTGATCAAGCCCGGCATCGGCTACCTGCACGTAACCAATTTCCAGGAGACGACAGAGAAAGAGGTATCCGACGCCCTAACAGAATTCGGCGACATCAAGGGCCTAGTCCTAGACCTCCGCCAAAACCCAGGCGGCCTCCTCAACGAAGGCGTGGGCGTAGCCGACAAGTTCCTAAAGAAGGGCCAGGTAATAGTAAGCCACCACGGCCGGGCAAGCTCTGAAAAGCGCTACTACGCAACCCACGGCAACGGCGGCAAAGACTACCCCCTAGTAGTCCTCGTAAACCGCGGCACAGCCTCCGCCGCCGAAATCGTCTCCGGCGCCATCCAGGACCACGACCGCGGCCTGATCGTAGGCGAAACCACTTTCGGCAAGGGCCTAGTCCAAACCGTCTACAACATCGCCGAAAACACAGGCCTAGCCCTAACCACCGCCCGCTACTACACCCCCAGCGGCCGCCTAATCCAACGCGACTACTCGTCCATCTCTCTCTACGATTATTACTATAACCATGAGGGGGAGGATGGGGGGCCTAACCGGGAGGTTAAGCTTACGGATGGGGGGAGGACGGTGTATGGGGGTGGGGGGATTACGCCGGATGTGAAGATTCCGCCGGTGAAGTCGACGCATTTGCAGGAAGCGATGTTGCAGCATTATGCGTTCTTTAACTTTGCTAAGCACTATACGGTTGCGCATCATCCTGGGAAGGATATGGTTGTGGATGAGGCGTTGCTTTTGGAATTCCGGAAGTTCATGGATGACGAGAAATTGACGTTCACTGAGCCGGAATTTGGCGAAGTGGCGGATTGGGTAAAGGCGAATATTAAGGCAGAGATCATGACGGATCTCTATGGGCAGGAAGAAGGACTGAAGTCGCGGGCGGAGTGGGATCCGCAGATCAATAAGTGCCTGGAGTTGCTGCCCAAGGCCAAGGATTTGGCGGAGAATGCCAAGCACGTGGTGGCCGAGCGGCAGGGGGCTTCGAGTTTGGTGCGGTAATTCAGTTGTCAGCTATCAGCCGGCAGCTTTCAGCTTTCGGTGAAATCAGCCCATAGGCTGGAAGCGAGCGATGACTGGGAATCTTGTTCTTTGGAGTCTCGCCGCCGTGGTTGCGCTGATCGCCGGGGTTACGGACTGGCGGAGCCGGCGGATTCCAAATTGGCTGACCGTGCCTGCGGCGGCTTTGGGGTTGATTCTTAGCACAGTTTATTTCGGTTGGCCTGGGGCGAAATCTTCGCTGGAAGGGCTTTTTCTGGCTATGCTCCTGCTGTTTCCCTTTGTGGCTTTGCATGCATTTGGGTTTGGGGATTGGAAATTGGTGGGGGCTTCGGGGGCGGTTTTGGGGGTGGATCGGCTTTGGCCGGTGTTTTTTGTGGCTGCGCTGGTAAATGCTGGGATTGCGCTGGGGATGGTGAGTTGGCAGGGGCGGTTGGGGAAGACTTTGGGGAACATTGGTCGGATTTTTTGGGCGATGGCGCGGTTGCAGCGGCCCGATCCGTCGATTTCGCTGGAGAATCCTGAGACGGCGAAGGTGCCGTTTGGAGTCGCCTGGGCACTGGCGCTGGTGGGGTGCGCGGGTGCAAAATTGTGGGGTTGGTAGGGCGGAATCATGAGCGGGTTTCCGAAAGCTAAATTACCGGGCGAGAACATCACCTCAGCGGCTAAAGCCGCTCCAGCGGCAGGGACAATCGCAGGGCTGAAGCCCTGCGACGCCCAGAATCCCTGTGCCACCCAAAATGCCCGCCCCCTCGACTCGATCAGGGCAGGCTCTGTCGCTGGCGCGACAGGGACGGGGCACCCGGAAGGCAGTTCTTCGAACCGCTGCAGGTCCCTCCCGTTGGCCGGGATGACAAGCCTTAATTTGATTGGGCGAGCGATTCGGCGTGGGTTGCGTCGAAGTTGGCGGGAGTGTGGGGCGGCAGAGATTGCTGAGGCTGCGTTCGTGTTGCCGTTGCTGTTTATGTTTGTGCTGGGGATACTACAGTTTGGACGGATGTATCTGGTGTATTCGACGATCCAGCGCGCGGCGATGGAAGGGGCGCGGGCGGCGGCGGGATCGACATGTGCGACTTGTGGAACAGGGCCGTTGACGGCGGCGCAAGTGGCTACCAATGTGGTGGGGCCGATTTTGCAGAATGCGCATGTGGATCAGACCTTGCTGACGGTGCCGGCGACGGCAACGCGGAACTCGTGCACCGGGGTGGCAGTAGCATGCGACCCTCTGGGAACTGGGGCGACGCCGAAGATCTGCGTACAGAAGAATGTGGTGCTGAATTTGACGAGCGGTGGGTTGCCGACCAGCGGGTCTCCAGTTTGTGGAACGTCGGTGCGGCTGGTGTACCCGTATAACTTTTCGTTGCCGTCGGTGTCGACGGCGCCGCCGTATGTGACGCGGCAGAATTATGCTCTGAGTCTGAAGGCGCAGGCTCAGGTGAAGGGAGAGGACTAATGGTTGCCTACTCCTTACCTCAGAGGCTAAAGCCGCTATTTCTCCGGTCCTTTCATGCAGCGCTGAAGGGCTGCTGCACCCAAAGGCTTGTTCCTGCTGCCGTATTCAAGAAAGAGCAGATTCCTCCTGTTGGTCGGAATGACAAGACTTCTCTACGGCAGGTCCCTCCGCTGCGCAGTTGTTTCGCTTCGCGAAGCAACTGCTGCGGTCGGGATGACAGGCCTTGTTTAGAGCAGATTCCCTTCGGCAAGGTCCGGGCAGGCTCTCCCGCCGGTCGGAATGACAAACCTTGTGGAGGCGCGTTTCGACTGAGCATGCGGGCGAAGGGCGGGGATATGTTGGCGGAGGGTGGGGCTACGCTGGCGGAGTTTGCGTTTACGTTGCCGATATTGGCTTTGATTTTGTATGGGATTTTCGATTTTGGAAGTGCGTTGGTATTGAAGCAGAAGTTGGAGCATGTGGCGTATGAGGCGACGCGGACGGCGGCGAGCCAGAGTACGGACGACCTTTCGAATGCAACAGTTGGGGCTTCGGGGTCGGTGGCGGATTTGCGGGATACGGTGGCACAGAATCTGCAGAATGCCGGGGTTGACGATTGCGGGTTGCTGGGGGCGGCGCCGAGCAGCGCGAACGTGGTCACGTCGACCTGGGTTTACAACGTGAGCGGCGGGGCCTGTCCGGCTGCGTTGATTCTGACCATCCACCGACAAAACATCACGACTGTGGGCGGGGTGAGTGTGGTGTTTAGCGGGGTTACACTCCAGTATCCGTATCAGTATCACGTGGTGGGGATTTTGAAGCTAGTGGCTCCGGCGAGTACGTTTCCGGCTTCGGCGAATTTGATAGTGAATTCGAGCATGAAGAACCTGATGTGATTTGTGATTTTGTAATCTGCAATTTTGGAGCTTAGGCGATGATCAGGATCGCGCAATCTCGTACTCGGCGGGGGGAGCGGGGGATTACTGTTGCCTTTGTGGCGGTCAGCATTTTTGCGCTGGTGGGCATGGCGGCGCTGGCGATTGATTTGGTGACGCTGTACGTGGCGAAGTCGCAGGCGCAGCGGGTGGCGGATGCGGGGGCCCTGGCTGGGGCGAAGACTTTGGTGGAGCGCGGAATCACGGCGGATCCGTTGAATACTCAGGGGTCGTGGGCGGCGAGTTGCGTTCAGGCGACGGCGCAGGCGCGCAATATAGCGAATCGCGGACGGATTGGTGGAGTGGCGCCGCTGAGTGTGACGCCGCAATTCTGCAGTGGCGGGGCGTGCGGGGCGGGGTGTCCTGCGCCAGGAGGAGTTGGGACGGGCTTTGGAGTGAACCCGCAGGTGCAGGTGGCGGTACAAAGTGTACCATTGCCGCTGTTCTTTGCGAAAATTTGGGGATCTGGAACGGCGACCGTGCGGGCGACCGGTTACGCGGAAGGCTTCAATCCTTCGAGTACCAACGTCCCGGTGGCGGCAAAGTGCGTAACACCGTGGTTGTTGCCGAACCTCGATCCGGCGACTGGCGTGTCGATTTTCAATGAGGGGAACGGCAACCTAGCGAATAACCAGCCGTCGACTCCGGGCAACACGCAGGGGCTGGTGGGAAGGGGGATCCAGTTGGCAACGGGCTGTCCCGGGGGGTGCAGCGTCACAATGAATAACCCTGTGAGCGGCGTGGGACCGCCATTCACGCTCGACTACTATCCGTTGGATTTGCCGAATCCGGCGGCGAGCGGGCCCAGCTGTTCGGTGGGGACGACCTACCAACAAAACATCACGGCGTGCAATCCGACACCGCTTGCCTGCGGGCAGACGGTCGACCTGGACCTCTCCGCGGGACCGGCGAACGTAGGAAACAACCAGGTGGCCATCGATTGCCTGATTGGAGCAGCTGCAGCCGGTCTGGGAAACGGGCAGGATACGATTAATGCCGCTAGCTTTCCTTTTCAGATTAATGCGGGCAGTAACCACAACGGTGTAGCGGTGGGGACGCAGGTTACGACGAGCCGTTCTGTGGTGACGATTCCGGTGTACCACTCTGTGCCGGGAGCTCCCCCGGCGACAACAGCTGTGGAGGTGATTGGATTTGTGCAGGCGTTTGTGGACAGCGTGAATCCGGTGACACTGGAGCCCACGATCTATATTCTGAACGTATCCTCGTGCAGTGCATCGGCGCGGGCGTCGGGGGGACCGGCGGTGGGGTTGGGTGAGGGGAGTCCGGTGCCGGTGCGGTTGATTCATCCGTAGGGTGGCGGCATCGGGTTGCTTGGGCCGCGTGCAGACGGCCTAATCCCACAATTGAGGCCTAGGCCTTCAACAAGACCACGCGGGCGGGGCGCCCGCGACCACACGTACCCAGGGCCTTGCCGGACGGCCGGGGGCGGCCGTCCCCACATAATGCCGCGACTACACGTTCTTATCTGCTTCTCTGCTAACCTCTTCTCTGCTAACCATTTCTCTGCTAACCATGCGACACAAGCTGGAATATGGGTTGTTGTGGGCAGTGGTGCGGTCTTTGGGGCTGCTGCCGCGGTGGTTAGCGCGTGTCGTGGCGATTGGGTTTGCGTTGGTGGTTTACCGGGGGTACGGGCGGCTGCGAAAAGTTGGGATGCGCAACCTGGAGATGGCGTATCCCGGGATGCCCGCGAAAGAGCGGCGGCGGATTTTGCGTGGGGTGTTTGTTTCGCTGGGGAGGCAGTTGGCGGAGTTTTGCCTGTTTCCTTCTTATACGCGGGAGAATGTGGGGAAGGTTGTTATCTATGACGGGTTTGAGAATTTTGAGCGGGCGAGGGTCAGGGGCAAGGGCGTTTTATTTTTGACGGGACATCTTGGCGGATGGGAGCTGTCTTCGTTTTTCCATTCGTTGCAGGAGCATCCGCTGCAGATTGTGATGCGGGGGTTGGATAATCCTTATGTGGACCGGTTGGTGCAGAGTTACCGGACCATGCATGGGAATACCGTGGTGGACAAGGACAACTTTGTGCGCGGCTTGTTGGGCGCGATGAAGAAGGGCGAGACGGTTGGGATCTTGATGGATACGAACATGACCCCGCCACAGGGGGTGTTTGTGGATTTCTTTGGGATTCCGGCTTGCACCGCTAGTGGTTTGGCGAGGATTGCGATGCGGACGGATGCGGCAGTGGTGCCGGGGTTTTGTGTTTGGGATTCAGTTTTGAAGAGGTACAGGTTGCGGTTTGATCCGTTTATGGAATTGCTCCGGACAGGGGATGAGGAGGCGGATATTTTGGCGAATACAGCATTGTTTACAGAGAAGATCGAGGAGTTTGTGAGGAAGTATCCGGAGCAGTGGTTGTGGGTGCATCGGCGGTGGAAGACGAGGCCGGAAGGGGAGAAGGGGTTGTACTGAACCTTGCCTCAGCGGCTGAAGCCGCTCGTCCCATGGGCTTAATCGCAGCACTGAAGCGCTGCGCCGCCCAAAAGCCTCGACTGCGACCAGCCTTGCTAGTGCGATCAGCTTTGCTAGAAAGAGCAGGTACCTCCACTACGCAGAGGCTTCGCTTCGAGAAGCCTCTGCTTCGATCGGGATGACTCGGGTTGACAATGTTTTCTATGTTTTGAGAACCAAACACTTTATGACTAAATCGGTGGAAGACGTAGCGAGGTTTGTTGGTGGGCGGGTGATTGGGGATGGAGCCGTGGTGGTTTCGCGGGTGGCTAGCGTTGGGTCCGCGAAGGTTGGGGACTTGGTGTTTGTTGAGGAAGCGGGTGGATTGGAGGCAGCTCTGGCTTCGGCGGCTTCCGTGGTGTTGGCTGGGGATTTTGCGATGGAGGCGAAGTGGAAGGCGGTGGTTGTTGTTCAGCATCCGAGGCTGGCGTTTGCGAGAGTGGCAGCGTGGATTGGTTCGGCTGGAGTGAGGGAGGCTGGCGCGCATGCGTCGGCGGTTGTGCATGGGTCGGCGCGGCTGAGCGAGGGCGTTTCCGTCGAGGCTTTGGCGGTAATTGGAGAGGATGCGGTGATTGGGGAGGGCTCGTGGATCGGGGCAGGGGCGGTGATTGGGGACGGAGTGGTGGTGGGAAAGAAGTGCGAGATTTATCCGCGGGCGGTTCTGTATCCGGGGACGACACTGGGGGATCGCGTGAAGGTGCATGCGGGGGCGGTGCTGGGGAGCGATGGGTTTGGATATGTCCGGGACGCGAAGACGGGGCGGTATGAGAAGTTTCCGCAGATTGGGATGCTGCGAATTGGTGATGATGTAGAGATAGGGGCGAATGCGACAGTGGACCGGGGGGCGCTGGATGCTACTTCGATCGGGCGCGGGTCGAAGATCGACAATCTGGTGCATGTTGGGCACAACGTTGTCATGGGCGAGGATGTGGTGCTAGCGGCGCAGGTGGGAATTTCTGGGAGTGTCGCTATTGGAAACGGAGTCGTGATGGGCGGGCAGGCTGGGATTGGGGATCATGCGCGGATTGAGGATGGGGTGATTTTGGGTGGGCAGGCTGGGGTGTTATCGAAGAAAATTGTGCGCGGGCGGGGTGTGGTGTTTTGGGGAACTCCCGCGCGACCCTTGCGGGAGTTTTTGAGGCAATTGGCGGCGTTGGCGAGGTTGGGAAAGAAGGAGTAAGCGGGTTCGCCGGCGCCCGGCTGCCCCTTATCAACCAAGGTCATGAATACTATAAGACCAATAATATCAGGCACTTATATGGAATACAGAAGCAAACAGTTGCGGAAATTCTGAATGTCTTTATGAATTCTTTACGACTTCCTAATGCCTTCCTTACGCCGGGCATGGTGATCTGGATACACGGAGATATCCAGGAGTCGCATCATGCTGATTGTGGCGGTGAGGATCTTGGAAATTCTGTTCGCGATTGGGGCGGTGGGAAGCGTGTTGGTTCTCATCTTGACCACGATTGACGATCTCGGAGTGTTGTTTGGCTCAGACGAGGATAAGCCGCCAGTGCAAAATGAGCGGGCACCCCGCCAGCTCAATAATGAAATGAAGGCCGCTGCGCCAGCACGCGGTTAGCTATTTGGGCGGCTCGCACCGCTCGTCAGGCTGGGGGGCCCCCGACGGAAGTTGAGCAACTGGTTCGACCCCCACGGCGATGAGCTTGGCTGCGGAATCGTGCGGGTCATTGATCTGACGTAAATCCTCAAGAATGTTCGCGCGGGCTGGTCCCGTGCAATCGCGGGCGAAGCGGGCTACCGCTTCGGTGAGGATCTCGTGATGGTGAAGTCCAGCTAGGCCCGGTTCGCGCGTGATGTTCAGCCAGAGGCGGTGGACCATGAGGACGTCTTCGTTCTTCATGGAAGGCGTGTGCGGGCCGATGCGGAAGGTGCTGACGCCACAGTCCTGGCGGACGACTTGCAGGATGAACTGAAGTTTCGGTTCCGGAATTGTCTCCCAGGCTCTGCCCAGGTTGAAGGCTTGTTCTTCTGCGCTCATCTTGGTGGAGAGGCCGGCGACTACGGTGGAGCACTGAAGATTCTTCGCGGTGTGGGCGATGGCAGACCAGACGTCGGCGGCGGGGACGACCAGGAGGGAAATCTTCTTACCGAAGCTTTCGGCTACGCTGACAGCCTTGGTGAAGAGGGTTTGCTCGTAATCGGAGAAAATCTGTTCCGCTTCGAGATCATAGGCACCGGCGCCGGTCTGCGCGATTCTGGCGGACATGACGACGATGTCCTGATCGCGGGTTTCGGTCTGGCCTAGCACCCACTTCAGGTGGTTCATGGTGTTGTAGTCGCGGACGGTGACGAGGACGCTGCCGGGACGGATGCCGAGGCCTTCGTTTTCGACGGTATCGCGCTGGAGGAGCTGGAAGTGCTCCTTCATTTGCAATTCGGCGAGGGCATGCTTGCGACGGTTGACCTTTTCCGAAATCGTAAAGATAACGAAGAAAGCGGCGGAGAAGCTGACGCCGGCGATGGTGGCGACGGATTTGGTGAAGAGATTGGTGACGGCTACGCAGAAAAGGACGAGGAAGACGGAGGCGATGCCGATGGGGATTTCGGTTTTTCCGATGGTGATGTTGGGCGGGACCTTCCATCCGCGTTCGCCTTTGTATTTGAAACGCAGGACGAGCATGGCGAGGCAGTTGAAAGTGAAGCTCCAGATAACGCCGAAAGCGTAGGCTTCGCCGAGGAGGTAGACGTCGCCGCGGCTGTAGAGAATGGTGACGAGTTGGAAGATGACCACCATGTTGATGATGCGGTGGCTGGTGCCGTAGCGATGGTGCGGGACTCGGAACCAGTCGGCGAGGACGCCGTCTTCGGAGACGCGGTTGAGGACGCCGTTGGAGCCGATGATGGAGGTGTTGATGGCACCGGAGAGGA
>Ga0137401_10000572_pt1 | contig 14726 bp, 7 predicted proteins | sample CZOMad1_1_16fung_FD_108286 | JGI IMG/M metagenome (GOLD analysis project Ga0137401, IMG submission 108286) | Vadose zone soil fungal communities from Angelo Coast Range Reserve, California, USA - CZOMad1_1_16fungal (Illumina Assembly) | ecosystem: Environmental > Terrestrial > Soil > Vadose zone...
ACCCAACGCCAGCCAGCACAGCACATTTCGCGCTTCGAATCGAATGGGACTACGGTGTTGCGCTACTTCAATCCCGAGTGCTCCAAAGCCAAGCAAAGCAACGGCGCCAAAAATTCCGGGAATCGCGTAATGAGCACCGGTGACCCAATGCGAGAGAAAAAATACCGTGGGCACGAACCATGCAACTAGTGCAGCCAGCCCAACGCGCTGCCAAGTCAATGCACTACGATCTGACGTCTCATTTGTGCGTCTGAAGTAGTTCATGATCACAAAACCTGCGAGACCTGCGATGGCATATAGTAGGGCCCAATTATCCTGAGCCGCGGGTCCATCCGATCCGAAAAAGTAAGCGAAATTTTCTTTCAATCTTTGCAGTGTAGGCAGCGCGGCATCCACGCTGGCATATGTCGGCAAATACCACGCGCCGGCAACAACTTGTTGATTTATCAGCACCGGCAGAATGCCGATCAGAAAAACCCCCACGCAAAACATCGAGGGAAGACCCCGGATAGCGAGACGCCACGATTTAGGCCAGAGCAGAATTAGAAAACCGGGAACTAAGAAGACCGTTGGCAGGCGTATGAGAGTGGCAAAACCAAGCAGCGTCCCGGCCGCGAGAGCGCAAATGAGTCCCAACCGATTTCGATTATTAAAGCTGAGTCTTGCAGACGCCAAAGCCAACAAAACGCTCAGCAAGACGGGTATGAGTACCGCGTTAATCGAAAAACTAAGCGCGCCAATTCTTGCCAGAATCGCCAGTCCCAAATGGATCGCGAGCACCACCAGCACCATTGATGCCCAAGCGCGGAAATAGGCCGCAATTACAAACGCCAAAACTGCGACTGCCAGGAAGACGATTACCACCGTTCGATTCAAGCCGTAAACGGCTTTTCCTTCCGGATACATGGCCAGGGTTAAGCCTGTGCCGGGTGGATATTGCACGCCCACAGAGCCAGACTTGGGGAAATAATGATGCGCATGCGGCGCCACCACTTCGTCCCAATCGGCGAGTGGAATGTTTTGTGACCGCATGAAGTTGATCAAGAGGCGTGTTTGCGACGATTCCAACTTGAATTGAGGAAGCTCTCGCCGATATGCCGCTTGCCTAATCTCCTTCGCCATCCGCAAGTAGCCAAACGAGTCACACGCATACGGGTATTCTTCGATATTGAGTGATTGGCGATACGCACTCTGCGCTGAAACTACAATTGTGATGAAAAGGACGAGTAACCAACCATAAATCAGAATTGGAGCTGGTCTGATTTTGTATTTCAGTGCTTGGCCCTGTTTTGGATCTGGTGCGTCTGGTGAAGTCATTCAGATTGGTGTCGGGCCGGAGTATCTTAATACCATTATCTTCTTTTCAAGCCAAGTATGCTCAAAAAGAAACTCGAAAGAATCGTTTCCAGGCCAAGCGTGATCAAGGTTACAGCCGGAATAACCAGCCGCAATGTTTTGGAAGGGTTAAGTGGGCCAAATGATTGAGCCTCCCAAGTGTTCAAAGCGTAGATCGACATCACAATTCCAATAATCAGCAGCAAACTCCCAATTAACAATCCGGTCTCGAGTTTGATGTACCGTAAGAGTCCGGTCAACCGCGGATCCTCGGGAAGCAAACCTTCCATGATGCCGAAGACTTTGGTGAACACGGCGAAAACCACCATCTGAAAGCCCATTACAATCGCCATCGCGGCATACAGAAGCGTATGCACATCCAGAGTCAAACCACCAACCACCCTCGGACTTGCCAGGAGCCAGCTACTGGCGAGCGCTCCCAAAGTCATAAGAAGCAGACCCGGATACAAGAAAAGCCAGCGCGGGCTGTAGAGAAGCATGAATCGCAAATGTCGCCAACCATCTCGCCAACTGCGAAGGTGGGGCGGACGACTTCGTCCGTCCGGGGCCAGGGTGGTTGGAACCTCAGCGATTCGCAGTTTGTACATGGTGGCTTTGACCACGGTTTCAGTCGCGAACTCCATGCCCGTCGTCCGCAAGTCAAGTTTCAGGATCGCGGCTTTGCTGAATCCGCGAAGTCCGCAATGAAAATCGCCGCAGGGACTATGAAAGAAGAGCCTGCCCATTCCCGTCAGCAAAGGATTACCCAAATATCTATGTAGCGGCGGCATCGCTCGCGGTTGAATCCCACCCTTGAAGCGATTGCCCATCACCAGGTCATAACCTGCTCGTAACTTCTGAAAGAATGGCTCAAGGTTTGTAAAATCGTAACTGTCATCCGCGTCGCCCATAATTATGTACTTGCCACGGGCGGCGGCGATGCCACCCATCAGGGCGCTGCCATAACCTTTGGTTGCGACCGCCACGACCCGCGCCCCCATCTGGGTTGCGATGGCCTGCGAACCATCCGTACTCCCGTTATCGGCAATGATTACTTCACCCGCAATATTCAGCTTCTTTAAAGAGGACTGGGCTTTCCGTATACAAGTTGCCAGACTTTCGGCCTCGTTCAAACAAGGCATGATGACCGATAATTCCAACTCGCCGTCCTCGGTTGCCGGTTCCGATTTGTCTGGTTGGTTGGCTGCTGCGGAAGGCTTCATTTGCATGCGAAGTCTAACCAGGATTAGGGTTTCTTCGCTCGGAGTGTCGATTCTGTCGGCTCCCCAAACGACTACGGGTCGATGAAATACTTCTCAATATTCGTCAACCATTCGATATCTTATGGCGTCAAAGACAGGAGCGGGTTCGGCAGGTTTCCGGCCGGACTTAACAAATGACTTCTGACAACCAGATCTGTTGACCTATCGCGGGTCAAAAGCTATACTCCAAAGCACTAGGATGAGCCCCGGCCTGGTACCTCGAACGTTAAACAGAATTTCGAAACTAGGAGACATTATGAAGATCGGTGTTGCGTTTTTGATAATAGCCCTGACGAGCATCTCTGCGCTAGCTCAGGCTCCCACCCTCCGTGTTGTCACGGAGACACCGGGACTCCCCTCAGATCTCTTTTATGGCAATGTTAAGGTCAAGCCGGTGCGCTTACGTCCCGGAACCAACACACCGATCACGATTGACGATATAGACTTCTTTGTACAGGAACAGTATATCGATTTTCTGGTTCGCTTTCCGGACTCGATAGGATTCGCAAACTGGAACAGCACCTTGAATAATTGTCCCAATGGCGGATTTGGCGAGTTTGATAATCCGCAATGCGACAGAGTGCACGTCTCTGCTGGCTTCTATCAGTCGGTGGAGTTCCAGGGCCGCGGCTATTTTGCTTACCGCTTTTATGAAGTCGGCCTGGGTCGCAGACCCCTCTACAAAGAGTTTATCCCTGACATGGCGCTGGTTGGTGGTTCGCAGTCGCCTGCCCAGTCAGACGCGAGCAAAGCAGCGTTCACCGACGCTTTTGTATTGCGACCTGAGTTTACCGCGAAATACCCTGGGCTAAGCGGACAGCCGTTGGCTAACGCAATATGGCAAACAGCTGGGTTACCTGGTAGCCCGATCAGCGCGGGCAGCATGACAAACGGCCAAATCTTACGCGCCATAGCTGAGACTCAGCTGGCCTTCGACAAGTTTCTCAATCGCGGGTTCGTGTCAATGGAGTACTTTGGTTACCTGCGACGTGATCCCGATACAATTGGGTTCCAGAACTGGGTAGATACACTGAATGCTGACCCGAATAATTTCCGACACATGATCTTTGGGTTTATTTACTCGACGGAATATCGCAACCGATTCTGAAATCGACCCATCGATTATTCGCCCGATTTAGAAGGCCGGCCTCCAAAGGTCGGCCTTTCCATTTGCCTAAGAAACCAATGGAGTTTTTCGGCATCCGACGAAAACAATTTATCTATGGCTCCCCATCCCGAGCGCCTCTTTATAGACCTCAAGCGTACGTCGCGCCGTTCGCTCCCAGGTGAAGTCTTCGACTCGTTTGAGCCCGGCCAGCGAAAGTCGGTCCCTGGCCTGTTTATCGACGAGCAGACTGACAATGGCACCAGCCAGGTCCTGGACTTTTGCGGGATTTACCAAACAGGCCGCTTTCCCCAAGACTTCGGCTATTGCGGGTATCTGGCTGGAAATCACAGGAGCGCCGCAGGCCATGGCTTCCAGAGGCGGCAGCCCGAAGCCCTCATACAAAGACGGATAGACAAAGACTCTGCATGACGAGTAGAGCGCGTGAAGGTCCGTGTCTTCTAAATAACCGGTGAGGCAGATTCGATTCCCAAAAGATGAGCGGCGAACAATTGCCATTAGCTCATCATTGAGCCAACCCATTTTGCCGGCGATTACAAGTTGCGGAGAGAGATCGGTCGTCCGCAAGATTTCTTCCCAGGCCCGAACCAGTCGAATCAAATTCTTGCGTGGCTCAACCGTACCCACGAACAAAATAAAATCGTCAGTTATGCCGAGGCGTTTTTGCGTGTCGACCGTTTTTGCGAGCTCAACTTTTCTGAATATCGATCGCGGCGCTTCGGGTGTGACGGCGACTTTCTCCGGCGCGACGCGCAAATGCTCACACAGTTCGCGCTTCACGGCCTCGGTAGGCGTTACGATCATCGTTGCCGTTCGAAGCATCCACGGCAATCGGCGCCGGCCGCGACGAACGAGATGCGATTCATGGGTTTCGGCATGCAGCAATTGGGAAAGATCATGAACCGTCACTACGGTGGGTTGCCTGGCCCACAACGGAACGTCGAAATTAGTGCCGTGGAAAAGATCGAGTGGATGCCAGCGCAGATAAAGCGGTAAACCGACACTCCACCAACGCCAATTCAGTGATCCCGGACGGACGCGAACCTTATGCAGGTTTTCCAGAAGTTGCCCGTTGTCCGCGCTGGCGCGAACCTTGTGAGACTTTGGCGCTAATAAAGCGAATTCGTGGGATGGAGCAATCAAGGCAAGACTACGAGCCAACTCAAAAGTGTAATGGCCGACTCCCGTTTTAGGTTCGTCGAGCGGTCTGCCGTCTAGCGCGAAATGCATTGCATACAGTATAGCAGGCGTACAGCGGCGGCCATTTTGTCTCGTCCACGCGATTCTCAAGACCTCGGATCCAGAAACACAAAAAACCGACGCATCTCGTGAAAGATGCGTCGTCTTATTCATCAATAAAAGATGAAAGGCGTCAATCTCTTTTGCCAAAGCGTCCGCGATATTCGGTCGAATAGATAAAGCCGAACACCATGTGACGGATATTGTTGGGATCGGCGCGCAAGGTGTTCGTCCAGTTTCTGTAGCCAATTTCATCCGGGTCGCGATGCAGGTACCCGAAGTATTGAATCGCTACGAACCCATCTACCAGAAATCGATCCAAAGCCTCTCGAGTTTCCGCAATCTCGCTTAACACTTGACCGCGGGTCTTAGTGCCGTTTTGCAGCCCGTCGATCAACTGTTGACGAATCGATAGGTTAGTCAATCCCGCGGTCTGCAACAGCGCATCGACGAATTTTGCCGGATCGGTCATCGCGCCATAGCGCGCGACGAATTCCGGCCGCTGCATAAACTGTTCAGCAAAATTCGCCTTGGCTTGTTCCTCTTCCTGTGGAGATTTCGCGCCGCCAACGGCGACTATGTCCGGGACGAATCGGGCGTAGGCCGGGCGTTGACCGAAAGCGATCATGTAAAAGCGAAACACAAAATACCCTCGGCCCAGGAACTCTGTCGATTGGAAGAAGCCCATCGAAACATGCACGCGGTCACAGTCGGGATTATCGAATTCCCCAAAACCTCCGTTCTGACAAGGTGACAGCGTATTCATCCAGTTTTGCAGACCCAGCGAATCCGGGTCGCGATTGAGAAAGTCACGATACTGCTGAGTCACGAAGTCTTCGACGTCATCAAGCTCAAGAATGCGATGCAACTTAATAGCATCCAACGTCAGGTCTGTTCGTTGTGTACCCACAACCACAACCTGTGATCCAACTGTGATTTGATGTCCGTGCTCAGCATTGAGCTGCGTCACCGAGCTGACGTGCACAATTACATTGCTGATACGCCAGTCTCCGACCACGCCGTTCGCCGGCGTGCTCTGCACGATTCCAAACAGCTCAAACAAATGGTTAGGGCGGTTGAAGTCATTGGGCTGTCGCACCTGAATCTTGACCGCATCGACCGAGCCATCACTACGAAGACCCCCGGCGACCAGCACAAACGACCCCGCGCTCAACAGGGAAGGCCGATCGATCTCTGTGCTTCCGGTCACATGCACGGTCCTCCCATTGACGACCCAGTCGCCGGTGAAAGGCGATGGCGGCAACGTCTGCACTAGTCCAAAGAAGACGACAAATGGGAAGGGACGCGGCGCTTCTTCTTCGCGTTCCACCTCAATCTTACCGGCATCGAGAGAGCCGTCTGTTCGCGGGCAACCCGTAATCTCGACAAAGGCACCTGGTACGACTGCACCTGATTCGACTCTAATGAGCGTGTTCGCGGTAACGTGAATTATTCGGCCGTTGACCGTCCAATCGCCACTCAAACCTACAGCCGGCAAGGTTTGGATTACACCAGCAAACTCAAGACAAGCCGGACGATCCGCTTCCTCGACCTCTATTCTCGAAGCATCAATCACACCATCCGCTCGGCGGCAACCTTCAACTTCCACTTGCTTGCCGACGGTGACTGCCCCTTCGTCAGTATTGATGAGAGTGGTGGGCGTTACATGAACAACGCTGCCGCCAACTGTCCAATCGCCAATGAAACCGGCCGTATTAGGCAAACTTTGTATTACGCCGGCGAACTCAAAACACCGCACTGCTCCTTGCTCGACTTCGACGCGCGTGGCGTCTACCGAACCATCCGAATGCAAAGTTCCTTTGACTTCTACCAGCGCGCCGACCTCAAGTTTTCCATCCTCTTGATTAATTGCAGTAGAAGAGATGACATGGACTGTGCGACTTCCTACTGTCCAATCTCCAATAAAGCCGGCCGTGTTTGGCAGACTCATCACTCGACCTACGAACTCAATTTGATTTGCGGATTCATTAGACTGGGCGCCAGTCTTAAAGTTGATCGAGCTTCCCACGAAGCAAAGCAGACCTAAACTAACGAAACAAATCTTAAGCGGGTTCATTGGTTCTCCCTCCTTGAGCTATTGGAACGTCCGGACCGGTGTGCAGGCCGAGAGCCGCCCACGGGCACTACACTCGTTGCACTTGTGGGGGTAAATCGCGCGAGGGAAGTAACGCGAACATTGTATAGGAGGGCGGCGCGCGGAATTATTCACACCGTGTGAAAATTCCATTTCCTCTTCATTGCAATGCCCGCAGGCCAGGAGCGCGAACGAAGTTTCGTCCGCGATGGCGGGTGGATGAGCTTCGGCGGAAAAGCTGAAAGTATAGCCCTGTTTATGCGGTTTCAGGTGGCAGGCCTACGCACCTTTTTCAGCAGATGGTGAAAAGAACCGAGCAGCCGGGAACATCTTTGTTCGTGCGGAGGCTCTTTATTCGATCGTTCTTTTTTATTACTCTACGAGCTCATGTTCCGATCTCAAAGCCTATTCGACGGAGTTGACGAACCCATTTGCGATCAATCTCTTTATGGTGGACCAAAGCGGCCGCGGTACTCGCTCGAATAGATAAAGATAAATATCATGTGGCGCAGATTATTCGGATCCGCCCTTAGTGTCGCCAGATTGTTCTGATAACCGATCGTGTCCGGGTCACGTCTCAGGAACCCGAAGTATTGAATCGCTACCGTCCCATCCGTCAGAAACTGGTTGAAGGCAGCCGAGGTCTCCGCTATTCCCCGTAAGATTTGGCCGTTGGTCATGCTGCCGGTTGCGGTGAAAGTGTTGTTAGGTAATCCAGCAGTTTGCATTAGTGCGTTAGCCAACGCCTGTCCGCTTAGCCCACCGTAATTAGTGACAAACTCCGGTCGCTGGACGAATGCGTCTGCGAAAGCGACTTTACTGGCTTCCTCTTCAGCTGGAGACTTCGGTCCGCCAACCTGCGCCATGTCCGGAATGAACTGCGCATAGGTCGGCCGCTGATTGTAGCTAACCATGTAGAAGCGAAATGCCCAGTAGCCACGATTCAAGAACTCGTCCGATTGGAAGAAACCCGCCGCCACGTGTAGGCGGTCACAATTCGAAGTAGGAGGTTCTCCAAATCCTCCATTGGGACACGGCGCGAGCGTGTTCACCCAATTGTTAAAGCCTGTCTGATCCGGTTGTCGATTCAAGAAATCGAGGTACTGCTGTCGCACGAAAAACTGCACGCCGTCAATAGGATTATTCGTAGGCGGCGTCAAGTCATTGTCAGCAATGGTAACGGTGGCAGACGAAGGCGTGCCGAGCGTAGCTCCGACCGCGCTCGTTAACGTAACGGTGAAAGTCTCTGCTCCTTCTTGCCATGCGTCATCAATCAATGGAACGTTGATGTTCTTCGATGTTTCTCCGGGGGCAAATCTGACCGTGCCCATGCTGGTTACATAATCGCAGCGCTCGGAAGCCCGGCCGTTGACGACCGTGCAATTCTGAAGCCCTGCGGTGTCCGATGTTGCATAATTCACGCTGGCCGCGCCCAAAGTATCGCCGACGCGAGTGACAGTTATGTTCGCTTGCCCGTCGCCTTCATTTGCCGGAAACGCGGCGGAACTAAACTGGACGTTAGAAACTGTCGCCAATCCCAAACAGCCTGAATTCGCGTTAACGTAGTTCGTGATTTCATCGATCGAGAATTGGCAGAAGGTCAGCGTGTTTGACTGCGTTTGTGTGGCAACCATGATTGTGTTGTCGCAGCCTGCTTTGCCGTCACAGTGAGTCGCGTTGAAGTTGTGCCCAATCTCGTGCGCGGGAAGGCCCGTCTTGAACGGCGCGATCGTTTCACGAATCGTAACGCCGTACGCGGCGGTAGGATCCCGGCAGACAACTCCTTGCCAAGCGACGCCCGCCGGCCCCCCGAGGCTTCGGCCCGTCCACATATGGGCGACGTCGCGCGGGTTTGAGATGTTGCCGTTCCAATAATCCGTAAACTCCTGTAGAACGTCCACGGCGTTTCCACCTTTTACATATGGATCAGTCGCCGGATCTGGCCAAGTATGCTGGAAAACAACCGAAAAGGTGAGCCCAAGGTCGCGCCGATAAATCGCGTCCACCTGATTAATAACGCCGAGGATGTCGCTATTCGCCGCGGCCGAGCCGCCAGACGCCTGAACGTATTCGCCGTCGGCCTCGGTGGCAATTTCGACAACTCTCATCGGAAAAACCGCATTGGCCTGGACAGTCGCGGAATTGAATTGAAACTGTTTGACTTGGGAGCTAATCTGCTCGTCTAAGGTGTCGATGCAACTTTGGGTGATGTCAGGCCGGACGTCGGCAGCCTTGTAGAGCAAATGATCCGACACATCGGCGGCGGGCGAATATTTGCGAGCAGGCTCGACGTAGTAAGTTTCATTGAACGCGATAATCATCCCTTCAACTCGCGCTCCTTCAATGGTGAATCGCGCGTCTGTTCCGGGCATACCAGCGATCGTGCCTTTGTAAGTATTTACTTCCACCTGCGGCAAATCATGCGCAAGACCATTGACAACTTCTTCAGCTCGATACCTCGGCGCACGCAAGTCGTTGAGCTGCAAGTCCAGATCGAAGCGATGACTCAAAGTCGATATCGAAAGGCGGCCGGTTGCTCTTACTTGCTGCAAAGCCTGGCTAGGATCGATACGTAGGCCTTCATGCGTAGTAAAAACCTTTTGCAGATCCTGCTCGAGTTGAGACCTCTTGTTCTGGGCGCGCGCGGCCGAGTAATGAAGCAACGACGACGCTACCACCGCCGATAGCGCGACAACAATTAGCAATGGGAATTTCAGAAAGCCATGGCGCGCGAAGCTTGAACGTAATCGCGCGAAACGCTTTATTAACGGACGTAATTCTTGGAACATGAGACGCACCATTCTTGAGATTTTAAATTCGGGGCAAGCAACTAAGAGCGCTGGGGCGAGAAAATAATCTAGAGAGGAGAACAATAATCTTAGTAGCTCAAGGCCAAGCCGTCAACACCTTCTCACTAAACGATTAGCCGTCTAAAGAGCGTGAAGTCAAAGACAAAGAGGCAGGTCCCTCGATCCTCTTAAGAGTAAGAGATAACTGGAATCAAACTCAAACTATGACGTGCCAAACCGGCCGCGATACTCAGTGGAGTAAATAAAGATGAAGATCATGTGACGCAGGTTATTCGGATCGCTCCTCAGCGTCGCCAGATTATTCTGATAACCAATCGTGTCCGGATCTCGTCTCAGGAACCCGAAGTATTGGATCGCCACCGTCCCATCGGTTAGGAACTTGTTGAAGGCAGCCGATGTTTCCACTATGGTGCGCAGGATTTGCCCCTTGGTCATGCTCCCGGCCGTGATCGGGGTACCAGATAACCCGGCTGTTTGCCAGAGCGCGTTAGCCAACGCCTGTCCGCTTAAGCCGGGATATTTAGCCACAAACTCAGGCCGCTGCACGTATGCATCCGCGAACGCTACTTTGCTCGCTTCCTCTTCCGCTGGTGACTTCGGTCCGCCCACCTGCGCCATGTCCGGGATGAACTGCGCATAGGTCGGCGGATGAATGTAGCTGACCATGTAAAAGCGAAACGCCCAGTAACCCCGGTTCAAGAACTCATCCGATTGGAAGAACCCAGCGGCCACGTGGATCCGATCGCAGTTCGGATTATCATTCTCGCCGAACCCTCCATTCGGACATGGCGCCAGCGTGTTATGCCAGTTGGTGAAACCTCCCGCGTCCGGCATCCGGCCCAGAAAATCTATGTACTGCTCTGTGATGAAGAAATCCACTCCGTCTATCGGATTGCTGCTCGACGCGGTCGTGTCATTGTCCAGAATGGTCACCGTCGCCGTCGAGGTGCCCAGACTTACGCCCACTGGATTACTCAACGTGACGTTGAAAGTTTCGGTTCCTTCTACCCAGGCATCATTGATGATGGGAATATTGAAACTCTTCGTGCCTGCCTCTCCGGCAGCCCAGCTCAGCGTTCCCAAACTCGTAGCATAGTCGCATCGTTCACTCGCTTTGCCAGTCACCTGAGAACAGGAAGCGTTCAAGCTTGAGGTGTCGGACGTAGCAAAGTTTACGCTCGCCGCACTCGTAGCATCCCCTTCCCTGATCGCGCTCACCGTCACAAATCCGTTGGCGCTGTTTTCACTTATCGGATAATCCGTCGCCGTTAACCTCACTGTTGCCGACGGGGGCGTCGGATTGCCGGCAGGTAATTCGTACGCACCGCGACCATACGTGCCAATTTGAATTAAGCCGCTCGCCTGGGATGTAAATGCCATTACAGGTACTGGCGGCAAACCGTTATTGAAAACAGTCCACGTAGCTCCGCTGTCTGTGGATCGAAACACGCCTATGTCTGTTCCGGCGTAGAACGTGGTTGAAGTCAAGGGATCGATCAAGAATGCGCTGGTCGGAATATTCGGCAAGTTGCTGCTGAGGTTGATCCAGGTAGTACCTCCATTCGTCGACTGGAAAACGTGGCCAGTCCCGTACCCAGAGACCGTCAAGTAAACGAGAGAAGGGTTTGTGGGACTAACTGTAATACTTGTTATCGTTCTCGTGGGTAATCCCGCAGTGATGTCCGTCCAGCTGATACCGGCGTCGTTGCTGATCATTGCGCGGCCACTTCTTGAGCCGGTGTAGATCACGTTGTTGTTGCTCTTCGCAACAGCAATCGTGTTCAGAACATCGCTGCCACCACTCGTCAAATCGGTAATGCCACCTGGCGCTGTCCACGTCGGCGGGGTGCCGGTGCCATAGACCTTGCTGCTGTTGTCACAATCGGTACAGATAAAGAGACGCCAGGTTCCAACATAGAGTTTTGCGTCGACGCCGTTGCTGACAATCGGTGGATAGAAAGAAATGCGGGGACTTGTTAGCGATTCGCCGAAGCTGTCCGCGTCGGCGATCTTGCCGTTGAAGTTAAACCCATTCGACAAGAAGCGACTGATAACGCCATTCACATAGCTGGTAAAGACAATCGATGTGTCGAGTGGATCTATTACGAGCTTTCCGCCGTCACCGGAACTGAACTCCTTCCATCCGTTCGTTCCGCTCAGACGTCGCTGCGTGCCGTTGTCTTGTGTGCCAGCGTACGACCTCGTGACATCAGTCGGATGAACGCCAATGCTCAGGAACTGAGTAAGAGAAAGCGAGGAGTTCAATGAGGTAAAGTTCGCGCCGCTGTCCGTCGTCTTCCAGAGGCCCCCATCGCTGCCCGCGTAAAAGGTGGTGCTACTATCCGGCTGAAAAGCAAACGATTGCTGGTCAGAGTGAAACTTCTGAAGATCAGGTCTGTATGTTCCGGGTGACCAGGGCCCCAGAAAGGAATTCGTAATGTCGGTGAAAGTCACACCGCCGTCGGTGCTCCTAAAAAGATCTCGCGTACCGACATATACTGCGTTCGCATTCGTCGGGCTCGCATAAAGGTACGTGTTATAGCCGAACTGGCCCGGATCGAGCTGAGTGTTGCTGATGACGCCACGGCTCGTCCACGTTGCGCCCGCGTCGTCGCTCATCTCCAATCGAGCTTCGAACGGAGTTGTAGTTCTGGTTCCAAAGTAGATGTACACGCGATCGGGGCTCGCAGGCGTTACGGCGATGCGGAAGTCTCTCGTGGCGGTTTGGGAAGAAGTATACGGAGAAGTGTAGACTCTGGCCCACGTCGTTCCACCGTCAACCGATTTGTAGAGACCGGGACTATCACCGGTTCGAAACTGTACTCCGGCATAGAGAATCTGCGGATTGGTAGGATGAATGACAATGTCGCGCACCAGGCAGGACAGTGTCTTTGTCCAGTTCACACCACCGTCACTCGAAACGTAGATGCCACTGATAAAACCTCCGTTTGTGGAAACATTTACAAAGTTATATTGCGCTAGATAAACCTTATCGGGATTAGTCGGATCAACTTGAATTCTCACGCACTCGCCTTTTTCGGGCAAAACCAAGTTGTTGTTAACGCGCGTCCATGTCAATCCTGCATCTGTTGAGCGCAGCACTCCGGTGCCAAAGTAGCCGTTGTCGTTATCGCCCATACCTGCGTAAACGATGTTCGCATTGCTCGGAGCGAACGCGATCGTGCCGACCGAAAGATCGACCTGGTTGTCCGAAACCGGAGTAAATGTCGTTCCGCCGTCGGTCGACCGCCAAATGCCGCCTGTGGCGGATCCTATTAGCACTATTTGAGTATTGGTCGGTGAAACGGCAATCCCATTGATTCGTCCGGATGTCGGGCCCCCGTTGTTTGGGAATGCCGACGTAGTGGGCGCTGGACCAATGGGTGACCAGACGGTACCCACAGCCTCCAAACCCGGTCCGCTAATATTTGACTGATTGAGACCTGAATACTTGTCGCGTTGAGGTAGAGAGTCCCAGGCGCGGCGACGCATACCCGCGGGGATTTCGTCAAATGGGTACGTTCGTTGAAACCAGAACCAATTAAAGCGGGCATCCGGGTCGTCTGCTTCGCCCGCCTGGAACTCTTCTTTCTCGACCTGTACTCCGTCGCGCCTCATACTCACTTCGTCAAGTTGTTTTCGGGCTGCGTTCTTTGAGTCCACCTTTTTCGCGTTGGCAATTGCAGTAGGAGTCTCAGGTGTTAACTTCGATTCAAACCACAACATCGAGGCAGACATGCAAAAGAGGAGCGTGGCGGCGCCGGCGAAGGTGACGGAAAAAGCGAACGCGAGAAGATAGTTAGCGGTGAAGCTCCGGCGAAGAATGGATATTCGGGGATGATAACACATGGGAAGTTTCAATAACGATTTTACCTAATCTGAATTGCGCGCGCCGAGGTCGCGCGTTCTCTCGGTAGATACTAATTTAATCATCGGTGAATGTGAAGCGTAACGATGTTTCCGCAATGCCGCATTAGCTGCCATCGCTATCTTGAGGTAGACTGACCAAACAACGAGCCTCCAAAACCTGATGCAAATGGGAATCGCGAAGAGATCGCATCATGCTAAGAAGTCTGTTATTAAGTGCTGCGCTGGCCTGCCTTGGGCTAAGCACGACCGTCAAAAACAATCCGTCAAAGTGTATGCCGGAAGGGATTAACAAAAGGGACGTTGTTTCCACGAGCGTGGTGCGTTCTTCGAGAGGCCGTCCTGAATACCGCAAAATTACGGTTGAGCAGAAGCTTAATGAGATGAAGGCGCGGTGCCGACGAGACAAACTAGTCGACGCCTCAGGAACTGAGATTCGCTTCTATAAACTCATCGGCTGCTGGGGCCACCCTTCTCCTGACGATCAAGACGTTCTCGAGCGCCAGAACCGCGAGCTGAAGGCATTGAGAAAACGTTATCGTGTCATAGAGATGACGTGTAACCCTTCAGGTGAGCAGATTCCTTAACTGTCGATCGTCACTCACCGCGATTTGCGAACAAGACTTACTGGAGCAACTACCCAACCGAACGAATTTGGACGGCTCGACAAGGGACGGATTATCTGCTCCGTGCGCGCAAGGCAACCTGAAGATATCTTCTGAGGCGATCAACTCCTACTACGGTGTACCAAAGCGGCCGCGATACTCGCTCGAATAGATAAAGATGAAGATCATGTGACGCAGGTTATTCGGATCGCTCCTCAGCGTCGCCAGATTGTTCTGATAACCGATCGTGTCCGGATCTCGTCTCAGGAACCCGAAGTATTGGATCGCCACCGTCCCATCGGTCAGGAACTTGTTGAAGGCAGCCGATGTTTCCACTATGGTGCGCAGGATTTGCCCCTTGGTCATGCTCCCGGCCGTGATCGGGGT
>Ga0137401_10000580_pt1 | contig 14552 bp, 14 predicted proteins | sample CZOMad1_1_16fung_FD_108286 | JGI IMG/M metagenome (GOLD analysis project Ga0137401, IMG submission 108286) | Vadose zone soil fungal communities from Angelo Coast Range Reserve, California, USA - CZOMad1_1_16fungal (Illumina Assembly) | ecosystem: Environmental > Terrestrial > Soil > Vadose...
CCAGGTCCTGGGCATCTCGGTGGACCAGGTATTCAGCAACGAGGCATGGGCCAAGTCGATGGGAGGCCTCTCCTACCCGTTGCTCAGCGACACCTGGCCGTACGGCTACGTCTGCGTGCAGTACGGCGTGCTGCGCGGCGAAGGGCGGGCGGAACGGGCGATCTTCGTGGTCGATCAGCAGGGCATCCTCCGCTACATCGACATCCACGACATCGCCGAGCAGCCGCCCACCGACAAGATCATGGAGGCGCTCGACAAGCTGAGGTGAGGATGGAGAAGCCGCTCGAGCTCTCGCGCTACTGCGTGCCGTTCACGCCGTTCGTGAAGCCGCTGGAGGAATCGCTGGTCTGCCTGGTCACCACCGCCGCGGTGCGGGCGAAGGCCGACACGCCTTTCAACGTCGAGGGAGACAACACCTTCCGGCGGATCGACTCGAGCCTCGCCGGGGCCGACCTGGCCTATGACGACGCGCACTACGATCACGCCTGCATCGATCGCGACATCAACTGCGTCTTTCCCATCGACCGGCTCGCGTCGCTGGCACGCGAAGGACGGGTCGCCGGGACCACCGCCGAACACTTCTCGATGGGCTACTCACAGGCGCTGCGCGAGCTGCGCGAGACCACCGTTCCGCAGATCGCGCGCGCCGTCTCGGCCGCGCGGCCCGACGCCGTCCTGCTCACGGGCGGCTGACGGCTCTGCCACCGCACCGTGGTCACGGTGCAACGGGCGATCGAGATGCTGGGGATTTCCACGGTCCTGATCACCGTCGAGCCGGAAGAGAGCGCCCAGGCGCGGCCGCCCCGGGCGCTCTGCCCCCGCGGCTTCATCGCCGGCCACTCGCTCGGGCGCCCCAACGACGAGGCCCTGCAGAAGTGGATCCTGATGGACGCCCTGGGGCTGCTTCGTGAACCGGCCCGGCCCGGCGAGGTGGTCCGCCGCGATTACACCTAGCGGCGGACCCGTTCGCGATAGCTTGCGCGCCCGCGTGGGAGACTCGAGCGACGAACGCGGCGTGCAAGCGGTGGTGTTCGCGCTGGTCGCGGCGACGTTCCTGACGGTCTACGTCACCCAGCCGGTGCTGCCGATCCTGCGCGCTGAATTCGGCGTTACGCCCGGCATCGCCTCGCTCACGGTCTCCGCGGTCGTGCTCGGCATCGCGCTTGCGAACCTTCCGTTCGGCGTGCTCGCCGATCGGTTCCCGGTCCGCCCCATCGTCGTGGCCGGCGGCGCGGTCGTGACCATCGCCAGCGTGACCTGCGCGCTGACGCATTCGATCGGCGTGCTGATCGCCGCGCGGTTCGTGCAGGGATTGTTCATCCCCTCGCTGACCACCTGCCTTGCAGCCTATCTCTCCCGCACCCTGCCGCCCCAGCGGCTGAACGTCATGATGGGCTGGTACGTGTCCGCCACGGTCACCGGCGGCATGGGCGGGCGCCTGCTGGGCGGATTCGTCTTTCCTGCGGAGCATTGGAGGCTCGCGTTCGTCGGGGCAGCCGCCATCGTCGCCGGCGCGGTCGCCGCCGCGGTCCGCTGGCTCCCGCGCGACCAACCCCCTCCGGGCAGGAAGACGGAGAGCACCGGGTTTCTTCGCCTCCTCTCGCGGCCCGAGCTGCTTCGCATGCTCTCGGTGGGCTTCTTCGCCTTCTTCGTCTTTTCGGCGATGTTCAACTACGTTCCCTTCTACCTCTCGGGACCCCCGCTCCACGCCAGCGTCCGCGTCATCACCTTGCTTTATCTCGCGTACGTGATGGGAATCGCCGTAGGCCCGCTCGCGGGCAGGCTGACCAATCGCTTCGGCACCGGCACCACCCTGGTCCTTGGCTCGCTGGTGTTCGCAGCGGCCATCGCGCTCACGTTCATCCCTTCGCTGGCGGCGATTGCGGCCAGTCTCACCGCCATCTGCGGAGGGTTCTTCGCCATGCATGCGGCAGCGGTCGGGTCGCTCAACGCGAGGCTCACCGAGAGCAGGGGGCGGGCGAACTCCCTGTATGTGCTGCTTTATTATCTCGGCGGCGCGACCGGGATCAGCGCCGCCGGCGCGGCCTATGCGCGCTGGGGGTGGCCGGGCGTCACAACCCTCGGGCTCGCCGCCCTGGTCCTCCCGCTCGCCATCGGGATCACTGAAATCTACGACGCGCCGCGTCGGTGATTTTGATTGATTATGTAAAGTTACATAGACCCACCCCTGCGCGTTGAATCCTACTTCACCTTGCGGGGTTACTCGGCGGCCAGGGAGTAAATCATGCGACTTCTCTCGACCGCAGTGACGGCTCTCGCCGTCTGCCTGCTCGCCCCACCGGGCGCGCGGGCGGACGAATGCCGGGATGTCGACACGACGATCGTGACCACCTTTTTCGTCGCTGGCTGCAGGAGCCCGGTGGGCATCTGCACGAAGGGAGAGGTCCCACCCGGGCCCTTGGGAGGTCCCACCCGCTTCAGTGCGCTCTCGGTGACTCCCGGCGCCTTGCCTGACATGATGGACTACACCGGCAAGTTGGTGATCAAGACGCGGTCCGGAAATGTGAGGATCCGGGATCGCGGTTTCGTCAACGGGGCGACGGGGCACTACTTCGAGTTCCAGCAAGTGGTCGGGGGAACGGGCAAGTACAAAGGCGCGACCGGCATGCTGACGTCGCAGGGACGGATGACACCGACCGGCTTCAGCGGGTCGCTCAGCGGCGTGATCTGCCGCGCCCATCGCAAGGACAGGGACCACGAGGACGACGACGACGACTCCGTCGACCACGGGGACGACGACGAGTAGACTTCCGCGGTGCGTTCGCTCCCAGGGAAGACAGCGATCATCACGGGCGCGGCAAGCGGCATCGGCCGGGCACTGGCGCACCGTCTGGCCCGGGAGCACATGCGCCTGGTCCTGGCGGACGTGGACCGGCGCCGCCTGCGAGAGGTCGCATCCGAGATCCCCGGCGCCCTGGCGGTCCCGACGGACGTCTCCCGCATCTCCGAGGTGGAGTCGCTCGCGGTCAGGGCATATCGGCGATTTGGCGCGGTGCACCTGCTCTGCAACAACGCCGGAGTCGCGGAGTACGGCGCCGTCTGGGAAGTCCCCCTGGCGCGCTGGCGCCGCGTCGTGGGTGTGAATCTCTGGGGGGCGATCCACGGCTGCCTCGTGTTCCTGCCCCGCATGATCGCGCAGGGCGGCGCGGCCCACGTGGTGAACACCGCGTCGATGGCGGGGCTGGTCACGCCGCCGCTGGCTGGCGCGTACAGCGCCACCAAGCATGCCGTCGTCGCCATCTCCGAGGCGTTGGTGCAAGATCTGGCGCTACGGCGGGCGCGGATCGGGGTCTCGGTGCTCTGTCCAGGCTGGGTGGCAACGCGGCTTCTGGAATCCGCCTCGGGAGCGGACCCTTTGCTCCGGTCGCTGGTCGCGCACGGCATCTCGCCCGAGACGGTCGCCGAACGGACCGTGCGCGCGGTGCGCGCGGGCGAGTTCTACGTTCTCACCCATCCGGAAATGGCGCCCGCGGTCCGGCGCCGCGCCGACGACATCCTCGCCGGCCGCGCTCCCGCGGCGCTGCCGTTCAAACCGCGGCGATCGCGGGCAGCGTCACGGTGAAGCGGGCTCCGCGGGCACCGTCGGCGGCGGCTTCGATGCTGCCGCCATGGTTCTCGACGATGCTCTTGCAGACGCTCAGTCCCAGGTCGCGGCCCCGGCTGACCGGCTGGGTGGAGGTGAACGGCTTGAAAAGCCGCTGCGCGATGGCGGGGTCGAGCCCCGCTCCATTGTCCGCGATCTCGAGCCTCACGCTGGCACCCTCGTGCCAGGTGCGCACGTGGATGGTCGGCTCGGGCGCGCGGTGCACCGCGTCCACCGCGTTGCCGAGCAGGTTCAGCACCACCTGCGTGATCTCGGGCCCCCGGCAGCGAACCAGCGGAACTGCCTGCAGATTGCGCTCCAGGCGGACGGATTCGCGCAGCCGGTGCGAGAGGAGCTGGACCGCCGAGAGCACCGCCTGGTTGATGTCGAACGGCTCGGGCTCCACCGCCGCGGTATAGCTCTGCACGCCCCGGGCGAGCGCCTCGAGCTGCGCGACCGCGGCGTGGAGCGCTGCCAGCGACTCCTCGGCCCCGCCGGCGACGTCAGGAGTGGCGCGAAGCACGGCGTCCTTGAGCCGCTCCACCTCGTCTGCGCCGAATTCCCGCTGGACGGCGCGGGCGGCCGCGCCGCCGGTCTCCAGCAAGCGTCCCAGTTGCACTTCGAGGGAGCCGAGCCCCGCCAGGAGGGGGGCCACCGCGCTCTTGAGCTCGTGCCCGATGCCGGCGGAGAGGCGTCCCAGTGCCGCCATGTGCTCGGACTGGACCAGCTCGTCGTAGCTGGTCTTGAGCTGGTTCACCAGCCGGTCGTGCTCGTCGGAGAGGCGCTTGGTTTCCAGCGCGCGCCGCACGGTCACCCGCATGTCCTCCGGCTCCCAGGGCTTGAGGATGAATCGATACAGCAAGCCTTCGTTGATGGCCTTCAGCGCGACGGAAGTGTCCGGAAACGCAGTGAGAAGAACGCGGAGGGCACGCGGCCGCACCTCGCGAACGCGGGCCAGGAACTGCAGGCCGGTCATCTCGGGCATGCGCTGGTCGGTGATGACCAGGTCGATGTCGTGAATCATGGCCATCTCGAGGGCGCGGACCGCCGAGGTGGCCGAGTGCAGGGCGATGTCGGATTCGGTCTCGAATACGCGCCTCGCCAGGTTCAGCGCCAGGGGCTCGTCGTCGACGACGAGGAGGCGGTAGGAGGGTTCCGACATGGCGCGAATGTTACCACCATCATTGATCGCTGCTCAACGGACCGATATCCTTTCGGATCATGGGTCGGGGGAAACGTCCAAGTGCGCTTTCGAGCGCCGTCGCCGCCGCGCGCGTCGTCGTAGCGCCACGTCCCGATCCTCGAGTCGGCGCCGAGCTGAGCCGGACCTTCTCCGCGCGCACCATCGCCTCCTGCTGGGTGGCGCTGGTGATCATCCCCATCACCATCGTCGCCTACGACGGCGCGTACTATCGGGACAAGCTGCCGAAGGGCATCGTCGTGGCGGCGGTCGTCGATTCGCTCATCCTGGTCCTGCTCTTCTGCGTGCGGCGGTACGCCTTCAATCGCTATCCCTGGCTGCCCTTCGCCGTGCTTGCCGGCGTGCTCTGCAACGCCGCCGAGTCGGCCAACCTCCTGCTCACGGGAGTGGGAAAGACCGAGTTCCTCTTTCCCTACTACCTGATCATGTTCGGCACCGCGATCCTCTTTCCCGCTCCCCTTCCGGCGGTGATCGCCACGGTCGGGCTGCTGCCGCTCGGGTACCTGGGTCTTGCCGTCGCCACCGGGCAGGAGCTGGGCGACAAGCAGTTCGTTTCCAACCTCATGCTGCTGGTCGATACCGCGCTGATCGCTTGCATCGGCAACCGGGTGGTCACAAACCTCTTCCTGCGCGAGGTCACGCTGCGCATCGACCTGGAAAAGGCGAACGAGCGCTTGCGCGAGCTGGACCGGCTCAAGAGCGAGTTCTTCGCCAACGTGAGCCACGAGCTGCGCACGCCGCTCACCCTGATCCTGGCCCCGGCGGCATCGCTCTCGCGCCAATCGCATGGACCGCTCGCTCCGGGACAGCGCGTCTTCGTCGAGACGATCCATCGCAACGCCACCCGCCTTCTGCAGCTGATCAACGACCTGCTCCTGCTGGCGAAGCTGGAATCCGGTGAGCCGCGGATCGACCGGGTCCCGGTGGACGTCGGCTCCACGGTCTTGCGGCTGACCCGGGAAGCGCAGGCGTACGCGCATTCCCTGGAGCTGCAGCTCGAGGTGGAGGTCGAGCCTGGCGGTCCCTTCGTCTGGAACGGGGACGAGCGCCACCTGGACCGCATCGTCCTGAACCTGATCTCCAACGCCTGCAAGTTCTCGCGGCCGGGTGGAGTGGTGCGGGTCGGCGTGGGCAGCGACCGGGAAGGGATCTGGCTCAGCGTCAGCGATCAGGGCGTCGGCATCGCCCCGCAGGATGTGGACCGGATCTTCGACCGGTTCGTGCAAGTGGAATCCTCGGCCAGCCGCAGATCGCAGGGGACCGGGATCGGCCTCAGCATCGTCAAGCAGCTGGTCACGCTCCACGGCGGCCGCATCTCCGTCCAGAGCGAGCCTGACCGCGGGTCCACCTTCCTGGTGCACCTCGCCGCCACCCCCCGGGTCTCCGCCAGCATCGGGCCGTCCACCTCTCCCGAGGTGCAGAAGGTGAAGCTGGAGCCGACCGTGCTCGCTCCGGTGCTGGCGACCGGGACCTCGGGCCCGCGCGTCGCCGTGGTGGAGGACAACCCGGACCTGCTCGCCTTCCTGGCCCAGGAGCTCGGGCGCTGGTATCGCATCTCGCCCTTCCCCGACAGCACCGAGGCGGTGCGTGCGATGGTGGCGGATCCTCCCGACCTGATCGTCTCCGACATCATGATGCCAGGGCTCGACGGCATTGCCCTGGCGCGGCGGATCCGCGCCGCTCGGGAGACGGCCGAGGTGCCGGTGCTCCTGCTCTCCGCGCGCGAGGAGGTCGACGCCAAGCTGGCCGGCTTCGAGGCGGGCGCCGACGACTATGTCCACAAGCCATTCGACATGCAGGAGCTGCATGCCCGGATCGAGCTCCATTTGCGCCTGCGCGCCCAGGCCCGGCAGCTGCGCGAGGCGCTCGAGCAGCTGAAAAAGGCGGAAACCACGCTGGTGCAGAGCGAGAAGATGGTCGCGCTGGGCCGCATGATCGCCGGCGTTGCGCACGAGATGAACAACCCCATCCATTTCCTGCGCGGCAACCTCGCCCTCTTGCGCAAGCGGCTGGCGCTCGATGGCGCCGGGCCGTTGCTCGCGGACATCGACGAAAGCGTGGAGCGAATCACGGCCATCACCCGGCAGCTCCTCCTCTTCGGTCGCAAGCAGAGCTCCGATTCGTCTGTCTCGGTCAGGCTTTCGGAGGTGGTCCCGCTGGCGGTGAAGATGATCGCGCCGCACACGCCGAAGGGCGTGCGCATCGTCCAGCAGGTGGACGGCGAGGTGGTGCGCGCCAACCCGCAGGATCTCTTCCAGGTGATCCTGAACATCGTCCACAACGCGGTGCAGGCGGTCGATCCCCAGAGCGGCGAGGTGCGAATCGCCGCGGTGAGCAGGGGCGATCGGGTGGAGCTCTCGGTGATCGACAACGGCTGCGGGATCAGCAAGGAGAACCTCTCCCGCATCTTCGACCCGTTCTTCACCACCAAGCCGCCCGGCTCGGGCACCGGGCTCGGCCTCTCCATCGTGCAGGAGCTGGTCGCCGCCCAGCAGGGGACCGTACGGGTGGAGAGCGAGCTGGGACGGGGTACCACCGTGGCGGTGTCGCTGCAGGCGGTGCCCGCGTGAATCGCGTCGCGGTCCTCCTGGACGCGGCCCTGCGCAACGCCTGGGCCTTCGAGGAGCTGCCCTGGCATCTGGAAGTAGATCCGGAACGCCACATCTTTCCCTGGGAGAGCTTCTTCGCCGCCGGCCTGCGGCAGTTCCGGGCGATGAGCGCTTCGCAGCGGCATTCGTTCGTCTTTCGTGAAACCTGTTTCCACCTCTCCAATCTATTGGTGGGCGAGCGCAGCGGCGAGCATCTGATCGCGCAAGTGCTGGTGCTCACCGCCAAGGAACGACCGGCCCACCGCGAGATCCTGGCGCTGATGGCGCAAGAGGAGGCAAAGCACTTTCTCGCCCTGCAGCGGTACCTCTCGCAGAAGGCCGGCGTCATCTACCCGCCCTGCTCGAAGCTCCAGTCTGCGCTGCACGCGATCGAAGCGTGCGCGTGGCCGGAGATGAAGGTGTTGATCGGGCAGGTGGTATTCGAGTGGAACGCGGCCTCGCTGCTGGCGACGCTCGTGACCAAGGCGCGCGAGCCGCTGCTGGCGGCCGTCTTGCGAGTGAACCTGAGGGACGAAGCTCGCCATCTCGCCTACAGCCAGGAGTTGCGCGAGCCGCTCGCGAAGGTGATCGCCGGAAGGACCGCCCCGGAGATGGAGGACCTGGTGTTCGAGAGCATCCGCGCCAGTGTCGCCGCCCATCTCGCCGAGCCGGTCTGGGACGAGCTGGGCCTCACGGCGCGACAGATGCGTCGACACGCGCTGCAGCGACTGGAGCATCTCGGCATCCTGCATCGCTACCGCACGCTCGTGCCGGATCAGCTGGAGCGCTGCGGGTTTCCCACGCGCCACCTCAGGCGCCGACTCGGCCAGGGGTTGGTCAAGGGGCTCATCTCGAATGCTTGAGCCCATTACGGCGCGGCTGCTCTCGCGCGCGAGGCGGGAGCCAGACCGGGTCGTGGTTCATCTCTTGCGTAGCGCCGCCCGTGGAGTGTTTCGCGACGAGCCCGTCACGCTCGGAGAATGGGTCCGCGGCGCGGGCACCTGCGCGGCCGCGCTCGAGGCGAGCGGGCTCGGACGGGGCGATCGCGTGCTGCTCTGCGTGCGCACCGGGCGCGCCTTCCTCGAGGGCTTTCTCGGGGCGTCCATCATCGGCGCGGTTCCCGTCCCGCTGCCCTCGCTGGAGGGATTCGCGCGGCCGGCAGCCTTCGTGAACAGGCTCACCAGCGTGGTCCGGGATGCGGGCCCCTCGGCCGTATTCGTCGACCCCCGGACGGCGGCACACCTGCGCGACTCCGGACTGCTGGACCCGGGCCTGCCGGTGATCGAGCCGCGCTCGCTCGACCATCGGCCCGCGCCCGATCCCCGGCCAGTCACCGGCGACGAGCCGGCCCTCATCCAGTACACCTCGGGCAGCACGGGCACGCCCCGCGGCGTGGTCATCACCGCCGCCAACCTGGCGGCCAACGTCGACGCGATGGGCAAGGCGCTCCACCTGGGCGGCGACGATCGCGTGGTCTCTTGGCTGCCGCTGTATCACGACATGGGCCTGATCGGGGGGTTGCTCGCCCCCGTCGCCTACGGCGCCGTCTGCTGGCTGCTCTCGCCGCTGGAGTTCATGCTGCGGCCGGCAAGTTGGATGCAGGCGGTCTCCGAGGCGCGCGCCACCCTGACCGTGGCGCCGAACTTCGCGTACGGGCTGGTGGCACGGAAGGTCTCCGACGAGGACCTGAAAGGCCTCGACCTGTCCATGCTGCGCGCGGCCATCAACGGCGCCGAGCCGGTGGACCCGGCCGTCGGCGAGGCCTTCTGCGCCCGACTGGCGCCGATGGGCTTTCGGCCGTCCAGCTACTTCCCCGTCTATGGCCTCGCCGAGTCCACGCTTTCGGTCGCGTTTCCGCCGCTCGGGCGGGGGTTGAAAATCGACCACGTCTGCCGGGAGGAGCTGGCCGACGGCCACGCGGTCCCGGCGCAGCCCGGGCCGGGCACCTTGCCGCTGGTCTCGGTGGGCAGCGCCATCGACGGCCACGAGATCACCATCGTGGGGCCCGACCACGTCCCACTCCCGGAGCGGCGGGTGGGCCAGATCTGGGTTCGAGGCCCCAGCGTCTCGCCTTGGTACTTCGAGCAGCACCACGCCGTGCGGGAGCGGCGCACCTCGCTGCGCACGGGCGACGTGGGTTACCTGGCCGACGGCGAGCTGTACGTCGTCGATCGGCTGAAGGACCTGGTGATCGTCGCAGGTCGCACCTACTCGCCCTCGGACATCGAGCGCGTCGCGGAGGCGGTCGACGGCGTGCGCGCGGGCAGATCCGTGGCCTTCGGGGTCACCGACCGCGATCTCGGCACCGAGTCGCTGGTCCTGCTGGCGGAGGTGCTCCCGCGCACTGCCCAGGATCTGGAGACGCTCGCCGGGGAATTGCGCATCGCGGTGGCTGAACAGATCGGGCTGGCGCCCTCGGCGGTGTGCCTGCTCAAGCCGGGGTCGCTGCCGCGGACCTCCAGCGGCAAGCTGATGCGCCGCGACGCCCGCGACCGCTACTTGAGCGGAGCGCTCGACGGCGCGGCATCGCTCAGGCCGATGTTCCTCCGCCGCCTGATCCACGCCGCGGTCGAGGCATTCCTGCGCTTCATGGCACGCCGACGGGCCTCTCAGGGCTGAGCGCGGCCGAGGACGCGGGCTGCGGCCCTGGCGGAGGCGCTGCGGCGCGACGCGACGTAGCGCAGCAAGCCGCCGTGGACGACGGGAAAACCGAAGAGGGCGTGGGCGAGCACGTCTGCCTGCGACGGATGCGTGAGCTCCCCTTCGTCCAGAGCACGGACGCACTCGGTCGCCAGCGCCGCCGATACGCGTTGAGCGATGCCGCGCGCCGATCCTCCGGGCCGGAGCTTGTCCGCGAGCGCTTGGGGGAGGCGATACCCGAACTCGTGCAGCCCGCGCCGCGCCGGCGCCGAGCCGATCGCATCGCGGAATGCCCGGAGCAGCCGCTGGCTGACGAATCGCTCCCGCGCCCTTGTCACCACCGGCGCCAGACCGGCCTGCTCGAGGACCTGGAAGAGCGGGGCGCCGCGGCGCCACGGCCTCCCGTCGGTGGCAGGGACCAGCTCGATCACGGGCGCGGGTTCATCCGGGAAGGGCAGGAAAGCGGCGCAATCGCCGCCGGTCCGTGGACCCGCGCCGAGAACGCAGGTGAACGCGCCGGGAACGCGGGCGGCGGCGAACGCGATCGAGCCCTTCGGCCGCAAGTCGATCCCGGGAAGGTGGCGCGAAGAGAGGATCCCCAGAAGCTTCCTCAGCGGCGGGGTCCGTCCAGCGACGCTGAGCGCCAGGCGGCGCGGACGCTCGTACGACGCGCTGCCGATGGCGTGCGCCTTCGCTGCCTGGCGGACGAAGAAGAACGACATCGCGCGCTCGGATTCCTTCCTTCCCAAGCTGCGCCAGAAACTGGTGAGCTCCTCGCGCAGCCCGTTCTCCAGGCGGTAACCGCGCTGGAACGGCAGCCTCGCGAGCCGCACGCACTCGCGCGCCAGCCGGCGCTCAGGCCCCGGCAGCTCCTCGAAGCGAGGAGGCCTTGACACCGGCGCGGTCCGGGGCGCGCGCTTCTGCCACCCTCCGCCGCGCAGGCCGGTGAGAAATGACCGCAGCTCGCCGCCCACGCCCGATTCCGGGGCCAGCCAGTCGATCAGTCCGATGCGGGCGGCGCGCCGCGCGTCCAGGCGATCTCCGAGGAGGATCTCCATTCCGGCCCGGAGCCCGACCAGGCGCGGGAGACGCTGGGTGCCGCCGAACAGGGGGATGAAGGAGTAGTCGCGAAGCTCCGGCATGTAGAACTGGGTGTCGTAGCTGTCGCGGGCGATGCGGTAGTCGCAGGTCAGCGCGAGCTCCAGGCCGCAGCCGTAGCAGTTCCCCTCGATGGCGGCGATGGTCGGCACCGGCGCCTGGGCGAGACTGGCGTAACAGCGCCTGAGCGCGCGCGTGCGTTCCATCGCGGCGCCCTGGGTGTGCGACGACGCCGCGAGCAGCAGGCCCACTCCGTTGACGAAGCTGCCCGGCTTTGCGCTCTGGAGGACGACTGCCCGGGCCCCGGCGGCGAGCCCGGCGCGAAGCTCTCGCTCGAGCTCTTCCGCGACGGCCGGCGTGAAGACGTTGACCGAGGAGCCGCGGGTATCGAGCGTCAGGAAGAGGATTCCACCGCGCAGGGCGCTGGTGCAGCCCGCGATCATCGCTTTTCGGCGAGGAAGCGCGCCAGCGACTCCACGGTCAGATCGCCGGGATCCTCCACGCTGGCGATCCACTCGGGCAGGAAGACCGGGCGCCCGAGCTGCTTCTCGAGGAGCATCGTCAGCTCGACCACCTTGAGCGAATCCAGCCCCAGGTCTGCCAGGATGGACGCCTGCGGCGTGATCCGCTTGCGCAGCTTCTTGGGGACCAACACCTGAAGGGCCTGGCGGACCTCGGCGAACAGCTCTGGATCGTGCCTGCGGGAACGCACCACCAGAACGTCACCTCGGGATCGTGACGCTCACGCGAGCGTCGGCGGCGGGGCCGCTCATGGATAGTCCGGCCTCGGGCCGGCGGCTGTAAAGCTCCCGCCGCGCACGTTCACGCACCCGCCACCCGGTGGGCCGCGTCTCCGGCGGGAAGCGCTGGAGCGGGAGCCTGCGAGAAGGGGCGGAGGAAGTAAGTGTAGCCCACGTAGCGGAGCCAGGAGTCTTGCAGCAGCAGGGGGTGGATGCGATGGGCGTGCTCGGCGTGCAGCCGCGGAAGCTCCGACCAATGCACGCCCGGCTTCAAGTGATGCACGGTGTGGTAGCCGTTGTTGAACAGCAGGACGTTGAGGGTCCGGGAGACGAAGTTCCGCGAGTGGTTCCATTCGCTGTACGCGTCGGTCTCGACGTGCTGCAGGTAGTTCACCACCTGGATGGAGAAGAGCGCGACCTGCTGGGGGATGAAGAAGAAGAGAAGGGCCTTCCGCCAGTCGATCAGGAAGAGCGCTGCCATCGACCCGAAGAAGACGACGTACTCGGAGGCGGCGGCGAGAAAGGCGGGACGATCGCGCTTCCAGAGGTCCTTGAGGAAGCCGTTGATGTCTTTCGTCTGGGCGAAGTTCGTGAGCACGGGGTAGACGAGCAAGGCCGCGAGATGGTTCCCTTCGAACCACTTGGGCGATTGCGAGCTGTCTCCCGGCTTGTTGTTCAGCTTGTGATGCACCTGGTTGTGCGTCGGGACCCAGGCCACGGCCGGATGCCCGTAGAAGAGCGCGATCACGTAGCTGGTGAGCAGGTTCAATGTCTTCGAACGCCACATCCCCAGGTGATTGTGGTTGTGGCTGATCACCGCGCTGGTGAAGAACATGAACAGCGTCACCGGGTACAGGACCGGGTGCAGCCTCCCGGTCTTCCAGTTCACGGCCGTCAGGGCAGCCGTGATCGCGAGATATGCGAGCGTCCTGCGATCGGCGCTGTAGCGTAGCATTCGGGGCCCTCTTGCGACCTGGGGGGGTTGCACGTCACGGTAGGTGCAGTGTGTCACCCTTATGTCATGATTCGCAGGTCGTGGCTGCTTTCGAATTCGCGCGCTCACGGGCGCGAGCGTCCGGCGGTGCGACCGAGGCGGCGCGGCGACCACACCGTCCACTTGAAACCATCGTTCACAGCGGCGACGCTCAAGGGATGCGAACGTGCCCCAAGTGCAAGACGCCGACGCTGGCGCCCCTGGCCGAGGATCGCGCCGACATGCCGGAGGTCGTGCCCCCCTCCCGCTGCACGCACTGTCAGGGCGTGTGGCTGCCTCACGAGGCGATCGAGCAACACCTGGTCCCCGCCTCGGTCGACACAGAGCACGCCGCGCCGGCGGCGGACGGACTGGCCGGCTTCTGCCCGCGCTGCAACGGGCTGCTGGTGCGCGCGCGCGTCGAGGCCCGGCAGCCGTTCCATCTCGACCGGTGCCCGGCCTGCGCCGGCGTATGGTTCGACGCCGGCGAATGGGCGGCAGTCGCCAGCAGCGAGTGGCTGACGCACCTCGACGACCTCTGGGACCCGGTGTGGCGCCGCCGTGTGCGCGAGCGCCGGGCGCACGCCCGGCATCTCGAGGAGATCGAGCGTGCGCTCGGTCCGGAAACGCTGGAACGCCTCCGGGCAGCCGTGGCCGCCCTCCGGAATCATCCCATGCGCTCTCTAGGCCTTTCGTACCTGATCGAGGAGCTGCGCTCTCCCCGCTGAGTCTGTCCGTTCCCCGACAGTGCGTGCGCCCCCAAACGGCCGTCGCCATGTTGGTAAGAGGACGGTGGGGGGGCAAATGGACAGAATTGCTAGAGTCGTGGGGCTGTGTAGCGCGCTTCTGGCCTGCACCTCGGTGAAGATGGTCCAGCGCGAGGGCTGCTGGGTCAAGCAGACCGAACGGACGCTGGGAGGCAGCACCGAAGAGCTGGGATTCTGCGCAAAGGCGCGGCCGCAGTGGGCCGAGGATCGCCTCGCGCGGCTGGTTCAGGAGTGCATGGCGCAGGCGGACTATCGCTGGGAGAACCGCGCGCTCGCGGCCTGGACGCGGAACGAGCCGATTCCCCCGCCGGACTCGGACGAGCAGATCGCGAAGACCTGCATGGGCCAGGCTGCCTCGGCGCTGGGGCTCGAGGCGCAGAACGACGCGCTGAAGTCGCGGCTGTCGGACGTAAGCCAGGACCGGGAGGCGCTGCGCAACGTCGCCGAGAAGGACCGCCAGTTCCTTGAGGAGAGCAGCGACAAGATGATCGACGCGCTCGGAGAAGCGGCGAAGAAGCCGCCTCCGTCCGCGGTGGCCACCGCGACCAGCACGGGCACCGCGAAGACCGAGAGCGATCTGCGCAGCGCGCAGCAGCCAACGGAGCCGCCGCCGCCGATGACGGTGGTGCTCGCCGCGCCGCCGGCCACCACCACGGTGGTGGCCACGCCCGCCGCCCCGGCGGCTCCAAAAGCGGCCGCTGCACCCTGCGCGCCGAAGGCGAAGTCGAGCAAGCCGCCGGACAAGAACGCGCCGGCCTGTGAGAAGCCGGCGGCGCCCGAGCCGCAGCCCGCCGATGCAACGGCTGCGCGCGACCCGCGCAAGACCTGAGCGGCGGGGAACATCCAGGGACGCGGACGAGCTTCCGCCCGCGTCCCCGGGCCCCCAACCGCGGCTGCACGACACCGGGCCGAGCGCCACGGCGGATCAGGATGCCGGCTGC
>Ga0137401_10000581_pt1 | contig 14552 bp, 12 predicted proteins | sample CZOMad1_1_16fung_FD_108286 | JGI IMG/M metagenome (GOLD analysis project Ga0137401, IMG submission 108286) | Vadose zone soil fungal communities from Angelo Coast Range Reserve, California, USA - CZOMad1_1_16fungal (Illumina Assembly) | ecosystem: Environmental > Terrestrial > Soil > Vadose...
CATGCCTGGTCAGGTGACATGCCCTGGCGCATGTACTCGACGATCAGGAAAGCACCGCAAACCTTGATGTTCGCTTCGCCGCGCCCGGTGGATCCCGCCGCGCCGACGCTGTTGTCGCAGTACTGACCCGCGCCGATGATCGGAGAATCACCCACTCGCCCCGGGATCTTCCACGACATTCCGCTCGTCGTCGTGACCGACGACATTTCGCCGGCTGCGTTCACCGCGTTCATGTTGATCGTTCCAGTGGTGAACTTCACGTGAAGCGGATCGTCGAATGGCAGGCTGGCGGTAGGCGGTGGGGTGGCACTGTCGCTTCGCGAGTCCATCCAGGCGTCGGCCGGGTTCAGGCATGCTTTCCAGCGCAGCCAATCGCGCCTGCTCTTTTCGGTGAGAAGGTTCTGCTCCTTGAATCCCATCTCGAGCGCGAACTTCCTGGCGCCCGCGCCGACGAGCATGATGTGGTCCGTGTAGTCCATCACCGCTTTCGCGACCAGCGACGGCGTAGCGATGTCTTCGATCGCGGCCACGGCTCCCGCCCGTTTTGTCGGCCCGTGCATGCACGACGCGTCCAGCTGCACCACTCCTTCTTCATTCGGCAGCCCGCCGAGTCCAACGGACTGGTTCTCGGGATCGAGCTCCTCGATGTTGACGCCGGCGATGATCGCGTCCAGTGTGTCGGCGTTCTGGCGAGTGATCATGTCGTAGGCGCGCGCTACTCCGCGGATGCCGTTCGCGGACGCGACGACAACTGGCTTGAACGCCGGCTCGAGAGCCTTCGACCTGTCGAGGACCGAAATCACTGGTGTCGCGGCATTCGCGCCGCGGTCAAGAGTGAGTGCTGCCGCGGCCGCGGCTCCGGCGCCAATGAATTTTCGCCTAGAGATTGACATTTTCACTCATGTTGGGGATGGACGGGTAGGAATGCGGCACCCGTGTTGCGAGACAGGCCAATGACTTCAATAAGGTATTCGGCCATTATAGCTTCCCGCTACGCATGAAATCGCCCTCTCCTTTTCGGTTAAGGAAGTTGCGGCTCGAGGCCGCGGGCGTTAACCGCGTCGATCTCTCGGGACCGACCCGGCGCGAGCGTGATCTGCTCGGGGAGCGCGATGTTCCCGCTTCCGCTCTATACGGAATCCAGACGCTCCGTGCGATCGAGAACTTCTGCATCAGCGGGATCGAGCTGCGCGAATTCCCGACTCTCGTCGCGGCGCTGGCGACGGTGAAGGAGGCGGCGGCGCGCGCCAACCTGGACATGAAGCTCCTCGACCGCGAGATCGCCGACGCAATCTCGCAGGCGGCGGGCGAGATCAGGGACGGGTTGCACCATGAGCATTTCCGGGTGGACATGATCCAGGGCGGCGCTGGAACGTCGTCGAACATGAACGCGAACGAAGTCATCGCGAATCGCGCACTCGAGATTCTCGGTAAGGACCGCGGCGACTACGACGTCGTTCATCCGAACAACCACGTGAATCTCAGCCAGTCGACGAACGACGTTTATCCGACGGCGGTTAAACTGGCGCTACACACGAGTATTGGAGATTTGCAATTGGCGATGATCGCCCTCGCGGCCTCGCTGCTTCACAAGGGCGAGGAGTTCGGATCGTTCATCAAGATGGGGCGCACGCAGCTGCAGGACGCCGTTCCGATGACGCTCGGCCAGGAGTTCAACGCCTTTGCGCACACGATGCTCGAAGACGTCGATCGGCTCGGTGAGGCGCAGGCGCTGATTCGCGAGATCAACATGGGCGCGACGGCAATCGGCACGGGCATCAACGCTCCGCCGGAATATGCCGAGAGCGTGCGGCGGCATTTGGAGCAGATTACGGGGTTGCCGCTCATCACGGCGCCGGATCTCGTCGAGGCGACCGCTGACACGGGATCGTTCGTTCAGCTGTCTGGAGTTCTCAAGCGCTGCGCGGTGAAGCTCTCCAAGATCTGCAACGATCTGCGATTGCTAAGCTCGGGCCCGCGCGCCGGATTCGGCGAGATCAATCTTCCGCCAATGCAGCCCGGGTCTTCGATCATGCCCGGGAAGGTGAATCCGGTCATCCCCGAGATGGTAAATCAGGTCTGCTTCGACATCATCGGCGGCGATGTCACCATTACGATGGCTGCCGAAGCGGGCCAGCTCCAACTGAATGTGTTCGAGCCGATAATCGCGTTCAAGCTTCTTAGTGGAATGACCAACCTCGAGCGAGCCTGCAAGATCCTGCAACATCGTTGTATCGAAGGAATAACCGCGAACCCTGAACGGATGCGAAGCTTCGTCGAGCAATCCGTCGGCGTGATCACGGCTCTCGTTCCGGTGCTCGGCTACGAAACCACGACGGAAATCGCGAAGGTGGCGCTCGCGACCGGGCAAGGTGTGTACGATCTCGTTTGCGAGCGGGGGCTGATGACGCGCGATCAGCTCGATCGTTTGCTCGATCCCGTGTCGATGACGTCGCCGCGGCGGGCGGAATAACTTTACGCATCATTCGAACTTCGCCTTCAGAGTGGTAAGCGGGGCAGTTCTTGCCCTCCCACAACGAACCGTTGCGGGTTAGTTTGTACGTGCTTCACCCTGAAAAATCCGAAGGCGTTTCACCCGCGAACGTGAAACGCTCTTAACTCGACGAGAACAGGATTTCCTTCGCATGAAAGGTTCTGACCGCCTCCGGCGGCTTGCATCCTACGCATTTTTCGCCGTACTGGTCGTCGCGGCGTTGTCCTGCAACGAAGCACATCCCAACAGCACGCTCCAGCCGCATTCGGATCTCGGACGCGAAATCGATTTCCTGTGGAACCGGCTGCTGTTGTTGGGTACGATCGTCTTCGTTCTGGTCGAGGGAGCTCTCGTCTACGTCGTGTTCAAGTACCGGCGGAGAGAAAACCAGCCAACGCCTCCGCAGACCCACGGCAGTACCAAGCTCGAGATCGCGTGGACGCTGATTCCGGCGGTGATCCTTGTTTTCATCGCCGTGCCGACGGTCAAGACGATTTTCATCACACAGGCGGCAGCGGCGCCCGGCTCGCTCAACATCGATGTAACGGGGCATCAGTGGTGGTGGGAATTCAGATATCCCGATTACGGAGTGACGACGGCTAACGAGATCTATTTGCCCGTCGGACGCACGGTGAACTTCAGGCTGCGGTCGGCGGACGTGATTCACTCGTTCTGGACGCCGCAGCTCGGCGGCAAGCGAGACGTAGTGACCAACCGCACGAATTACATCTGGTACACGCCCGATAGCGCGATAGCCAGTAACGTCTGGAACGGATTCTGTGTCGAGTACTGCGGCGCGTCCCACGCCAACATGCGCTTCCGGGTTTTCACGGTGAGCCAGCAACAGTTCGATTCGTGGGTAGCTGGTCAAAAGATGCCGGCGAGATTTGGAGCGGTTGGGCCCGCAGCGCCAACAACGGGTGCCATTCCGCCCCCTCTCGAAGCGCCGGGAATGACGACTCCCACCGGCCCGAACGCGCCGAGTCAGGCGGCACAAGCAGCTGCAACTGCAATCGCGAGGCGAAGCTCGGGGACCGGACCGGCTGGCGGAAATCAGCCCGCCATTGTGCGCGGCCAGAATCCCGCCGCAAATCCGGGAGCGCAGACTGGGGACGCGGCGACAACGATACCCGCGCCGTCTGCCGGAGCGATCGAGGCCGGCTACATCTTTCCGCGCGACAAGATCCCCGAGTACGCGATTCCGCACGCGCCGGTCCCGGGCGATCTCAAGTTTACTGCGGGCCTCACAGGAAACGCCGCGCGTGGTAAGCAGGTCTTTTCGGGCGCCGCCTGCATTGGATGTCATTCCATCGCAGGCAATCCTTCAGCGATGGGCGTGCTGGGGCCGAATCTCACGCATGTCGGATCACGCAGCACGATTGCCGCGGGCCGCTTTCCCAACGCCGCTGCATATCTGGCACTTTGGATCAAGAATGCCCGCAAGATGAAACCCGAGGTGCTGATGCCCACGCTCGGCCTCGACGAATACGATCCTGTTCTCAAAGCAAAAGTCACGTCGGCGAACGGCGGCCTCAGCGATCAGCAGATCGCCGACATTGTCGCTTATCTCACCGCACTGAAGTAACCGGAGATCGATTTGGCATCCACCGCATATCCAGCACCGGCACACGCACCAAGCTATTCGGGCGAACAGTCCGGTCTCTGGAGCTGGCTCAGCACCGTAGACCACAAGCGCATCGGAATCCTGTACCTCTACACCGCCCTCTTCTTCTTCATGTTCGGCGGAGTCGAGGCAATCATCATCCGCGCGCAGCTGGGTGCGCCGAACCAGCATCTGGTGTCGGCCGAGTTCTACAACCAGCTCTTCACGATGCACGGAACGACCATGATCTTCCTCGCGATCATGCCGCTTTCGGCAGCGTTCTTCAATTTCCTGATTCCGCTCCAGATCGGCGCGCGCGACGTCGCGTTCCCCCGGCTCAATGCCTTCAGCTACTGGGTATACCTGTTCGGCGGAATCTTCATCACGGTTCCGATTTTCTTCGCCGTCGCGCCCAACGGCGGATGGTTCGGTTACGCCCCGCTGACGATCAAGGCGTACTCGCAGGGCATCAACATCGACTTCTGGGTGATCGGACTGCAGATCCTCGGCATCTCATCGCTCGCCGCGGCCTTCAACTTCCTGACGACGATCATCAACCTGCGGGCGCCCGGCATGACGCTCATGCGCATGCCGATGTTCACCTGGATGGCATTCATCGTTCAGGTGCTGCTCGTGCTTGCGTTTCCGGTCATCACGATCGCGCTCGTGTTCCTGCTGTTCGATCGTTTCTTCGGGACGAATTTCTACAACACAGTGAGCGCGGGCGCAGATCCGCTGCTCTGGCAACATCTATTCTGGATCTTCGGGCACCCGGAGGTCTACATCCTCGTGCTCCCGGCATTCGGACTGGTCTCCGAGGTGCTGCCGACCTACTCGAAGAAGCCGCTGTTCGGTTATCCGGTGATGGTCTACTCCGGAATCCTGATCGCCGTTCTGGGTTTCGGCGTCTGGGCACACCACATGTTCGCGGTGGGAATGGGTCCGATCGCCGACACGTTCTTCGGCCTGACAACGATGCTCATCGCGATCCCGACAGGCGTCAAGATCTTCAACTGGATCGCGACGATGGCGCAGGGCGCCATCCGTTATACGACCGCTATGCTTTTCGGAATCGGGCTCGTCGCTTTGTTCACCATTGGCGGAATCTCGGGGATCATGCACGCTTCCCCGCCCGCCGATCTCCAGCAGACTGACACGTACTTCATCGTCGCGCATTTCCACTACGTGCTGTTCGGCGGATCGATCATGGGAATCTTCGCCGGCATCTACCACTACTTCCCGAAGATCACGGGCCGCTTGCTGGACGAAAAGCTGGGCAAGATCCATTTCTGGCTCACTTTCATCGCGATGAATCTTACGTTCTTCCCGATGCACTTTTCGGGAATGCTCGGCATGCCGCGACGCATCTACACCTACGACTCCGGTCAGGGATGGGAGCTGTTCAACGCGATGTCGACCGCCGGCGCGATGATCTTCCCGATCGCGATGCTGATCTTCATCTACAATTTCTTCGTGAGCAGAAAGCGCGGCGACATCGCGGGCTCAAATCCGTGGGGCGCCGGCACTCTCGAGTGGACGATTCCGAGCCCGCCACCCGAGTACAACTTCGCGAGGATTCCCACGGTCACGAGCAGATACCCGCTGTGGGAAGGCAAGGAAGTCGATTACGCGGATGCGCGCTTCAATGCGCAGGAGGGCAAGACGCCCGCTGATTTCGGGATCGTGATGCCGTACAACACCATCAAGCCGCTATTCGTGGCGCTCGGCCTCATCATCATGTTCTGCGGACTCATCTCCTCGCGCGCACTCATTGGCGTCGGCGCGGCGCTGATGATTTTCTCTCTCTACAGCTGGCTCCTGAGCCCGCTCGAGCCGGAGCACCACTAGAATGGCCACATCCGTAGCGCACACCAGCGCGCCCGCCGCCCACCACTACACGACGCTCGGCCTCGACAGCCGCAAGGTCGCCATCTGGGCCTTCATCGGCTCCGAGTGCATGCTCTTCGTGTCGCTGATCTCGACGTACCTGATCTACAAGGGAAGAAGCGTCGTCGGACCGTTCCCGCACGAAGCGTGGACCGATCCGACCACCGGTCACGTCCTCAAGCCGATTCTCAACATTCCGGTCACGTCGGCCTCGACGTTCGTTCTTCTCATGTCATCGCTGTTCATGGTGCTCGCGCTCGCCGCGGTGCAGAACAAGGAAAAGCCGAAGCACACGCGCGGCGAACGGATTCTCGGCAACTCGAAGCTGTGGCTCTGGATGACCGCGATCGCCGGTGCGACGTTCCTCGGGTTCCAGGCGTTCGAGTTCACGTCGTTCGTCCACGAAGGACTTACCATCCGGACGAACCTCTTCGGATCCACCTTTTTCACGCTCACTGGATTTCACGGCGCACACGTGACGGCGGGCGTCCTGTGGCTGCTAACGTTGCTCGCAATCGACTACCGCAGGGGACTCGGTTCCCGCGATTCGCTGCTAGTTGACATCGCCGCGCTGTACTGGCACTTCGTCGATGTCATCTGGATCGTGATCTTCACTCTCGTTTATCTCATCAAGTAACGGCGGAAATGATGGACAACCACGCCAGCACGACCAATCTCCCGGACTCAGCCGAGGCGCAGGCACACGCGCCGCACGCGGAAGAAGAGCACGCCCATCCGACCTGGTCGACCTACTGGAAGGTCGCCCTGATTCTTACGCTGATCACCGTCGGAGAAGTCTGGGCGTATTACATACCGTCATTCGTCGCCGGACGCGGGTTCGTCCCAACGCTTCTGTTTCTGTCGGCGCTGAAATTCACGATCGTCGTGATGTTTTACATGCACCTGAAGTACGATCACCGGCTGTTCCGGGTGCTCTTCACCGGTCCGCTGCTGATAGCGTCATTGACGCTCATCGCGCTGATGTTCCTCTTCGGACATCTCTATTTCAAAGTCATGTAGTATGCTGGTCCTGGCGTTGCTCCATCCCATCGCCAATCTCAGCTGGTGGCGATGGTCGGTTCACCCGAGCACAGTCATCGGCGTCGCCGCGCTCGCTGGACTATACGTCTGGGCAGAGAAGAAACTCGGACACACAGCTTCCGTTGGACAGCGGGCTTATTTTTTCTCCGGCTTGCTGCTGCTCTTCGCCTCGCTCAACGGTCCGATTCACGATCTGAGCGACGACTACCTGTTCAGCGCGCACATGGTACAGCACCTCCTGATCACACTCGCGGTGCCGCCGCTGCTTCTCGCTGGCGTGCCGGGTTGGATGCTACGTCCCGTATTGTCGCGACCGGGCGTCGCACCAGTCGCCCGATTTTTCACCCGGGCGCCCATCTGCTTCGTGGTCTTCAACCTCATGATCGCAGTGTGGCACCTGCCGCAGTTCTACAACGCGGCGATGGCGAATCACAACCTGCACATCGTCGAGCACCTGAGGTTCATGGCGGCAGCGGTGCTGAGGTGGTGGCCCGTCATGGGCCAGCTTCCGGAAGTTCCCCGCCTCGCCTACCCGGGGCAGATGCTCTACGCCTTCCTCATGAGCATTCCGATGTCGATCGTCGCCGTCTATATAGCCATGGCCGATCACGTTTTGTATCCCGCCTACAGCGCCGCCCCGCGAGTGCTGCCACTATCTCCGCTCGAGGATCAGCTCCTCGGCGCACTCATCATGTGGATCCCCGGCGGGCTCATCTTCATCGTCATCATGACGGTGGTGTTCTTCAAATGGAACGCCCGCGGTGAGGACTCGACCGCGGGCGCGCAGGTTGACTGGAAGCCGTCGGCCGCCTAGTCGTCGTCGGTTCCCTCGAGCGCCCGCTTCAGCTGCCCTTCCAGCTTCGGGTGTCTCCGCCACAAATAGCCGAGCATCAAACCCGCTGACAGAAGATTGGCGACGAAGATCTGGACCCACGCGATTCGTCCAAGGGCGGATTGCGCGAAGGCCGCAGCGATCATGTAGAAGCCCAGAGTCATGATCCCGATAGCGACCACCAAGCCCGCCAGGATTCCAGGCGTACGCTCCGCCTGATGCACGATCACCGTCAGCAGAATTCCCACTATGAAGAACGCGACATAGTGAAAGATCGTGTACCCCAGCACCTGAGTGAACGCGGTGTCGCCCATCATGTTCTTCCCCAACACGCTGACGACACCCTTGCCGAGGAATATCGGAGTGTAGAACGGACGCCCACCGACGGTGTCCACGACGAGGAACCAGATTGCAATCGCCGTCGCGCCGATGAAGCCGGTGATTATGCCTTCGCGCAGAAAATTGTGGGGCCGCTCTGCCATCGATGTCCTCGCCTCGAATGAATGCAAGTCTCGTTCGGGGAAAATACGCAACCACCGGGTATATTCCAAGCGACACCGGATCCCCTTGTCATGGAGCGCACATCGCCGGTCTGGCACCGTTCTCGCCAATCGTTCTCAGTCGGCTTCCCGTTCTCCGCATCGGTTTTTCAAACGCTCAACCGCTGAAGATGTTCTCTCGCAAAATTCGAATCGCGATACTCGTGGCGCTCACTGTTTTCGGCGCCACGCCAACCATCCTCGAGTCACAGACCCCAAAGAGAACTACCACGAGACGCCGCGCGCGCCGCCCGAGACCCAGGGCGCCTGCGGTTCCAATCGTTCGTTATAGCACTCTGAGCAATTCGGCTGACCTGGCGACCACGCTGAGCGGACTCACGGGACGCACTCGCGGCGGAATGTGGGGCGCGATGGTCGTGTCGCTTACCCGCGGCGACACGCTCTACGCCTTGAACGCGGGCGAACAGATGCTCCCGGCATCGACGATGAAGCTGCTCACCAGCGCGATCGCATTGGACCGGTTCGGCCCGGACTACCAATTCAGCACCGATGCACTTCGTGATGCTACCGTCGGTCCGGACGGAACGCTGACTGGGAATCTCTATCTCAGGGGGGACGGCGATCCCGCGCTCTCCGGAAAGTTTCTTCCCGGCGGACCGTCGGCGCCCATGAATCGTCTCGCCGATCTCGTCGCGTCCAAGGGAATCAGGCGCGTGACCGGCAGCGTCATCGGGGACGCGACCGGGTTCGACGATGAGAAAGTTCCGCAAGGATGGCTCACGCGCTACCTGCAGGCGTCGTACGCCGCGCGAGTGTCGGCGCTGTCCCTGAATGAGAATGTCGTAGTCGTGGCTGTCACTCCGACCGCTGCCGGGAAGCCCGCCACTGTTGTCCTCGAGCCTTCGACCAGTGCGATACCGCTCGTCGCCAATGTGCGCACTGTTGCTGGCGTCGGAGCACGCCTCGCGTTCCGAAAGCAGGGCGACGGCACCATCACCGCCAGCGGCTCCGTCGGCGCGCGGACGGGGACGCGGAGGTACGTCTATATCGTCGAGGACCCAGCGAGCTTTGCCACCGGCGCTTTCCTGAACGCGCTGATCGCGCGCGGGGTCAGGGTCGACGGCGGAATTCGATTGGGCAAGACTCCGCCGACTGCGACCAAGGTCGCGAGCTTGCTCTCTCCGCCGCTTGCCAGCATGATCGCGGCGATGAACCGGGAGAGCATAAACCACTATGCGGAACTCCTCTTCAGGAACGCCGCCCGCGGTCCCCAGCGCAACGCAGTCGGATCGGTCGCAAACGCCAGCGGTGTCCTCGACTCGTTTTTCGCCAGCAAGGTGGGCGTGGATACCAGCAGCCTCAAGTTCGCCGACGGCAGTGGCCTCTCGACCATCGACCGCGTGACCCCACGTGCGCAGGTCCAACTGCTGGGCTATGCTCACCACGCTCAATGGGGCCCATGGCTCCACTCATCTCTGCCGGTCGCCGGCGACTCCGAGCTCCTCAAGCGGAGAATGCGGAACACCCCAGCCGAGGGGAACCTTCACGCCAAGACGGGGACTACCAACGACGTAATAGCCCTCGCAGGCTACGTGACGGCGGTAAATGGCGAAGTCCTCGCGTTTTCTTTCCTCTACAATGGCCGCGACCGCTGGACCGCCAAGTCGATGATCGACGTCATGAGTGAAACATTGGCGAGCTTTGGAAGGTAATAATTCAAGGGGTTAACCCCTTCAAAAACATATATTTAGACCGGTTCCAAACGTGGGGGAAATTGGTATCTTTCCTGCACGATCGTTGATTGCATTCGCGTGGGGCCGCCGCGTGAGGGGATAGATATGTCGTATCGGACTTTCGTAGACAGAGATGGATCCTACTGGCAGGTTTGGGACTCGCAGCCGACGAAAGTCGAACGGCGGGTAACCGGAGCGGACCGCCGCCGCCACAAATCCCACACGTGGCAAGGGTTGGAACGCCGCACTGGGGCGGATCGACGCATGACCAGCCAGCGCCGGATCACCCTCGCCGAAGGTTACGGGGCGGGTTGGCTCACCTTCGAGTCTCTCAACGAAAAGCGGCGACTCACTCCCATTCCAAGCCGCTGGGAGGAACTCCCTCAGCCGGAGCTCCGGACCCTGTGCGAAAAAGCCAAGCGCATCGCAAAGCTCGACGGGAACAGATCGCCCTAAAAGCGCAGAGCAAAAAAACCCCCAGGCCGGACCCGTGCGAGTGGTTTCCGGACTGGGGGTGCACTACGGGTTTCGCGCTGGGTGCGCCAACGAACCCGTATTTACTACTGACAGGTAAGCCGGCCGTGGGGCAGCGGCTTCGTGCAATTCTTCGTAACGCCGTCGTGCGTGATTACCACCTGTGCGGTAGCTGATCCGTCATAAGTGATGACCTCTCGGCGTGACGACGTCGACGGAGTCTGACCGGCTAAAGTGACAACGGCCTGCATGGAGCGAATGATCGTACCAGCGGTCGGGAATGTCGGCCTGTCGCTCTGGATCGGGATGACGAGACCGGTGATGGTGTCGCCAGCCGTCCGCAGCGACGTGAATGCGACGCTGTCCTTGATGCCTTTGGTCGACTCGGTTCCGGCTGATTTACCAGCCACCGTGCGTTGTGTGCTTCCCGAGGCGAGGCCCGCGACAGTGAAATCGCTGGAGGCGTTCACGGTGGTCGTATCCTTGTCGTCATGATGCAGCCGTGTCCCGCTGGTACTCGTCGAAACGTTGACCGTGTTTGTGGTCGTCCTGTTGAACGACTGCTGAACCGCGCCCGCAGCGTCGAGGAACGAGAACGAGCGAGTGACTGTTATCCCGTGACGGTTGGTCATGCTGCACTCGACACGGTTGGTCGTAGTGGAGAACGCGCAGGCATCTGAGTCGTCCCAGTCGCCGAAGGGACCTCTGCCAAACGCCGGACCGAATCCAATGCCCCCGATAAAGCCTTCGCCGAGACCGCCACCCATGAAATCATGCCAGCCGGGACCAAATCGGTTCTGGTCGCCGTCCTCCTGATGCCAAGGCGTGAAACCGTCCGCGGGATCCGAATCCCCGACGAAGCTGCTATTCAGCTGGTCGAAGCCAATCGGCGCGGAAATGAGCGCTGCCGCGGCTGCGGATGAGGCCACGGGTGAGGTGGAATTGTCCGACGCGCACGCCGCGACAAAAGCCGCCGCGCCCGCAACGAAAAGAATTCTCAGTGGAATCTGTTTGAATGAGCTCTGCATAGTGTCTCTCCAAGGTTGAGCTGCGCGCGGTTGAGGCGCGCACGATGGTTTCGAGATAAGAGACACCCCAACTCCCGGATACCCTACACCGGGGTTTTCCTCCCCCTCTCCTTTCCTCCCGCCTTGCTCGGGAGCCAGGCTGAGAGTCGGTCGCGCAGCTCGGCGAGAGCCTGGCCCATTCGTTTCTCTACTGTCTTGATCGAGATCTCCAGCGTGGTGGCGATCTCCGCGTATTTGAGCCCGCTCTCGCGACTCAATTGAAAGACCTCTCGGCAGTTGTCCGAAAGGCCATCTATCGCGTCGCGCACAGCCCGTTCGAGCTCGACACCAAGCATGTCTTCTTCCGCGGACGGCGAGCTCGGCGATTCGAGCGCCGCGAGCGCCGCTTCGCGCGCGACGATTCGCTCGTGCCGGATGTGATTGAGCGCGCGATTTCGGGTGGCCCGAATCAGATAGGCGCGAAAAGTCTGCTCAATATCCAGCGATTCCCGGCGACGCCAGAATTCGAGCATCACGTCCTGCGCTATCTCCTCGGCCAGGGCGGGCTCGCGCACGACTGACTCCGCCATGCGCACCAGGTGCGTGTAATTCGACCGGAAAACGACATCGAATGCGCCCTCGTCACCCGCCCGGATGCGCTCCCGCAGGTCCCGCTCGCTCGCGTGGTTTGTGTCCAAGTAGGGTAGCGTCCGGTTCGGGTGTCTGTCTTATTAATGAATATGTCGAAACCGGACGAGGGTTCCGCCAATATCAGCCCAGACGATTGGGAGCGTATCGCGCGCTATCTAACTGGTGAAGCTGGTGCCGTGGAAGCCGAAGCGACAGAGCGATGGGTCGAAGCCGATCTCCATCGGATCAAAGTAGTGCGGCTGCTCGAGACCGTGCTCGCCAACGTCGCGCGTGAGGATTCATCCGAAATCGACATCGACGGCGCGCTCAAGTTGGTGAAGTCCCGCTTCGGCGAGCCGAAGGTGATTCCATTCTCCCCGCGCATGGCGAGTGCCAGCACCGATCGCAGCGTCAGTGCGCTGCTGAGGGTGGCCGCGGCGGCGATCATCATCGTCGGCGGAACGATGCTGTGGCAGAGTATCCGCCGGTCGCGCGCCGATGCCGTGGATCAGACGTACGCCACGTCTATCGGAGATCGCCGTCAGGTAGTGCTCCGCGATGGAACGACGGTCCTTCTCGGTCCGACCAGCCGGCTCGTTGTTTCCTCCATCACCCCTGACGAAGGCGACCGGGTCGTCATGCTCGATGGAGTCGCGTACTTCAGGGTGGTCCACGATTCAGTGCATCCGTTCACGGTGAAGGCCGGAAAGATGATCATCAGGGATGTCGGCACGGCCTTTTCTATAGACAACGATGACAGCGCCGGCACTCGCGTAGCCGTGGATTCCGGAACAATCGCCATTGGAGCGGCCGCCGAGGATCGGGAGCGGGACGCGGTTCTCAACGCGCGCGATCGGGCGACCGTAGACAGAAAGGGGGTCGTGCTGGTGGAAAGATCAGCTGTTTCCGACGACGACCTCGCCTGGACTCAAGGACGGCTTGTCTTTCGCGACGCACCACTCATTCTTGTAGGTGCAGAGCTTTATCGTTGGTACGGAGTACGGCTACGGGTGGCGGATTCATCGCTGGCGAATCTTCACCTGACCGCATCCTTTTCTGGTGAGCCGGTTGATCGAGTTCTCAATGTCATCGCCCTTTCGCTCGGAGCGCGCATCGAGCGGGAAGGAAACGTCGCGGTACTGTACCGGGCAACGGCGTCTGGAGCTCGCCGCTAAAGCCGGTCATACCATAAATGCAATGCGATCGCGCGTTCCACGCACGATCGCATTTGCCGCAGCGTTGACATTGGTCGCGCCGCCCGCGGTCGCCCAAACGTGCTCTTCGTCCTCTTCGTCCAGCGAGCTGCTCGCGTCGGTGCCGGGCTGGAACACCCCGCTCGACCGGCGCGTGTCGCTTCACGCGCGCGACATCTCGCTGCGCGATGCGCTGGATCGCATTTCCTCTGACGCGCGAATCCAACTGTCGTACGCGTCGGAGGCGATTCCGCTCGATAGCAGAGTCTGCGCCTCGTTTGATGCGATTCCCCTCGGCGAAGCGCTCGGACTCCTGCTGCGTGGAACGCCGGTCCTTCCGATTTCCGCCGGTGGCGAGCACGTAGTGCTCTCGCCTTCAGACATGCCCGGCACGAATCAGCAGCGCGAACGAGCGCCGAGGGTCCTCGACCGCGTGGTCGTGACGGGCAGCCCGATCGAGGCGCCGGCGCGCCGGCTCACAGTCGCGATGAACGTCGTCAGCGGCGCTCAGCTCTCCCATTACGCGGAGGGAAATCTGGCGCAGGCACTGAGCGACCTCGTGCCTGGGCTCTGGGTCTGGCAGAGCGCGCCGACATCGCTGATCGCGCACTATGGGAGTATCAGAGGGACCAGCTCGTTCGGCTCCAGCTATCCCAAGATCTACGTCGATGGAATCGAGCTGGCCAATCCACTCCTTGTATTGCAATACTCGCCGGAGACAGTCGAGAGGATCGAGGTGATTCGAGGTCCGCAGGGTGCGGCACTTTACGGGTCCGACGCGATCAGCGGCGTGATCAACATCGTGACTCGACACGATGGATCGAATGGCGGCCCGACCGCGGTCGTGAGATCATCCGTGGGCGCGGCGGCGAGCGCGTACATGCCTCGCTCCGCAGTTACGCAGGATCATGCGATCGCCGTGCGGGAAGGATCGGGCTCGGAGTCGGGCAGCCTCAGCTTCACGTCGGGTGGAGTTGGTGCGTACCTACCGGGCGCGTTTGCGCGACACACGACAGGAAACGCCGGATTTCGTCTGGTGCGTTCGAGATTGATCGCGACGGGCACTGCCAGAATTTTCGCGAGCGAATCAGCGGATCCATCTAGTCCGCTGTTTCGCGATTCCGTCAGCGCCGCGCGGGCGGGAACGGCAATCCCACA
>Ga0137401_10000582_pt1 | contig 14534 bp, 9 predicted proteins | sample CZOMad1_1_16fung_FD_108286 | JGI IMG/M metagenome (GOLD analysis project Ga0137401, IMG submission 108286) | Vadose zone soil fungal communities from Angelo Coast Range Reserve, California, USA - CZOMad1_1_16fungal (Illumina Assembly) | ecosystem: Environmental > Terrestrial > Soil > Vadose zone...
AACGTATTGTCATAGTTAGTAAGCACGCCCGGCAGCGCGAAAAATACACCTGCCGCCACCTTATCGCGGTTGAAATCAACCGGAGCCCATTGACGCCCGTACCGCAGGACATTTGTCACGCGAGTTCCAAATGTTGACACCAATGCCGGGGTGATCAGATTTCGGGTTGACCCCTGAAACCCATTTACACCGCCGGGAAACGGTGCTTCGATCCCGTTTGTAGTGACATCTGGGAATGTCCTGGTGATGACCCGGCTGTAAACAAATTCTAGTTTATGCGAACCCAGTTTCGTGTTTTTTACGAGCTGGTGGTCATACCTCGCCACATATTTATCGTTAGTGGTAAGTTGTGCGGCATTGAAGGTGAAGCAACTGATATTGAAACCATCGCTACTGGAACAATTGTTATTGTTTGGAAGAGGTATCAGATTTAGATGCGCAGTCAAGATCGGGTTCAGCGCATGAAATGGGACCGCCGGGAGCGTAAGAAGATTGACCGACTGAGTGGCGCCGCCAGCGGTGTATTGGAAAATACCGTTTCGCGCCGATTGAGTCAGTACAACGCGGTTACGCGAACGCGAGTCAGTCTGGACAAACCTTTCGTACGAGAAGAAAAAGAATGCCTTATCCTTCCCATTCCAAAAATGTCTGCTGCTCTCACCTGGCCTGGGGATCATCATTGGGCCCCCAATGTCAAACCCATCGAAATGCTGCCGAAAGATTGGCTTCGGCTGGTTATTAAAATTGTTGAAGAATAAATTGGCGTCAGTCCACGAATTGTTCAATTGAAGAAAGGCCCCACCATGAAATTCGTTTGAACCACCCTTGGTTACAAGGTTCACTTGTGCGGCACCACGGCCCGCGTCCGAGCCAACAGTGCCGGTGGTAATACTGAATTCAGAAGTCGAGTTTAGCGAGGGGGTAGTGATGGCGAAGAACGAACTCGTCTTGACGAAGTTGTCCATCGCGTTAATTCCATCCTGCGTGAGATTGACTGCCGTTTGCCGAAGGCCACTCACAGACGAGCCTCGGGTGTCACTTCCGACCACCGCAATACCAGCCTGCAGTGCGGCAAGATCAACGGGGTTTCGACCCGCAAGTGGAAGATCGACGACCTGCCTGGTGTTGATAACGTTTGTAAGGCTTGGGGTGGAAGTGTTCAGCACCTCCTGGCTGGCCGTAACCGTGACTGTTTCACTCGCCTGGCCAACCTCCAAAGCTATGGTCACCTGAGCAGCAGTTGCAATCGACACAATGATATCGCGAGACACTGTCCGCTTGAAGCCCTTTGCGTCAACAGTAGCGGTGTATTTGCCGGGCTGCAGGGTTTGAAGATCAAAGACTCCCTGGCTGTTGGATTCAGCGCTGCGTTCGGCGCCCGTGTCGGCGTTAACGAGCTTGATGGTCGCGCCGGGCACAACCGCGCCGCTGGGATCGGTGATCGTCCCGGTAAGACTACCCGTCGTTTGTTGACCGAAGGCACTTAGCGCTAGCAAGCACATCAAAAGCATAGCAAAACTTAGTGACTTCATCATGCCAGTAACAGGGGAATTTACTGCAAACAGATATCTCTTCATGTTGAGCTTCCTCCAAACCGGGTTTGTGTTTCTCAGGACGTTGTAGTTGCTTGCAAAGGACCTGCGAACAATTCTCGTTCAATTTTGAAACGAGGCCGAGCAAACCACGTGCCGAGTTTTTCCTAGGAAATATCTCAGGGTCGTCATCAGGAATATTCTGTTATTTGGATATTGTCCAAATGCTTGAATGGCGCGATTATCGGGGCAGCAGAAGGCCATCCGTCCGCTCTGGTGAATGCCGCTTAAAAGTGCGAGTGAATTCGTGTCAAGAGGGCGGACACCGCTCCGGTCGGAGCCACCGATGATGATGCGCCCTGTTGAGGTTAGCTTGATTTGTGGGCGTAGACGCTGCCAGCCGAGTCTCAATCGCCGCTTACGTCGAAATCCCTTGCGTCAAGTTTCTGATTGAAGACAAATCTGATTAAACTCATTGTCCATTCCGAGACTTGCGTGCCTGAACCCTGTTGGCCGAGATGAATCTTGTACGTGTGTGGCAGGGTCAATTCCCTTTCGTTCTTGAAATCTGAGAACTCTTCAACAAGTTCATAGTGGGTCGCGCTGAGACTCGGCGATTGTTCAGGAGTCCTGCCCATTTGAGAGCTAATCGTTCGTTCATAGACTGTACGGACGTGTTGAAAGCTTTCGGGATCGAAATACAAAGTGATGTTGAGATCAGAACCTCCATGAGGCAAGTATTTAATAACGAGTAAGTCCAGCGAATTAATTTTCCTGGTCCCCGCGAATTCTATTTTGGCTCGCCGGGAAGAAAATCGAGCAAGGGCCACGCCGATGAAAGTGAGCCGCTCAGCAGTCCCTCCTTGAAGATTTCAGGGGAAGTACGTGCAAAACCACCCAAGCTCGAATAGTCGCCGGGATGCAATTGATAGGCAGTTACTTTCTTGCCGTCGAACCCGATTTTCTCATACGGGTATTGTGAAGATTCGAACTTCATTGTAATCATGCTCGTCTCATCATCGGAAGCCAGTACCGCGCCGCCATCAGCGGTTGCAACTCCGCGCGAGCGAAACGTTACTCGAGTTGTGCCGGCGATGACCCTTGAATGACCGGCCTTGCGGGCCTCCGGCTTACCGATGGATTCAAGATGCTTTGCCAGAATCTCCCCGACACTGATCTTATCGGACGAAACTTCAGACTTGCCGAATGGATCGGGTCCCACAACGCTCAGGATCGAAACTGTTATAAATAAACATACGGCCAGACGCTTCTTGTGCTACGAGCTCCTTCTTAATTAAACCGATTTTTATCTGCTCAATGGGGTTAGTCAATACTGAAAAAAGGCGCTGCCCCAGCAACTGCGAAAAAAAGAAGTGCGGCCAGCGTGACAGCCTTCCGCGTTCGCCCGTTATCACTTTTGTTGAGCATGTCTTTTTCACTCCTCGTGTTTGGAGATCGGCGTGGCTGAGGTTGAACCGTCAGCAACGGATGGACAGATGTGTCATATCATCCGCCTTTTTTCATGGAGTTCAACAGATTTCTTGCTCGGCGAGGTCGGCTGGAACATGCCAGTAAACAAACGAACGCGGTGTCATGCGACTACAGACTTGGGCTATAATTATCGCCTTTCCGAACCGACCAATGATTTCCGAATGAGAGGTTTTTATGAAACACATTATTGCTTCAATAGTCTTAGGAGCATTGGCTCTTAGTCCCTTGGCGGCACAAACGCCATCGAATCCTCAGAAACCGCCCCAGCAGGTTACGCCGGAAGATGTTCTGCGGATAAGCTCAGAGTTAGTGCAGACGGATGTTGTGGTCACCGACAAGAATGACCAAATAGTGCCAGACCTAAAGCTGGAAGATTTTGAATTGTACGAAAAAGGCAGAAAACAAAATCTGCAATTCATGGAATTTGTAAACAATGATCTTAAGGCGCCACAACCGACTGAAGCCCTGAGCGGCTCGGCCAAGATCGCTCCAGGTGTCGATACTTCCACACCGCGAGAACTCACAGCCAGGGATGTCAGGCGCGCGATCGCATTCGTAGTCGATGACGTGACTATCCCATCGGAAGATTTGTTGCGCGTGCGAGCCATGCTAAACGATTTTGTCGATCACAGGATGTCGGATGGCGATCTGGTCGCCATTGTGCGCACAGTTGGCGGCAACGGTCTACTGGAACAATTCACTTCAGATCGCGAAATCTTACGACGCGCTGTCGCTCAAATTGCCAAAAGATCGGTTCCTTCTTACTTGGCATTCAATGGCCCGGAAGCTGGCAGGGTTACCAAAGTTCCGAGCGTAGGTGGCATGCATGACACAAGCGAGGCCATAGGCGACATGACAATAGACTCCGGTCTACTCCCGGATGCGGCAGATGCGGGAGTGAATCAGGTTCCCAGAGCATTTTTGGCCCTTAACATCTCGAATCTGCTTGTTAACAGCTTGCGCCAAGTTCCCGGACGCAAGAATTTAGTTCTGCTTTCAGGCGGATTGCCCATGTTCGATTTAAGCAAGGAAGGCCGGTTTGGCGGTGATATCGGCGGACTCTTTCAGCAACTTACTGACAACGCAACGCGCTCCGGCGTGGTCATCAACACGATGGATGTACGTGGCCTGACCACCGCGGGAGCCACCGCCAAGTTCGTTGATACCCCGGCAAAGAGCGCGCTTGGCGGGGGGACGTTTGCCGGCACCGATGAAAATGCTTCTTTAGGTCGCGCGGCAGATACATCGCTTCTTGGCGCCAAGCCGCTAACGAATGAGCTTACCCTACGTGCGCTTGCAACCCAGACAGGCGGCATTTCAGTTGTCAATAGTAATAATTTTGGTTTAGGTCTCGACAGGATACTTAGCCGCAGCCGGGCCTACTACCGTCTCGCTTACCGGCCATCAGAACCCTTCGACAACAAGTTTCATAAAGTAGAGATCAAGGTGCGGCGCAGTGGTGTGCATACGTATACCGCGGAAGGATACTATGCCCGCGAAGACAAAGCGGCAACAGCGCGCAGCAAAGAGGAGGAGATTATCCGGGCCGCAACTTCACCACTGGCGAAAACCGATCTTGATGTGGCGACCGAACTTCAATATAGATTTTCGCCGGCGAATGAGGCACAACTGGACATCAATGCGTTTATCGATGCGCGCAAGCTGCAGTTTACGCGCTCAGATGATGGCAAGCATCATGCTTCATTCGAGGTGGCCGGATTCGTATTCGATCAAGTTGGAAGGAATCGCGGTGGCATCAGCCAGACGGTCAATGCCGATCTGTCTGACCAGGAATATCAACGGGCGCTCACCAGCGGCATCAGCTATACGGCCAGCACGCAGGTGCCGCCCGGTTATTACCAGGTGCGTCTGGTGGTGCGCGAAGTCGGCACCGGAAAGATCGGCAGCGTCTCGAGATATTTTGAAGTGCCTGACTTGTCGAACAAGCAACTAATGATGAGCAGCGTCATGCTGTATCAGGTCAACTCATCCGGCACTGACAAGAACCCGCAGCAACTCCCGGCGACTCGAATAATTTCGCGCCAGCAGGAACTTCGTTATGCGGTCGTGGTTTACAACGCGAAGCTGGAGGGCAACAAACCGCAGGCAAAATCACAATTGATGATCAGCCAGAACGGCAATCTCTTATTCAAAGAGCCCGAGCAGCCGGTGCAAACACCGGGAAGCGCCGCCGGACAATTCATCAAAGTTGGACAGCTCGGATTAACTAAAGTAAATCCGGGGCGCTATGTGCTGACTTTGGTGATCACCGATCCGCTCGCCGACAAGAAACGCCAGATCGTTTCGCGCAGCGTTGATTTTACGGTCGTCGATTAAGCAGAAGGAGCGACCCTCGCTTGAGTACTAAGAACGCCTTCTTTTCCGTTGTAGCGATACTCATCTTCACGAACAGAACCCAGCGGTGGATACTTCACGATGGTCAATTAAGAAAGGAGCAACTTATGAAACGAACTGTCTTTGCTTCCCTGTTCGTATTCTTCCTTTGTGCAATCGGCGCGAACGCGCAGAGCCAACGTCTCGAAATTGCAAACGGATCTCCTGGTGATCTTAAAGGAGTCCGGAAGGTCTCTATTGTCGCTAACGAGAACGACAAGAAGGCAATTGTCGCGGTGATAAACCGGAAGTTGCCCCAGCTCACGATTGTGGCCACACCGGAGGCAGCAGAAGTTTGGATCGTCTTCCGGGTGAGGAACGCCAACTCTCCCGCGAACAGCGCAGGGTCAGCGTTTGATTCGAGCGGACCAACGACCGCCGTCGATTATGAAATCGCGGCCAGCGGCGAAGTCCTGAAGCCGGTTTCTGCCGGGCGGGCTCGGAGTCTCGTTGAATTCAACGACTCGCGCCGATTCAGTTACGAAACGGACATGGCTGCTCGCTTCGCAAGAGTTTTTGTTGAGGCTTATCGCAAAGCGAATTAAAGCAAGTTCGTCTACTGGATGTTCCAAGCGTTCTGGCCTTGCCTGCGCAATGCGTCATGATATCTATTGACGGGCGCAATCAGTTGGTTTTTCCTTTTGCTGTCGGCAGCAATCAGCCGCGTCTGCGAAATAAATTCGTAAGTCACCTCTACTAATCCATCAATCAGCAGTGAGCAAACAACCAAAAAAAGGGGAGAGTTTTTTCAAACTCTCCCCGATGAAGTAACTGCCTTGCAGTTTCAGTTTAGAAGGTAAGTCGAACGCCGAACTGAACTCGGCGGCTGCTCAACGACATTGCCCTCTTGTCGTTGAAGCTGTTAAAGGTGCCAAGTCCCGGCGTGTTCCCGGCGTCTTCGATTGTGGTATCGGGAAGATCGCTGCCGAAAGCCACGCCATAACCCGGGTTTGGATGGTTGAGAGCGTTGAAGAGCTCAGCCCGTAACTGCAATCTCACGTTCTCGCGAATCTTCGTGTTCTTGAAGATGCCGAGGTTGAGAATGTTAAGTGCCGGGCCTCGCTCGGTGTTGCGGCCGGCGTCACCGTACGGCGTGCCGAACTGACGCGCAGCTCCTGGTCCATTATAGATGAAGCGCACATCGTTAAACGTAACCGGCACGAGATTGCCTGCCGGCGAGTTCAATGCATTCAGCGAGTACAAGCCCGTGGGGCTGGGAGCGATGGGCGCTCCGAAAAAGATCAGGCCTGCATCAGTAGCAGTGATGCCAACTGCCGTGCGTGGCGCGCGCGGGTTGCCGGCAAAAGGCCGCAATTGATCCAAACCAACGAAGTTACTTTGGAACGACGTGTCCTGATAGCCGAGGCCGACACAGGCGAAGTTGCAGAACTCCGACGGTGTAAATGGCCGGCCACTCGCCAGGTTGTAAGTGCCGTTCAATTGCCAACCACCCAGAACATGGCCGACGAGCCCTTTCTCGCTCTTGTAGAAGGGAACATCCCAAATAAAGTTCATTGAGCTGGCATGCCGGCGGTCGTTGCCCGACAGACCTCGCTCACCCTTCTGGAAATTGAACGGGTTCTGAGCGAATGCGCCTTCGCCGAACGAGAAAATTTCCGACGCATTGTCGATCGTCTTACTGAAAGTGTAAGACGCACCCAGAGTAAGTTGGTTGAAGACCCGGCCGTTATAGCGCGCTTGCATACCATGGTAGTCCGAGGTGGCCGTGTTCTCGCGCGAACGCAGCAGCCCTTGCGGAAGAATGCGTCCGTTGCAGATGCCCTCGTTAACTCCCGGGGTTGCCGGATCGTCAACACAGGTCTGCATCTTGACACCCGCCGGAACCAGATTCGGGAATGCCGGGAAGGTACCGAACCCAGCGCCAAACGCCGTGCCCAACCCGTTAACCAGCGAGCTGATGTCAGGGTTGCGATTGATGCTCTGGAAAAGCCCATTGCCGTGATTTCCTACGTAACGTATTTCAGCGACGTTGTTCCGATTGATCTGGCGCTGAATACCGAAGGACCACTGTTGGGCTAAAGGCGAATGGAAATTACTGCCGACCGTGGTCTGGGTGAAAAAGCGTGGGTCAAACGAATTCCTCTGCAGGAAGGCGCCCAGCGCAGTGCGCACTACGTCGCCGGTGGGATTTGCCGGCAAGCGGAAAGTCGGAGCCGCGTTGGTACCGACGTTGATGATTTGGTTGTTGAATACGATCGGCGCCGACGTCGAGACATTCAGCAGAATGTTGTAGAAGGCGGGATCATAGGCTACCGAATAGCCGGCTCGGATGACTGTGGCGTCGCCCTCGCCGAAGGCGGCCTTGGCAAACCTGCCGTGGCCCATCCGCGGATTCCAGGCGAACCCGAGCCTGGGGGCGAAGTTGTTCTTGTCAATCGGTATCTTCGGAAAAGTCCGCGCCGATAGCGGCAAGCTCTGTAGCCAGAGCGCCGTGGCCGGATTACTTTCGGCTGCGAGGCTGATGTTGTGCAGCGTGTTGATGGGCTGCCCGGTATACTCATAGCGCAAGCCCAGTTCCAGTGTTAGGTTGTCGCGGACCTTCCAGTTGTCCTGCACGAAATAAAACTGATCCTTCTCTTTGTACTTAATGGTCGGCGTACCTGCGACCAGAACTACAGAGGTCGGAGAGTTGGCCACGAGCCGGGCCGTCGTGCTGAATCGGAAGGCCCCGTTAAGGTTCGGCAGGAAGGGCACGCGGTTATTGAGAAAGCGAATATCCGCGCCCATAATCATCGTATGTTTTCCTCGTACCCAGTTGAGCGTGTCCGAAAATTGGGCCACGCGGACAGTGCGTCCCTGCGGAACGTTGGTGGCTGGTCCAAGTGTCTGAAGACTGACGCCGGCGGCACGAATTCCGCTTAGTGAGACGCTCGTAAAGGCCTTGTCAATAAGGTTGGTGCCTGGTATGCAGCCTTTGAGCGGATCGGTTACGCCCACGGTGCAGCCTCCGAAGGTCACGGCGAGCTGTTGCCAGGCTGATTTGAACTCGTTAGTAACATGGCTATTGACCTGGCGAACCCATGCGCCGTTCAGGTCACGGCTGGTGAACGGAATGTCCCCCGTAAAGCCATTCGATTGCGCGTTGAAATTTGTCTCGTTGGACTTTTGATAGCGCCATTTGGCGTTAATGCTGTCCTTATTCGTCAGGTTGAAGTCGCTGCGGATGCCGTATTCCTTCTGGTCGAACGGCAAGGGCAGGGTCCACTTAACGAACGCCGCCGGCACGTTCAAGGCATTGGCCCCCGAGCAGGCCACGTTGAAATCCTTCGGGAAGCAGACAGTTCCCGCGGGTGTAATTATCTGCGCGTTCGGTTGCAGAGCTGCCAGGCTCTGGTTGACCAGTACCGCGATCGCCGGGTTTCCGGGAAACTGCGCGGCCAGCGCCGCGAGACCTGGTGCGGTGATCACCGGAGAACCGGGTGAAAACGCGAATTGCTGCCGTTGACGAATGAGCTGGCCGTCCACAAAAAAGAAGGCTTTGTTCTTTTTGATGGGCCCGCCAAAAGTTCCGCCAAATACGTTGCTGATGAACTTGTCGCGCCGGCTGCGCGTCGGGTCGGCGCGCTCGTCATTAGTCATCGCATCAAGCGAACTCGAATTGCGATGATATTCAAAACCGGATCCATGAAAACTGTTGGTTCCGCTCTTGGTCACAATGTTAACGATCGCACCCTGATTGCGGCCGTACTGCGCCGAGTAGTTACTCGTGATGATTTGGAACTCCTGCACCGCATCCTGGTTGTCCACGAAAAAGCCTGGACCACCGATCGAAAGATCGTTATTGTCGGTTCCATCCAAAGTGAAGTTGTTTGAGCGAGCACGGTTGCCGTTTACCGACAATGTGACTCCGTTCGAGTTTACGTTGCCGAATCCGGGAACGACGCCCGGGGCCAGCAGCGCCAGCGTATCGATACCGCCGCCGGCGGCATTCGATGGCAACTCTTCAACTTTGCGCGTCTCAAAGCTGGAAGAGATTTGCGAGTTGGCTTGGACTATCTCTTCGGTATTGCCGGTAATCGTAACGGTTTCGCTTGGCACGCCGACATCGAGCATAATCTTAAGGTCGGTGTCTCCCAGCTTTACATCAACGCCGGTCACATGTTTCGTCTTGAATCCCGAAGAAGGGGCTACCGTAATGCTGTATTTGCCAGGTAGCAAACTTGCGAAGGCAAATGCGCCGTCTGAGTTACTCGTCGAAGTGCCTTCAATACCTGTTGCTTCGTTCTTTACTGTGACGGTCGCGCCGGGAACGGCGGCCCCGTTGGGATCGGTGACGGTCCCTCTTAGTGTGCCACTAGTAGCTTGCGCCATCGTGGGCGGGCTAACTACAAAAATAATTGTAACGAGCGTAAGCACGAACGCTCCGAATAGCGCGAGCGATTTCGTCAAGCTTGTACTCCTCATTTTTAAGCCTCCTATTGGTTGGTTGTATGAGTGATGCAGTTCCACCTGTTTTTTTACCTAACGTAATGTCGCAATTACCTTGCGGACTTGCTCGGCATTCGCCGCATTCGGAACTTCCGCGAGATAACGTTCAAAAAACCCTAAAGACAAAGTGCGATTACCCTGAGCCAGGTATATTTGGCCGAGATAAAAAAGTGCTTCTGCGTAGGGGGTGCCGCCAATTTCATAAGCGCTCTTAAAGCTTTTTTCCGCGCCATCGAGATCGTCGAGACCTTTGAGAGCCAGTCCTGTGTAAAGTCGCGCGGCCGCCGAGTTCGGTTGCATTGTCAGCGCTCGGCCAAGTAATTCGTTGGCCTCGGAAAAACGATGCAAATGAACCAGAACAATTCCAAGATTCAAAGTCGGATTAAATGCTTTGCGATCCAGACTAACGGCGTGCCGCAGAACTTCCGCGGCTTCATCAAGCTTGCCCTGCGATAACAACTGAGCCCCAAGATCGTTGTAGGCCATGACAAAGCCTGGATAGATGTCAATGGCTTTTCTCAGGTGCGCGATTGCTTCATCGCTGAACCCGCTTTGGATGGCCTTGGTTGCCTTCTCGAATTCTTTCCGAGCGCCAGAGGGCACGGTGCGATCCAGTTCAGAAATCGAAACAGCGCTCACTTTGTCCGTCGATTTCTTCGCCTCATGCTTCTTAAGCGTGAGGCTCAGTATTGAAGGCACGCCCCTAAAGACCTGAACAAACTCAGTCGTTACGTCAAAGTTGTTGCGATCCGTTGGGTCGGCCTGGACTTGATAATTTCCTGGAATCAGATCCGAGAACTCAAACTGGCCCTGATTGTCTGTGAAGATTGTATTGATCGTCTCGCGAAGAGTTTGCAGTGTTACCCTGACATTCGTATTCACATAATTTCCGTCTGGCAAAATAACCCGACCACGAATGCTTCCGAACGCTGTCTTGTCGTCGCGGTTTGGACGGAGAATCTCTGATCTGTCCACCTGGGATCGGATTACCGAGGCAAACGTCATCAAGCAGATCGTTATCAAAAGAACCCGACCCGATTTAGCTTTGAAAGCCATAGTCCTGGCCCAAGAAGCAACGACTATGCCTGCCGAAAGGCCTTACCTCTGCCGAGCATTTTGAGCCGCTAATCAATGCCATACCGAGGGCTAACCATCTTTCTTTGACAAGAATTCGGATTTTATCCAAGTTTTTGAATGCACCTGGGATCTCAATCCGAAGAAACAATCGCGACTTCCGACGATAGCAAGGATGGTGGCTTACCCCTGGATTAGCTCTTTTCGACCTTGAATTCGAAAGAGAGTTCCTTCCCACGACAGATCATACTGAGATAGAACTCCCAGAATTTTCTCGTGAAGCGAAGCTTCGGCCAGCGCTGATCGAGATTGACGAGGAGTTCCAAGCCCATCAGGCGCCAGACATTCGCGAGCGAAACGTAAGTGCGTATCGGCTTGAGTCTTACCTCGGTGTAGAACGGAAACAGCTGCCGGTCGTCGACGAAGCAATTGAAGGAATAGCTGTTGAAGTGGTTGCGGTGCGTGGGATCGGTGGCCCAATCGGGGTTCGAATAGTGCGGGGTAACGATCAGAATTCTGCCGCCGGGCCTGGTGATGCGGTGAAGCTCGGCAACAAACGCCATCACATCAGGAACATGCTCGGCGACGTGACGGCAAATGATGTCGTCGAACTCGTCATCAGGAAAAGGATAAGGAATCGATCCAAGATCGTGAATGACGTCTGCATGGGCCTTCGGATTTGCGTCGATGCCGATCGCGCCGGGAGCCTTGTTCCAGCCACAACCGACATCCAGTATCTTCGCTCCGGCCAACGCGCGTTCGTTTGGATGAGATTCAGTCATCGACGGGGATGGACAATGGAGATCAGGCTGCTTCGCTTATTCGCGCCTGTGCCTTCGGAGTGAATCCGTTCTTTACCATGCCGGCGAAGGCAGGAAAATCAAGAGCGTAGATCGGAACGCTGAACTGTCCTTGCAACTCTGCGAACGACATGCCGTCCAGCATGATTGGCTCATCGCTCTTCAGCGCGACCTTCGGGATGATCGCAAAATCGCCGCGCACTCGCTCGCGCGCCGCCAAAAAATCACCACCGGTCAGCAAGCCGGCCACGCTGACATCGCCGCCAAAATAATCGTTTTCGACTGCGACAACTTCCAGACGCGTCCCGGCCTGTTGATTCATTCGCTCGATCATTTTGCGAAGGACGGGCGCAAACAGAGTTCCGGTCATGACTGATCCGCGGAGTGCCGCCCTTGACGATCGCGCTTCTGACACATGCTTGCGCTCAAGCGCGCGCATCAATGAATCGAATTGATTGGCGAAGCCGCGCACCATGCCGACCCCATCCTCAATTTGCGGAGAGTCGCCGTAGTGCTTTCGCGAAGGAACGTTGTGTCCCGCCTTCAAATAAATCTCATCACCCAGAAATGCGAAAGTCGTCCCTAATTTGTCTTTCAAGTCTCGCTGTATAGTCGAGACTTCGGTAATCACCGTCCGGCAAAACTCCGGTGTGACTGGTGTCAATCGCGGATCATTCAAGTAGCGCGTCAGCCCGAGCGGAACAATCGCCACACTGCACACGTGTGGATACGACTTTGCCAGATCATAGATCGTCCGCCGCAGAATCTCTCCGTCATTGATCTTTGGACAGAGCACCACCTGCGCGTGAATCTCAATGCCCGCATCGATCATCTGCTGCATCTTGCCGCTGATGTCGGCGCGCTCTTTATCAATGCCGAGCAAGTACGCGCGCACCTCGAGGTCCGTCGCATGCACCGAAACATATTGCGGTGACAGCCGCTGCTCAACAACGCGGCGCATCTCATCTTCACTGATCGACGTCAGCGTCGTGTAGTTCCCATAAAGAAACGACAGCCGCACATCTTCGTCGCGCACGAACAACGATGGGCGCGCCGTTTCCGGATTGCCTTTGCAGAAACAGAAGAGGCATTCGTTCGCGCATTGCCGCGGCACGATCTGCTCGAAACCAAGCCCGAAATCTTCTGCTTCATCGCGTTCGATAACGAGCTCCCAGTCTTCACCAGTGTGTTTGCGAACATCGAACACTAAATCGGTTTCGCCGGAGGATTGAAAACGAAAATCGAGATAGTCGCGCACGACCCGCCCGTTGACACGCATGATGCGATCACCGGGTTCAAGCTCAAGCTCCGCGCCGATAGATCCGGCAGTGACATCGGTAATCGTTACACCGCGCCGGCGGATCTGGTTTACTGCTGGTGTGACCGCGAATTCGTACATCGACTTATGAATTAGACCGAGACGATCGGAAAACTCAAACTAAGCGCAAACAATGAGTATATCAAGACGGGCTCGCTTTGTTGATTAGCAAGAGCGCACGTTTCGGATAATGTAACAGGTCGTTGACAATGAAGAAGCCCCGGCTTACTCTCGTGTTCCTCGCCAATTTCGATGTTTCCCCAGACAAAGACCAACCATCCTCATTAATGAAAATGCCAAGCGATGAAATCTGAACCGACAACAACGACGTCAGCCGGGGAATTGAATGCGGCCGCGTCCATGCAAAAGTGCATTCTCCTGGTCGAAGACGATCGTTCCGTGCGGAGGTATTTGGAAGTGACGCTGCAACGGGCCGGCTACGAAGTGATTACCGCGGAAGACGGATTAGCAGGAATGAAGTGCGCGCTCACGTCGCGGGTCGATGCGGTAATCACCGATGCGGTGATGCCGCAGATGAGCGGCCATGAGTTGGCCCGATTTCTTCGCAGCAATCCCAAACTATCAAAGCTGCCCATCATCCTGCTGACAGGCCAGGAAAATAGAGCCGCTGCAGCCTCGACTGAAAATCTGATCGACGTCTTTCTTGATAAGCCAGTCAAAGCGGAAGAATTGAAGAGCTGTCTCGCGGGCCTCTTCAATTAACCTTCCAGCAACTGATCCAGCGCCGTGTACTCTTTTCCCTGCGACAGCGCGACTGCTTTGTAAGTCAATTTGCCGGCGTACGTGTTCACGCCTTCAGCCAACCCCGGATCGCGCATCACCGCGGCTTTGAATCCGAGATTTGCCAGCTTCAGCGCGTAAGGCAACGTCGCGTTCGTTAACGCGAAAGTTGAAGTGCGCGGCACTGCTCCGGGCATGTTCGCCACGCAGTAATGCAACACGCCTTCAACATAATAAGTTGGATCAGAATGGGTGGTTGGGTGTGTGGTCTCAACGCAACCGCCTTGATCGACGGCGACGTCCACGATTACCGCGCCGTCGGCAACATCCTTCAACATGTTGCGCGTAACCAGACGCGGCGCGGATGCGCCGGGCACCAGCACCGCCCCAACGATCAAATCAGCCGTCGTCAGCGCGTCATGAATCATGTAGGCGCTCGACGCGAGCGTGGAAATCTTTGACAGAAAAATGTCGTCGAGTTCGCGCAGGCGATCGAGATTGTTGTCGATGATCGTTACATGCGCGCCCATGCCGACGGCAATCTTCGCAGAGTTTGTGCCGACGACTCCGCCACCGATGATCACGACACGCGCCGCCGGAACGCCCGGCACTCCGCCGAGCAGGATGCCGCGGCCGCCGCTCATTTTTTCCAGATAGTGAGCGCCGACCTGGATCGCCATGCCGCCGGCGACTTCAGACATCGGAGTCAACAGCGGCAGCGTTCCCTTTCGATCA
>Ga0137401_10000586_pt1 | contig 14518 bp, 10 predicted proteins | sample CZOMad1_1_16fung_FD_108286 | JGI IMG/M metagenome (GOLD analysis project Ga0137401, IMG submission 108286) | Vadose zone soil fungal communities from Angelo Coast Range Reserve, California, USA - CZOMad1_1_16fungal (Illumina Assembly) | ecosystem: Environmental > Terrestrial > Soil > Vadose...
GAGACGCCAAGGTGAATATCGAACCCGTAAGCGTCGATCAGGCCTATCTTGCCTGTCAGGCATTCTCGAACTTTGGCAAGGGCCGGCATCCCGCTGGACTCAACTTCGGCGACTGTTTTTCCTACGCTTTGGCGAAATCTATGGGAGAGCCATTGCTGTTCAAAGGCGATGACTTTCGTAAGACCGACCTGCAACCAGCTTTACCCTAGATGTCGCAAGCGGAGCTCTCGTCATAGTTAAGCCGTGGTTTCGATCGCCACGAAAGGATCAGTGCAAGATCGCGGAAAACGCGCCGTTGGCAACCAGTCCCGAAACCGCCTCAATGTCTGCAGCCAAAGGACGGTCTTCGATGACCTTCGCGGACACCGCTCGTACCGCCGCGATCGCCTTTTTCGCCAACGTGCCAGTCTGCAAAGGAGCCAGCAGATCGATTCCTTGCGATGCGCACAGAAGCTCGATGGCCAGCGTATAGCGCAAATTTCCGAGCATTCGTTGCAGCCGACGCGCGCCAGTCATGCCCATCGACACGTAGTCTTCCTGGTTCCCGGACGTCGAAATCGAATCCACCGAGTGCGGCGTCGCCAGTGTCTTGTTCTCGCTGGTCAGCGCCGCCGCCGTCACCTGCGCGATCATAAAGCCGGAATTCAACCCCGGCTCTGGTGTCAAAAACGCCGGCAGCATGCTGGTCAGCGGATTGGTCATCTGCTCGATGCGCCGTTCGGAAATTCCGCCCAGCGTAGCCAGCGCAATCGCTACCTGATCCGCGGCCATCGCCAGCGGCTGCCCGTGAAAATTTCCACCGCTGATGATGTCACCCGAGCCATCGCGTGCGAATACCAGCGGATTGTCGGTGGCGCTATTCAGTTCCACGGCCGCTATTTCCCGCGCCTGTACCAGTGAATCACGCACCGCGCCGTGCACTTGTGGTGTGCATCGCAAGCTGTAGGCGTCCTGCACCCGCGGATCTTTCTCCGCAGCGCGGTGCGATTCGCGGATCTGGCTGCCTTCGTTAAGGTGCGCCAGGTTGCGGGCTGTCGTGGCCGCTCCAGCATAGGCACGCGCATGCATGATGCGCGCGTCGAATGCGCCCGGACTTCCGCGCAGCGCGTCGAGCGACAGTGCTGCCGCAACATCCGCGGTGTCTGCAGCCACATCCGCTTCGTACAGCGCCAAGCTCAGTAGCGCCAGCATTCCTTGCGTGCCGTTGAGCAACGACAAGCCTTCCTTGGCTTCCAGGGCGACGGGAATTATCCCTGCGCGGCGCAGCGCTTCGCCTCCCGCAAGGGTTTCGCCCTGGAGGCAAGCGTGACCTTCGCCAATCACCACTTGCGCCAGGTGTGCGAGCGGCGCGAGATCACCCGACGCCCCTACCGAACCTTGCGACGGAATCACTGGATGCACCTTCGCATTCAGCATCGCACACAGAGCCTCAACGGTCTGCGGACGAATGCCGCTGAGTCCTTTCGCGAGCGCGTTGGCGCGCAGCAACATCATTGCGCGTGTTTCGGGCTCGCTCAGAGATACGCCGACGCCGCACGCATGCGAGCGGACTAGATTGACTTGCAGCTGACGAACCTGCTCCGCGGAAATGCGTACGGAGGCCAGTTTGCCGAAACCAGTGTTGATGCCGTACGCGGTCTCGCCGGAAGCGACGACGCGTTCGACCACCACGCGAGACGCGTTCATGCGCTCGATGGCATCGGGAGCCAGTGCGACCCTGTTGCCGCGGAAAGCTACATCGTAGAGTTGCGCGAAGGTGAGATCGTTGCCGGTCAGCTCGATGAGACGGGAGGGATTAGAAGCCATCGCTTATGCTTCGCTCCGGTGGGGATTGGGAATATTCAAGTGCAAGAGCACGTCGCGATACTTTGGCGGCAACGACTTCGGCCGGCCGTTGCTGCCGCAGATCACGTGGGTGGTAAAGCCGGTTGCCAGTAATACGTCGTCGCCATCGCGAAATATTTCGTACGAAAATCTGACGATGCGGTTGCGCCATTCGGCGATGCGCGCGCGAACGCGCAGTACTTCATCATAGCGTGCAGGCTTTTCGTAGCGGCATTGCGCTTCGGCGACGACGATATGGCAATCGTCTTCGGTTTCCATCGCTTTGTACTCGAAACCCATCGCGCGCATCAGCTCCACGCGGCCCACCTCAAACCAGATCAGGTAGTTGGCGTGATAGACCACGCCCATCTGGTCGGTCTCGGCGTAACGCACCCGTACTGTCGTATCGTGAAATTCGATCGTTCGCATGTAGTGGGCTAGTCCGCCTTGCTCTGCCAGACCGGCTTACGTTTCTCGAGGAATGACGCAACGCCCTCTTTGAAGTCGGGGGTGCAGCGAATGCGCGCATTCTCCAGAATGGCGCGCTCGAGGTCGTGATCGATTCCTGGAGCAGCGGCCGATGTCAGCAAATGCTTCGCACGGGTGAGGCTGCTAGGGCTGGCTGCAATCAAATCGGTAGCGAGTTCGTGGGCACGGTCGATCAATCGATCGGCGGGAACGACTTCGGTCACCAGGCCGAATTCCCTGGCCTCTTGCGCGTCGATGATGCGGCCAGTCAGCAAGAGGTCGCGGCAGCGCTTTTCGCCGATCTGGCGCGTCAAGAAAACGGAAACAATCGCGGGAAGGAAGCCGATCTTTACTTCGGTGTAGCCAAATTTGGCTTCGGGCGTCGCGAGCGTGAAATCGCAGAGAGTCGCAATTCCGCAGCCTCCAGCGTAAGCGGCGCCGTTGACCGCTGCAATTAACGGCCTTGGAAAACTCCAGATGCGGCGCAGCATTTTCGCGATGCGGCGAGAGTCTTCCTGATTTTCGGTGGGAGATTGCTTGGCGATGGTGGCGAGCATCTCCAAGTCCATGCCGGCGCAAAAGGCTTTGCCGGCACCAGTGAGGATAACTACGCGCGTGGAATGATTTTTCTCGATGGCATCGAGCGCCGATTGCAAGTCGGCGATCATAGTAGCCGTGACCGCGTTGCGCTTGTCAGGCCGGTTGAGCGTGATCGTGGCGATGGCGTCGCGGCATTCGAGAAGAAGTGTGGAGTACATGGTGAAAACACCTCCTCAGTTCAAGAGTGGGGCGTGGGCGTACTTGGCCCGAAGTTCATTGGTCATGGCCAGGATCTTGGTCAGGCGCTGCGGTTCGATGCCCGGATCAGCGCCGGCTTTCTTCAGCGCCGCCAGAACCTGCTCGGTAGCGATGTTGCCGACCAGATTGTCGCCGGCAAACGGGCATCCGCCAAGTCCGGTGAGCGCGCTGTCGAAACGTCGGCATCCTGCTTCGTAGGCCGCCATGATTTTTTCTTCCGCATTTTCCGGGCGACTGTGAAGGTGCACACCTAATTCGATGCCCGCGACGTGATCTTTTACTTGGCGGTAGAGATCGCCGACGAGTTTCGGGTCCGCGGTGCCGACGGTGTCGGCCAGCGAAACGGTGCGCACGCGAATATCCTTGAGCCATTCCAGTGTGTCGGCCACGATTTCGGCTCCCCAAGGCTCATCATACGGGTTCCCGAAGGCCATGGAGATGTAAATTAGGAGCTCGCGACTCGCTGCCGCGGCGTCCTTTTTCAGTTTCTCCACCAGTTTGCGCGATTCGTCGCGGCTCATATTGGCATTCGCGCGGCGGAAATAGGCCGAGATGGAATAGGGATAACCGAGCGTGGTGACGCCCGGGGTTGCTAGGGCACGTTGCAATCCTTTTTCGTTCACGACGATTCCGATGATTTCCGGCCGATCGATCTCGATCGAAAGGGAATCGTTCAGCTTGGCCATCACGTCTTCGCTGTCGGCCATTTGCTTGACGTGTTTCGGCGAAACGAAACTGACCGCGTCGATGTGCTTGAATCCGGCAAGCACAAGTTCGCGAAGATATTGCGCCTTGAGTTCCGTTGGAATGAAGTCTGGCAACCCTTGCCAAGCGTCGCGTGGGCACTCGATCAGTTTTACGGGATCCATTGGGTTCCGATCGCAAGAGAAAGAGGTCGACAGTCGACAGTTGACCTCCTCACGTCTGCAAGACCCCCGTCTTGAATTCGCGGATTTCGGAGTTTAGTGAGGCGGCCTCGAGGGCCGTAATTAGGGCGTCGCGGGTGTGGGCTGGGTCGATTATGGCGTCGACCCACAGACGCGCGGCGGCGTAGCGGGGGTCGGTTTGATGTTCGTACGTCGCGCGGACGGAGTCGTAGAGCTCCTTTTTGACTTTCTCGTCGACTTTTTTGCCTTCGCGTTCTAGTTGCTTCAGCTTGATTTCTACCAGGGTGCTAGCCGCAGCATCGCCGCTCATTACTGCATAACGGGCGGTAGGCCAAGCGAAAATGAAGCGTGGATCGTAGGCTTTCCCGCACATGGCGTAGTGGCCGGCGCCGAAGCTGCCGCCGCAGATCACCGCGATTTTGGGCACTACACTGTTGGACACCGCGTTGACCATCTTGGCTCCGGCGCGAATGATGCCGCTCCATTCGGCGTCTTTGCCGACCATGAAGCCGTTCACGTCGTGGAGAAAGATCAGCGGGATGCGGTTTTGATTGCAGTCGAGGATGAAACGGGCGGCTTTCTCGGCGGACTCGGTGTAGATTACGCCGCCGAATTCGAGGCGTTTCTGGCCAGAGCCGGGCGCGGTCGTCTGCACATGCTTTTTTTGATTTGCGACGATGCCGACGGCCCAGCCGCCGATTCGTGCGTACCCGCACAGCAGCGTTTCGCCATACTCGGCGCGGTATTCCTCGAATTCACTGCCATCCATGATGCGCGCGATGATTTCGCGCATGTCGTATTGTTTGCCGGGATCGTTCGAGAAGACGCCGTAGATTTCGCCGCCAGGATAGAGCGGTTCGCGAGACGCAACGTGGCTGAAAGGCGAAGGATTCGGCGCTCCCATTTTGTCGGCTAGCGCGCGGATGCGCTTGATACACGCGTCGTCGTCGGGTTCGCGGAAATCGACGGTGCCACTGATTTGAGAATGCATCTTTGCGCCACCAAGATCTTCGGCGGAAGTCTTCTGCCCGATGGCGGCTTGTACCAGCGCCGGACCGGCTAGAAATAAACCGGAGCCTTCCGTCATCAGGATGTGATCACACATCAAGGGAAGGTACGCTCCACCGGCAACGCACATGCCCATGATGGCAGCGAGTTGCGGAATGCCGATGGCGCTCATGACCGCGTTGTTGCGAAAAACCCGGCCGAAGTCATCGGTATCTGGAAAAACATCTTCCTGCAGCGGCAGAAACACCCCGGCAGAATCGACCAGATAAATTGTGGGTATGTGATTTTCGATGGCGATATTCTGCGCGCGGATGACTTTCTTTGCGGTCATCGGGAAAAACGCGCCGGCCTTCACGGTGGCGTCGTTGGCGATGAGCATGAACATCCGGCCGCAGACGCGCGCGATGCCGGTGATCGTTCCAGCCGCCGGTGCGCCGCCCCACTCCTCATACATTTCGTACGCGGCATGAATGCCAAGTTCGAAGAAGTGCGAGCCAGGATCGACGAGTTTCTTGAGTCGCTCGCGGGCGGTAAGCCGGCCCTTCTTGTGCTGAGACTCGATCGCTTTGGCGCCGCCGCCGTGATTGATTTGCTCTTCTTCGTTCTTGATCTGGGCGACCAGATCGACGACCTTGCGGCTGTTTTTCGCGAACTCGGGCGACTGGACGTTGACGCTGGACTTCAGGACGGACGCAGACACTCGCAGACCTCACGAATCATGTGTATCACTCGGAAGCGTCTCAGTATACGGTCTCCCTCGCTGAAGCGCGAGGCCATCACGCCATCCAGAGGAACAGAGTTGCTGGTTGACCCGGTTGGGAGTCTCTTTGTAAAATGCGTGTCATTGGTGCGGCCTAGGCACCACATCCTGCACGTTGGAGGCGCCTGTGACTACCTCAGTCGAAGTCCCACGGGGCGTGTGTGCCTTCAGTCGTTTCCGTTGCAGCAGGTAACACCGCCTTCTTTCTTCCCTTTGTGATCGAAGTCCGAATCGCGTCCGGCGCACTGTTGACCCTGATTTTCGCGCCGGGCGCATGGCCGCGTGCGTCTGTTTCGACGGGTGCAAGCGTGGCGCTGCCTTAGCGCAGCAGGAAGGTCTGAGGATGTCTCGCAAGGAATTAGGCTGGGATTCTCATTTCGAAGATTTGTGGCAGGAAGGGCCGGTTGTGGGATGCGTGCCGGGGCGAGTGGTGTCCCAGCATCGGGGTCTCTGGCGGATCGCCGGTGATTTTGAAGAGCGTTGGGCTGCGCCTTCCGGCAAGATGCGGGCGGTTCCAGCGGGGAGCGACTGGCCGGCGGTGGGCGACTGGGTCGTTGCGGAAATTCCCGACGGGGACAAGCAGGCGATTATTCAGGGCGTCTTGCCGAGGCGCAGCCAATTCGTGCGAAAAACAGCGGGCAAACGCGTCGTGCAGCAGGTAATTGTTGCAAACGTCGACACTGCATTTATCGTGGTGGCGCTCGATGGTGATTTCAATCTAAGGCGACTGGAACGCTATCTCGCGCAAGGCAAGGAATCGGGAGCAACGCCGGTGGTGTTGTTGAATAAAGTGGATGGATGCGGTGAGTTGGCGGCACGAATCGCGGAGGTCGAGCAAGTCGCGATGGGCATTGCGGTCTTCGCGTTGAGCGCGCGAACTGGACAGGGCATCGAGCTGCTCGAACCTTTCCTCGCGGCCGGCCGTACTGTCGTGCTTTTGGGTTCGTCCGGGGCAGGGAAGTCGACCTTGGTCAATCGCTTGATGGGGCAGGAACACCAACAAACGCAGGCCATACGCGAAAAAGACAGCCGAGGCCGTCACACAACGACGGCGCGAGAGCTGTTGATTCTGCCCGGCGGAGCGATGGTGATCGATACCCCGGGGCTACGCGAACTTCAACTGTGGGACGCGACCGAAGGTGTTGCGGAAACATTCGCCGATGTGGACGACCTCGCGGCACAATGCCGCTTCGGCAATTGCCGCCACGAAGATGAGCCCGGGTGCGCGGTGCAGGCCGCGCTGGCTGCCGGAACCCTCGACCCGGCACGTTTGGAGAGCCGCAGAAAGCTCGAGCGCGAGCAGGAATTCCTGGTGCGCAAAATCGACCCCGAGGCGAAGAAAGAAGAAAAGCACCGTATCAAACTTCAGGAGCGCGAAGTCCGGCACAAATATAAAAAGAAACGGGAAGAGACGCGATGACAGCGCCGATGCTCGATCTGGCGCTGGCACGGAGGATCGAACTGGCAGAGGCTCAAGCAGCTGTGAATTGCGCGAATGCGGTGGGGCAGCTGCCGTCCGGGTTTAGCGCGGCGGTGGAACGCATCGCGGGGGGATTCGCCATGTACTGCGGCGCGAACTCACCGGTAACCCAGGCAATCGGATTGGGGCTCGAGGGCTCGGTGAGCGCAGAGGAATTCGACCGGCTGGAAGAATTTTATCGTAGCCGAAACGAAGCCGTGCGGGTGGAGGCCTGTCCACTGGCGGACGCTACGCTGATCCGGCATTTCGGCGAGCGGGGCTACCGGGTGACGGAATTTTCCAATGTCATGGCCCTGCCTTTGGATGGAGCTGGTTTATCGCACCAAGCACCGGCGGATCTGACGGCTGAAATCACCATCGAACGAATCGGCAAAGAACAGATGGATCTATGGACGCTGACGGTGTCGCAGGGCTTCTCGGAGAATTTTCCGGTGACACCGGAAATTCTTGACGTGATGAAGATGTTCGCGGGTGGTTCCAACGTGCAATGCTACCTGGCGCGCGTCGATGGCGCCGTGGCGGGCGGGGCGACGCTGGCGTTGCGCGAAGGCGTGGCGGGATTGTTCGGCGCGAGTACGCTACCGGCGTTTCGCAACCGGGGTGTGCAGACGGCGTTGCTAAAAGAGCGGCTTGCGCGGGCTGTGGCAGCGAACTGCGACCTCGCGGTATGCATCGCTCAACCCGGGAGCATTTCGCAGAGGAATGTTATGCGGCACGGTTTTTCGGTGCTGTACACGCGGGTGAAATTCGAGCGGGCGTGGTCTTAGGACGTTTGCGGCACGCGTTTGTGGATGAAGTCTACGATGTCTTGCGTGGAGGTGCCGGGCAGGAAGATTTCCGCAATCCCGGCTTTCTTCAGCTCCGCGACATCGGCTTCGGGGATGATGCCGCCGAGGAGGACGATGACCTCGGTCATTCCTTTATCGTGCAGCAACTGCATGAGTTGAGGGCAGATGGTGTTGTGCGCGCCGGACAAGATCGAGAGGCCGATGACGTCGACGTCTTCCTGGATGGCGGCGGTGGCGATCATTTCGGGCGTTTGGCGCAAGCCCGTGTAGATGACTTCCATGCCAGCATCGCGTAGCGCGCGGGCGATGACCTTCGCGCCGCGATCGTGTCCGTCAAGGCCGGGTTTGGCGATCAACACTCGAATTTTCTTATCTGGCATGAGTTAGGTGATGGCGACTTCTTCGTAGGTGCCGAAGGTTTCGCGCATGGCGTCGCAGATTTCGCCAAGCGTGGCGTAGGATTTCACGGCTTCGAAGATGTAGGGCATTAGATTGTCTTTGCTTTTGGTGGCTTTGCGTAGGGCGGCCAAGCGGCGGGCGACTTCGTCACTGGATCGATCCGCGCGGAGTTTGCGTAGGCGCTCGGCTTGCCTGTGGGCCACGGTCTCGTCGATCTGCAACGTGTCGAGTGGTTTCTCCTGCGATACATAGTCGTTTACGCCAACCATGATTTTTTCTTTTTTGTCGAGCGCGACCTGGTAGCGGTAGGAAGCTTCGGCGATCTCGCGCTGCGGATAGCCGCGCTCGATGGCTGCAACCATGCCGCCGAGTGCATCGATCTTTTCGATATAGTCCCATGCGCCGCGTTCGATTTCGTTGGTCAGCGTCTCGACGAAGTATGAGCCGCCCAGCGGGTCAACCGTGTTGGTGACGCCGGTTTCGTGCGCGATGATTTGTTGCGTGCGCAAGGCGATAGTGGCGGCGAACTCGGTGGGCAACGCCCAAGCTTCGTCAAGCGAATTGGTGTGAAGCGATTGCGTTCCGCCCAGGACGGCTGCCAGCGCTTGAAGCGCGGTGCGAACCACATTGTTGTACGGCTGTTGCGCCGTCAGCGAGCAACCCGCTGTTTGGGTGTGAAAACGTAGCGCCCAAGTACGCGGATTCTTCGCTTTGTAGCGCTCGACCATCGCCTTATTCCAGATGCGCCGGGCGGCGCGGTATTTAGCGATCTCTTCGAAGAAATCGCTGTGCGCGTTGAAGAAGAACGAAAGCTGCGGCACGAATTCGTCGACGTCCAGGCCGCGACGCATGCCCCATTCGACGTATTCCAGACCATCACGCAGCGTGAACGCTAGTTCCTGGATCGCTGTCGACCCTGCCTCGCGAATGTGGTATCCACTGATCGAGATAGTGTTGAACTTAGGCGTGTTTTTCACGCCAAATTCAAACGTGTCGATAACCAGCCGCATCGACGGCTCGGGCGGATAGATGTATTCCTTCTGCGCGATGTATTCCTTCAAGATATCGTTTTGCAGTGTGCCGGAGATTTTCTTCCAGTCCGCGCCTTGCTTTTCGGCGACCGCGAGGTACATCGCCCAAATGATGGCGGCGGGCGAGTTGATAGTCATCGACGTAGTCACATCGGCTAGCGGGATTTGGTCGAAGAGAACTTCCATGTCCGCAAGGGAACTGATCGCGACGCCGCATTTCCCGACTTCTCCTTCGGAGAGTGGATGGTCGGAGTCGTAGCCCATCAGCGTGGGGAGATCGAATGCGGTGGAGAGACCCGTCTGGCCCTGCGCGAGAAGATAGCGAAAGCGCTGATTGGTGTCTTCCGCGGCGCCGAAGCCCGCGAACTGGCGCATGGTCCACAACCGGCCGCGGTGCATGGTGGAGTGAATGCCGCGCGTGTACGGTCGCTCGCCGGGATAGCCGAGATCGCGCTCCGGGCTCCAGTCCGCGAGATTGGTGGGCGTGTAGAGCCTGCGGACCGGGTAGTTCGAAATCGTCGTAAATTCGGACAGGCGTTCGGGGCTTTTTTCGAGAGTCGGAGCGAGCGTTTGCTCTTCCCAGGCTTTTTCTTTGGTGGGAGATTCGCGCCGGTGAGAAGCAGGTTCGGCAGGGACGATGGTCTGACTGCCGCCCTTAGATGGATCGCTCATAGGAGGTTGTCGTTTCTTTGGCGGGCAGACCGCCTGAAACGCTCACTGTAAATAATGCTATGCGAATCGTACGCGCAGAGCAATAGGTGCGGATTCCGGAGGAGCGCCGTTGAAACTAAGTTCCGCGCAGGGAATCGAGGGAAATTTTCGTGGTATGCGCTTCTGCTTGCATCGCGGAAGAATCGTCGCTCGTCCGCAAAAGGGCTATTTTGTTCAGGGCTTGCTCGATGGCGGCGCGCGCGGTGCGCCCGGTGGCTTCGCCCATGGCGCGATAGTTCTCGAAGTGGGACTCGTCGAAAAACTGATTGGCGGTCGTGTCGTGGGGGAACTGCTTGTTCGATGCAGCATAGCCGAGCAGGTCGGCGGCATCGTCTTTGACCAGTGCGGGCTTGAGGTAGATCAGCACACCGTCACTCGCGGGATCTCCCGGAACGTAATGAATAACTCCCACGGCAAAGTGCGCAGTGGCGCGGGGCGGTTGACCGTCGGGCAGGATTTTGCCGAGTTCGTCGGCTTTCATCTCGATATCGACACCGAAATCGACTCGGCAGCGTTCCATGGCGTTGTGAAGATCGCTGCAACCGTAGGCCGCATCACACGAGGCGTCGCAGGCGACAATCACTTTGCAGCGGCGCCGCACCAACTCGTAAATCGCCAGATTCTCGAAATGGCCGCCGTCGGAAAGGTAGACGTACTCGCTGTCGTCGTTCGCGGCTCCCAGGAGTTCGCGCAACAGCCAGTAAAATCCAAGGTAAGGACTTCCGTTTCGCCAGAACTTCCCCTTGGGATTAGCCATCCACCAGCCCAGACGAACATCAAACAACGTCATGAGGAAGGCGAGATCGGGTGCGGAATAAGAGCCCATGTTGGGGCTGGCCGCCGCACCGGAGATGGCCATCGCTGTTCCCAAGCGAACGCCAACCTTGGAGTTGATGCGATCGGCGGCCGCGGTGCGCGTGGAAGCGTAGACCGATTCGCCGGCCATGGAACCCGCCACGGGCCGCGTAAAGCCCGCGTACAGTGGTGTGAAAGCAAATGAGCGCGCCTTGCGAGTTTGCAGCGCGAGCTCTTTACCGCGCACCACGTTCAGGCTGGTATTCAGAATCGGGATTGGGCGGTCGTCGACATCGTCTTCGGCATCGTTCGGAATTTGCAAAGAAGCAAGTGGCACCTCATCTGCATCGGAAAAACCAGTGAACGGCTGCGCGCTGCGTCGGGGAACCGAAGCGCCGAGGTAGCAACGTACGAGCCGGTTGCGATACAGGTGATGGATGGAAAATTCGTTGACGTCCACGCGCCACGAAAGAAGTAGCGTTGCCAACAGGAATGCGACGCATACCACGGGAATCTTCCACGTATAAAATGCATCTTCGTGGGGAAGCCTCAGAATCGTTCCGGGAACTCGACCAACGGCGTGCGCGATTTTTGCCGCCAGCAACGACAAAACCAGCAAAAATCCGAGGATGAAGACGTAGGGCGCGATGCGCGCCAGATAGCCAAGGAATTTCTCTTTGGCAGGCGCGTCCGGAAGCAATTCCTGGGTACCCGCGCTTTTCCCGAAAAGGACTCCATACAAGGTGGACGCAACCCACGTCAGCCCGCCAGTAACCGTCAATTTTGGCGCGAGCGCGACAAGTTTGTGGAGCGCGTACGGAAAATAAATGGAGATCCCAAACAGGAATAACCAGCACATCGAATAGAGCACTAGCCATCCGCCTAGCCGACCCCACCACTCGCGGTGCGCATCGCTCATACCTCGGCCCATCAACCCAATGTGCAGGACGGCGGCGAGCAGCATGATTAGCGCAAATGCAGGCGTTCCAAAAGTCAGCACCCGCCAGTTGGAGAAAGTCTGCCCCTGAGCGGCCCCAGCAGGAGTCACGATGCTCGCAAAGGGAATGAACAGATAGCTCGTGAGTGCCCCGGTAAAAACTGCGGTGGTGAGCAGTAACCAATTGGCGGGCCCTCCGGGATTCGTGGTCTTATGCTTCGACCAGACCACCCATCGCACCGAGAGCGCGAGCACCCATTGACCTGCATAAAGCGTTACGCCCAGCAGAGGCAAGCGCGTGTAGGGGTAATCGAGAGTGTGGTAGTCCGCGAGGAAGTGTCCCAACCCGTAAGTGGTTAACCCCGCGGCGAGAAACAATGGGACCACGATCAGTCGCTGCACCCAGCCCTGTTGCGTAAACCACCGATATTTCTTGTGGTTTCTTTCGGGATCGAGCGAGACCAGGTTTAGCCCCATGAAAAGCAGGGCGACCAAGCCAAACAGCGTTCCCAGTGCCAGCGCAAAATACTGCGCGTACATATAGTCCTTGAAGGGCCCGGAATATGTGGCCTGTAAATGGTTTTCGGCCCTCTCCAGAAAGTGCATGCCCGTTACGATGGAACGTGGCACCAGTAGAACCGATAGGAGCAGCAGCACCAGAATCGTCTGGTTCAGGAAGGTGTTGCGCAGATAGCTGCAGGCGAAAGTCAAGAAATCCGCTCCGAGCAAACCCTTCCGCGGTGTCAGATAGTTACTGTAGTTCCGGAGAAAACGCACCTCCGGCCGCTCGGCGGACTGGGAGGGCGACTCCGAGTGACTGGCCAGGAGCCTTTCGATCTGTTTGATACCGATTTTTTGGTGGTACATCCAAGCCATCAGCCAGCTTCCGATGTATCCGCCGCCGGACACCGTCGAGATATAGTCGACCGTGCGGAGAAGCCGTGCTTTCGCGAGCGCCTGCAGAATTCCCAGGTTGAAGGTCGCGCTACGGATGCCTCCGCCCGAGAACGCCAAGCCCACCAAAGTTTCACTTGCGGGCGGGCGGTTGGGATTTTCCCCAAGGCGCAGGTTGCGAGAGGTTTGGACTTGCTGAAGTTCCTGTTCCAAGACTTCTTGGACGGAAATGCCGCTCATGTGAGCTCCTCCGTTCGACGGAATCGCCGAGACGAGACGTTCCGCGGGAACCGGACCGTTCAAATTGAGGGCGAGCAACCGGCACCCAGGGCAGACAGTGGCCGGATTCTACCACGAAGGTAGTTACCAATACCGATAATTTAGAGCGGGCGCATGCGGGATGTTCAACAGAGTGAAGCTGTTTCGGGACGAAAGACGCCAGCCAGGCGACACCCAGCCGGCGTTGCGATTTTGCGGTTGTCTAGCGCTGGCCTTCGCTGGCGAAGATTTTGTCTGTGCCTACGACTTGGCCATTGATCGTGCCGGGGATCAAAGTTTCGCGCTCGATCTGGCCGTGCTTGGCGTCCGCGATAGTTACGCGATTGACTTCCAGCGTGCGTCCGACGGCGCGTTCGTAGTTTGCTTTGGCTTCCACGAGGTTTGCCAGTGCCCGCAACTCGGCGCCTTGCGCAGTGATCAAGTCGCGTTGTGTCAAAATGACGTTGTAGACCGTGGACGCTCCGAGTTGATACCGCTTTTGCTCGGCGTTGAACGTTTCCTGCTGCAATTCGCGGGCCTTGCTGGCGGCCTGCACCTGCGCGCGATCCTGGGTGAGGGCGATGTAGGCGTTGCGAACATCGAGAAGCGCGGCGTTTTTCAGCTGCAGAAATTGCGCCTCAATCTGGCGCTGGGTAAGCACAGCACGCTGGTTGGTCGCCTGCGCTGCGCGATTACGGATGGGGATTTGCAGGTTGACTCCGATCAGATAGTCCGGAAACTGGTTGTGAAAGATCTGACTCTGTGCGTTTCCAAAACCCTGGTGAGCGACCCCGTTGGTGACTGCGGCAGTGTTCGGCTCGAACACTTCAACGGGCACTCCGTTCATGTCCAAAACGGTTACCGGCTGTCCGTTGGCGCCGACGATCGCCGTTCCCGCAGTGGTGTTTGACCCGGTGATGATTGGGGAATTGCCGGCCAGCGCCTGGCTTTGGTATTGCGCGGTCAGCGTCGCCGTCGGCAGCAAGGCTTGCCGCGTGGCGCGCGAATCGATCGCGGCGTTCTTCACGTTGAGCGCCTGCTCCAGCAGATCGGGCCGTTTAATGAACGCCTCCTTGATGGCGTCTTCAAAGGTGCCTGCTTCAACCGCTTCGGGAGGATTCGGATGGTCGACAGGAACGATTTCCACGTTGATCAGGGTTGGTGACAGCGGGTCCTTCGAGATGACGTTCTTCAAAATCTGCTCATCCGTCAGCTTGACGGTCTGCGCCACGATCAAGTTCTGCCGGTCGGTGGCCAGTTCCGATTCCGCGCGGGTCACGTCCAGCGGAGCCATGGTGCCAATTTCCAACTGCTTCTTGTTGTCGCCAAACAGCTTGCTAGAGACCGTGACTGCCTGCTCCTGCACCTTTACATTTTCGCGTGCGTAGACCAACTCCCAATAGGCGTTGATGGTGTTCGTGACGGTCGTGATTGCTTGTTGCTCGAACGCGTAATCGGCCAGTTTTCGGTTGTTCTTCGC
>Ga0137401_10000587_pt1 | contig 14499 bp, 14 predicted proteins | sample CZOMad1_1_16fung_FD_108286 | JGI IMG/M metagenome (GOLD analysis project Ga0137401, IMG submission 108286) | Vadose zone soil fungal communities from Angelo Coast Range Reserve, California, USA - CZOMad1_1_16fungal (Illumina Assembly) | ecosystem: Environmental > Terrestrial > Soil > Vadose...
ATTTTCGCGACGTTAGCCTCTCGCGTTTTGCGGCGGTATCAGTGCTGGCTAGAAGGTTCATGTCAGACATGATTAAGATTTCCTCCTGCGTGAAGGCGCGAGTCGTGATCTTCCACAGAACTGCCTCACAATTGTTCGAACCGTCGCATCCTTCTGCAAGGCAAGAGCCATGCCAAACGTCGGGGCACACATAAGTGATGGAAAAGCGCGGGGTTAGCAGAAAGTCGATTAGCTTGAAGATGTTGAAAGGGTCGAGACTGTCGATTGTGTTGGAAGCCATGCCGAAGAGGTAGCCGCACAATCCGTGAAACATTCACTCGGTTTGAGTCATCCCCAGTTGTGAGGTAGGCTGTGGCCGCGATTTTCCGTGTCAATTCTGGTCGCGCCCGGGTGGCTGGCTTCTGCTGCGTCGTAGTCCACACCGTTTCCTGAACCCGCGGGAGCCCTTTAAGAACTTACTTGGCGCACTCTTTTGCGACCTCTAGAGGCAGTGAGTCATCATCTATCTGAGGTGGATTCAAGGCTGGCGTTCGGCGGCGAATTTGCGGATTGTAGGCTATGGGTACAGACCTAATGATTGAGCCTCAAAGCGACAGCCTCCGCTATGGGGCCGTACTGCGCATCAGTGAAGCGATCGCTGCGTGCCGCGAACCTGAGGAGCTGGCTACAACTCTCGCGTCCGAGATTGACAAGTTTCTGCACTTCGACCACCTTTACTTCGTTGTGGTGAAGGAGAACTCCCAGGAGATCGAATATCTGGTTTGGGGTAAGGGCCCACTACCTCTTCCGGACCTGCCGATGGAAGAGTTGCCATGGTGGGAGGCTGTGCGCAGCGGGGATCCACAACATACTGCCGATTGGGACACGGAAAAGCGGTACCCGCGATTCAATGAATGGGCAAAGAAAATGAGCCTTGGGTCGGGGGTTCGCGTACCTTTGACCACGCCGCATCGTCAATTGGGTGTTTTCGGAATCAACCGCGACACAGTGGATCCATTCAGTGAAGAAGAAATGAGCTTCCTGGGGCTGATCGGGCGTGTCGTCGCGTTCGCACTGGATGATGGTTTGAATCTCAGGCGCGCACAACACAAAAATGATCGGCTGCAGTTGCTTCTGAACCTGACGAATCGAATCACCTCAAATCTTGAACTTCGGGACCTGTTGCGCGCGATTGCAGCGAACATACGCGAGGTCATACACGCTGACGCGGTAACGGTTGTACTGCCCGATGCCGGTTCGGAGAAATTCAGGGTGTTGGCGATGGATTTTCCGCATGGAAAGGGGGTCGTCAAGGAAGAGTTGCTCGTTACGCCAAGTGCGGCGGTTAAGAAAGCGCTAGACACCTTGAAACCAGTGGTCATTAACACGTGGGAACCTGATGAGCTAGCCTATGCGGCATCTGACATAGTGGCTGCGGAGGGCATAAAGGCTATTTGCAATATTCCACTTGTAAATCGCGGCCGGGCACTCGGGATTCTGTCAATTTTACGCACGACGGAAGCTCCGTTTTCGCCGGGAGACGTCGATTTCCTCAGCCATGCGTCAGGCCAGATCGCCATCGCCATTGAAAATGCTTGTGCATTTCACGAGATTTCACAACTGAAAGACAAGCTCGCCCAGGAGAAACTCTATCTCGAAGAAGAAATCCGCAGCGAGATGAACTTTGAAAACATCATCGGCAATAGCCCCGCGTTGAAAAATGTTCTGGAACTCGTTGAAACGGTCGCTCCCAGCGACTCTACAGTCCTTCTGCTTGGGGAAACAGGTACGGGCAAGGAATTGATCGCCCGCGCCATTCACGACCGCAGCCGGCGCAAAGATCGCACATTTGTGAAGCTGAATTGTGCCGCCATTCCTACCGGTCTGCTGGAGAGCGAATTGTTTGGACATGAAAAGGGAGCTTTTACGGGCGCGATTATTCAGAAAGTCGGACGAATGGAACTGGCAGATCAAGGCACTCTGTTCCTCGACGAGGTGGGGGACATCCCAATTGAGATTCAGCCGAAGCTGTTGCGGGCCTTACAAGAGCGCGAATTTGAACGACTGGGAAGCACCCACACGCGCAAAGTCAATATTCGGCTCGTCGCGGCAACCAATCGTGACCTTGAAAAGATGATTGCGGACCGCGAATTCCGCAGTGATTTGTACTACCGCTTGCATGTATTTCCCATCCGGATACCGCCTCTGCGAGAACGTAGGGAAGACATTCCACAACTGGTGAGTTACTTTGTCCAGAAATTTGCCAAGCAAATGCAGAAGAAGATTGAAGCGATTTCTCCGGCCATGATGAAGGGCCTAATGGCTTGGGACTGGCCAGGCAACATTCGCGAGTTGGAGAATTTCATCGAGCGGGCGGTGATCGTCACCCGCGGCAAATCACTGGACGCGCCGCTTGGAGAACTCCGTAAAGCGAACACCGTAGAGTTACCGCGTGCCCACCAGCCAGAAATCAGTCAGAGCGTTGGAGACAGGCCAAATTCGGGAAGCGACAAAACCAGCGTTGCTGACGAATACGAACGAAAGCAACGCGGTGAAATCATACGGGCGCTAACCGCATGCAAGGGGCGCGTGGGTGGTGCCGATGGTGCCGCCGCACGCCTTGGAATGCACCGCACGACTTTCGTATCTCGAATGAAGAAGTTCGGCATCTATGCCAAGCAGTATGCTTGATCTGCAGTTCCCCCTCCTCTTTCTATAACTCTTCTACGAATCCAGCCCACCGCGACAGACTTCGACAGTTTCGCCCTTTTAGACTTCTTCATCTTCGTTCACTGCGACTTCTGATATTCGTCTCTTGACAATTCAGCGACTTACCGCTCCGGCCGGTTTGGTGCGCGCCTTGCCTTATCAGAGCGTGAGAAAGCGATGATGAAGATCTCGCTCGTTGATGGTCTGACCCAGCGTCGTTTGATTGTAGAAGGCAAGCTCATTGCGCCCTGGGCAGCTGAGCTTAGGAGTGCATGCGAAAACGCAAGAGCAGACCTGGGCGGCCGCGACCTCGTCGTCGAGATGCAGCACGTTACGCCATTCAGCCAGGAGGGCGAGAACGTAATTGTTGAGTTGATAAACGCGGGGGTCAAGTTCCGCTGCCGGGGCGTCTTCACGAGGCATGTGTTGAAACGACTGACCCGCCGCGCAAACAGAGAGCTTCGGTTAACGGAGAGATGACTCGGCGGACTCACCTCATACGGATCGTTCCCCAAACCAAATGTTAGCGCAGGAGAAGAAGTGAAATGACTCGTTCTGTGCAATCAGTCCTGACCAGGTCGCGTCTGTGCGCCGCGATGTTGGCGATGGTGATAAGTGTCGGCTTCGACTTCCCGGCCATGGCTCAATACAGCGCCGGGATGGGAGCCGCGGTTGGCTACCCCACAAGTCGAAGCGCCAGCGAGGGAAGTGGACTCACTGGAAGCGTGCCTAGCGGTGCCCCGACCAATGAGCTGCTCCATTTAGCGCTACGCGATGCCATCACGCGAGCGCTGCGCTACAACCTGGCGACGATTGAGACCGGGGAAAATGCGCGCATCGCACGAGGACAGCGACTACTGGCGCTCAGCAAGCTTTTGCCGCAGGTCAGCGCCGGAGTTTCAGAGCATGTCGAGCAGACCAACCTGGCTACGTTCGGCTTGAAACTGCCGGGCGTTCCTACGGTGATCGGGCCGTACTCGTATAGCTCGGTGGATGCAAACCTAAGTCAGACACTCTTCAGTTTCGAATCGATTCAGCGTTTTCGTGCTGCTCGCACCGCCGAACAGGCCGCGCAACTCACTTACAACGATGTTCTTGATGTTGTCACATTAGCGGTTGGTAATGCCTATCTCCAGGTGATTGCGGCGGACTCACGCATTGAGGCGCAGGACGCGCAGGTGCGCAACGCAAAGGCTCTCTACGATCAGGCGCGCGATGAAGTGGAGGCCGGCACCGCTCCACGAATCGATCTCACGCGGACAGAAGTTCAGTTGCACACAGAGGAATACAACCTGAGCGTCTCGCGCAACAACTTTGCCATCGCGAAACTCGATCTGAGCCGCGCCATCGGATTGCCACTAGGCCAGGAATTTGATCTTGCCGACCAGCTTCCCTATTCCGACATCAACCCGCCTAGCGTGGACGACGCCCTCAAATTGGCATACCGATCACGAAGCGATTTGCGGGCTGCGCTGAATTCCGAGAAGGCTGCCGGCCAGGCGCTTTCGGCCGCAAAAGGGGAACGCTTTCCGGTGATCGCAGCAAATGGGGGGTATGGCGATACCGGTTCAACCTTCGGACAGTCGCACGGAGATTTTGCTTTTCAGGCCGGCGCCAACATTCCCATCTTCACCGGTGGCCGAATCAAAGGCGATATTACGCAAGCCGAGGCGCAACTGCGACAGCGCAGGGCCGAAGCGGAGAACATCCGCGGCCGGATTGACTACGACATACGCACTGCTTTTCTCAACATGATTGCCGCGAAGGAGCAAGTTGAAGTGGCAAAGCAAAACGTCTCGCTCGCCAATGAGAGCCTTGCTCGGTCGAAAGACCGCTTCGCTTCTGGCGTGACCGATACCGTCGAGGTGGTGCAGGCCGAGCAAGCTCTCGCCAGCGCTAACGATCAGTACATCACCGGCCTTTACAACCATAGCCTCGCCAAGCTCTCGCTGGCTCGCGCGCTCGGAGTAGCGCGCACCAACTACGAACAGTATCTCGGAGGAAAGTAATGTCGAAGGACACCAGACCGAAAGCAACCGTTGTCGATGAAGAAGACCTGACTACGATTCTTGAGCGCGAATCGGAAGTTGCAATATCTGAGCCGACCGTAACTGAGGATCGTGACAAGCCCTCCATGGCCCGCCGCACGAAACTGTTGATCTCGATCGGGGTCGCCATTGTCGTTTTGGCCGGAGGCTACTTCATCCGAAATGCCTTCCTCTACGAAGGCACAGATGACGCGCAGGTCGATGGACATGTCATGCCGCTCAGCGCTCGTATCAGCGGGCAGGTCCAAGAGGTGCGCGTGATTGAAGGGCAGCTGGTGCACGCTGGTGATGTGCTCGTAGTAATCGATCCAAAGGACTACAAGATCGCGGTTGACCAAGCGAAGGCAAATCTGGCCGACGCCGCAGCGACTGCTACCAGCTCGATGTGGAGTGTGCCAGTGCTGTCTGCCGCGGCTTGGAGCACCCTCGATTCCTCACAGACGGCAATTGACAACGCGGAAGCTGGCGTCCAAGCAGCTGAACAGAATCTGGAGTCCGCGAAGGCCTCGCTGTTACAAGCTCAAGTCAACGCCGAAAAAACTGATGCAGATCTGGTTCGTTACTCGCAATTGGTTGCGAAAGAAGATATCTCGCGACAACAGTACGACCAAGCTTCAGCAGCAGCGAAGGCGAATCGCGCCGCTGTTGTTTCAGCCACGGCGGCCGTTCAGTCATACGAGCAGGCCCGTCATCAGGCAGAAGGAAAGCTTTTACAGGCGAAAGCCGACCTACGCAGTGCCCGGACTGCTCCGCAGCAGGTTTCCGTGGTGCGTGCCAAGGCCGACGCTGCCAACGCACAGGTAGATCAACGCAAGGCCCAGTTGGATCAGACTGAACTCAATCTCAGCTATACCGTGATCCGCTCTCCCGTGAATGGAATAGTTGGGAGGAAGACTGCGGAAGTCGGCCAGAACGTGAGCATCGGCCAAGAACTCGTGGACGTCGTTCCCCTCGACGATGTCTGGGTGACGGCCAACTTCAAAGAAACGCAACTTGAGCACATGAAAGCGGGTCAGCCAGTCGAGGTAAAGGTCGATGCCTATGGCCGTACCTGGAAAGGTCATGTAACCAACCTCGGCGGTGGCACCGGTTCCGTGTTCAGCCTACTGCCCCCGGAAAACGCGACCGGAAACTACGTAAAGGTCGTGCAACGGGTGCCGGTGCGAATCGATTTCGACCGCTCTCAAACCCAAGACTTCAACGCAGAGGGACTGCTGAAGCCAGGGTTGTCGGCCGAGCCGGACGTGAGGGTCCGATGAGCGACGCGCAGGCCATCGCCGCCGAACAGCCAGTCTCGAAACCGCACGTCAACCCGTGGATCATCGCCGTAGCGGTTTCGCTCGCTGCCTTCATGGAAGTGCTCGATACCAGCATCGCAAATGTGGCTCTTCCCCACATTGCAGGCAGCTTGGGAGCAAGCAATGATGAGAGCACTTGGGTGCTGACCACTTATCTCGTGTCCAACGCCATCGTGCTTCCGATCAGCGGCTTCCTTGTCAGCTGGCTGGGACGCAAGCGTTTCTTCCTGACGTGCATTGTCTTCTTTACTGTCAGCTCCTTCTTATGCGGCATCGCCCCGAGCCTTGGCTTGCTGCTTTTGTTTCGTGTAATGCAGGGTGCTTTTGGTGGTGGACTGCAGCCGATGGCACAGGCGATTCTCGCTGACACATTCCCTCCAGCGCAGCGTGGTCTGGCCTTTGCTCTCTATGGAATCACCATTGTCTGCGCGCCCGCCGTGGGCCCCACGTTCGGAGGCTGGATTACGGACAACTATTCCTGGCGCTGGATCTTCTATATCAATGTTCCCGTGGGAATTCTGGCCGTACTGCTTGTCTATCAGCTACTCCAAGATCCTCCTTATTTATCCAGTGAGAGAAAGGGTGTAGGAAGATTCGACTACATTGGCTTTGCCCTGCTCGCCATAGGTGTAGGGGCTCTCCAGATCGCACTCGATAAAGGACAAGAAGATGATTGGTTCGGATCGCATTTCATCACCACGTTGATCGTCGTTGCCGTGGTCGGTTTGGTCTCGCTGGTGATCTGGGAATGGTTCCACAAGGAACCCATCGTGGACGTCCGTTTATTCAAGATTTTCAATGTTGCTAGTAGCAACTTGATGTTCTTCGTGGTTGGTGTGGTCCTGTTCAGCTCCACCGTGCTTCTTCCACAATTCCTGCAAACGTTGATGGGCTACACCGCAGCAGCAGCCGGCATGGTGCTGTCAGGAGCAGCCATCCTCCTCTTATTCGTTTTGCCGCTGGTTGGCAAACTCCTTGGGCGGTTTCAGGCACGTTACCTGCTCGCGTTTGGCTGGATTACATTGGCTCTCGGGATGTATATCTCGTGCACGCGGCTCGATTTACTGATCAGTTTTCGGGCCGCTATGTGGATCCGCATTGCGGGCTACCTGCCGGTCGGATTCTTGTTTGTGCCGCTCACAGCTGTTGGGTATGTGGGCTTGCCAAAAGAGAAAAGCAACGCCGCTGCGGGCCTGATGAACTTCATGCGCAACATGGGGCAGAGCGTAGGCACCTCGGCTGTGACCACGTTGATCGCGCGCCGAAGTCAATACCATCAGTCCGTACTGGCCGAATACACGCGGACTCCGCGCTTTAATGCGGCAACCACGGCTTTAGCGACTCGTCTGACACGTGTCGGGCTGAGCGCGCACTATGCACAGCGGCAGGCGCTCGCCAGGATGTACGCCATGTTACTGGCACAGGCTCAAGCCATTTCCTACGTCGAGGTGTACCGGCTTCTCACAATTGTCTCCGTGTTGATGTTTTTCTTATCTTTCTTGCTCGCCAAGAACGAACCAGGAGCAGGTGGCCAAGCTTCAATGCATTGAAAGAGGAAGTTATGGCGAAGAAACACGAATCGAAATGGAATATCGAAGATTTGACCGACCCAGAGATATACGACGCGATTCGCTATCTAGAGCAGACCTCAGCTCGCGGGACCGAGGGGAATGACGATTCCGGCCTCGTGATCTGCATCAGTCTACTGATTCTTCTGTTGGGGTGCTTAGGCTTCATGTTCACGCATTGGAGATTGTTCGCGTTTCTTGCAAGAGTCTGAATGAGATTGATTGGCGGATCGTGGAACCCAGCAACCATTTCCGCACTGGCGGTCATCTTTGGTTGGCTTAGCGGCGATAAAGCACCAGAGCAGACGCGGTAGGCCTCAGCCCACGAATCTCATCTGTGCTCAAAGTAACTCTATCGCCTCTCTCAACAGTTTCAACAGATTCGTCACTCACATTACGCAACGAGTGTGAGCCCGCGCTCTTGAACTCAACGACTTAAGTCAGATTGACTTTTGGCATGAGCCTTGCCTCTTCCCATGAGTAATGGCACAGAACTTCCAAATGGAGATTGCGGCTATGGTTCACACTCAATCTCTCTCACTTCTGCCGCGCAATGCTGATTCTGTTCCTTTTCTTGAGTTGCGCCAGTCACTCCCAAGTCGGGTTGCGGTGGTGTCCCCATTCGTCGATCAGCTCATTCGGTTCATTCTGAACTTTCGAATCGCGGATGGAAGTGAAATTGACATCGAGATGGCCCTGCTTGAGGCCCTCACGAATGCGGTGATCCACGGCAACGGCGAGACTTCGAGCAAACCCATTTACGTGACATGCCGCTGCTACCTTGACGGAGAAGTGGCAATCACAGTTCGGGACGAAGGGAAGGGGTTCGATATCGGTGCAGTGCCCGACCCCACCTTTCCGGAAAACCTGCTGTTCACGCACGGCCGCGGAATCTACCTGATGAAAACCCTAATGGATGAAGTCTCCTTCGAGGAGGGCGGCGCAGTTGTCATGATGCGAAAGAACTCTAAAGCGAGTTCACCCGACCAGAGGAAACCATGAAACGACACCTTCAAGAGTACTTCTCGATCGTGCTTTCGCCACGCGCAAGAAGCCGGCAGCGTTCGCGGAACTGCACAAACCGCAGCCCTAGCGGAGGACCACATCTCACGTCTTCGAGCAAGGGAAAGGAAGGACGCACAATGGCCAGCCTTCAGTTACATGAAGTTCAGGAGTTCGGATCCAAAGCTCTTCGGTATTACAGGTTATCGGATGTCATCGAGACATTACTTCAAGCCGGAGCCCTCGTATGCGTGGTTCTCTTGCTCTCAGGCCTCGGCTTGGCGCAAAAGGTGGTGACCGCAAGGGCCACCATTCCATTCACTTTTTGGGCGGAAGGCCACGAGTTTCAAGCTGGGGACTATCTCTTCGACAACGCTGTCCCAGGTTCAACCTCGATCCATCGTGATGGAACAAACTCAGCGATTGGGGTCTCAATCATCCTCTATGCCGTTCCGGCAGAAAAAGAAAATCCCAGAGCGATCTTCGTTCGTCGGGACGGAAAGTATTTCCTAGTTGAACTCTGGGGCGTCCAGGACCGGCATGTGGTTACCGCCGACTTCCAGCATCGCGGCGAAGAGAGTGAACAACAACGTCAAGTGCCCCTGACGATTGTGGAGTCACACGTTCGATGACTTTTCACAACAGGTGGGCAGCGGCTGTCTCGACGCTTTCGACCTCTTCGACACCCTGCGTGGCAGGACGGCGCGAAGAGCTTGTTGATTCAGCAGTATCTAGCAAGGCGTCGGTTTTGGTACGCGATTTGCATTTGCAAAATGTGGCGGATGAGTCACCTACCCTGTGGAGATAACGGGTTGAAACTCAGGGAAATGGAATCGCCTCACTGACGCGCCCGACGAGCGGACGACCTTCGGGCCACATTGCACAACCAGCCGAGCAGCGTCGCAGCTCAGGCGCGTCAGCGCATCGAGTCAGGAGAAAGTAATGATGAAGCGGATATGTGCAGGTTTGGTGAGTGCTGTGTTGCTTCTGAATGTACTCGGCTGCGACAACGGTAAGGTGCGAGCGGCGGCCCCGCCTCCACCGCCGGTAGTCGAAGTGGCGCCGGTCGTTCAAAGGACCGTGCCCGTTACGGGCGAATGGTAGGAACGCTGGAAGGGTATGTCAACGCACAGATTCAGCCGCAGGTGAGCGGTTACCTGATTCGTCAGGATTATCGGGAAGGGGCATACGTCAAAAAGTGTCAGGTTCTCTTTGAGATTGATCCCCGCCCATTCCAAGCAGCGCTTGATCGAGCGAAAGGACAACTGGCACAGGCGGAGTCTCAGGTGGCCAACGCTGAGCTGAACGTGAAGCGCGACATTCCCGAAGCCGAGGCTCACGCCATTCCCCAAAGTCAGCTCACCAGCGAAACGAATTCCTTTTCAGCTGAGCTCAATCTCGTGCAAGCCCTGGATGGCAGCAGTAATAGCGAAGTCTGGCAAACCACTTTGGGATGGTGCAGAAGCAAAAGAAAGGTAGTTTGAAAATGAAAACGAAGCTGTTTTGTTCACTGCTCCTGTTGGCTGCTACTGTGGCGCCTGGTGCGCTTGCAGCCGCCGAGGAGACCGAAAGAACTTCTCACATTGGAAGGGAACAGTCACTTGTCACTCCCGCCGAGGACCCAGCAATCACTACTGTGCCAACAGGTCGTACGGTTGAAGCGAACGATCCCAAGCAGAACAACCCGAAGCAAGTGTTGCAGGGTTATGACTCATTAATGATTGTTCTCACACAAAAGTTCTCTGCCACACTCGCGACGATCGCCGAATCCGTCAAGCGTGGCGAAGTGAGCGGCGAGCAGGCAAGAGAAATGAGTGCAGAGCAATATCAGCTCACCCACATGCAGTTTGAACTACTCAGTCTGTGGCGTGGAATTGTGGAACAGGACTCGGCGAGAAATTCGGATGTTCAAGCAGATCCGCCTCCAGGGCAGGCAAGCGAAGTCGTAACTGTGGCGTTGCCATTCTCATCCCTTCAACTCAACCCCTCCTTAACTACGTACCTCAATTTGACGCCCACTCAAGTTGAAGCGATCCACCAGATAATGACGCGCGAACAGGGTAGTCTCGAACCTTTGATAACGGAGCTTCGAGCTACTCGAGACAAGCTACTTGCAATCGCCACTGAACGCACAAACGAGAAGCAGATCAAAGCTCTGGCCGAGACTGAAGCAACTCTGCTGGCAAAACTGATCGTCGCGAACGCTCGCATGCAGTCCAAAATCTACAAGATCCTCAGCCCCGAGCAGCAAAACAAGCTCAGCGATCTCGAACGAACGCAGGGTGCAGCCACGTTGGATAGTAAGTAAAGGAGCAATCACTGTGAAATGCGGATTGGAGACCACGCGGGCTACAACCGATGCCGGCGCCGAGTCAGCTGTCCCGCATAGCCAAGCCACCCGACAGTCCTTACCGGTTTCGGTGCTGGATCTAGTGGCCACGCGAGCAGGCGAGCCAGCCGGCAACGCGATTGCACGGTCGGTGGAACTGGCGCAGCACGTTGAGCAACTGGGATACAAACGCTACTGGCTGGCAGAACATCACTCCATTCAGGGACTGGCTTGCTCAGCCCCACCGGTGCTGATCGGACATATCGCCGCCGCGACAAAAACGATTCGAGTGGGCAGCGGTGGAGTCATGCGGCCAAACCACGCGCCGCTGGTGGTTGCGGAACAGTTTGGGACGCTGGAAGCAATCTTTCCCGGACGAATTGATCTGGGGCTCGGCCGAGCTCCGGGAGGCGACTTTCAAACCGTGCGCGCATTGCGACACGGTTCGGATCGAGACGGCGATGATTTTCCGGCGCTTGTTGAAGAGTTGCGCACATACTTGGGGCCGGAAAGACCGGGGCAGGTTGTGAAAGCAATACCCGGACAAAACAGCAATGTGCCAATCACGTTGCTCGGATCGAGCGGCTTCAGCGCTCAATTGGCAGCGCGGTTAGGCTTGCCGTTTGCCTTCGCGGCACATTTGGCGCCTGAATCTTTGTATGCGGCAGCACAGCTCTACCGAGAGTGCTTTCGGCCAAGCCAGGTACTACGGAAACCGTATTTGCTCGTTGCGGTGCAGGTGATTGCGGCGGATACAGATACGGCAGCTCGCCGATTGTTCACTACTCCACAGCAGCGTTTTCTACGAGCGATTCGGGGCGAGACGGCGGAATTAATGGCTCCCGTCGATTCGATGGAATCGCTATGGCATGACGCAGAGCGAGCGACCATGCACAAAAGATCGCGCGCGGCCATCGCGGGATCGGATGCAACCGTGCAGGCCGGTCTGGAGAAGCTGGCGAGCGAGACGCATGCTGAGGAGGTGATCGTTGTGACGGAAACGTATGAACACAGTGACCGGATTGACTCATTTCAACGCGTAGCTCGCATTGCCGCAAAAATCCAATTCGCGCAAGGTGATGCTTATGCGGGGTAAGTCTCGGCGGTCGAGGAGAGCCTTCTTCAATCAATAATCGGTGGGTATGCGCATAGTTCGATGCTTTGGCCGGAACGCAAACAAACCATTACAATTGCATGGACGGGCCCATTGTAATGGTTCATGCCAAGCCGATTCGTATCCTGAGCGTAGAGGATCATCCGGTTTTCCGCGAGGGGTTGGCTACGATCATCGGCTCTCAGGAGGATATGCTTCTTGTTGCGCAGGCAGCATCTGCGGTAGAGGCCATCGCTGAATTTCGTCGTCATCGGCCCGACGTTACCCTCATGGATCTGCGGCTTCCTGGCACGAACGGCACCGATACCCTGATTGCAATAAGGGGCGAGTTTCCCCAAGCTCGCATCATTATGCTGACCACCTCAGACACCGACGGGGACATCCAGCGTGCCCTGCGAGCGGGAGCGTCAGCTTACATACTCAAGAGCATGCCAAAAAATGAATTACTGGGCGTGATCCGATCAGTTCACGCCGGACACCGGCATGTTCCGCCCGACGTGGCGGCTCGCCTCGCCGAGCACCTGGGTGACGATGACCTCACGACGCGGGAATTGGAGGTGCTCCGGCTAATTCGCGATGGCCATCGCAACAAGCAAATTGCGGATCAATTATCGATCGCGGAGACAACGGTTAACTTCCACATCAAGAACCTGGTGGATAAACTTCAGGCAAACGATCGGACCCATGCGGTCACCATCGCGGTTCGGCGAGGTCTGCTGCAGATCTGACCGCGCAGCCTATTGAAACTAAGGGTGCTGGTCGTGGATCTCGTTCTTCAGCGAAAGCGGCGAATCCGGTGCGAGTCTGGCCCACCTGTAGAAAAATCTAGTAAGAGGACTCGGGGTTTTCATGGGGCAAAAATACTGGCCAACGGCTACTCTTTTGAAGATGTTGCTCCTTTCGTCTATTGCGACACTGGGCGCCTGCCACCAGTCCACGCCGGAGCCGGTGACCGTGAATTACCTTCGACTTGGCTGGATACCACCATATGAGTTGCCCGCGACCGAGGCTCTATCCCGAAAGTTCACGCGAGAAACAGGTGTAGGCCTCAGGCATCTGCGCGGTGCTCAAGAAGAGACCCTCGACCAGCTGGCCCTAACCCGCAAGCTCTTGCAGGAGGGTGGCTCCGGCCCTGATGTTTTGCAGATCGATGTAACGTGGCTGGGAGTGCTGCAGGCGGACCTAATCGACCTGCGACCCTATTTCGCGGCTGAAAGTTCGTCGATGGGTCCGGGCGTGGCGTCTAGCTACGTGGTTGACGGCGAGGTGGTGGCAATTCCTTATCAGAACCAAGTGGGCATTCTGGAGTATCGAGCGGATCTTCTCCGTGAATATGGCTACGATCATCCTCCAAGGACTTGGGACGAGATGGAGAAGATGGCTGCGCGAATTCAGACAAGCGAACGCGCAAAAGGCAAGAAGAACTTTTGGGGTTACGTCTGGCCGGGAGCTGCTGCTGAATCTTTGACTTGCAATGCATTGGAATGGCAGGTGAGTGAGGGAGGAGGACGGATTATTGAGAGCGACGGCACAATACGTGTGAATAATCCTGCGGCGATTCGGGCGTGGCAACGGGCCAGACGCTGGATCGGGTGGATATCGCCGCCCAGCACCGCGGAGTACCGGGAGATCGATGCCACCAATGTCTTTGATTCGGGAAGAGCCGCATTTGCCCGTGACTGGGGAGCTGAGCTGGGAGGGTCCTCAAAAAACCCCGAGCAATTTCGACTCCTCCATTGGGGACGCCAGGTCGCAGTCGGTAAAGTCGGCTTTACAACTCTTCCCGGCGGTTCAATGGCGAGAGCCGGCACTTTGGGCGGTCTGGGTTTGGCGGTCTCCAAATATTCACATCACCCTCGAGAAGACGCGGCCCTTATCCGGTTTCTTCTCCGCGAACAAATTGAGTCGATGGAGAAAGGAGCTGTTCCCAATGTGTCTAGCGAGGTCGTTGTTTACGATGTAGCGCCGATCGACAGCTCCCGCAATAGTTCGGAGAATTCAGCTCCACTGAGAGCGATTGTGGTTAGTCGCCCTTCCAGCATTGCCCGGGGCTCGTATGAGCAGGTTACCAGAGCGTATTTCGGAGCCGTGCATTCAGTGCTGACTGGAGAAAGACGCGCGCCAGAAGCTGCCGCGGAATTGCAAAAAGATTTAGTCAACATCACGGGGTTCCGCACTGGTCCGCCCGCAAAGAACTAAACAAATAGCGAGCTCAAGATGAAGTCAATAGACGCTAAGTATTTCAACCTGGGTCCGCGTTTGACGCTGATTTTTGCTCTGCTGGTCGCACTGATTCTAGGCGGCAATGGTCTGCTTATCTGGCATTTCCATCTCGCTCGGCTTCAGGCGGATCGTCTTTCGTCCGTGAGCCAGCAAACGATTTCAGTTCTGCGTCTTCAAGGGAGCCTTCTGTCATTTCACCAGAGATTGGGTGAACTGGCGCAGTCAAAGA
>Ga0137401_10000588_pt1 | contig 14496 bp, 11 predicted proteins | sample CZOMad1_1_16fung_FD_108286 | JGI IMG/M metagenome (GOLD analysis project Ga0137401, IMG submission 108286) | Vadose zone soil fungal communities from Angelo Coast Range Reserve, California, USA - CZOMad1_1_16fungal (Illumina Assembly) | ecosystem: Environmental > Terrestrial > Soil > Vadose...
ACTCTTCGGTGAAGCTGGCGGCGACCCGAAGACAGCAATCGCGAAACTGAACGAGTCTCACTTGACGGTGAAGATTGTGGCCAGCGACGAGGACTTGCTGCGAACGGTAGAAGCCACTCCCGGTGCTGTCGGGATTCTAGACGTTTACTCCATCAACGGTTCGGTGAAAGTCCTCCGCGTGGATGGCAAGCTGCCTTTTGACATGGGCTACGCTCTGAAAGGGAATTAGAGCAGCAAGCTGCAACGTCCTCAGATACACCCTCCTCCGCAGGCTGAAACTATTCCAACCTGACACGAATTCTCTCGCGAAATGCGCAGAGTCGGCCTGAGCTTGCAACGAAAGTGGGCCAGGAATCACGAGGTAGAGAGCCCGAAAACGCCTGTACGAAGGTACAGGTTTTCCACAGGCAGTACAGGGAAAAAGAGGCGAAAATCAGGGCGAAAGTCTGACCAGCGTTAAGATATTTGTTTTGTTAAACTTAGAGAATTCTGACTGCCGAAGGGCCGGTACTAGGAGACTCGTTTAGGTCCAAAAATGTACCTTATGTACCATCGCATTTTGGACCCAAAAGGTGTCAAATGGTACAGGTATGAAGGGGTTGGGTTGGACCTTCTGGCGAGTTGGTGCATCCAAGTAAGTGGTAAAACAACTGAGGATGCGGGAAATAGGCCAGCAGCCGAAGCTCAATGGGGTAGTGCCTGGGGGAACTAGAAAAAATGAGGACCAAGGACAAGAGCCGAAAGTGGATGTGGACGTTCCTGGCAGTGCTGGTTTCGCTGCAGATGTATTTCGTGTGGGAACTCCTGGCAGTTTTTGCGCTGTTTGCCGTGGGATTTGCGGCCATCGCATTTGCGGCTGGAAGTGTGTACATGCTGCACCGTGGCTGGGCATTGGCCGTGGACCGGGTTGCTGACAGCCAACACCCGATCATGGTGGCCACGCGGCAACGCATGTATACGATCGAAGACGCGGCGCGCAGGCCATTTCGGCGTCCGGGTTCCGCACCAGCCCGTTAAGTTTAACAACTTTCTGACACAGCCAGAGCACACACAGAACCTGTCACCCTGCCTCCTTCAGGAATGACATCAGTTTCTGTGGCAAGAGTACAAAGAAAAAGCCAACCGTCCAGAGAGAACGGTTGGCTTTTTCTTTTTGCGAGGATAGTGGTTGCCTAGCTATATCGTTGTTGTTACTCAGGCGCCACTTTGTCCTAATGGGTGATAGGGTCGATGTCCGTATTAGGAATAATCTCCCGATCCTCCTGAGTGTGCGATTCTTTGTCTGCCTCGAACACAGTCTTGCCGTTGTCCTTGACCAGCCCGTCCAACGTGGATTTCGAATGTTCATCGACGGCGCTGACGGCGGCCACCAGACAGGAGTACAGGAAGGCCTTCATTCCTTTTCGGAATTGGTCCGTGGAGCGCTCGGCGGCTCGTGCTACTTCGGTCTCCAAAGCCACGCGGCGCGCCTCACACGCGGCGCGGCTCTCCGCGTCCAGTGAGGAAAGGGCGGAAACCGCTCGTTCCTGCGTTTCGGAAAGAACGGCGTTTACGTGCACGTCCGTCTGTCGCTGAAAGGCCCCGAGTGCCGAATTCACGGCGCTCTGCACCAGCGCCTGCACTTCCGCGGAGCGCGCATCAATCTTCATGAGCGCTTCCTGCGTCACGGCCTGGGTATTCTCCAGCATGAGCTCGTAGCGGCGGTGCGCCGTGCGGGCCGTCGCCCCTTCGAATTCCGACGTCGCGCGAGCTACGGCTTCGTTAAGGCGGGCATTGGTCTGGGGCTCCATTTCCCGTGCCATTCTTTCCACGAATTCCCGCGAGTTGGCCAGTTCACGCCGCAAATCAGCCGCCTGTTTCTCCAGCCGCTGCGCCATCTCTTCGGCCTGGCCGCGGTACTTTTCCATTTGGTCTTTCCATTGCGAAGCGATCTCGCCGACAGATCCCTCTTTCGAGGAGAGTCGCAGCGCTTCCACGCGGGTGGGGAACAGTTCCTCGATTTCGCGCACACTCGAATTGCGCACATCATCGATTGAGGTGAGCGCGTCGCGCACGGCATCGCCTACGTGTCTGGTTACCGCTTCTTGTACTGCTTTCTCCGCTGCTTGCTGCAGTTTTCCTTGCATCGCCGCGATAAGTCCGTCCGGAGTGATGACGACGCGCTGCGGTTTGGGGGTCTCGGGCGGTTTAGGTGTTTGCGGCTTAGAGACGGCCGGCCACGGAGAAGGGAACGTAGCGACCTCGGCCATTCTGGGCTCCGCATTCTCCGGTGGCTCGTCGACTTGCACGGTCACAGGCGGCGGATCCAGCGCCGGAGCGACCGCGGTTGCAAATTGCGCGATTGCCGCATTCGTTGTTCTGGGGCTCATCCAATCCTGGGGCGGCGTGACAATCCCCCAAACATTCCCCGGATTCTCCAATTCCACGCCGACCTGCTGCAGTTCCCGCGAACTCTGCGACGTGTGCACCGAGCGCACTCTCGCGCGTACCGCCGGCGGCTTGGGCTCGACATTCAAACCCACAACCTGCAACGTGACCCACGAGCCGACCCCGTAATCGTGCCGCGAAGGATACCGGCACCCATGTAGGTTCACGCTGGTCGAGACGGTTCTTTCCACAAACGGCTCGCCCAGGCGGTTTTGACCGAAGACAATCAGCGGGACGGAACGTTCAATGCGCGTGCTTCGCCGCGCGTCTTCCCCAACGGAATGATTGGGAGGACTAATCAGAGACGATTGGCCCACGTCTCCTCCAGCAGCTGCAACGGTGCGTGCCTCTCGCGGCAAATGGTAGCCGAAGCGCGTTCCATTGTCGATATTTCCGCAGACGAATTCGCTTCTTCAGGGATGTCAGGTCCCCAGTTGTCGTCCTTCATCCCGAGCAAAGGCAAACTGCCCTTCGCCCATCAATTTATTATGGGGCCGCCGCCCTTGCCGAGAGAGGCTTCATCACCCTTGGTGTGAAACACGCCAAAGTGAAATTCATCGCCTCTCTTGATCATCACAGTGACGCGGGCTTTTGCGGGAAGCAAAATGTCGATGCCTGCAAGAGGCTCAGTGTTCGACTTCCAAAGCCGAAGGCGATAGTCCCTTTTATCTTTGTTCGCGAAGTGTACCCTGCCCGTCCACGGCGCCACTTCTACTTTGCCATCAGGCTTGGGTACTTGGTCGCGGATGGTGATCGTTGCTGATCGGGCGGGGATAACCTGTTTTGCTTTTGCTGCTCCTGTTGTAGCCACGGTGATTCTCCTTTCAAAGCTTACTGCTTTCCGCGGGGCCGGAAACCTGGGTCAGCAAGGAGCCCCTGCAGTGCAGGGCGCTCCTGAAGGTCTGTCAGAGTGTACCCGTTCTTCAGGCTATCGCGAGCGTATTGGATGGCGCGCTTACGGTCGCCGAGATCGTCGTAAGTCTCCGCGAGATCGGCGAGAACGTCCGGGTCCCTGGGCGCCAGGGCGAGCGCTGCGTTGGCGGAGGTGAGGGCTTTTTCGCGAAGCTTGTCTTCAGCATAGTAGGTGCTGAGCATGGATTGCACGGTAGCTTCCTGCGAATTCACCGAGGCATATTGCTCCAGAAGACTTAGCGCCTTGGCGCGTGCGGAACGCATCTTTTCGTTATCCTTTAGCAAGGTGTATGCGAGCTGCAAATTCGCCCACACACGCCAATCCTTGTCGTTGAGCTCGAGGGCTTTGCGGGTCGCTGCAGCGGATTCGGGATACCGCTTCTGGCTCTTGTACAACCAGCCGAGGTTGGCGTAGGCCTGATAATTAGGCGCAAGTTGAATGGATTTCTGAAACGCTGCTTCCGCCGCGGAATTGGACTGCGAATCGTTGAGCTCCATGTATTCAGCACCGAGGTCGCTGTAGCCCTCCGGACTATCGGGAGTAAGTTCAATGACGCGACGGTACTGCGCAAGGGAATCCTGCGCACGCTTCTGACGGGCGTAGAACGCTCCGAGAGCGCTGTACCCCTCCCAGTAATCCGGCCGAAGAGCGATGGCGCGTTGGTAGTTGGCTTCGGCGTCTGAGTTGCGGCCCATCTTCTCATAGACATTTGCCAAGCCGATCAAGGCGCTAGCATCGCGCGGATTAATACGCAGCGCTTTCTGAAATTCCTGGAGAGCAAGATCGTGTTTGCCCAGGGTCATCTGGAGATGCCCCAAGGTGACGCGCACGGCAGGCAGACGATCATCAAGTTGCAGGGCCGTCCGGCAATTTGCGAAGGCTTGATCAACCCACGCCGGATGGTGGTCCATCAGGAACTTCAAGCGATAAGCTTCCCCGAGAGTCGCGTACCCCAGGGCAAAACGAGGGTTCTTCTCAACGGCGGAATTCAGCGCGGAAATGGCCAGATCCGCGTTGCCAGGCTTATCGTAGCGCTGCAAGTAGGCCAACGCTTTGAGATAGGACTCGTACGTGCCTGGCGTAACGTTTCCAGCGGGCGTTTGGGACACTTCCGACGACTTTATTCTCATCATGCGAGCAAGGCCCGCGACGGCCTGGTTCTGGAGTGCGGCCAAGTCACCGCTGCGATCTTCCAGCTCCGCCGAACCGATTTGGCGGAGGCGCTTCGAGTCGATCAGAACCACCGTCAATTGCACTCCCGAGCCTTTGCGCCGGATGCTGCCTTGCACCACCATCGTTGCGCCAAGTTCGCGGAAGGCGGAAGTTGGGTCGCTAACTCTGCGATTGCGGACGACGCTTGCGGGAACCACCCAAAGCGATTGCTGAGCGGCCTCCAGGTTCGAGAGCTCGTTAGTGAGGGAGTCCATCAGCCCTTCCGCGACCGGCCCGAATTCGGCGTCGTTCGCGGAATTTGCGATTGGCAGTACGGCGATATGTTTTTCGCTGCCTGCGTAGGCCAGGCCCGCAAAGCGTTGGCGCACTGGAGGAAGAAAGGACAGGGCGAAGGTTGCCAAAACCACTCCAACGGATGCAACCAACAAACGCCGGACTTTCCTGGGATTGCCGGTAGTCCAGCTTGGCGTGGAGGCATTCTGCATGTACTGCCTGAGTTCGCGGGCATCGACCGAACGCGTGTGCGTGGGTTCTTCGGCCGGCGTGGGGCTTGAACTGATTTCGGCAAGCGCCGCTTCCAGATCATGAAGCATTTCATCGGCAGCAGGATAGCGGCCCTCGGGTTTCTTGGAGAGCGCGCGATAAGCTATGGGATGCACCGCTTTGGGAACCACTTCAAGCGCCGCGGGCGGCTGGTTGAGAATGGCAAAGGTCATCGCTCCCTGATTCGGCCGCAGGAACGGATGACTGCCGGTAATCATTTGAACGAGAATCAAGCCCAAGGCCCAGATGTCGCAGCGCTGGTCGATGGCTTCGCCCAGGATTTGCTCGGGAGCCATGTAAGGGAGCGTCCCGGTTGAAGAGATGCTTTGCGTAGCGCTGATTGTAGTGACAACACGAGCGAGGCCGAAGTCAACGATCTTGGCCACCTTCTCATCGGTGATAATAATGTTCGAAGGCTTGATGTCGCGATGCACGATGTTGCGGGCATGAGCCGAGCTGAGTCCCCTTGCGATTTGGATGGCCAGGTCGAGCGATTCGCGGACCGGAACCACGCCGCGCGACAGTTTCTGCGCCAGAGTCTCCCCCTCGTAGTAACCCATGACGATGAAGAGGCGGTGGTCTTCGGACTCTTCGATCCCATGAATGACACCGATGTTCGGATGATCCAGGGCGGAAGCGGCGCGGGCCTCGCGGAGCAGGCTTTGCTTGTCCCGCTCGCTGACGGCGACATCCGTGGGCAGGAATTTCAGGGCGACGGTGCGCTCCAGCTTCAGGTCCAGCGCCTTGTACACCACACCCATGCCGCCGGCGCCTAGCTTGTCGGTGATTTTGTAATGCGAGATGGATTGACCAAGCATACGGCTGGGAGGGTCTGGCGCTGATTCTAGGTGCTCAACCCTGGCAAGTCAACGAACGCGTGTGGGGTTCGCGCGGCTGCTCAGTCCCTGCCTAGCCAATCTCGGGACGCGACGAATTTCGCTGTCTCTGATAGGCTTTGCGTCTTTGTGGGAGGACTTTATGCGCCGTCGCCTTATTGCCTCTGTGTTGAGTCTTGCAATCCCAGTGATCGCCGTTTGTCAGACGCCGCACCGCGTTGCCATCCGCGCCGGAAAACTGATCGACGGGAAGAGCGAAAAGCCGCTCGAGAATGTGCTGATCGTCATTGAAGGCGACAGGATCGCGTCCGTTACGGCTGGCGGGAGCGCGCCTGCCGGTGTGGAAGTAATTGACCTCTCTAAAGCCACAGTCCTGCCCGGATTCATCGATACTCACACCCACGTCTTGTTGCAAGGCGACATCACGGCCGAGGAATACGACGCGCAGTTGCTGAAGCAATCGATTCCGTACCGCGCGATTCTGGCGGCACGCAACGCACACATCGCGCTTTCACATGGGTTCACGGCTATTCGCGACCTGGAGACGGAAGGCGCTATGTACGCGGACGTGGATGTAAAGACCGCGATCGCCAACGGCGAGGTGCCCGGCCCGCGTATGCAGGTGGCCACTCGCGCCATGACCCCCACGGGAATGTATCCGCTACTGGGTTATTCCTGGGAGCTGAAGGTTCCGACCGGCGTGCAGTATGTGGATGGTGTGGACGGAGCGCGCAAGGCGGTGCGCGAACAGGCGATGTATGGCGCCGACTGGATCAAATATTACTCCGACCGTCGGTACCATTTTGAGAGCGACGGCGTACTCCATTCCATGGTGAATTTCACGGATGAAGAAGCAAAGGCGATCGTGGACGAGGCGCATCGCATCGGCAAAAAAGTCGCCGCGCACGCCATCGGAAGTGATGGAATCGCAGCCGCGCTGCGAGCCGGTGTGGACACCATCGAGCACGGCGACGGCCTGACCGACGCGTTGATGGACGAAATGGCACGAAGAGGGATCTACTGGGTCCCGACGATTACCGTCGGCGTATATGTTGCGCCCGGTCGCAGCGGCAACTGGCCAAAGATGGCGGAACTACAGCGGGAAAATTTCCCGAAGGCCATTAAAAAAGGCGTGAAGATTGCTCTTGGCACGGATGCCGGCGGCTTCGATTGGAAAGTATTGAATGAGGCGAAGGAATTTGAATACTACGTGCAGTATGGTATGACGCCGATGCAAGCGATACGCGCCGGCACTTCGACTGCGGCGGACCTGCTCGGCTGGAGTGACAAGCTGGGAACCATCGAAGCAGGGAAATGGGCGGACATTGTAGCCGTCAGCGGCGACCCGCAAAAAGATATAAAAGAGTTGCAAAACGTGAAATTTGTGATGAAGGGAGGAACCGTTTTCAAGAACGAAGCGCGGTGATTCCACATTTGCCGAACGGTTTCACGGACACGGCAGATATTTCAGTAGAAGGTTACTCCGCCGTCGACATTGATCGACTGGCCGGTCATGGCGCTGGATTGCTCCGAACACAGGAACAGCGCGGCGCGCGCAATCTCCTCCGCTGTTTGTGCGCGTCCTTGAAGCAAACCATTTAGAAAACCGGCGAGTTGCTCTTCTTCGTTTACGCCCATTTTCTTTGCGAGCACCGCGCCTAGTTCTTTCGACATTTTTGTTTCCGTCACTGGTCCCGGGCAAATGGCGTTCACGCGAACGCCTTTGCGCGCACCCTCCGCGGCGGTCACGCGCGTCAGTCCCAGCATTCCCGCTTTTGCAGCTGCATAGGCCGAGCCCCACGCGTAGGCCGCCTTTGCCGAAAGGCTGGAAATATTCAGGATCACCCCGTACTGCCGCGCGTACATTTCCGGCAGTACCAGCTTCGAGAGCAGAAACGCCGCGCGCAGGTGAACCGCAATCACTTTGTCAAACTCCGCCAAAGGATAGTCTTCCGCCGGAACCACCGGGCCGTAATGTCCAGCATTGTTGACCAGGATGTCGATCCGGCCGAATTTTTCTCGCGCCGCCGCAACGACTTGCGCGCAGTCGGCTTCTCGCGATAAATCCGCCGTGACGTAACCGGCGCGTCCTCCGCCGTTTGTAATCTCCACCGCCACGGAGGCGAGTTCTTTTTCCGTGCGCGCCGTGAGAAACACGGCGGCGCCTTCTTTTGCAAATAGTTGAGCGATGGCCCGGCCAATTCCACGGCCGGAGCCGGTAATAAGCGCAACCCGATCCTTGAGTATCATAAGGACCACGAGGATAGAAGGAAGGAAGCCTCTGGAGCAAGCAGGCGCCCGCTGCTGTCCCCGCATGCTGCGACACGCTGGTCGAGAACTGTACTTCGGGTCAGATGCAAATCCCCAGTTACGAATCTACTATGGTCTTACAGTATTCACCTGGGCCAGATTTCAGGCGTTTTTCTGTGGGCCGCCCTTTATGTTTTCGCTAAACTCGTTACATTCATCCCGGTGTTTGGTTCTCTGCTTAGTCCAGCCGCTAACGCTAATATCGAGGACAAAGCTGATGCAGCGAATCCAATTCCCATACTCAATGACAGGCATTCTCGTCGCCTTCTCTTTAGCGGGCTGTAGCGGCTACGGCAGTGGTTCGGTAAATGGTGGCGCGATTGCCCCCTACATCAACACACAGCCCGCGAATCAAACAGTGTCTGTGGGGCAGACCGCTACTTTTAGCGTCGGTGCGGCCGGCACGCCTCCCCTCACCTATCAGTGGCAGAAAAACGGCCCCGACATCCCTGGCGCTACGTCATCGAGCTACACAACTCCCGCCACCACCTCCGCCGACAGCGGCGCGATGTTCCGCGTCGTGATCACCAACAGTGCCGGAAGCGTGACCAGCAATTCTGCGACGCTGACCGTCAGCACGGGACCAGTGGCCTCAACTGTTGACGTCATCACCTATCACTACGACAACAGCCGCTCCGGCCAGAACCTGAATGAAACGGTACTGACTCCCGCGAACGTGAACTCTACGAAATTTGGAAAGCTCGGTGAATTCGTGGTGGATGGCAAAGTCGACGCGCAGCCTCTGTATCTTTCCCAGGTCACTATCGGAGGACAAAAAAAGAACGTTTCTTATGTCGCGACGGAACATGGTTCTGTCTACGCTTTTGACGCCGACTCCATCAATGGAACTGCGTCAACTGTCCTCTGGAAAACGTCGACACTTGGCGGCGGCGAAACGACCAGCGACAACCGCGGCTGCGGCCAGGTTACGCCGGAGATCGGTATCACCGCCACACCCGTCATCGACCGATCGCGCAACGCCATATACATTGTCGCCATGTCGAAAAACGCCAGTGGAGCTTATTTCCAGCGCATTCACGCACTGGACTTGACTACCGGCCTCGAACTCTTCGGGGGTCCCAAAGACATCACGGCGACTTATCCCGGCACGGGGGATAACAGCTCCGGCGGAAACGTGATCTTCGATCCCAAACAATACAAGGAGCGGCCCGGCCTGCTGCAGATCAACGGAACGGTTTACACGACGTGGTCTTCCCATTGCGATATTCGTCCGTACACCTCGTGGGTCATGGCCTTCAGCGCAGACACACTGGCGCAAACGAGCGTCCTCAATCTCGTGGCTAACGGAAGCGACGGAGGCATCTGGATGTCCGGCACCGCCCCCGCTGCGGATGCGTCCGGGAATCTGTTTTTCATAATTGGCAACGGAACGTTTGACACCACGCTCAATGCCGGCGGTTTCCCGGTGAACGGCGATTGCGGCAACTGTTTCGTCAAGCTTTCCACTGCCGGCGGCCTCAAGCTGGCGGATTATTTCACACCGCACAACACCGTCTCCGAATCAAACGCCGACCAGGATTTCGGCTCAGGCGGCGGAATTGTGCTGATGGACGTCCAGGATGCTGGTGGGAACACGCGCCATCTTTCCGTCGGGGCGGGCAAAGACTCTCTGATTTATGTCGTGGACCGCGATTCCATGGGCAAGTTCAACGCCAGCACGGACCAAATCTACCAGGAAATTTCCGGCCAGTTGGGCGGCGCCGTCTTCGCAATGCCCGCCTTCTTCAATAACACCATCTACTACGGAGCCGTGGGCGACGCGCTGAAAGCATTCCCGATTGCCGGTGCGAAACTCGCAGGCATTCCTTCCTCACAATCGACGCATAATTTCGGTTATCCCGGAACGACGCCTAGTGTCTCTGCAAACGGCACGGCGAATGGCATCGTCTGGGCCATCGAAAACAACGGCGCCATCCTGTTTGCCTACGACGCCACCAATCTCACCACAGAACTCTACGATTCCAACCAGGCCGCGAATGGCCGTGATCACTTCAGCGGCAACAAGTTCATCACGCCTGTGGTTGTCAACGGAAGAGTTTACATTGGCACGCCAACCAGCGTGGCCGTATTCGGCTTGTTGCCTTAACGATTCGGGGCTCTTTGCGTGTGCCTGGATGGGATTTAGCCGGCTCCGCTGGTTCACATTCTAAATTTTGCCAGCGCAGTTAGGACTTATTTTTTCACGCCGGCGAGATCGAGAGGAACACAACTCGGGCACGGGGCTCTCAAACTGCAGTAGCCCGGTGAACTCGTGTCAGTTTCAGCCGCTAACCTTCAGCTTCCCCAGTATGTGATGCACGAATTCCGAAATTTCACCCTGATTGAATGTATCCCGGTGCACTGGCTTCTGCCCGACCGCGCGATACGCCAGCCGCTTGTTCGATTGCTTCACGAGGTCAAAAACCACGGTGCCTTCGCGGAAACGAATATTCTCGTAGCTGACTTCCGGCGGCCCCCAGCCCCACGATTCCCAGCATCCAAAAGGGCCGCAAACGAGTCCAGGGTACCCGCCTGGGTAAACGCGCTCCACCGTGACGTTGTGCCGCCGCACCGCAACGTGATAATCCACCAGGAAATCCGCGGCTTGCGGGTCACTAACTTGCCGCAATCCCTTGGATGACAGTGTCTGCTCGATGGCCGTGCGGATACGCTGACGAACGATTTCGTTGTTGGCCCCGGACTCGCGCGCGACGCTTTCACTTCGCGAAATCACGTCGCGGGAGACGACCGGGCGCCGGTCGGCGTCTTTGGACGGGGCGGCGGGCTTCCATGCCCAGGTGTTTCCCTTTACCACCGAGATGTCCGGGTCGCGAGTCACGATGATGTGATCGTCGCAACCAGTGAGCAGCAGCCCGCAAATCAAAGCGGAAGCCGCAATTAGCGATGATTTTCTAATGCCCTTCATCCAAGACTTCATCAGAGCGTCCTCCAAGGGGACACTGTGCCTACGTCCATAAAACCCTGAATTCTTTGGAAAGTTGCGGCCGTCGGAGGGATGCGTTTCAGCGGGCTGCTTTTGTTGCCCTGCGGATCATCATTCGCGCGGAGCCCAATCGGAGGGCGGGAAAACCACTGGCCAGAACTTTGGATTTGGCTGATCGAATTCGAACGCCACTGAAAAAAAATCCGGCGAAGTATCGTCCACGCGGACCACTCGGCAGTTTTGCTCCACGTTGTTCTTCGGGTTCACCAGGCGCATGGGCTGGCCCACATGCACGTCCAATTTCATTTTCAGCAGGCCGCCGTGGGCGTTCACCACCAGCGTCATCGCTTCTTCCTGCCGCGGCTGGTGCTGGACGTCTTCCGCGATCACCGTGACCTTCATCTGGAGCATCACGCGTTCGCTTCGGCGTCGATTCGCTGGATTGGAAGGGCTTGCCAAGTTCTTCTCCGACACGAATTCCGGCACCCGCCGGACTCTTAAGAAACCAGTAACGGTATCATCCGGGCGCTATCATGAAGCTTACCCTAGTTGATGCCGACGGACGCTGGCCAAATGGCCGAAGGTTGCGCAAGAGGTAGGGCCTCACGCCACTCCACATGGCTCTAGCCCTTATGGGAGTTCAGTTTCACCTCGAGACGCGCCTTCACTGTGGGCCACTCGGAATTAATGATGCTGAAATAAACCGTATGCCGGATGCGCCCGCTCGCCGTTATCATATGATTTCGGAAGATGCCCTCTTCCCGCGCACCGAGGCGCAGGATCGCGGCGCGCGAGCGCTCGTTCAGCGAGTCCGTCTTGAGCTCCACTCGCATACAACCTAGCGTTTCGAAAGCGTGCCTCAACAAGACGTACTTCGCCTCCGTATTCATCGCCGTACGCTGCCACTCTCGGGCCACCCACGTCCAGCCAATCTCCACACGACGATGCGTGCGGTCGATATTGCCGTAGCGTGTGCTACCGATGGCGCGACCGGTAGCCTTCTCGACAATCGCAAACGGCAACGCCACGCCCTGCGCCTGCTCGTCGAGAGCAGTCTCGATGTATGCGGCCATTTCTTGCTGCGTTCGAACGGGTGTGGGAATCCAGAGCCACAATTCCTCGTCCAGTCCCACTTCAACGAGCCCTGTTAAATGGGTTTTCGCAAGCGGCTCGAGGCGCACGTGCGCGCCTTCCAGCACTACCGGCGAAACCGCCATCTCAGCGGGCATGACTGGGCAATCTTACGGCTCACCCCATTGCCTCAGCGAGCGCCAATTTGGATATGGATTGGAATCTCTTTAAGCGCGCGGAAGAATGTCATTAACGATGCGCCGCTACGCATAGTAGGAGGCCAGCATTGTTCTTCCCCTCACTGGGAAGTATTCGCCTTCTCTGCAGATTCGCGAAAACTTCCACACCAGGGAAGCATCAAGCCAGCCATACAGGGCCTCCCGGCTCAGAGTTCCCAAGGCATCCTCTGAAGATAGCGCATCCCGGTAAGGGCGATCCGTGACGAGTGCATCGTAGATGTCCGCAATTTGGAGAATCCGCGCCATCAGCGGTATTTCATCTCCGCTCAGGCCGTCCGGGTATCCGCTTCCGTCCATTCGCTCATGGTGATGCCGAATCCCCGGCACGATACGTCGCAACGATTTCAACGGTGCACAGATACTTGCTCCCACGGCGGGATGTTGCCTGACGATCTTGATCTCTTCAACAGTCAACGGCCCGGGTTTTAGGAGAATCTCATCCGGCACTGCTACCTTTCCGACGTCGTGAAGCAAGCACGCGATTCGCAAGTCCTGCAAATCTGCTTCCGTCAGATCCAGACTCCTGCCCAGCTGCAGTGCGTATTCCACGATCCGATCCGAGTGACCGTTCGTAAGCGGGCTCTTCGCTTCGATGCTGCGTGCCAGCGAAAGCACAACGGACTTGGCCTGCTCATCGATATATTTCTTGAGCCGCAAGAGGGACTGCACGCGGCTCAGCGCTTCTCCGAGCGAGTCGCAGGTTCCCCAAAAGTCCGCCGCTCCCGCATCGCGTCCGCGGGCGGCATCCTCGGGTTCCGGCGAAGGCTTGATCAACACAATGGGGATATGCTGATTGAGCGGGTTTCCTTTCATCCGGCGACAGAGGTCAAAGCATCCCAGATCCCGCAAACCGTCGTGCAAGAGCACCAAGTCAGGCTGGAGCTGAATACACTCCCGCATGGCGGATTCTCCATCCTCAGCTGTAAATACTTGATAGCTTTGATTCTGCAGAAATGATTTCCAGGAATCGCGGCTCTCGGAAACTGCGTCCACAAGAAGCAAGATAGCTGAGTTCATCAATCCCTCGTCATTCCTCAGCGCGCGCGGGTGCGGAGACACTACTCCCTGCGCCTGAAAGACAATTTTTAGTGGATTGGACTTGCCTGCGATCTCCAATCCCAGTGCGTGCGGAGGACTTTAGTTCTCCGCTTCCCGGGGACGAGAAGGAATGAGGTGGCTCGGCAAAGTTATCTAATGCTCCTGTCGTGCCAAATACGGAATCCGCATAAGTCACGAAGAATTCGAGCTTTGCGGCGATATTCGTCGGGGTGACAGCTTACAGTCTCAAGGAATAATTTTCATGGTGCCTCCCAGGTTTACCTGATGCCTCGCGTCCTTCCCCTTTTTTTCGATCCGTCTTCGCCAATTTCAAGAAGATTTACGATACGAAGGCACTGATATCATCGTGCGACGGTCTTTCTCTAGCATTCCGTTCCTCAGAAGAGACTGAACTGAATTGCCCGTAAGGGCATGCGCTCTTATGGAAACGAGATGCGGGCGGGGCGCGCCGTGAGGTATGATAGAGTCTCCTGAAATCAACTCATTAGGGTGACATGCCAATCGCATCGAATGGAAAAGTATTGTTGAGGGTAAGACCGCGAGGTTTCTGCGCGGGTGTTGTGCGCGCGGTCGATATCGTGGAACTGGCGTTGGAAGCCTACGGCGCGCCCGTCTACGTGCACCATGAAATTGTCCATAACACGTATGTCGTAGAGCAGTTGCGCCGGCGCGGGGCGATTTTTGTGGAAGCTATCGAAGAGGTTCCCCATGGCGCGGTGTTGGTTTTCAGCGCCCACGGTGTTCCGCCGACGGTCCGCGACGAAGCCAAGTCCCGCGAGCTGAAAGTCATTGACGCCACTTGCCCGCTAGTGACTAAGGTGCACCTCGAAGCCCTGAAATTTGCCCGCGAAAAGCGCACCATTATTCTGATTGGTCATCGGGACCACCAGGAAATTGTCGGCACGTCAGGCGAAGCCCCAGACCGTACGATTGTCGTGGACTCTGTCGCCGCCGTCGATGCGCTCGAGGTAGATGATCCTC
>Ga0137401_10000590_pt1 | contig 14494 bp, 10 predicted proteins | sample CZOMad1_1_16fung_FD_108286 | JGI IMG/M metagenome (GOLD analysis project Ga0137401, IMG submission 108286) | Vadose zone soil fungal communities from Angelo Coast Range Reserve, California, USA - CZOMad1_1_16fungal (Illumina Assembly) | ecosystem: Environmental > Terrestrial > Soil > Vadose...
CGACAAATCCCCGATTTATTAAGATGAAGGTCATTGTTGCAACCAGTGCACTGTTAGTGTCTGCGGCCGGCGTTTGGGCAAATTCCTGCGATGACCTCAACAAACTTTTTGATGATGGATTTCCCAAGGTGGCGGTCCAGATCGACAAAGCGAGCCAATCCACCAGCGCCAAAGATCTCGCTGGCGCCCTAAATCAAGTCGCAGACACCTTAGGTGCCTACCGCCAGAAATTCACTTCCATTGTCGCCGACTCTCAGAAGAAATCGAACAGCAGCGGTTCTGGTCTGGACGATTGTATGAGTGCCATCCACCGCTTCCATGTTTTTCTGAAGCAACTGCAAGCCGGAGTTGATGAGTTAAAAGCGACCTTTCCGAAATTCGTCTCCGATCCGGACGTCACTGCCGCGTTTAACCGAATTCAGGATTCCACCCGAAACCAGACGCCGTCTCCATCTCCCAGCCCAAGCCATTGATTCCAACGGCATGGTCTGGTGGGAGTTGATTTGACGGCCGAATAAGACCTATGGGTCTCACATGGCTTATGAGTCCCAATCAAAGCAAGGTTTCGGGGAATCATCACCAAACCGTGCATTCTCGTTCGCGAGCTGCTATGTTGGTTTGGCCCTTTCGTTAAATTTAGTCTCACCAGTGATCGCAAAAGCGTTTTGCCAGCAGGCGCTGAAAATTCATCTTTGATTTTATGAAAGGATCGGTCTCTGCCCGCGCAACCAATGTTCCGGAGACATACTGGTCCGTTGGCGATTCGGATCTCACGGTTGACCACTTACGGCAGATCCTCGCCAGCAATCGATCGATACGTTTATCAAGTGCGGCTCACGATCGAATCGTCGATTCGCGGAAAATCGTCGAGCAGTTGGCGGAAGGAGCTGGAGCACTTTATGGAATTAATACCGGTTTCGGTGTTTTGGCGCACCAACGCATCCCGCGGTCCGATCTGGAGCAGTTGCAAGAGAATTTGATTCTGAGCCACGCCGTGGGGGTCGGTGACGAAGTGCCGTCAGAGATCGTACGCCTCATGTTGCTGCTAAAAGCACAGGGACTCGCTCTCGGGTATTCTGGCACCCGCGTTGAACTCATCGATTACCTGATCCGGTTCTTTAATGAAGGGTTTACACCGATCATTTTCACCAAGGGTTCGTTGGGAGCTTCTGGCGATCTTGCTCCGCTGGCCCATCTGACATTGCCAGCGCTCGGCTTTGGTGAGGTGGATTTCAAAGGTTCCCGCGTTCCGGCAAAAGTCGCGCTGCAAAGACTAGGACTTGAACCTTTGCGACTGAAAGCGAAGGAGGGACTGGCCCTGATTAATGGAACGCAATTCATGAGCGCTTACGCGGTCCATTGCTTGATTCGGATCCAGTTGTTGTTAGCAACGGCGGACCTTGCTGCCGCAATGACGCTGGAGTCGGTTCGCGGAAGCGCTGCTCCCTTTAACGTACGAATCCATGAAGCGCGGCCGCATCCTGGCCAGATCAGGACTGCTCAAATTATGAGGCAGTTGCTAATTGGATCGGAAATCCTGCCTTCGCATCTCGACTGCCCGAAGGTGCAGGATCCTTATTCGATTCGGTGCGTACCGCAGGTGCATGGAGCTGCCAGAGACGCTTACGCGCACGGGCAGCGGGTCGTCGAAATCGAAATCAATTCCGCGACGGATAATCCGCTCGTTTTTCGTGAGGGCGACATTCTCAGTGGGGGGAATTTCCATGGCGAACCTTTAGCCTTGATTCTGGATTACTTGGCTATCGCGGTGGCAGAGATTGCGTCGATCTCCGAGCGCCGGCTCTACCTAATGCTCGGAGGAGACACGTTGGGTGAACTAAAGCTTCCTCGTCTCCTCATGAAAGATACCGGCTTGAATTCCGGATTCATGTTGCCACAGTACACGGCCGCTGCGCTAACTTCAGAAAACAAAATCCTCGCCCATCCTGCTTCGGTTGATTCCATTCCAACCTCTCTTGGTCAAGAGGACCACGTTTCGATGGGCGCAACCAGTGCGACCAAGCTCTTGGAGATAGTGAAAAACACGGAAACTGTTTTGGCCATCGAATTGATGAGTGCCGCCCAAGCCCTGGATTTCATTCATCCGCTCAAAGCTGGTAAAGGAGTTGAAGCGGCGCATGCCGAACTCCGCCAATCGATTTCGTTCGCGGAATCGGATCGCCTTTTCCACGACGACATTCAATGTGCTCTGCGACTCGTTCGCAGCGGCGTGTTGGTTCAGGCGGCAGAGCAGAGTGTCGGAACCTTCACCAGTTAATGAGCCGACGATGAAGACTGATGTGCCCATGATTCGATCTCCACGAGGTCAGACAATTTCCTGTCGCGGGTGGCAGCAGGAAGCAGCGTTGCGCTGTCTCATGAATAACTTAGACCCCGAAGTGGCGGAAAAGCCGGAGGAACTCATCGTCTATGGAGGTCGAGGGAAAGCGGCTCGTTCGTGGGAAGCGTTTCATTTGATCACGCGGGAGCTTCGAGGCTTGGAGAATGACCAAACTTTGCTGGTGCAGTCCGGAAAGCCGGTGGCGGTTTTCGAAACTCACCAGGAAGCGCCTCGTGTACTAATCGCCAATTCGAACCTGGTGGGAGCCTGGTCTGATTGGGCGACTTTCGATAAACTCGAGCAAGCTGGTTTAACGATGTATGGGCAGATGACAGCCGGCAGTTGGATCTATATCGGATCGCAGGGCATCGTTCAGGGAACCTTCGAGACCTTCGCTTCGGTCGCCGATCGCCATTTCTCCGGTGATCTGAGCGGACGACTGGTACTTACCAGCGGCCTTGGGGGAATGGGAGGTGCCCAACCTTTGGCCATTACCTTAAATGGGGCGGTGGCTCTCTGTATCGAGGTAGATCCCGATCGCATCGCTCGCCGAGTACAGACTGGGTATTGCGATCGGATGACGCGCAGTTTCGAGGAAGCGCTCATCTGGTGCGAGGAAGCGGTTCTTTCGCGTTTCCCGCTTTCAGTAGGACTGGTTGGGAATTCTGCTGAGTTCGTACCGAAGATCGCAGCCGGCGATCTGCGGGTCGATGTCGTTACCGACCAGACAAGTGCGCATGATCCGTTAGTTGGCTATATCCCTCTCGGTTTGACATTGGAGGAGGCTGCTGACCTGCGGAAACGACGGCCGGCAGAATATCTCGAACGGGCGAGCCAGTCGATGGCCAGACATGTTGAAGCAATGCTGCGCTTGAAGCGCCGGGGCGCCGTGGCATTTGACTATGGCAACAATATCCGAAAACGTGCGTTTGACGCCGGAATACAGGATGCCTTCGAAATTCCGGGATTTGTCCCAGAATACATTCGGCCGCTGTTTTGCCAGGGCAAAGGCCCGTTCCGATGGATCGCGCTGTCCGGCAATCCTGAAGATATTCGAAAAACAGATGATCTTGTTTTGCGTCTGTTTCCCAAAGATCAAACCTTGAGTCGCTGGTTCCGACTGGCGCAAAAAAGAATTCGATTTCAAGGACTGCCGGCGAGGATTTGCTGGCTTGGGCAAGGTGATCGCGCCGAAATGGGAGTGCAGATCAATCACCTAGTGAGAAACGGCGAACTGGATGCGCCGATCGCTATTGGACGCGACCACCTTGATACGGGATCGGTCGCATCGCCCTTCCGCGAGACGGAAGCAATGAAGGATGGATCGGATGCGATCGCGGATTGGCCGATCTTAAACGCTTTGTTGAATACCGCGAGTGGGGCGAGCTGGGTCTCGGTTCATCACGGAGGCGGAGTTGGAATCGGATATTCGTTACATGCCGGCCAGGTGAGCGTGGCGGACGGTTCAGACCTGGCAGAACGCAGGCTTCGACGTGTCCTTACCAATGATCCGGGAATTGGACTCGCGCGTCACGCCGATGCCGGATACGAGGATGCCGTGAAAACCGCTCGGGAACATGAGATTCGAATTCCTGGGTTAGAGCTGCAGTAGTGTACCGTCTCGCATATAATGACGATGTTGCTGTGTTCAAAAACGTTAACCCAGCACTGAAGTGCTGGGCTTCTACTTTCATTGCGTCCGAGACGGTACACTAGCATGAGCAAGAGTCAGCAGCAGTTCGTAGTCGCCAATTGTGGGCAGCTGCTAACGTTGGCTGGATCGCCTTCGGTTCGACGCGGCACAGGCATGCGGGAATTAGGCATTCTGCATAATGCCGCGATGTTGGTCCGCGACGGGAAAGTCGCGTTGACCGGCCCGTGGAAGGAGATCAAAGCCGCCGCCGGAGAGCTGGGTGACGAAATCGATGCAGCCGGCCGGTTGGTTACGCCGGGTTTCGTGGATGCGCATACGCATTCGGTTTTTGCCGGGAATCGAGTAGAGGAATTTGAGCGCCGCGCCGGTGGCGAGTCGTATCAATCGATCGCAGCCAGTGGTGGTGGAATCCTGTCTACCGTACACCAGACCAGGGCGGCTTCGGAAGATAAATTGGAAGAGAGCGCGCGCAATCGACTCCACTGGGCGATCCGGAACGGAACGACCACCATTGAAATCAAATCGGGCTACGGGCTTTCGCTGATCGACGAGATAAAGATTCTTAAGGTAGCGCGGCGCCTCAACGATATGATCCGTGTTGTGCCGACATTCCTGGGCGCACACGAGATTCCGGAAGAGTTCCGCGCGAATCGTTCCGGTTATATCGATCTGATCATCAATGAGATGTTGCCAGCCGTCCATCGCGACCAACTGGCGGAATACGTGGATGTGTTTTGTGAATCGCACGTGTTTAGCCTGGCCGAGACCGCTCGCATCGTTCGCGCAGCGCGGGCTCTTGGCCTGCCGGCGCGATTGCATGTTGATCAGTTGAAAGATTCCGGAGGTGCGGCGCTGGCTGCTTCCCTCGGCGCTGCTACTGCCGATCATCTCGAATGCACCAATAGCGCCGGAATCCAAGCGTTAAAGCAGGCAAATGTTCAACCGGTGCTCCTTCCTGGTTCAGTGTATGCGCTAGGTTCCCATCATTATGCTCCAGCCCGAGAGATGATCGATGCAGGACTTCCGGTGGTGCTCGCCTCGGATTTCAATCCGGGATCTTCTCCCACCCCTTCGATTCCGATGATTGTTTCACTGGCCGTCACGCAAATGAAATTGAGTGTGGCGGAGGCGGTCACCGCGGTCACCGTCAACGCTGCTTACAGTCTGTCACGCGGTCATTTGGTTGGATCATTGGAGCGCGGGAAAGTGGCGGATTTCGTCATCCACGAATTCAACGATTACCGCGAGCTTGGTTACTATTTCGGAGTCGAGTCGGCGGAACAGGTTTTCATGGGAGGCTGTCGTGTTCATGCCCGCTGAGCGAGGCTGGTGGCCCGATTATCTTTATTGGAATGGCGAGATCGTTTCGCAGTGCGCTTTCTTTTGTGATGAGCGAGGATTTATCTCGCGATTTTCTAGTGAACAATCGGACCTAACGAAGGCAGATCGATTAAAGCGTCGCCTCGTCATCCCCGGCTTGGTTAACGGTCATTCTCACACCTTCCAACGAGCAATCCGTGGACGGACTGAGTTTCGCGCGGCGGCTGAACCGGACACGTTCTGGACTTGGCGTGAAAAGATGTATTCTGCCGCATCCAGACTGGAGCCACAAGAGATCTACGAAACCGCCCGCATGGCTTTTCTCGAGATGGTTCTTTCCGGGATTACCACGGCGGGAGAATTTCATTACCTCCACCATCAAACCGATGGAACCCCTTACTCGGACCGTAATTTTGTAGCGAAACTGGTTGTCCAAGCCGCGCGCGATATCGGCATTCGCCTTGTCTTGCTGCGGACCGCCTACAGTCGAGCCGGATTCAAAAAACCGGGAAATCCTGGTCAGGCCCGATTCATCACACCCGGATGGGACGACTTCATCCAGGATACCGAGGCATTGTCCAATTGGGTGCAACGTGAGCGCCTAGCAAGTTTGGTGAGTATTGGAGTTGCTCCTCATAGCCTTCGCGCAGTTCCAATCGAGTATCTCCGCGCGATTGCAGAATACGCGGAGGAAAGCGGAATTCCGTTGCATATGCATGTGGCAGAGCAGCCGGCGGAAATCGAGCAGTGCCTCGCTGAATATGGGCGAACACCAGTCGAGTTGCTTCAGCAGGAAGATATCTTGCGGGAGAGATTCACTGCGATCCACGCCATTCATATCTCGGAAGCCGAGGCCCGACTGTTGGCGCATGCAAAGAGCTGTGTCTGCGCCTGCCCGACCTCGGAGCGAAATTTGGCTGACGGAGCGGTGCCGGCCCATTGGTTGCTGGGAGAAGGGGGACGACTTTCTTTGGGTACCGACAGCCAAATCCAAATTGATCTCTTTGAAGACGCCCGTTTAATCGAGTATCACCTCCGTATGACTAGGCTGGAACGGGTGCTCCTCGCGTCGAAAGAAGGACGCGATCTCACCCAGAACTTGTTGGCGATGACGACCAAGGAAGGTGCGCGTAGTCTGGGCCTACCGGTCGGAGAGCTTGCGGTCGGACGCCCGGCTGATTTCGTGTCGATCGATTTGGACGATCCCAGTGTAGCGGGAGGCGAGCCCGGCGCTCTTTTGGAACAATTGCTGTTTTCGGTTGAGCGAACCGCCGTGCGAGAAGTTTTCATTCAGGGGAAAGCAATCGTTCACGAGGGCCAGCATAGTGACCAGACAGAGATCGTTCACAAATTCGTCGACTTACAAAGGCGTCTCTGGCGCTGAGAAAGGTTGATGAAGCCGGTGCACGAGCTTTTGATCGATCTGATCCGGATTCCGTCGGTCTCGGTGCTGAGCAACGTTCCCGTCATCGATTATATCGTTGAGACGCTCGATTCAAAAACTCGCCTTCTGTTCAAAATCCTCTTTGCGTACTGTTGTAACTAATTTTTGCGACCGCTTCGTCCAAGCCTGCAATCGGACCCGGTCTGAAACCTGCTTTAGCCCGGCGCAGTGCCGAAACAATCCGACCGTCCAGACATCGACATCAACAATCAGGGGGTATCATGGGCAGCTAAGGTAACGAAAATTGAAGCGCGAACGCCGTCGATCATTGGACCCTCGAGACGCGTGACAATGTTATTGCTCTTCGTATCGTTGTTTGCCTTCGCGTCGCGAGGAGCGGCAGAGCCTTCCGCAGTAATCGGAAGATCCGCGTTTCCGCGGCCACTCGCGGAATACCACGACGAGGAGACGAACAGTGCGATCAGCCAGCTGATTCACCGTGCGCAGGTGGAGCCCTTTAATCTGATTGCGACCCTGATCTTTTTTTGTGCGATCGTCCACACGTTCTTGACTTCGACCTTTACCAAGCTAGGTCGCCGGTACGAGCACGAGTTCGATGCTTTAGAACCCCGGGAACTCGATTCGGAGATCGGCAAAAAGGTTGCTAGGCGACGGGATAAACTTCAATTCAGGGCGCAGTTTTTCAGCTTGTTGGGAGAAGTTGAGGCGGTTTTTGGCGTGTGGCTAGTACCACTATTTCTGGCGATTATACTGATGAAAGGTTGGCCCGCCCTAGTTACTTACAGCGCGAGTATTAGCCCGGCGGAGCCGATTTTCGTCGTAGCAATCATGGCGATGGCGAGCTCAAGACCGATTCTCACAATTGCTGAGCGGGGACTTGCCGCTTTGGCCGGCGTCGGCGGCTACGGTCCCGCCGCCTGGTGGATCACAATCTTGAGTGTTGGTCCGTTACTGGGGTCCTTTATTACCGAACCCGGCGCCATGACGATCTGCGCCTTGTTGCTTCGAAATCGAATCTATAGTTTGGGCCCCAGCAAGGAGCTGCGTTACGCCACCTTGGGGCTACTTTTTGTTGGAGTGTCAGTGGGAGGAACCTTGAGTCAATTCGCCGCACCGCCAGTGGTCATGGTCGCGAGTGTGTGGCAGTGGGACTTCTCTCACATGCTCGTTAACTTCGGGTGGAAGGCGGCTTTTGGTACTTTTCTGGCGACGGCAGTTTATTTTTGTGTGTTTCGTAAAGAACTGTTCTCGTTAGCGACGAAACCGTTTTCCAGCGTCTACGGCAAGCGTCCGATTCCGAAGCGAATCATGATAATCCACGTTTTGTTTATGGGCTGGACGGTTGCCACTGCCCATTATCCAACGCTGGTGATCATTGGCTTTCTCTTTTACCTCGCTTTTGTCCAAGCAACCAGCCGGCATCAGGAAAACTCATCGGTCCGCGGACCTCTTCTGGTCGGTTTCTTTCTTATTGCTCTAGTCTTTCATGGAACTTGCCAACAGTGGTGGCTCGCGCCGGTATTGGGCCGGCTCAGTGAGTGGCCGTTAATGATCACTGCGACCGTTCTGACCGGGTTTAACGACAATGCCGCAATTACCTATCTGGCATCATTGGTGCCGAATTTTTCAGCGGAGCTAAAGTATGCCGTCATGGCCGGTGCGGTAACCGGTGGAGGACTGACGGTAATCGCCAATGCGCCAAACCCGGTTGGACAAGCGATCCTGGGAAAAGAATTTGGTGAGGGTGGGGTCTCTCCCTTGGGGCTATTTGTCGCTGCACTAATTCCTACGGTGATAGTTGGCGCCTGCTTCATGTTGCTCAGGTAGCGGCGACTGTCCCACTGCGCCTCTGATTGTGGCGCGATCTTAAGATTGAGCGGAGCTCCCTACTCACGCTCGCTGAGCCAGCGGATCGCGAAATGCTGAAGCTCCATCGCATTTCGGAAATTCATCTTCTCTTTGATTCTTGCCCGGTAGGTATCGACAGTTGCCACCCCTAGCTTCAACTCTTCGGCAATGTCTCGACTCGTCCGGCCGCGTCCAATTAAATCCAAAACCTGCAGTTCGCGGTCAGTTAAACGATCCAACGGACGAACGACAGCTTTACCTCCGGTTGCGGTGAGGCCTTTCAGGAACCCGGAAGTCATTTCTGTGGACAGATGGATCTTTCCGGCGAGAACAGATCGAACCGCTAGAAGGACCTGGGCAGCTTCTTCATTCTTTGTGATGTAGCCCATCGCACCGGCGCGGAGGGCGCGCTCAGCATAAAGCGATTCGTCATGCATGGAGAGAACCAAAACCGGGACACCGATCGAGAGCGCTCTTATGCTCTTGATCAGTTCTAGACCGCTTGACATTTTCAGCGTGATATCAACCATCGCCAGATTCGGCGAGGTTTCCCGAATGATTTGCAGAGCCTTTTGAGCGCTCTCCGCTTCGCCGCAGACTTCCATGTCCTGCTCATTGTTGATAAGCTGACATAGACGCTCTCGAAAGAGCGGATGATCGTCGACGACGACTACGCGGGCTTTCCGGTTACTCATTGTTCTCTGCTTGGGCAATTGGTTGGCGCTCCGCACTCGTCGGTATCGTGCAAGCGACCACGGTGCCACCCGGCGAATTCGGCTGAATTTCAAGCCCTCCACCGATCGTTCGGGCGCGATAACGCATAATGCTGAGCCCCATTCCCTTGTTCTCGGTGATAGACGGAATGAATCCGACACCATCATCGCTCACGCGAAGCGAACAAGCGTCATCACTAGTGTCGAGCGCAATTACCACCGTTTTCGCGTGTCCGTGCTTCAGAGCGTTGCTAACCGCCTCTTGTGCGATTCGAAATAGATGAATAGCCGGGGTGCTTTCTAGGTTCGGAGCCGGACCTGGACAGACAAAGGAACAAGAGATCCCGGTTAGCTTTGCCGTACTTGATGCGAGTTCCTCCAGGGCGGACTCGAGTCCGCCTTCGTCTCGATCGACCGGCGAAAGACCTCGGGCCAGCTGTCGAACCCGTCCGGCTGCATCCCTGACATGGTTGGCAAGTTCTTCGATCTTGGCGGCAAGGCTTTGAGATGTTTTCTCGGCGTCACGCTTTAACATAGAGGCAGTAATTCCGATCGCTGCCAGATATTGACAGACTCCATCGTGAAGATCGCGGCCGATCCGTTGCTGCTCGCGCTCGCTAATTTCGATAATTTCTTCTTCCAGTTGTTGGGAACGTTCCAACAGCTCGATGCGCGAACGAGCCTCATCACGTTGGCGTTTGACGCTCCATCCAGCAAAGAGCACGAGACTGAAAAACATTAACTTGACCGCTGCGTCCCATAGACGAAGCCATTCACTGGAATAAACATGGCCAACGGCTCTATCAACCATCCACCAAGCGATGGTGCTCAGAATCGAAATGACGATCGCCGATGGCATATCGCCAAACCAAACCATTAGTAGGATCGGTATTGAGTAGAAGGGATAGATGGCAACTTCCGGTCCAGTAATATAGTCGATGACTGCGATCGCGATCGTTAGCCCGAGCGCTTCGAAATAGAGCCAAGCGCGGGGCTGCTGTTTCAGAGACTCTGTGAGTCGTTCCACTTGACCCACATAGCGATGGGCTCGACCAGAAATCAACTCCGGGTTTTGGTTAACTGTTACGGAGATGTAGCGGGAGACGCTACGTATCAGTCCAGATGTCGGTGACAACAAATTAGCCGCTGTGTATCATTATTAGCTCGATTCGCAACAATGCCACTTTGAACGCCGTGATCGCTCGCTCGTGAGCGTTCGGTCCTGGTTCATTGAATCGCACATTTTTCTGATGTGGCACAGGCACTGCTTTAGCCCGTTCCGCACCGTTAGATAACCAGGTCAGAGCTCTAGCCGAGAAAGGATTAACCGTTCTTGCTCGCCCGAGAGTTTTTTCCTCCCGGTGTTATGCACCAGTTAACCTAACCGTGTTCCTTAACCAAAGCCTGACACCACCCGGAGACTTCTCCAAATGCTCGTGAACAGAAAGATAATCAATTACGGAGCTCTTGCTACCGTCCTCTGTCTAGTGGTCTTCGCGACCGACTCCACAAAGGCACAGAATGCCAGTCCCTCGGCATCTCCCGTCGCGGCTGCAACCCCGGCGGCATCTCCGTCGCCGACACCAGTCGGTCCAGATTCGACCGCCACGGCCAATAACGGTGGAACGGGGGTCGACCTGGCTTGGCCTGCTCCGGCAAAAACCGATCCGAAGACCAGTTTGAGTACCGGAGAGCCAACGATTGATGATGCCGGGAAAACAACGATCGGTGCAAACTCAGAAATCGTTAAGAATATCGCTCATAACAAGATCTCGATTAACATCGTCTGGACTCTGGTTACCGGCTTCTTAGTTATGTTCATGCAGGCAGGGTTTGCCCTCGTCGAAACCGGTCTGTGTCGGGCGAAGAGTGCAGCCCATGTGATGTCGACGAACTTTATGATCTACGGGCTCGGAATGCTCGGTTTCTGGATCTGCGGGTTTGCCATCATGTTTGGCGGGTTCGGTGTTGCTCCTGGAGCAATCGGATCGCAACCTTCACTGGGACAGGGTATCTTGCTGCTGAACCATGAGTTGACGATTCCGATCTTTGGCAAGCCATTCGGTCTCCTGGGCGGAACCGGCTTCTTCCTCGGCAACGACGTCTTCGATACGGCTATCTTTGCTTTGTTTCTGTTTCAGATGGTGTTCATGGACACCACCGCAACCATCCCAACCGGAGCCATGGCGGAGCGGTGGAACTTCAAGAATTTCATCCTCTACGGCTTCTGGGTCGGCATGCTGCCATATGCCATATTTGGTAACTGGGTCTGGGGCGGTGGATGGCTAGCTCAACTGGGGTTGAACTTCGGTCTCGGCCACGGTCATGTCGATTTTGCCGGTTCCTCGGTAGTGCACCAGACTGGTGGTATGATTGCGCTCGCTGGGGCGTGGGTGATCGGAGCGCGGCTAGGCAAGTTTGGACCGGATGGCAAGCCACGCGCGATTCCCGGTCATAATATTCCGATGGTCATGTTGGGCACTTTCATTCTGGCCTTCGGTTGGTTCGGATTCAACCCAGGCTCGACCCTTGCCGGTACCGATAATCGGATTGCGATCGTAGCCGTCAACACGATGTTGGCCTCCGCGTCGGGCGCTTTGTTTACGATGCTGGTGATGATTTTCAGGACTGGTAAGCCCGATCCATCGATGATGTGCAATGGTATGTTGGCCGGTTTGGTTGCCATCACGGCGCCATGTGCTTTCGTGAACTCACTCGGAGCAGTTATCATCGGCGCGATAGCCGGCGTGTTGGTCGTGTATTCATGCTTGTTCGTGGAGGGGGTCCTCAAAATCGACGATCCGGTTGGCGCGATTTCGGTGCATGGCACCTGTGGATCATGGGGAGTTCTATCGGTCGGCCTGTTGGCCAACGGAAGTTATGGTCAGGGCTGGGGTGGTGTACACCGGCTGATCAAGGACGGCACGATGCAGATTATAAACAACGATGGCGCCAAAGAAACGATCGATAAGTTTGGCAAGCTGATTTCAGATGGCTGGAGTGATCAAGGTGTGACCGGAGTTTTCGGCCCTCTCTTCGGGGCAGCTTACAGCGACTGGAGCCAGCTGGGGGCAGAATTCGTTGGAACCTTAACCAACTTTGTTTTCGTCGCCTTGTTTGCGCTCGTCTGGTTCAAGGTTTCAAACATGATCATTCCGTTGCGGTCCAAGCAAGAAGACGAAATTGCTGGTCTGGATGTGCCGGAGATGGGTGCCGAGGCGTATCCGGATTACGCACTTACCGATGGGTCTTCTCCTTCGGAGGCTCAGGCTGTGTCCGCTCAGACCGTGCTGAGCAAAAAATGATAAAAGCGGCATTGCTCCCGACATGAATTACGCATCAATAGTGCTGGTCATCGTCTCCTTGGGCACCCTCGGGCTTGGGTTCCAGGCTTGGCGCCTGACGAGTAGTCGGTCAGTCTTCCTGAATACTTTGGTGGGAAGCGGGGGCTTGCTATTTGCAGCGTACCTTTCTTCTGTACCGGCTAGAGGAGAGGCTACCTACGTGATTCCGTTCATGGTAGCGATGCTCTTTGCTGGCGGCGGGTTAGGTGCGCTCTGGCGTAGCCGTAAGGAGAGCATCCTCCGGTTGCCGTCGACCCTGCTGCTGGTGGTTGCCGCTGCTTCTTTGTACGCAAGCTTTGCCGCGTATTCAACCTAGTTGGGAACGCGGTGTACGTTTTGAATTGGTCTTAAGTCCTGTAGGGGTCTTGAGGTTGATTCATGTTAGGAAATCAGAGCCAGCCTTGAGTTAGTAGGGCTCGAGGCTGGCCTCTTTCTTTTTTGCGCGTGGTGAGCGTCCGGGATCAAGTCCCGGCGTTTAGCGGTTAGAGACGTACTGATAGGCCGTATAGATACATGGTAAAACTAACTAAACGATACGCGCTGCGCTTGACTTATGGCTTATTTCGGCAAATTCCGCTTAGACAACGTTTCCAACCAAGGAAGAGTAAGCGTCCTCTATATTCTTGTGCTATCCACTATTTGGCACACGCGTTGCTCCAGTGGTCGCCCGTAGTTTCCAATACCCAATAAAGAGTTCACTATTGCGAGGTAAGCGATTGGTTCCTTATCTCCACGGTAAATTACCCCCAGCCGGTGCCCTCACAACTACCCAATCGTACACTTAACTGTAGTAAATCTACGCGACCAAGAAAACCTCTCCCAATGTTTGTTAACAGTAAGATTATAAAATACGGAGCTCTCGCTTCCATCCTCTGTTCTGTGGTGTTTACGACCCAATCCCTTATCGCCCAGAATACGACGCCGTCTCCTTCTCCCACCGCCGCCGCTTCACCGGTGGCTTCTCCACCCGCGCCGACATTAGAACAACGTGTCGCTGGGCTGGAAGCGTATCTAACTAACGGTGATCCCACTGTTCCGCTCAAGGATAAGGACGGAAACATCCCCAAGGATCTGACGACGCCTTCGGTCGGCACATCCGGGCCGGGGCACAACGCCTGGATGATGACAAGTTCGGCTCTTGTCCTTTTCATGACTCTGCCGGGTCTGGCGCTCTTTTATGGTGGACTGGTCCGTAAGAAGAATGTCCTTTCCGTTCTCGCTCAGTGTTTGGGCATCGCCGGACTCGTCACCATTCTTTGGTGGGCCTTTGGTTATAGCCTGGTTTTTGGTAAGAACTTTAACAATCCGTTTTTTGGCGGATCCGAATACTTTTTCTTAAACGGCGTCAATTCAGCGCCTAACACCGACTACTCGTACTGGGTCTCGCAGAACGTCTACGCGATGTATCAACTGATGTTTGCGATCATTACACCAGCGCTCATCATCGGCGCCATTGCTGAACGGATGAAATACACCGCTGTATTGATCTTCATTGGATTCTGGATGTTCATCGTGTATTTCCCGATGGCCCACATGGTCTGGGGAATTACCGGGTTCATGGATGGAATCTGGAATTCGACTTCCGGTATTAAAGCGATTGATTTTGCCGGTGGTACGGTGGTTCACATGACTTCCGGGTGGAGCGCTTTGACTCTCTGTTTGATCCTGGGCCCACGCTTAGGATTTAAGAAGGAACAGATGCCGCCGCATAGTATGGTCCTTTGCATGATTGGAACCGGAATGCTGTGGGTCGGTTGGTATGGTTTCAATGCTGGCAGCGCGGTTGCCGCGGACGGAATCGCGGCAAACGCTTTCATGGCCACGACCTTAGCTACGGCCATCGCGGCGTTCACCTGGGCGACAATCGAG
>Ga0137401_10000594_pt1 | contig 14473 bp, 17 predicted proteins | sample CZOMad1_1_16fung_FD_108286 | JGI IMG/M metagenome (GOLD analysis project Ga0137401, IMG submission 108286) | Vadose zone soil fungal communities from Angelo Coast Range Reserve, California, USA - CZOMad1_1_16fungal (Illumina Assembly) | ecosystem: Environmental > Terrestrial > Soil > Vadose...
TCTCTACGCTCCGGGTGTCAGCGCGGCTGACGAGATCGCTCAGCTGGTGAAAGCGTCGGCGCCAAAGCCGGTCAACGTTTTGGTCTCGTCGCATAATTGCAAACTTACCGTATCTCAACTTGCTGATGTGGGCGTACGCCGCATCTCAGTCGGCGGCGCGCTGGCACGAGCCGCGTGGGCGGGATTCATCAAGGCCGCGAAAGAGATTCATGAACAAGGTTCGTTCGCATCGTTCGCTGATCTCACACCATTTGGTGAATTGAACGATCTGTTCGCGGATCGATCGTGAGTGGCCTGGGCGCAACGTCGTGTTTGTTCCCTCTCCCTCTGGGAGAGGGTTAGGGTGAGGGCTTAGCGAAGCCCGTCAAACCCTCACCCCGGCCCTCTCCCGGAGGGAGAAGGAGAAAGACTTTGGTCACAAACATTACTTTTTCTTCGCTTCCCACTTCGCCGTAAAGCCTTCGCTATGAAATTCGCCGGCCAGCTTTCCGTCCTTGATCGCGCCATCGACGGCGATCGATTCATGGTTCTTGAAATCAAAAATCAGAGTTAGTTTGCCGTCCGTCCATTTACCTTCGCGCACCGTGCCCGGTCCGGTGTGCTCTGAGTAAACCGTGCCGGTTACTTTCGTGCCGGCGAGCTTGAGGTTGAAGGTCGCGGGTGTGGTCGTGTCGTGGACAAAGAACGAAACATTCCACTCGCCTGAAATCGGATCGGAATCTTCGCTCGCGATCGGCGCCGACGTGGTCCGCTCGTTACCCATGAAAGCGGCATGATGCTTTGCGATCGCTGAACATGCGGTCAATAGAATGGTGACGAATATCATCGCTGCTAAAACTGTTGGTGTTTTAAATCTCATCTGGCTCTCCTTAGTCGATCATAAAATTTGTTGCACAAAAGGTAACGCTGAGTCTCTGACAAGATTAACCACAGGTCTCGCGGAAAAATCGTTTATTGCTGAGTTAATGGACAAACGCCTTTTTGATGTTCAAGAATTGGGGCGATGGTGAGAAAGAAAAAGCCTGATCGGCGCACCCAACGCACGCGGCACAGTCTGACGCACGCGATGGTCGAGCTAATTACGGAAAAGCGCTTTGACGACATCACGGTCCAGAACCTGATCGATCGCGCAGACATTGGTCGCTCGACTTTTTACACGCACTTTCGCGACAAGGAGGACCTGTTTCAGAAGAACTGGGAAGGTTTTGTCGATTTCTGCGCGCAACAAATCATTTGGGACAAAGCCGGCAAAGGCTCATTCATGCCGATCATTTTTCTCTTCGATCATCTTAAGGATGTGCAGCCTTTCTATCAGGGCCTGGTGCGCTCGCGAAAAAGCGATGCGCTCTTCAAGAGCGGCACCCAGCAACTAAGCCAGCGGATCGCTGAGGCCTTAAAAACAAGAGTGCCGCACGCCCCGTCGATTCCAATTCCAGTGCTCGCGAATTACCTGGCGAGTGAGTTGTTTGGATTGCTGAAATGGTGGCTCGACGAGCGCATGCCTTATCCGCCAGAGCGCATGGACGAGATTTATCATCAGCTGGTTAATCCCACTCTGAAGCTGGCATTGAGATCCTGACTTGAATTGTTCTTAGCCAAGTCTTTATTGTCGCTTCGCGCCTGATCGGCCTGGTACCACCTTCGGTATGGCTTTGCCACGCTGATGCGCGGCAAGTCTTTGACTTGCCGTAAGAGCCCCTCATAAATTCGCGGTCTATGACCACGGGTGGGAGACCGTCTAGTCACGCAAACGAATTCGCAGTAGAATCCCGCTCGTTCCGGGCGGAGCGATGCTCTGCTCTAAACCGTGAGAACGCGCGCAACACATGCTTGAGCAACTAATCGAAGCCTGGCAGACAAACCACCGCGCCACGCTCAAATTGCTTAAGGCGCTGTCGGATGAAGCGATGCAGGCGACGCTGTCGACGCGGGGCGGCCGCGACGTGGCGCGTCAGCTTGCTCACGCATGAAGTGCGCACGAGTTGGGCCGAGATAAGTGCTAAGACGAACCGCGATGCGAAGCTGCCGCATTTCGCGAAAGGTGAATCACCTTCGAAGCAACAATTAGCGGCGGCCCTCGACGCGTCGGCCAAAGCGATTGAAACAACTATCCGCGAATCGTGGGCCAGGGGTGGCAAAGTAACCAGCTTCAAGCGCGGACTGATTCCGCTGATAAGTTATTTGATCGCGCACGAGTCGCATCATCGCGGCAGCATCCTGCTGACGCTGAAACAAACGGGGCACAAGGTCACGGATGAAGTCCGCTGGGGCATCTGGGAATGGAATAAGCTGTGATTTGGAATGCGGCGGCTTGACGCCGCTTGTTAGGGCCATGGAAGCGAACCAACTATCACGAAAAAAGGACTGGCCTCACGCCCCCGTACATCGACTCGATTCTCGTGGCGTTTACATGGTCACTTCCGCCACCATTCATAAGCAACATTTGTTTACAAGCACTCAAGCACTCGACCTATTAGAAGACCAGCTCTTATTATTAGCCCGAAAGTCCGAGTGGCATCTACATGCCTGGGCAGTCTTTCCGAACCACTATCATTTCATCGCGCGCAGTACTCAGGAGATGACTAGACTTAGAGAGTTTCTGAGTCACCTGCACACAAAGACTAGCAGTGAACTAAATCGAATGGATGACACGATTGGCCGATCAGTATGGTTCAACTTCTGGGACACAAAGTTGACTTACGAACGTTCATATTTAGCGCGACTTAACTATGTACATCAGAATCCGGTGAAGCATGGGTTGGTTAACGTTGCTAATCAATACAGATGGTGTTCCGCCGCCTGGTTCGAACGAACCGCGGCGCCGGCCATGGTAAAAACCGTTTACGCATTCAAGATCGATAAGCTGAATATCGCCGACGATTATTAAAAAGCGGGTCAAGCCGCCGCACTCCAAAAACTAACGCAAGGAGATCTGGATCCATGCTTACCAAAAATCTTTCTCGCATGCTGTTCACTATTCTGATCGTTGCTACTGCAGCGCTCGGTCAAACCGCGAAGCATCCGCTCAAACTCGACGATCTCGTGCGCTTTCGTAACGTCGGCGATCCGCAGTGTGCGCCGGAAGGGCAGTCGGTCGCTTATACCGTTTCGACGATCGATGCGAAGGAAGACAAGGGCAGCTCGCATATCTGGATGATCGGCTATGACGGCAAGAACGATCGGCAGATCACTTTCAGTAACGACAGCGAAGGCTCGCCGCGCTGGAGTCCCGACGGAAAATATCTGGCCTTCACTTCTTCGCGCTCGTCCGGAAAGCCAGGCGTCAGAGGCAGCCAGGTTTGGTTGCTCGATCGGAGCGGCGGCGAAGCTTATCAACTGACTGAGTTGAAAGGGCGGCTGGCAGGTTTCGAATGGTCGCCCGATTCGAAACGTCTCGCGCTGTTGATTGGCGATCCTGATCCCGACGCGCCGGATCCGAGCGTCACACCAGCGCCGGGCACGCCGCCGAAGCCTCCGAAACCGATCGTCATCGATCGCTATCGCTACAAACAGGACGTGCAGGGATATTTATTATCAGGCCGGCACAGCTACATTTATCTCTACGACATCGCGACGAAAAAACTCGATCGATTAACGAAGAGCAAATGGGACGAATCGTCAGTTTCGTGGTCACCGGATGGAAGCACGATCGCTTTCATGAGTAATCATGCTGACGATCCCGATCGCGATCCGTCCGCGCAACTCTACGTCGCAGAAGCCAAACCCGGCGCTACTGAAAAGCTCCTGACTTCGCCTGATAATCGCGCCAGCCGTTCGCGTCCCGAGTGGAGTCCCGACGGAAAATGGATCGCGTTCCTTGAAGGCGACGAGAAGAAATACGGTGCTTACAGCATGGAGCATCTCATGATTGTTGCCGGCGATGGCTCCGCACCGCCGAAGCGTGTTGCCTCGAGCGAGGCCCTCGACCGCGGAGTTTCACAACCCCGCTGGAGCGACGATAGCAAGAACATCTACGCCGTCGTGACCGATGATATGTCTGTCTACGGTGCGCGTATTCCGGTCGGCGCGGGAAGCGCTGTTGCGATCACCGACAAACCGATCGTTTTGGGTCAGCGTCATAGCGCGGGGCAATGCGCGGTGGTGATCTCGGGCGACGATAACCATCCGGGCGAGATTTATTCCGCTAGTGTCGCCGGCAGCAAATTGAAGTTCCAACCGCTTACCCATCAGAACGATGCGCTGATGGCCGAACTTCAGATTGGTCAGACTGAAGAAGTTAATTTTAAGAGCAAAGACGGCACGGACGTTCATGGCCTGCTGACATATCCTGTAGGCTATGTGAAAGGAACCAGGGTGCCGTTCCTTTTGCGCATTCATGGTGGGCCAAACGGGCAGGACCAGCATTCGTTTAGCATCGAACGCCAGGTCTTCGCCGCAAATGGCTACGCGGTGTTGGCAGTGAATTATCGCGGCAGCTCGGGTCGCGGCCAAAAATATTCGCGATCGATCTTCGCAGACTGGGGTCACTACGAAGTTGAAGATTTGGAAGCCGGAGTCGAAAGCGTGGTCGGGATGGGCGTCGCCGATCCCGATCGAATGGGCGTAGGCGGTTGGAGCTACGGCGGCATTTTGACGGACTACATGATCGCCACCGATCCGCGCTTCAAAGGCGCGACCAGCGGCGCGGGCACGGCCTTCACCGTCGCCTTCTACGGCACCGATCAATACATCATTCAATACGATTACGAAATTGGCCCACCCTGGAACCCGAAGTCCTGGGAAACCTATGTGAAGATCTCTTATCCATTCCTGCACGCCGATCGCATCAAGACCCCAACGCTGTTTCTCGGCGGCGAGCGCGACTTCAACGTGCCCGTGCAAGGCGGCCAGCAGATGTACCAGGCGCTGCGCAGCTTAGGAATCGAAACACAACTCGTGATTTATCCAAATGAATTTCACGGCATTACGCGGCCCAGCTATGTGAGAGATCGATATGAAAGATACTTGGGGTGGTACGACAAGTACGTGAAGAAGACTGCGCCGGTGAAGAATGTGGCGGACGGAGGCACGCCTTAAGGTGGCACGGGCGTCCCTCCGTGATCATTTTCGTTTAGAGGCGGGCTACCGCCCGCCTGATCCGGCCTTGCTCGAGCGCACCAGGCCTGAGATCATTATTAGAATCGGTGATCGACGAAGCTATTCGTCAGTCGGGAAAATGCCACGCTGACAATTGCCGAGATTCTTTTGCAATCTCTTCATGCAAGTTGCCCGGTCGACGCCTCTAGAGATGCAGCGTTCGAATCGCTGGATACATGCTTCGATGCATTTCAAATTAATCGGTGGCGGAAAAATCAGTGTGATACCTTTCTTAGCTGACTTCCTGGCCGTTTTCTTCGTAGCTTTCTTCGTAACGCGTTTGGTCGCCATAAGGTCTTACTCCTTAAAGACAAATGCCTGAATTTAGGTTCTGGCTTTATGCCCGAGACAGGTTCGGATCCGATAACTTGCTAAAGCGTTGAATCCCTTTTAGCACACCAGGATGTCCGGTCACGCTTCGGGCACGCAGACAATATTCTGAGTCGCATCGGATAGTCAACAAATTTCTACGAGACGGACGCGTAACCAATGTCTAAGACACTTCTCTATCGCCTCTTCGGTGTCGGCAGAATGCCGGCGCAGTGGCGCACCTCGATCGAATCAGAAGGCGTCGTCCTGTTTGATGAAGGCATCGGCGGTTCGATCACTTACCGCGATTTCATCGCGCCGGGGCGACGCTCATCCTGGCGGAAGGTGGCGTTCAGTGGCTCGATCGCTTTGACTAAAACTCGTCTGCTCGCGCTGCAATATGCGAATCCCGCAATTAATGTTCCGCTCGATGACCCACGTCTTCACCAGATGCAATTCTCGGTCGAAGGCAAAGACAAGTTCTTGGTGACATTCAACGCGAACCTGTTTCATAGCGATTGGTCAGGCACGATTGAGTATCGGTTCCGCACTTCACAGGCTCCCGCCCTGCTGAAGGGTTTGGGGAAATCGTAGTGGGTGGATTGATGCGACTAAATTAGAAAGACTTCACCACGAAGACACCGGGACACAAAACTAAAAGCACCAGCAATTATCATTTAGTTTTGAACTTTGTGGTTTTAGTGTCTTTGTGGTTAATGTACGTTTTCGATGAAGAGAATCTTAATCGCACTTCCGCTAGTCGCTCTGGTCACGCTCACGTTCAGCGGTGCGGTCGCGCAGACAACTTCGCTCACAGGTGATTGGACCGGCGAATCCATCTGCTTTGGCAACAACCCGAGCTGTCACGACGAAAAAGTCGTCTATCACATTTCAATCGATCCAACTGACCCGACGAAAGTAAAGATCGCTGCAGACAAGATTGTCGATGGCAAACCCGATCCGATGGGTGTGATCGATCTGAAGTACGATTCCGCCAGGCAAACGCTGACGGGAGAATTGCAGAATTCGCGATTTCACGGAGTCTGGGAATTCACAGTCAAAGGGAACATCATCGAAGGCGGGCTTTATGTTCCTCCCAATCGGGCTACGGGGCGAAAAATACGGGTGCAGAAAAATGAATCGATCAGGAAGGAACCATCCATGACTCAACACGCAACCGGAACCTTCGAAGTAAAAATGACGCCCGCGGATGACAAGTCGGAAGATAAATCGCTCGGCCGCATGACGATCGCCAAAGAGTGGCATGGCGATCTGGAAGGCGCCAGCACCGGTCAGATGTTGACTGGCGGCGATGTGACGAAAGGCTCAGCTGGTTACGTTGCGATTGAGAAATTCACAGGCACCCTCAACGGCCGCAAAGGAAGTTTCATTCTCCAGCACAGCGCCACAATGACGCGTGGCGCGGGTCAATTGACGATCACGGTCGTTCCCGATTCAGGCACAGATCAGTTAAAAGGAATCAGCGGCAAGCTCGGGATCAAGATCGAAAATGGCAAGCATTCTTATGAGTTCGACTACAGCCTTGAATAACCTCTTCGAGCCATCTAAACGCAATGTTTGCTCGTTGCTAATCATTCTGTTGCTCCTGCTGATTTCTTCCTGTCAGAAACCAGAGCGGGCCGCGCAGACTGCGCAACCAGTCCCGGCGTCGTCGACCATTCCGGCGCGCCCGCCGGGGTTTCCTCTGCCGGTAATGAACCAGCCATACCCGGCCGCCGGAGTCGTGGTGCTAATCAATCGTAAAGAGGGATGGATCGAGATCAATCACGACGAGATCAAAGGATTGATGCCGGCGATGCAAATGGAGTTTTGGGTCAAGGACAAGTCTCTGTTTGATAATGCAAAGGCCGGAGATCGAGTCGATTTTACAATCGTCGAGACTGAAAAGGGCGAGTACCTTACGGAATTAAAGCGAGCATCAAACAAATCACGTTAACATCGCCGAACCGGGGCATTAGCCCCACCGATTTCATAACCACAGAGGACACAGAGAAGAACAAGAATCATAAAAACATTCTTCTCATTCCATGAATGATCTTCTCTGTGTCCTCTGTGGTTATGAAATCGGTGGGGTTGCCAGCGAGGACGCTTGCGCTCCAATCAAGGCTTGTTCCTACTTAGCCAATATTTCTGCGTGCGTTAGATATGCATGTGCCTGTCGCCAATTGATGGCGACAGTGTAAGGAGCGGTCTGAAGAAATGCCGCATCAGCGGAGGAGCGAGATATGTCGCTTGAGGCGAGCGCAGAGACGTTCACGACGCGCGGCTGATCCACCAGTCGCCACCAGTACGCGCCATCCCGAAAAGCATCGAGCGCGTTTCGGAGTTTCATCTTCAACTTACTCGCGGGCATGCGCATGACGACTGGTTCTACTTCGCGGGTTACTTCGTTCAGCGCTTGCTGAAAAGTTTGTAATGAAACGCGCGCCAGTTTGCCGGTCTCTTGAAAGTCCGCCAGCGAGCGATAGACGATCACGTCTTTGTCCAAACGCTTCAGCGCCGCAATCGCCCTAGCATTCGCATCGCCGTTCGCCGCTTCGTTGGTTGATTGATGGACGCGCGCCACGGACTGCGCGCGCATCGTCACAGAACTCAACAGCAGAATGATAGTCGCAATAACCAGGGGGAATCGGTTCATCTACTTTGTGACTTATCGTGAGCCTGGGCCCACGGCTCCTGATGCAAACCAGCGCAAGGATCATGCCTATCTCAGCTGCGCCACATTTGCTTAAAATGTACGTTCGAGTGTGTTCTTTCGCCAAGGCAGATCAGGACAAGGCGGAAAGGCGCCACGACATGAAGGCTCACATCGCACACGGGGCTCGACCCTCAAAAAAAGGACCGACTAGCTGAACAACATTGCAAGGTCTAGAAACTCGCAATATGATGCGCCTTCCGAATTGAGCAAGGTTTTCGCCACGGAGACACAGAGGCACGGAGAAAAGCACAAAGGTGGCGAAGGACTAGTTCTGATACTTCTTTGAATTTCTCTATGTCTCCGCGTCTCGGTGGCTAAAACATCAAGTGAGGTCTGGAAATGAATCGTCCAAATGAAACTGAATACGCGCTCGATTTTCAGGGCTATGTCGATCAGGTCAGCGAGAACGACATCATGGCGGTGCTGCGTGGCGAACTCGACGAGCTGGATGTACTGCTTGGCCGCGTGGCTCCCGATAAAGAAACATTCGCCTATGCCGACGGCAAATGGTCCATCCGCCAAATCATCGGTCATCTTATTGACGGCGAACGCGTCTTTGGTTATCGCGCGCTGTGCATCGCGCGTGGCGAGAAACAGAACCTGCCCGGCTTTGATCAAAACGATTACATGTTGACGGCGCCGTACATCCACATCGAACTCGAAGACCTCTTGAGCGAACTGCGACTGGTGCGGCTTTCGAATATAGCCATGTTTCGCAGTCTGGATGAAGAAGCATGGAACCGCGTGGGCACCGCCAACGGAAATGAAATAACTGTCCGGGCGCTGGCGTTCATCATGGGGGGACATCTGCGGCATCACATGAACGTGTTGCGTGAGAGATATCTTTCTAACCAGGCCAGCTAAGTTACTACCCATATGACATGGTTCGTCCCGCAGTGTCCGGTCGACGAGAAACAGCAGCTTTGGATCGAACAATCCAGCTCATGGATCATCAATCAGTTCGAAATTCAAGCACCCGAGGTTGTCGTAATTCTTCCGACCCCTGAGTTCTTTCCCGACACCTACCAGGCTGCGGATGAAGATGTCGATTCACTGCTACAGAGAGTGTGCGATTACATGAGAGTTAGCCGTGATCGACTGGAACTGGAGTTGTTCTCGGACAAGAGCAAAGAGATGCGGAACCATCTTCCAATGTTTGAGTCGTCAGGCCGCGGCGCGGCCGGAGAATATATAAGCCGCGGCGCCGGGCCAATCAAGATCCGAATTAGCACAGACCATCTAAACGATCCTATGAGTCTGATAGCAGTGATCGCACACGAACTCGCACACGTGTTGTGGTTGGCTGACGGCAAAATCTCAACGGACCGAAAAGACCACGAACATCTGACGGATTTGCTAACGGTGTGGTTGGGTCTCGGCATTTTCACTGCTAACTCCACTTTCAAGTTCAGTCAATGGAGTGGCGGATTCAAGCAGGGTTGGGAATCAAGACGACTTGGTTACCTGACTGAACAAATGTTCGGCTATGCGTTGGCATGGTTTGCATTCACCAGGGGCGAGCGAAGGCCGCCGTGGTCGAAGTACTTGCAGGGAAACAGCGGACACTATTTCAAGGTCTCGATGCGCTTTTTAGAAAGAGTGCGGGGTTTAGAGTCGACATGAACTTGATTCGCATATCCATCAAGCTCTCTGCGCTGTTTATTACATTCGCATTCGCGGCGCAAACTTTCGCACAGCTGCCGATTCGTGATTATCGCCGCTCACATGAACGGCAGATCATCGATGAATTCACGCGCTTGCTGGCGATTCCCAACATCGCTTCCGACAAAGACAACATCCGCCGCAATGCTCAGTTCATTCTCGAGATGATGCGGCGCCGCGGTTTGAATCCGCAGTTGCTCGAAGCGAAGTCAAAGGACACTCCACCGGCGGTTTACGGCGAATGGAAAGTTGCCGGCGCGACGCACTCGATCATTCTTTACGCGCATTATGATGGCCAGCCTGTCGATCCAAAACAGTGGACCGCGTCTCCGCCATTTCAACCGACTTGGCGCACAGGCGCGATGGAAAAAGGTGGACAGGTAGTTACGCTTGCGACGAGCGGCGAGATCAATTCTGAGTGGCGGATTTATGCGCGCGGCGCCTCAGATGACAAAGCCGGTGTCATCGGAATCCTCACCGCGTTCGATGCGTTGAAAGCTCAGAACGCGAAACCATCTTTCAACATCAAGTTTCTATTCGAAGGTGAAGAAGAAGCCGGCTCCCCGCATCTCGGCGAGATCATCGATCCGCATAAAGACCTGCTGCAATCAGACGCCTGGATCATCTGCGATGGCCCGGTGCATCAGTCGGGCCGCAAGCAAGTCGTCTTTGGCGTGCGCGGCGATCAGAATGTTGACGTGACCGTCTATGGCGCGAAGCGGCCGCTGCACAGCGGCCACTATGGCAACTGGGCGCCTAATCCGGCGATGACGCTCTCGCGTTTATTAGCGTCGATGAAAGACGATACTGGTCGAGTAACGATTGCCGGTTGGTACGACGGCGTAGAGCCGCTCGGCGAGGCAGAGCGACGCGCAATCGCCGAGGCGCCGGCTTACGATGATGAGTTGCGATCAGAGCTTGGTCTGGCGCGAACCGAAGGTAATGGAAAAAGTTTGATGGAAGTGATCAATCAGCCGTCGCTCAACATAAATGGTATCAGCAGCGGCGACGTGGGCGCGCTCGCCCGCAACGTGATCCCGACTACTGCAACTGTGGTGCTCGACCTGCGGTTGGTTAAAGGCAACAGCTATAAAAAACAGGTCGAGCATCTGGTCGACCATATTCGCAAGCAGGGTTTCTTTGTGATCGATCACGATCCGACGGACGCGGAAAGAAAGAGTCACGCCTTGATTGCGAAAGTGTTTGCGCGCGCCGGTGGATATGACGCGGAGCGGACGCGCATGAACATACCGATTTCGATGGCCGTCATCGACGCTGTGCAATCGACGTCCAAAGATTCGATCGTTAAGTTACCAACCTCTGGCGGCAGCTTGCCGCTTTCAATCATTACTGATCGTTTGAAGACGGTAACGATTACCGTGCCGATTGTGAATTACGACAACAATCAGCACGCTGAGAATGAGAACCTGCGACTGCAAAATCTTTGGGACGGAATTGAAACGCTGGCGGCGGTCATGATGATGAAGTTCTGAATTTGGAGTGCGGCGGCTTGACGCCGCCTTTTTATCGTCAAGCGCAGTAATCTATGCAATCACAAAGCGCCGTCAAGCCGGCGCACTCCAAAAGGAGACTCGATGCATTCACGAACATCTTTTTCTCATCTGCGCAAATCCGCATTCATCTGCGGCTGTTTTATCTTCCTCCTCTGTACTGCTGTGCCGGTATTCGCGCAACACGGCGGCAAGGCGGAACCGGGGCGAATTGAATTCAAGCGCGGCACCAACAGCACGACTGTCAGCGACGTGGTACGTGGCGATGAAGAGGCCGAGTATGTGCTGGCGGCGAAGCAGGGCCAGCGATTGACGATCAAGATAACTTCTGTGCCGGTGAAGTCATCAGTCTTTCAACTGCTCGGCGAAGACAACGACACCCTCGGGCTTGAGCACGAGGCGAACTTTGATATCTCAATCGTGTTGCCCAAGACAGGTGATTACTTCATCAACGTGAAGCGGCCGACGGAAGCGCGAGGAACCTCGCGGTACAAGCTCACCATCACGGTGCGATAGATGAAAGCGGCTTGCACATCATCATGAACAGCACGTTACGCATACTCCGATTCGGCTCGATGATACTTTTCCTAATCGTGATTGCCGTCGCGGCAGCGCAGAACATGGCCGCTAACCTGCAAGAGGTCGAAGTCCCAATTACTGACGTCGAACCGGGCTGTCACCCACAGTGGCGCAACCCGCTCATCATTAGTGATAATCAGGCCCTGCAGAAAGCCCTGGACGAAGGAAGCACCAACTACTGCAAACTCGAACGGAATCTCAAGATCGATTTTCAGAAGTACACGCTGATCCTGCTCACTGAGTTTGCCGATTGTCAGGCCATGATTCACGCCCGCGTCACGAAGGACACGGCAAAGAAACTATATGTCGTGACTCTGGAAGAAAAAGATGGAGGCTGTCGCGGGATGACTGGGCACAGTTTCTCTTTTCTGGTGGAAAAGCTGCCGCCCGGGTATTCCGTTCAGTTTGCGGATCCTAAACGCAGCAAGTGAGGTAGCGAGATGCGAAAGATCATCGTCTACATTGCCACCAGCGCCGACGGGTTTATCGCGCGCAAAGATGGCGCGGTTGACTGGCTCGATCGGCCGAGCACCGCGGGCGATTACGGCATGGGCAAGTTCTTCAAATCGATCGACACGATCTTGTGGGGACGAAAAACTTACGACCTGGTTCTGCGTTTTAAGAAAGAAGGAAAGGCGACGCCTGACATGGGCGACATCAAGAACTACGCTTTTTCTCGGAAGCCGCCGAAAAAAGTTGCCGACGGATTTGAATTCGTCAAAGAACCGATCAGGAAATTCGCCAAACGCCTGCGCGCACAGAAAGGCAAAGACATCTGGATGATGGGCGGCGGCGGGATCATCGCTTCATTTCTCGATGAAGGCGCGATCGACGAGTTCGTCATTCATTTAATACCGACATTCATCGGTGAAGGTATTCCGCTAATCGCGCCGCGCCATCGCACGGCGCCGCTGAAGTTATTGTCGGTGAAAAAGTTTTCCGATGGTGTGGTGAGGTTGCATTATGCGGTGATGAGGACAAAGCCAAAGCAGCCTGGCAGTAAGCGATCGTGAAAACAAAAAGTCTTTCCGCATCATCGTGTTCTTCGTCCCATAGGGACGAAATATCTATAGAACCCCTCCCTAATTAATTTCGTGGGCCCGTTTACGGGCGACATAATATTTCGCACCTAAAAGGAGCTGCGTGGAACGATGCGATCACGGTTCTATAAACATCTCGCCGCTACGCGGCCCAGGCAAAGGCACCCGGGGAATTTCGTCATGCGCCAACTTCTAATAGCACTTTCCCTGGTCGTCTTACCGGCGCTGCCGGTCTCCGCGCTCGCACAAAATTCCAGCGCAGCAACTTACGAAGTCTATGCCTTGAGCTACGGAATCTATCCGGACTTTCCCATCTCAGCACTGATAACTGGCGCAGATAAGACTCGCAAAATAGATCTGCAAATGATGATCTGGTTGGTTAAAGGCCCCGGTGGAAAAAACATTCTGGTCGATACCGGTTGTTATCACGAGAACGTCGTGAAGGGAAAAGGTATTAAAGATCTCATCAAGGCTTCGGACGCAATCGCCAAGCTTGGTCTCTCAGCCGCGGATATCACCGACGTCGTAATCACGCACATGCACTGGGACCACGCGGACGGCATGGACCTGTTTCCCAACGCGAAGATTTGGATACAGAAGGACGAATACAGTTATTACACCGGCGCCGCGTGGCAGGCGGGCGGAAAGTCCGGAGGCATTGAACCGGATGACGTGTTGACCATCGTCAAACTGAACACCGCGCACAAAGTGAACATGGTCGACGGAGACGATCGAGAGATCATCGACGGGATTAAGGTCTACACCGGCGGGCGGCACACCTTTGCGTCGCAATACGTCAGCGTGCGCACGACGAGCGGCATTGTCGTGATCGCTTCCGACAACATGTACCTTTACGAGAATCTGGAAAAGCACGCGCCCATCGCGCAGACTTTCGACGCTGACTCAAATCTCAAAGCACAGGATCGAATGAAGCAGCTGGCTTCGCGGCCCGATTTGATTGTGCCTGGACACGACCCGATGGTGTTCGTGAAGTTTCCGAAACCCGGAAATGGGGTGGCGCGGATTCAATGACGATAGAAAGGATTGACAAGATTTACAGGATTAAATTAATTAATGCGGGTGATGCGTTTCTTTATCTTGTTAATCCTGTAAATCCTGTCGATGTTTTCAAGCTTCCGCCGGATTCAATTTCTTCGGCGGCTTTTTCTTCGCAGCTTTCTCGTCAGGCGGCGGGGTTTCTTCCTTCGTCAATTTATTAATCAGAAACTGCTGAATGAAACCGACGATATTGCCGACCAGCCAGTAAAGCAGCAGTCCCGCCGGCGCGCTCCACAAAATGTAGAGCATGAAGAGCGGCATGCCGATCGCCATCATCTTTCGCTGCAGCGGATCGGCTGACGGCTGTGGTGTCAGCAACTGCAAAATGATCATCGAGCTCGCAAACAGAATCGGCAGCACGCGCAGGAAATAAAGAAAGTAAGGTTCGGGCCCTGACAGATCAGGAATCCAAAGAAACGATGCCTGGCGAAAATCGATCGAGATCGTAATCGCGCTGTAGAGCGCAAACAGAAACGGCATCTGAATCAGCAAAGGCA
>Ga0137401_10000596_pt1 | contig 14469 bp, 14 predicted proteins | sample CZOMad1_1_16fung_FD_108286 | JGI IMG/M metagenome (GOLD analysis project Ga0137401, IMG submission 108286) | Vadose zone soil fungal communities from Angelo Coast Range Reserve, California, USA - CZOMad1_1_16fungal (Illumina Assembly) | ecosystem: Environmental > Terrestrial > Soil > Vadose...
ACTGGTCAACGCGGATTCTTCTCCAACGAATCTGGCGTGATCCGTTACACCTTGAACGGCACGGTCCCAACGGTTGCCAGCTCGCCTTTGCAGTAAGAGCGTAGCCAACCCTGGTTCAACTTGGGGAAGTCGAGAGACTTCCCCTTTTTTTTTAACGACGGAGAACTTTATGATGGAGGTACCCAACTCGGAACGCAGGATCGGCCCGGACAAGTTTCGGGAAGCGGGATTCTCGTTGATCGAGTTGCTGATTGTGGTGGCAATTATTCTGATCATCGCCGCGATCGCAATCCCGAATCTACTGCGGTCCAGGATGTCCGCACATGAAGCGTCGGCCGTGAATTCGATCAGAACGTTTACCACAGCCAATGTCACGTATTACTCAATCTGTCCTGAGATCGGTTATCCAGCCACCCTGTCTGACTTAGGGCCCGGCGCTGGTGCATGCACGGGCGGTGCGAACATAACTGATCCAATCTTGGGAGTGGCAAACCCTTCCAAAGCTGGCTACAACTTTACGTACCTTCCGAGCAATGCAACAGGAAAGTACAACTCGTATGCCCTGAATGCGGCGCCGATCGCCGTGGGCGTGTCTGGGCAGCGTTATTTTTATTCAGATGAGTCTGGAATCATTCGGTACGGTTTGGCCGGTGCCGCGACGAGCGCGAGCTCAGCATTGCAGTAGTTTCGAGCCAATGCCCGGCGAAAAATCGGGAAAATTTCAATTATTCTGACAACTCAAGGAGATGGCATGAAGAAGCAAAAGGGTTTCTCACTTATCGAGCTCCTAATCGTCGTGGCGATCATTCTGATCATCGCGGCTATCGCGATCCCGAACTTGCTGCGGTCGAAAATGGCTGCCAACGAGTCGTCGGCGGTTGGTTCCGTCCGCACCATTAACACCGCGGAAGTGACGTATGCGTCGAACTATCCGGACACCGGCTATGCGGCTGCAGTCGCTAACCTGGGAGGCGGCGCGGGCGTTTGCATTGCCGGCTTCGTGGCTACGATTGCTACCTCCTGCTTGATTGACCCGATTTTGAGCAGCGGTAACAAGTCTGGATACACATTCACAGCGGCCGGTGCAATCGTCGGAGGTGGACCGATTAGAAACACGTTCACCGCTACGGCGGTACCTCAGGGTATCGGCACCACTGGTCAACGCGGATTCTTCTCCAACGAATCTGGCGTAATCCGCTACACCTTGAACGGTACGGTGCCAACGGTTGCCAGCTCGCCGTTGCAGTAAAACGGGTCTTAGCTCGCCTGGCTGGGAAGTCGAAAGACTTCCCAGCTTTTTCTATGGCATAGGGAAGACCTCAAGTCAGTGCCCTTGCAATCGCTTTAAAGCCGCCACCGCCTCTGCACTGGCCGGATCGGTTTGCAGCACCGCCTGATATTCTCGCCTTGCCTCGTCGCGCCTTCCCGCCGTCGACAACAGGTTCGCCAGTTGCAAATGCGAATCCCCATCGTAGGGATACTGCGCGACAATTTGGCGCAGAGTCGCTTCGGCCTCCCGAAGCTGTCCGGTTCGGACGTAGACCATGGCCAAACCTCGGAGAGCGCCATACGAGGCTTGGAGGTCCAACGACTTCTTATATTGAATCTCTGCTTCCGAATTTTTTCCCACCGCCGCGAGCTCCTCGGCATACCAGCGTCTCGCCTCCGGATTGACAGGCGCCAGATCAACCGCGGTGCTGTGTTCGGCGAGGCTCTGGGTGTCGCGTCCGGTTTTGTGCAGGAGGATTCCGTAATCATAATGGGGATCAGCCCACAAGGGCTTGGTCGCGATGGCACGCTGGAGCATCGCTTCTGCTTCCGGGTAACGTTGCTGAACCGTGTAAAGAATGCCGAGCGCGTTCATGGTGATGACATTGTCGGGTTTTCCGGCGAGAGATCGCTCCCACTCCTGTCCTGCGTGTATGTAGTCGCTACGATCGAAATAGACTCCCGCCAGGTTGCTGCGGATGATGTCGGCGTCCGGATCGGTTTCAAGGGTTCGGGTGTAGAGGGACAAGTCGCTCTGCCAGTCACGATTGCGCAAGGCAATGCTTGTCGCTCCAAGAACCGCGAGAGCGCTGAACACCAAGACGACACCGATTCGCACCGATCTTTGACGAGGTACACGTGCTGCGTTGGAATCCCACAAGCGAATGCAGCACCAGCCGATAAACCAGCAAAAACCGATTGAAGGCAAGTATAGATAGCGTTCCGTGAAGACGTTCGCCGCCATCCATCGGGCGTTGAGCACGGGAGCAATGGTGATACCCATCCAGAGCAACGCGAAAGCTGTCGCCGTCGATACTCGCCGCAAGAGCAGAGCTCCGGTGACGCAAACGATTGCCATGGCCAGCCCGGCGAGAACTGCAGGCTGAGCCAGAGAGCTACTCGCATGGAACACGTGGAAAGCCGATAGGGGACTGGGCCATATCAGAAACCGACCGTAGTCGGCGAGCAAAGCGAATGCGGAATACATCGACTGTGCCCAGCTGATCTTTGGATGCTGCAAGACAGGCGCCAGCTTGCCGAACAAGGCGATCCTGAGCAGCAGGTATGCTGCGCCGACGAGGCAGAGCGGGGCGTAGCGAAGAAGCTTTTGTCGTGGCGGCGAGATCCCTCGGTCGCCCCTGACGGCGTGTTCGAACGCGATAGCCACCGCGACCAACATCAATGCGGGCTCTTTGGCTAGAAGTGCCAAGGTAAACAAGGAACCCTGTGCTAGCCATCGCCTCGAGCCGGGTCTTTCGGAAACAACAAAAATTCCGAACGCGGCGAGGAACAGGAACGCGCTCTCCAGATCAGGTAACGCGGCGATCCAGTCGACGGCCTCCGTATGAATGGGATGGAGGGCGAACAGCAACGCTCCCACCCAGCCGACGCGCCAGTCTTGGAAGACTTTCCGGCCGACATAAAACACTAAGACAACGACGCCCGCGTGAACGACGATGCTAAACAAGTGGAATCCGAAGGGAATAGGCCCAAAAAGCTTCCAGAGTACGAGGAAACTTAGGGTCATCAGGGGACGATAGTAGTTTGTCGCACCGGCCTGGCCAACAAACGACCAGACCGTGGTCGTAAATATTTCCGGCAAAAAACGCCAACTGCGAAGGTAAGGGTTTTGGAGAATTTGCTGGTCGTCGTCATACACAAAGCTGTTGGCCAGGATGTTGCCATAGCAAAGCAGGGTCACGAGAATGAGCATAGCGACCAGTAGCGTTTCTGGCCGCAACGGAGCGCCCACTCCGCGAGAGGGAGCACCGTTCGCTGAAGCTGGGGGCGGCGGCAGGATTTCTGACACCGCCGCAGTTTGGGAGCTCACTCTACGACCCCACTTTCCGAAGTATTGATGACGCCAGGAGGCGACCTTCAGTCTAGAATGACGGACAGGACGGCGTGAAGCGATGCGATGCGAGTGTGTCGCAGCCTTCAATAGGCCGCTATCGGGAGGATGACCATTCAAGCGCCGAGTGCGCGTTGTTTCGCTTCGATAAGCTTGCTTGTCGTCGGGTGTTTCACCATCACCATCGCGCTCTCTCCTCGTGCCGGACTGCAAGCGCAGACCACCCCCGCGAAGCCTTTGGTGCAGTTATTTGAGGCTCGGTACCGGTCGGCGAAAACCCTCCAGGCCACGTTCCTGGAGCGTTACACGGAAAATGAGCAGATCATTCGAAGCGAGGCTGGCACCGCCTACTTCCGGCGGCCGGGTAAGATGCGCTGGGATTATGAATCGCCGGAACGCGATCTGTTCCTAGTGGACGGCAAGAATGCGTGGTTTTACGTTCCGAGCGACCACACGGTAACTCGCGTGCAGGCCAAGCAGAGCGCGGACTGGCGCACGCCGTTGGCGCTGCTCGCGGGCGAGATGAAGGTATCGCGGGTTTGCGCGCGAGTCGATCTGGCCCCCGGTGAAAAAGCCGCAAGCGAAGGTAATGTGGTGCTGCGTTGCCAGGTCCGCGGCGCGGAATCCAACGTCGCCGGCACACGGGGCGATCGTCATGGCGAGGATGGGGCCGCATCACCGCTCGGGGGACAGGGCGACACAGTATTCTTTGAAATTGTGCGCCAAACTGGCGAGCTGGCGCGTCTCTTGGTGCGCCAGAGCGGCGGCATTCAGGTGGAATTCCGGTTCGAGAACTGGCGCATGAACCCCCCTGTGCCGGACTCGCTCTTTCGATTCGAGGTGCCGGTCGGGGTCGCCATTGTAAATGGCGATTTACCGGGGGGCGACTCCGCGGTGAAATGAGGGCGGTCGAGCCGCCTCAGGGCTGCAAATGCTGCCGCAAATACGAATGTTACGTACACGCTACGGCCAACCCTTCGTCCCTTTCCCGCATATGAGTTAGTTGAGGTAAACTGGGACGCATGGGGGAGTTTGTCTGCCGCGTTGCGGATGCGAACGGGCGAGTTTTCTCGCACGTCGAGGCTGCCGGTACCCTGGCGGAAGCGCGCCAGAAACTGGTGGACCGGGGTCTATACGTTTACTCGGTGCAATCGAGAAATGGATTGCTTTCCGGAGTGCGCCGGCAGAGCGGGCGGACCATTGGCGGCACGGACTTCCTGATCCTCAACCAGCAGTTCAACACGCTGATCAAGGCCGGCCTGCCCATTTTGCGAGCATTGGACTTGCTCGCGGACCGCGCGTCGTCGCCCAAACTGCGGCCGGTCATCACGCAAATTCGCGACCGCGTTCGCGAAGGGAAGTCGCTCTCGGAGTCCGTGGCCGAGGCGGGTGTTTTCTCGAAGGTGTACTCGACTGCCATTCTAGCAGGGGAGAAAAGCGGCAACCTTTCGGGCGTGATGGATTACTACATTGCGTACCAGAAAGTTAGCACTGGGGTACGCAAGAAGATTTTGGCGACGCTGATGTATCCCGCCTTGCTGATCATCGTATCCGTGGTCATCGTGAGCTACCTGGTGACCGCGGTGATTCCGAAGTTCGCGTTGCTATACCGCGACTTGCACGTGGACCTCCCGGGACCCACGCAGGTGCTGATTGCGTTGACAGTGGATTATCGCTACATATTCGTGGGGAGCATGGTGACGATAGCGCTCCTTATTGTGGCGATATACTTCTGGTCGCGGACCGAGGACGGCGGCGTGGCCTTTGACCGATTGAAGTTTCGCTTGCCTGTAATCGGGGATACGATGTTGAAGTTTCAGGTGGCGCAGTTCTCGCGAACGCTGGCGACCTTGCTTACCGGCGGCACGCCCCTGGTCGCTGGGTTGCAGACGGCGTCGGACGCCATCAGCAGCAAGCTGATTCGCGGCACGGTGGCGCAAGCAACGCAGACGGTTCGCGAAGGAGAATCGCTGCACAACGCCTTGGCAGCGACCCGCGTGATGCCGCTTATGGCGCTGGATATGATTGAGGTTGGCGAATCCAGCGGCGCGCTGGCGCCCATGCTGACCAGCGTGGCGGAGTTTTACGAAGATGAAGTGAATTTGAAGCTGGGCGCAATGGTGTCGCTGATCGAGCCGATAATGCTCATTTTCATGGGCATGTTAGTCGCATTTATTCTGATTTCGCTCTACCTGCCGATTTTTTCATTGTCATCCGCGGGGATGAGCAAGTAAGGGAACGATGGCACAAACGGATCAACACTCGAATGTCATGACCGGCTTGGCGCAGCCGACCGATGAGCAGGCCGAGCGCGAGCAATCGAAAAGACTCGCTGAGAGGTATCGGTGCGCGTTTGTCGACCTCCGCGAGCAGCGCATTGACCCGGAACTTTTCCGGACCATTCCGGCGGACCTGATGTTCCGGTACAACTTCGTGCCTCTGGAAGTGCAGAGCAACCTGCTGTCGATCGCGGTGGCCGACCCAAGCCAGGTTTTGCTGAGCGACGAACTGCCGCTGCTCCTGGGCAAGAAACTTGCCATTAAGGTTGCCACGCCGCGGCAGATCAGCGACCTGCTGAAGCGCACCGAACAGTCCCAGCGCGTTTTGGAACAGGCCACGGAAGCGTTCACCCTTCAGGTTGGGAAAGACGAAGAAGAAAGCGACGAAACGATTTCCGGCGACCGCCTGACACGGGACACCGCGGTCAGTCCGGTCGTCCGCTTGGTAGAGACGATTATCTTTACCGCGCTCGAGCGTCGGGCGAGCGATATTCACATCGAAGCGCGGGACGCCGAAGTGGCGGTCAAGTACCGCATTGACGGTGTTTTGCAGCACGCCATGCAGCCGATCGCGAAGGAGTGGCACTCCACGGTGATCTCTCGTATCAAGGTCCTGAGCGATCTGGACATCGCGGAACGCCGCGTGCCCCAGGACGGCCGTTTCCGTGTGAAGTACAAGGGACGCTTTATCGACTTGCGCGTGTCGATCATGCCCGCGAGCCACGGCGAAGACGCCGTGCTCCGCGTGCTAGACAAAGAAACACTTTCGGAAAAATTTCAGAGTCTCAGCTTGGATGTCGTAGGTTTTTCGGGCGAGGAGATGCGGAAATTCCGCCGATACATCCGCGAACCGTACGGCATGGTGCTGGTTACCGGTCCGACCGGCTCAGGTAAGACCACGACGCTCTACGCTGCCATCAACGAAATCAAGAGCGACGAAGACAAGATCATCACCATCGAAGACCCGGTCGAGTATCAACTTCGCGGGATCACGCAGATTCCAGTAAACGAGAAGAAGGGTTTGACTTTCGCTCGCGGTTTGCGCTCCATTCTGCGTCACGACCCCGACAAGATCATGGTTGGCGAAATTCGCGACCAGGAAACCGCACAGATCGCCATCCAATCCGCCCTTACCGGCCACTTGGTATTCACCACGGTACACGCGAACAACGTCACTGACGTCATCGGGCGCTTCATCAATATGGGCGTCGAGCCGTACAATTTCGTGTCCGCGTTGAACTGCATCATGGCACAGCGCCTGGTGCGCGTGGTGTGTTCGAACTGCAAACGCCCCAAGAAATTTACGTCCACAGAACTTCAAGAAGCAGGCCTCAACCCGACAGCCTTTGCTGGTGCGCAGCTCGTGGAAGGCGTGGGTTGCCTGGAGTGTTCGGGAACCGGTTACCATGGCCGCACCGCGATCTGCGAACTCCTCGATCTGACCGACCGCATTCGCGAAATGATTGTCGACCGGCGGCCCACGTCGGAAATCAAGCGCATCGCCCGCGAAGAGGGTATGACTACGCTGCGCGAAAGCGGCCTGGCAAAAATCCGCGAGGGCATCACGAGCGTGAAGGAAATCAACAAGGTGACCTTCGTTGAGCAGTAGCGCGACATTCCGGCAAGGCATCTACCAGAGCGAATTCGCCCGCAAAGTGGCGCGTTGGCTGGAGGCCATGCCGCATCCGCCGCTGGCGCTGGAGATTTCGCAGGACCGAGTCGCTGCTGCTCGATGGACGAGGGCCGGAGGCTTGGACAGCTACGCTATCGAAGCGCTTCCCAACGGCGCCCTGATGCCTTCTGCGGTTGAGAGCAACATCGTCGACTCCGGAGCAGTGAGGAGTTCGATTGCCGCCGTGATGGCGAAGTTGCGCGCTAAGGACGAGGACGTGGCCCTCCTGGTGCCCGATCCGGTGATCCGCGTTTTTGTGCAGCATTTCGAGCAGTTTCCGAGATCGCCGCAAGAAGCGGAACCCATGCTTCGCTGGAAGCTCAAGAAGAGCGTACCTTTTGAAGCCGACGAGACGATCATCTCCTACATGCGACAAGCTCCGCGTGAGGAGGGCGTGGATGTCGTAACCGCCCTGGCGCGATTGCGGATTGTGCGCGAGTACGAAACTCTTGCGGAAGCTGTGGGCCTGAGCCCGGGAGTGGTGATGAGTTCGTCGCTCGCCGCGGTGACCCTGCTCAACGACAGCCAGCCCACTTTGCTGGCTCGCATCTCGGGGCTGGCTCTGACCACCGCTATCGTTAGGGAAGGCGTGCTGTGCGGGTATCGCTGCACGGAATTGCCGGCGCAAAACGTCGACCTCACGCCGCAGATGCTGCTGGAAGAGATTTTCCCGGTGGCGGCATATTATCAAGACACGTGGCGCGAAGGCATCCAAGCGGTGCGCGTCGCTGGCCTGGGCCATCGCCTGCCGGACTTTGTGGCGCCACTTGAGGAAGAGTTCAAGTGTGAGGTCCGCTCGCTGCTGCATACCGCGGTTTCCGAAGGGCGCGTTCCCGAAGATGCCCAGGCCTTAGCGGACCGCGAAGCAGACGGACTGGTAGGCTGGATGTTGCACCGCAGCTAGCTCGAACTCGTGCTTGAAAGGGAGTCAAGGCATTTAGAATGAAAGCCCGCTTAAACTTATCGACGAAGCCGCTGCAGACGCACCGCAGATTTCTTGCCACTGCAGGAGCTGTAGGCGTGGTTGCCGGGCTGTTCTTCCTCGGACTTGGCTGGCACGCTTATTCCGTCAGAAGGGCGGACGCAGCACTCCGGGATCGCGTGGAGAAAATTCGGCTGGAGATGGTGTCATTGGAACAGCAGCGGAAAGACCTGGAGCAATTTTTCGACCGTCCGGAGAATGCCAAGCTCCATGAACGATCGGCGTTCCTGAACACATTGATTGACGAGCAAAGCTTGAACTGGACGCAAATGTTCATGGATCTCGAGAAAATCTTGCCCGCGGGCGTCCGAGTAATCAGCATCCAGCCGAAGCATGAGAAGGGGCGCGTGGAAGTGAAGTTCATCGTTGGCGCGGTGAGTGACGATGCCAAGCTCAAATTTCTGAATGCGTTGGAAAAATCCTCGTCGTTTACCCATGTCGTGCTGGTTAGCGAGAAAATTTCAGGCCTCAGCCCCGGAAGTACGGATCGCGTGGATATCGAACTTACAGCGGTGTATTCGAGGACTTGATGCGACACGATTTTACATTGGAGCGACGCGCTATCCTGTTCGGCGTGGTGGTCTTGGTTGCCGCCGACATTGCTCTCGCCGTGTATGGCTGGAAGGCTTCTTCAGCGCGGCGCCCCGAACAGGATTTGGTTATCCTGACGCGTAACCGCGACCTGCTGCGGGCGGACATCGCCAGGGCTCAGGACATCCGGCAGAAAATTCCCGCGATCCAAAAAGATTGCGACCAGTTCGAACAGTCTCTGTATCCAGCTAATACCGGCTATTCCGCAGTCAGTGCGGAGCTCGGCGCAATTGCCGCCAAAGCAGGCTTGCAGTTGGAGAGCCGCAGTTTCCAGCAGCATGAAGTGAAAGGCCGCGATCTAGAGCAGGTGGAGGTCGAAACCGTGGTTACCGGAAGTTATTCCGGAGTGGTGCGTTTCCTGAACGGCCTGCAGCGTTCCAGCAATGTGTACGCCGTCGAATCGCTGCAAGGAAAAGCGGACGAAGGGCAACAGGGCGGGCGGGGTGAAGTTCGCGTTTCCATGCATATTAAGACGTATTTCCGGACGACCTGATGAAGGAACAGACCAAGGGATTCTTGCTGGCCGCGCTGATCGTTGTCGCCGCGCTCGTATGGTATCTCGAGCGGCGCGACAGTTCGGCACAGGCTACGTCCTCGCAAATTGCGGGCGAACTAACCTACAAACCCCTGGCGGTCGAGAATCCCGCGTTGCAGCGCGAAAAGCAGGCTGCCAGCCGCAGAACGGAATATAAGAGCAGCGGGCGCGATTTGTTCAGCGAGATGGCGCCAGCTCCTGTGGTGGTAGCGCAAAAAGAGGAACGTCACACGGCCACAGGGCCCATGCCGCCGCCGCCGCCCCCTCCGCCTTCGCTGCCTGGAAACGTAAAATTTTTTGGATACGGCACGGTGCCAAATGGAACGGCGAAGCGCGCGTTCCTGAGCGATGGCGATCAAATCTTTATCGTGGCTGAGGGCGATACCCTGCTGGGAAGATATCGCGTCGTAAAAATCGGCAACGCCAATCTGGACTTTGAAGAAATCGCCAGCGGCCGGCGCGGTTCAACGGCGCTGTCGGAAGAGCCCATCACTGCACCCGCCTCATGAGGAAACGCTCCCTGAAATCGGCCGGAAAGCGCGGAGAGAATGGGTACGCGCTGCTGTTGGTCGTGTTTTTGACCACGCTGATGCTGATCGTCACGATCGTGGCCGCGCCCTCGGTGCGCACCGAACGTAAGCGCGAAAAGGAAGAAGAAATGATTTGGCGCGGCAAGCAATATGTCCGCGCGATCAAGTTGTACTACCGCAAGAATGGCAGGTTTCCCACGTCGCTGGAAGATCTAACCAAGCCGAAGATGGGTTCGCTGCGCTATTTACGCCAAGCTTACAAAGATCCCATGAACAACGAAGACGGCTCCTGGCGGCTGATCTACGTGGGGCCGGCGGGCCAGCTCATCGGCAGTCTAAAGCCTCCGGCGACCCCGCAGTTGCTGGGAGGAGCAGGGCAGCCGGGAACGCCAGCAGCGGCGTTAGGTTCCCAGCCCGGGACGGCGCAGGGTGCGAACTCGTCGCAAAGTGCGTTTGGACCGCAAAACAGCGGCAGCGCATTCGGGCCGCAGAGTGGCGGAACGGCATCCGGCGCGGCGGGTACGACGACACAAGACAGCGCTTTCGGTCCCGGGGGCAACCAGCCGATGTCGAGTCCCTCCTCGTTTTCGTCGACGGACCCGTCCACGATCATCGGCGGCAATATCATTGGTGTTGGCAGCAAGACCGATCGGAAGTCGGTTATCGTCTACGAGAAAGCGACCAACTACCATTTATTCGAATTCATCTGGGATCCGTCCAAGGACGTGATGGGTATCGGAGGCGCGACTGGGACGCAGGTCGGCACGCCGGTGCCGCCGGGCCAGGGCTTCGGGCAAGGATTCGGTCAGCCGCCCCAGAATCCCGCAGGCTCACAGCCCGGTCCCAACCCGAACAATCCCATGCCGGAACAACCGCCGCTCACGCCTAGCGGTCCGCCACAACAGTAGCCGCCACGAACGTTCTGCCAGCTTTCCAGCAAGCAACGGCCCCACAACGATTACGCGCGTTTTCAAACTAGTCTTCGATCTTTCGTTCAAGCAGGAGAAAACTTACGTGATTCAAAAAGTCCTTACATCTGGCCGGAAGGTTGGGCGCTGGATGTTACGGTCGATGCGGCCGGCGCGGTGATCGAAGGCTTGCCGGCAGGAACGCCGGATTTACGTTTTGCGTATGCGCTTCCGACACGCCTCACATACGATTGCGTTTCGGCAAACGGCGGAACTCGCCCGTACTGATGAACGCGACGAGGTCCCGCGTTGTAGGCCGCCAAAGTGAGTGCGAGATCGTTCTTGTAGAGCAATAGCAGGTCGCGCAAATAACGAGTTCCCGCGTCGATGTTTTCGCGAGGATCGAAAATGTTTTGGATGCCCAAGCGTGCCGCGGTCTCGGGCAGAAGCTGCATCAGGCCGCGAGCGTTGCGTCGTGAAATGGCTCTGGGGTTAAAGTTAGACTCGGCGGAGATCACGCTGGCAATGAGATCGGAATCCACTCGGTAACGCGCGGCGGCGTCTTCAATCAATTCGCGAAACGGCGCGTTCGCGGCTCGCACCGGAGGCACCGAGGTGAAAACGTCCTCGGGCTCGATGGTCAGCACATTGTCGGCGGGCAGCACGACGAAGCCGCCGTTCATCTGCAACCGGTATTTGTCGCCGAGTAGCTGATAACCGGTGACGTGGAGTCGCTGGCCGCCCCGCAGCACAAAGTATTCCGCGCGTACCGGACCAGCCGCGGCCAGGATCGCGAAAAATACGGTAGCAGTCAGCAGGTTTAGGCGGCTCACGCGCACGAAGCCGCCTCGCGCAGGGCGAACTGCTCGATCGCGACTGCTACGCCGTTCTCGTCGTTCGTGCCGGTTTCGTGCCAGCCAAAAGCTTTTAGCTCCGGCACGCCATTGCCCATCACTACCGGAATTCCCGCGAACGACAGCATTTCGAGATCGTTGTGATTGTCGCCGATGGCCATGACTTCTTCGCGCGCAAACCCGCGTAGAGCCGCCCATTCCGCCAGCGCCGCACCCTTCGAGCAAGCCGGATGGATCACATCGATCATCGCGAAATCGCGGCTTTCGTAAACGGTGACGGCAAGACCGAACTCCGCTACAAAAGAGGACGCGCGAAGAGTTGCTTGCGCTTCGCTCATGGGTTGTACCTTGCCCGACAGCATCACCTGGAGTGGATCTTCCGTGAGGCAGCTTTCCAGAGGCCGAGCGCAGCCGAGAAATTCCTTGTTTCGAGAATAGTAGGCTTGGCGAATGGGATCGTCGGTTTCTAGGAATTCGAGCATGACTTGGTTTTCGCGCTGGCGGTCGAATACGACTCCGGCACCTTCTCGCCACGGTTTCGTTAGATGCAGTATCCGTCGAGCGGTGGCCTGCGGAAGCAAATGGCGCACATGCGTCTCTCCGTCCAGAGCGCGAACCAGCGCGCCGTTGCTGACGATCATCGTCAGAGGGGAATCGACTTCGCGAGCGATGGGCATCGCGAAGTCATAACGGCGGCCGGTCACCAGCGCGACCTCAATGCCACGGCGCGTCGCCTCGGCGATGGCGATACGGTTCGCCTCCGGCAATTTCCAGCGGCTATCCAGCAGCGTACCGTCGATATCGAGGGCGATCAAACGCACAGCCATGCCCTCTATTGTAGCAGCGAAATACTGCATGTTTTAGGGCTCATAGCGAGCCGCGACGCGAAAGAATAGCTCGAAAACGCTGTGTTAAACTGATGCGCTTATGCTAACGGCGACCAATGTTCTGGAACTGGAGTGCACAAACTGCCGCAAGAAATTTGACTCGGCGGTCGAGCAACATGTGTGCATTTGCGGTAAGCCGCTATTCGCAAAGTACGATTTGAAGAAAGCTGCGCAGACGCTCAGCCTCAAAAATTTGGCGAATCGTTCGCGAACGTTGTGGCGTTACGCGGAAGTTCTGCCCGAAGGGGAACCGGTCACCTTAGGCGAGGGAGTGACGCCGCTTTTGCCAGCGCCCCGTCTAGGTGCGTCGATTGGATTGCGGCGGCTGTACGTGAAGGATGAGGGGTTGAACCCAACAGGGTCGTTCAAAGCACGGGGGATGACAGCGGCGGTGACGCGAGCAAAACAGCTAGGCGCCAGGACGCTGGCGGCACCAACCGCCGGGAATGCGGGAGGCGCTTTGGCGGCATATGCGGCTGCGGCGGGCCTTCCGGCCGTGATCGTGATGCCCTCCGATACACCTATAGCTAACGTGATGGAGTGCCAGGCGTTTGGTGCGAAGGTCATCAAGATTGACGGGCTGATTTCCGATTGCGGAAAGTATGTCGCGGAAAATAAGGAACGCGAGGGCTGGTACGACGTGTCCACGCTGAAGGAGCCGTACCGCGTCGAGGGCAAGAAAACGATGGGCTATGAATTGTGGGAGCAGTTTGGCGCCAAGCTGCCTGATGTGATTCTGTATCCGACCGGAGGTGGCGTGGGATTGATTGGCATGTGCAAAGCCTTCGACGAAATGCAGGAAATGGGTTGGATCGGTGCCGAGCGGCCGCGCATGGTGGCCGTGCAAGCGGAAGGGTGCGCGCCGATCGTGAAAGCTTGGGATGCGCATCGCGACAAGGCAGATTTTTTCCCGAATGCGGCGACTATGGCGTCAGGTCTGCGCGTCCCTGGACCGCTGGGAGATCTGCTGATTCTACGTATGCTCAAGCAAACGAAGGGGACCGCGCTCACGGTCACCGACGACGAAATGTTGCTCGATGGGAAGGCACTGGCTGCCCAGGAGGGGATTTTCGCTGCGCCGGAAGGGGCGGCAACCGTAAGCGCGGCGCGAAAGCTCGCGGCATCCGGTTGGATCAAACCCGACGAAACCGTAGTGCTGTTCAATACAGGAACGGGTTACAAGTATGCCGAAGCGTGGCAGCGCGCGCTGCGAGGCTAGCGACTATGGCTACACGAAGACTTTATTACGATGATTCTTTCGCGCGGGAATTCACCGCGGAAGTGCTGAGTTGTGAGTCTGTGGCTTACGAAAGCAGCGCAGCGTGGGAAGTTGTCCTGGACTCGACGGCGCTCTATCCGACGTCGGGCGGCCAACCGCATGACTTTGGAAAACTTGGTGACGCGAATGTTCTGGATGTGCGCGATGACTCAGACGAAATCGTACACATCGTGGATCGGGAGGTCTCTTTGGGCACAGTCCACGGATGTGTTGACTGGGCGAGACGCTTCGATCACATGCAGCAGCACACCGGACAGCATTTGCTCTCAGCGATATTCCAGGAACGTTTCGGACGTCCGACGGTTTCTTTCCACCTGGGCAGCGAGATCAGTACGATCGACTTGCGCGGGGGCGAGCCTTTGGAAGAAATACTCGAGGGCGCTGAGCGTGCCGCCAATCAAGTGATCTTCGAGGATCGGCCGGTCAACGTGCGGTACGGTACAGGGCAGCAGTTTGCGGAACTTGGAGTGCGCAAGGAGGTCGATCGCCAGGGAATTCTTCGCGCAATCGAAATTGAAGGGGCAGATCTGCAGCCGTGCGGCGGAACGCATGTGAAGCGCACCGCGCAGATTGGAATGATTCTGGTGCGCCGCTCGACGAAAATGCGGCAGG
>Ga0137401_10000599_pt1 | contig 14445 bp, 11 predicted proteins | sample CZOMad1_1_16fung_FD_108286 | JGI IMG/M metagenome (GOLD analysis project Ga0137401, IMG submission 108286) | Vadose zone soil fungal communities from Angelo Coast Range Reserve, California, USA - CZOMad1_1_16fungal (Illumina Assembly) | ecosystem: Environmental > Terrestrial > Soil > Vadose...
CATTGGTCGGTCAGCAGCATGATCGGACTCCGTGATTTCCCGATTCGGTTTTAATCCAGGCCGCGCGTGCGGGCCTTGCGCAAATTTCCCCGTCCCGTTTTCAATCGTTTCTTGATACCCAAACGCGCAGCCGCGCGCGCATCCGACGCCCCGTCGAAGTTCTCGTCCTTTCCCGTGCGCGGATCGAAAAATCCGATATACCCTCCCGGGTTTACGTGAAACGAGCGCAAGGTCTTGCCGTGTGATCGAGTGCCGAGGAAATCATTGCGTCCTCCGTGTTCCGTGCTCGAAGTAAAATACAGCGGCAGCACGAAATTGCTCACGGTGACGCCATCGATGGTGTAGCGTTCGTCCTGAACGGCATCGCACATTTCAAACCAGTGAAACACCTTGCGTTTGGGGAATCGCGGGTGCGGACCTTGGACCAATAGATTGGCCTCGGGATCGGCAATGAGTTCCAGGGCCTCGTGAGAAAGGGTCACGGTCCAATCTTCCTTGAGCAGGTCCGCGAGTTCCAGGTAGACCACGCCATAGGGGATGCCGCGGTACGCCTTGTCGTGAAAGCCGGCGGTATCTGAGCTCTTGACCTCGTCACACAGATACAGAACGGCGTCGCCGCGCATGTCCGAAGTGGTATTGGCATTGCCGCGCTTGCGATTCGACTTGCCCTCGAGCCGTAGCTGCGCCCCGAAGCCCCAGTACGAAAAGAAATCGTCGGCCACTTGCCGATTGACCGCGCGGATCGCCTCCTGAACCACTTGGTCGCTGAGGCCCGCCGTGTAATTGATCACCGAGATAATCATGTTCCCGCCTCCGCTCCCGACTGTCGATCAGGCTGTGAGCCCAAGGGATTTTCGCGTCAAACCGCCCACGCCGTCCTCTTTGATCGCTTGCTGAGTCTGCCACAGCTCGACAAGCTTCGACGTGAAGGCGCCGTACACCCCGTCCGGCGTGATCGGGAGACCCTTCCGCTGAAGCGCCTGCTGAAGCGCGCTGACATCGGCGCCGCGAAGATAGGGGGATGTCAAACGAAGCGTTCTCGACGGACCTTGACCGGGAGCATCTCCCGCAAGCGCCTCGGCCGTGATGGTTATGCTGTGAACGGTCATCGGCAGCTCTAAATTCCATTTCTCGAGCTTGGCCAGCGAATCGAACGAATCCATGCGGTAGACGGTGCTCGGCAAGGGTGACTTCAATGAGCTCAGCCACGACTTGCGCAATGCGATGTATCGTTGCACCCAGTCCCTCGATCCGCGCGTCGTCACCGGGCCGATCCGCTGCTTGAGCAATGACCAGCCGCCCTGGATATGACTGTCATAGATCACGGTCACGCCCAAGGGGTCGCCGATTCCCAAAGTATCCGCGGCGCGGCACGCGGGCGCGAGATAGCGGCTGTCGAAGAACTGGTCTTGCGTGAGCCGCATCATCGGGTCGTCCGTGGCGGCGCGCCTCAGCAGCGCCTTGAGCTCATCATCCGAGTCGAGCGTGAAATCCTTGTTCTTGAAGCGCGGAAGATACGGACGGAGCTGCGCGGCGTACGGGGCAGCCGGCCTCTGGCAATACGTATCCAGCAGTTCGTAGAGGACGCCCGAACCGAGTGCCGCCTGGCTTCGACCGTAGGAAAGATGCCCGGAATCTCCCTTGAGCACCGCGAGTCCGGCGTAGTTGCCGAGAATACGGCCGGTTTCGAAGACATTCACGATGGCGCGTGCGGTGGTTTGCTGCAATTCATTCATGACGCCATTCCAGGTTTTTGGCCCTCACCGGGCGGGAGCGGAAAAATCATCTCGGCCATTTGCCCGTCGGGATTGGTCAACGTGAACGTGTGGACGCCCTTCGTGGCGAACCATGCGTGAACTTGCCGGAGGTCGGAATCTTCGAGGTTCGCCGGATCGATGGACAGCTGGATGACGCGCGCAAAGGTCGGCGTGCTCTGCTCCCGGGCAATGATTTCGGGCAAGTGCTTGCCGTCCGAATTCAACAGCATGCGGAAAGGCAGATCTGCGTGATCGATCTGGAGCAGCGCCTCTGCCGATAGATTGGAGCCCCGGATGGTGATGGTCCGGGCAATCCGCGGGATCTCCATCGCCTCTCGCATGTTGAACGCCGCACTGTGCGCGATGGCCTGGGTCACAGCGGCGCAGAACTCCTGCAGCGCGCCTGCCGCGGCCTGCGCGGTGGCCGCATCTTGAGCAAGCGCCGGCTGCCCCGAGAAGTCCTGGGCCGCGGCCAGCGCCTCGGTTTCGGCACGCTGCCGCAACGTGGGGAGAACGGCGAGCAGAGCGCCGAATTCAGCGGTGTTTTGCGCGGCCCGAGCGGCGCTCACCGCATCCGCGAACGCGGTCAGAACGGCCTGCGCGTGTTGATTGGTCGGTGTGCCCCACCCCGCCGGCTGCGGCTGTGCCGCGGCAATCGCCTCGGTGAAATCAGGTTCCTCACCGGCCGAGGACGATGCGGCGGCCATGATCGCATCGTCGGGGCCCGTGGGCGAGACGGATATCTCATTGATGACGGGTCCCGCTTTGCGTGCCAGTTTGCCGCCCAGGTACCCGGCTGAGGAGAGGCCCATGAGATAGAGAAGGCGTTCCGGAACGGTGGGCAGGGTCTGGATCTCTCCGGGAGACTGGCCGAGCGCGGCAATGATGAATGCGCCGACGCCGAGGAATGTCCACAGCAGCATCTGCACCCGGTCGGGGGCCACCACACCGCCGCTGGTGATGAAATCGGCGAAGCTGGGCTGGAGTGCGCCGGCGCCCTTCGAACCCTTCGATACGGTAATGAACTGCGAGCTGATCGACGTCCCGGCGGCGACGGCGATCACGCCCGGCAGATTCTCCGGAATGTCCGGCCAACTGCCGTTCTGCACCAGCACACGGCTGATGAACAGATACGCGTAGCTGAACAGCGCGGCATCGGTCCACAGGTAGAACTGAAGCTTCGACAGACTGTAGGTATCGGTCTCGGGGTCGATGAGAAACAGCCGCAGCTTGTAGGCTTGATCTGAAATCGTGTAGCTGTGCACGACCCAGGAGAGCAGAAACAGCGGCAGCAACGCGAGGGCCAGGGCGATGACCCCCGACATCAAGGCGACGCTGGTCTTGCCATACTTGAACACGCGAAAAATTTGCGGTTCACTCATTTGGTCGCCCAACGCGACCTGCACACGCAATTCGCCATTCTCGGGAACCGGCACCATGCACAGGTCAATTTCCTGATCGCTGACGACCTGCGCGACGATCTGCCGGGACACGGGTTTATCTGCGGCGCCGGCCGTGGTGCAGTCCCCCGGAATGACGCTCTGCGGCACCGAATTGATGAAAATCACGTTGTCCTTCGGGACCGCCTGGAAGCCGTGGCCGCGCAACACCAGCTTCGTGACGAGAGATTTCACCAAGCCGGCTTGGCCATCCGCGGTGGCCGAATTCCCGAAAGTCACGTACCGACTTTCATAGGAGTGGGGCGGATCGAATTTTTCCAAATGGATCTCGGGATTGCCCGCCGGAACCACGCTCAGCCGTTGCTTTGGATCCGAGGAAGAGCAAGGCATACCCTCGAATTCGACATCAACCATGTAGGAACCCAGAGCAGCCGAGGTCGCAATTTTGCCGGTGACCTTGGCCGGAACGTTCGCATTCGCCGCGGCGTACGTTGGCCTCTCGACGCGCACCGCCTGGCCATCGCGTGCTGCGAGCGTCACCGCCGTATTCCCCACGGCGGCAGGTCCATTCGCGATTGACAGCGTGAAGGGATCGCCGCGCGCGCGCGTCGCCTGGTCCACGGAGAACGAACAACCCGATTTATCCTGCGCCCGACCGGTCGGGGCAGCCACCAAGGCCGCCAACAGGAACATCGAGCCCAAAGCCGCACGCGGAAGCGTGACTGGGCGACTTACTATCCGATTCAATTGAACACCTCGTCCCCGGTGGGTTCGTAATGCGGGATGGCATTCATCTCGTGCCGCAGCGTCGACAACCCGAGGTACATGCGCTTGCGCGCGCGGCTTTGATTGCCCAGGGGCCGGTGCTCGGCGATGCAATGCCACGGGTTGTAGGAGAGCCGTTTTTCAAAATTGATCTGTTCCGGGGAGTCGAAGGTCTGCCGCAGCAGCCGCACCGTTGCACACGAAACGCGCGGCGACAGCTTTTCCGGCCACAGCACCGCCGCATTCTCGATGGGCATGAGAAACGAGTTTGTTTGCAGCTGCACGCGAAAATCGAGATCCACATCGCCCGCTTGCAGCGCCTTGACCATGGCGTCGCGCAGGTAATTGTCCGGGGGACGGAATGGCAGCCGCGGTATGGAGGTTCGTTTGGAGGTGGTGGGCCAGACCGAATACTGCATCGCCTGACCCTCGCCGAAAAGATACGGGACGCAGCTGAAATACGGCGCTTCCAGCGGGCTGCTCTGGGTCTTGGTCCACAGACCCTGCATGATGAAATCGAGCAGATGGGGCCGGTGGAAATTGAGAAAGTAGTAGATGGAGGTGTTGGTCAGGCTCTCGAGCTGCAGCTGAGCATTGGCGACGACGTCCGGCGTGACGAAGGTGGGCGTGCAGACCCCCGTGAAATCCTGGGTGAACTTCTCCTCGTCCATCAACTTCGGACCGGGCACTCCCAGCAGCTTGATGCTGATGCTCATGAAACCCACGTCGTCGATGTCCGGCGTGATGTAGGGGCCCGGCCCGGAAAAACGCACCCAGGCCCGAAACGTTTGGGGCCGGGCAAAGACGCCGCGGCGAAACCGCTCGGGAAGATCGTCGTGCACGATGAAATTCGCGCGTACGATGCCATGCGTCTTGGTGTTTCCGCCGCGCTCGAAGCCGCCCGGCTTCCACAGCCCGCGCATCTGCTGCTGGAACGAGTGGATGATGGAATCGACGAATTCCTCCTCGCCCGGAAGCAGCCGCTCCTCGGCCAACGCGAAGTGCTCGTCGGTGCGTTGCCGGTTGATGAGCGACGTCACCACCCTGGCGATGGGATCGCGCAGCACCGCATCGAATGCCGGACGCACCAGAGGATCGAAGCGCCGCTGCAGCTGCAGCAGCCGCATCAACGTATTGGAGAGCAGATTGAGGAACGCCGACTTGGTCGCGGCGGGCGGCACGGGGCGCGGGGTGTTTGAGTCCATCGAGTCTCCCTTCAGGCCAATGCCAAAAAACGCAAGGCCCGGATTCCGGGCAAGAAGAAGTAGGCGCCGCCGGTCACCGTCACGAACTGGGGCACCGCCGCGAGGCGGCGGGCGGGGCCATCGGACTGCGGCATGGAAAAGCCGTCACTCGGCGTGGCGCCCGGCCCCGGCCGACGATTGCCGAGCAGCGGATCGCTCTCGTCATGCAGCCCGTTGAAGCGATTGCCGATAATCCAGGCGTTTTGCACGAATTCGAACTGGCGCTGCAGATTGGCGTTCAAGCACATGAAGTGGAGTCCCGCCTCGGTCCCGGCGGCCGTCTCGCGCAGCGCTTCATCGATGCTCATCGCCGTTCCGTATTCGCGCCCGCGGCGCAGCAGCCGGTGGTAGCGGGTCGACGACACCAGATCGAGCCCGCGCGCCGACGGGTTGAATCCCAGCGTCCGGATGAGACGGGACAAGATTCCGGGCGCACCGGCCGGAAGATCGGCGTTGCGGGGATTGGTGCGCCGGATGTGCGCACCGAGCGGACAGCGGATCCCCTCCGGGTCCGCGCCGTAGGTAAAGTCATTGAGGGTGCCAGCGGACGGATCGACGATGGGTTGACCTGGCCGCGTCCGGCCGACCATCGCCGCCGCCAGACGATCGCGTTCGGCGGCGTCGCCGGCGGCATACCGATCGAGCGCACGCCAAAAGCCGGCCACATCCTGGCGCAGCTGACGAATGACGAGATAGCTGCCGTTGCGGCCCAGGTCCGCGCGATCGGGGACCTCCGCCGCGCGCGGCAGCAGTCCTCGGGCGTCGCGCGACGGGTAGAGCAGCGGCCGGGGCGTGTAGAGGCCGTATTCATTCGGATAGCCCAGCAAGAACTCGCCGAGGCAGCTCAAGTTCGCATACTCGAGCTGGGTGCGATCGCTCGCCGGCTGCGCAAGATCCCAGTCGAGCTGCGGTTGGGAGATGCCATCCGTAAAGCCGAAAGGTTCCTTGCCGCCCATATCGATGGTCCCCAGGCGCTGCACCAGCTCGAAGCCCGCCGCACACTGTGCTTCCACGGCGAGCCGCCGCGCCTCGAGGCAACCCGGCAAGGCGTACAGCAGCACGGCGCAGTGGGGCACGCGATCACCGCTGCCCCAAATCCAATATCTTGGATCGCTCGGACCTTCGTCGCCCAAGCGCCGCGCGCGGCTCGGATCGCCGGCCATGCCGTCGAGAAACTCCTGGGAAAAGCCGCCGATGATATCGGCGCTCACGCCCAGCGCGCGCAAGCCCTCGCTGGTGACCGCGATCTGCAGTGCGTATTGCGGCAGCGGATTCATTTCGACCGCGCTCGTCACCGATACCCCGGCCAGCCACGCACGCGCGGCCTGCGCCTCGCGGACCCGCAGGAGCAGGAACACGGCCTCGGTATAATGTTTGTAGCCGAAGCGAACCAGACCTTGAATGTCATCCGCGTCCACGCCGGATCTGCGGCCCGGGGATTGCTGCGCCTGCACTTGCGCGTTCATAGGAGCTTCAGCCACGCGAGCATCTCCGCTTCGCTGGGGTGCGCCGTCTCCAGGCCCTGACGTATGCGCGCATTGCGCGTAATATCGATCAGGGTCAGACCCGGGTAGGCCTTGTACCAAACCTGCGTCGGCAGCTGATGCCGGCGCTGAAAATACTTGAAGAAATGTTCTCGGCGCGCCCCCTTGGTGAGCAGCCATTCCGTATGCGGCCAGCCCACGCCGTTGCTGAACACCACGTTGAGTCCGAACGCCGCCTTGTTGATGAAGTCGTCCATGTACGCTTGGTGGCCGCCGTCGTAATTGCTCACGAAGATGACGCGTTTCCTGCCGTCGACGAACACCCAGCGCGCGAAATGAATCGACTGCACCCGCGCCAGGAAACCGCACGTGAACACATGCCGGCAGGAGAACTGAATCGCGGCCAGCACCACGGTCATGAGAGCGCCGCGGAACGCCCCGGGCTTCGCCGAGCCGAGCGCGGTGTACTGATTCGACACATCGAGGTCCTCCTGGTTCTGCAGTTCGTGCAGCAGCGCCGCATCGGGGCGCGGACAGATCTCGAGATCGAAGGTCTCGTGGGCTCGAAGCGCGAGCAGCAGCAGCGGCGAGATCAGCAGCAGCACGGGCGATGCGATCAGCGTGATGAGCACGCTCGCGACCAGGTTCACAAGCTTGGCGAGCTGCCAGCGCAGCGGCGTCGGGGCGGGCGGCGTGAGCGACAGCCGGTGCGCCGCAATCTCATTCTTCACGAAGGCGATGAGTTCGCTGCGCCGCGGCGCCGCCGCGGCGCCGGAGGTCACCGCCGATCGATCGACCTTCGCAGCCAGTGCCCGCTGCAGCGCGCTTTCCTCCTTGATTTGCAGAACCGTCCGTCCCACCCAATTCACGTAGTTCGCGGCGACCGGCAAATCATGCGCCACCATCCACGACAGCAGATCGCGATCGCCCTCGAAGTCGGAGCAGAACGAGAAGATTTGGCTCAAGGCCGCCCCTGCGCGCTGCACGATTTCCGCGAGGCACTCGCGCGCCGGCCCGTCGCAGTCCCCTAGAAATGCGAGATAGCGCGGCAGTTCGGGGCGCCGTATCGCGTAGGCCTCGATGTCGCCCTGCGTCGGATCATCGAGCAGCGCGAAGCGCGCAAAGTGCAGGTTTCCGAATTCACCGAAGGGCACCAAGGCATTGTTCGGGTCGGCGACGCCGGGTACCCGGTTCATGGTGGCCAGCAGCTCCCGCAACTTCGGCTCGCGGTCTTTCGCGATCGGCGCCACCAGCGTGAACTGGGATTGCGGCGTCACGTTTCAGAACTGCAGGCTAAAATGGATCAGTCGGTCCTTGCCCCAGTACACGACGCCCAGGTAGAAACCCGGTGAGATCAGACGGATCTCGTCCCGGATGTACTGCGCCACGATGGAGGTATCGGAATAGTCGAGGACGATGCACTCCTTGTTGTCCAGCCAACTGGGACCCTTGTAGACCCGGGCGACGATGGCCTCGAAGCCGAACGCGAGGATCTTGTTCTTCAGCAGCCCCTTGGCCGAGTCGAACACCTTCCCCTGCCACCCGAAGAGATTGATGATTTGCGCGGTGGGCTCCGAGAATTTCGTGCCCGGCGCGATGACGGCCGTCCCCTTGGCGGCGCCGTTGGGAATATCGCCCGCGGGACTCGCGCGAAACAAATCATCGAGCTGTGCCTGAGACATCGCCAGTAACTGAGCAGCATCGTATGCCATCGCTCTCTCCTTTGATAAGTTGTGCGTTTTGGTAAATTGCGCGTTTTGCCGAGTCGTGCGTTGCTAAGTTGAGTTCATGGCCCGGGCGGCCGGTACGTCTGCGAGGATCGCCTCGGCCGCCTTTTCCGCGATCATGTACACCGCGCTCACGAGAAAGAAACCGGGAATGCGCGGGAACACCGACGCATCGACCACCCGCAGGCGCGGCGTGCCGTGCACTTTGAAGGCGCTGTCCAGCACGCCGCCCGCGGTGGCCGGACCGATCGGACAGGAGCATGAGGCGTGATGGCCCCACGCGGTGTCGCGAATATAGTCCGCCACCTTCGCCTTCGTATCGCATGCCTTGCCGGGAGCGCATTCCTCGATGAGCACGCCGCCCAGCAGCGGATCGGCCAAATCGCGAATGAACCCGACGGCGTCGACCAGCGCGGCCAGATCCTTCCCCGCCTTGTCGTCGTCCTCGTCGAAGTAATGAAAATTGATCCGCGGCGGATCGCGCGGATCGGCGGACCGCAATTCGACGGTGCCCGCGCGATTGACCGTATGGGCCTTCAGCACCGCCCAGGTCAAAACGTCGTGGTCGCGTTGCAGCCAGGTGGAGAAATGGCGGAAATAACCCTCGAAGCGCGTCGGCAGCGCCATCGAAAAAATATCCGGCTCGGGCAGCGCGGGATCGGAGTGCCGGACGAAGCCGAGCGCCGCGCCGTTCGATGCGTACAAGCCCTTGCGCCGGCCGTTGCGCTCCTCGTTCCAGAGCAGCCAAATCGGATCGCCCCGCTCGAATCTGGCACCATCCAGAATGCGCCAGGGCTGCCGCGCGCGATAAGTCACCGCGACCTCGTAGCGATCCTGCAGGTTTCGCCCGACGCCGGGCAGATCGGTTTTCACGGCGATCCCGCGCTCGCGAAGATGCGCGGCCGGGCCGATGCCGGACAGCATCAACAATTGCGGCGTATTGAAGGCGCCGCCGCACAGGATGACCTCGCGGCGGGCGAAAACCCGGCGCAATTCTCCGGGCGCGTCGCTGGGCACGGCATGCGCGCGGTATAAATGCCGGCCCTTCAAGTACTCGACGCCGCAGGCGTCGCCGTTCTCGTCGAACAACACCCGGGTGGCCAGCGCATCGAGCTCGATGTGAAAGGTCTCGCGAAATTTGTCTTTCGCCGCGAGCACCCGCTCGCGCGCGCCCATGCGTTCGTTGCGGTTCGTGGACAGCGGCGTGTAACAGAGGCCCTCAAAGCTCCGACTCCGCCATGGGCGCGCATTCGGGTCGCCTTTTCGCCGAAACCACCGCGATAGCGTGCGCCACCGGTGCTTCAATCGACGCACGAACTCCAAGGCGGATACAAACAGAGTCAGCACCATTGCCTCGTCGCCGAGGGCGCTGAACTCGAGCGGCCGCTCGGTGGAGAGCCAGCCGCGGAAGCCATGCCCCGTGGGATTGATGCCGAAGAGCGCCAGCGCGCGCCACAGCGGCCGGTAACGGCAATTTTCGAGCGCGCGGGCGTGACGGCGCATGTGCCGCGCAGCCCACGAGGGATCACCGGTGAGCGTCGCGATGGAGTCCCAGTCCGAGTCATGCGGCAGCATGAAGATCATCGCATTATGCGCGCTGCATCCACCCAAGGCCGCGGCGCGCGGGTAGAACACGCCGCCGCGCGCCGCGTCATACTTGAAATCCCGTGCCTGGCGCGCCTCATTCGCGTAGTGGCGTACGTCGAAATCCCAACTCATAGCCGGGTTCTCACAGGCAAAGGCATGGAAGCACGGGACCCGGTAGTCATCGGGAAGACGCTCTCCGCCATCGGCCCGAGGATCGCCGCCCGCCTCCAGCAAAAAGACGCGCATGCCGGATTCCGCCAGCCGCGCCGCCAATGGGCCTCCCCCGGGCCCGGAGCCGACGATGATGTAATCCCATTCATCCGCCGCTCCCAAGGACTCGGTCATGCCGGAATCAGAAGGTCTTCAAGAACGTGATCAGCGCGTGCTTGTCCGCGTCGCTCAGCACGGGTTCGGTCCCGAAGGCGCGCTCATCGTCGCTCAAAGCAGCCTGATCGTTGAATTGCGCCGTGCCGAAGTAATGGCCGCGATTGACCACGAAGTCCGGACACTTGCTGTTCGCGAGCAGCGGACCACGAAGGTTGACGAAGGATTTGCCGAGCTCGTCGTCGCTGGCATTGGCGTTCAGCAGCAGATCGGCCTTGAGACGCACCAGCAATTGACTCAAGTTTCGCAAGTACTCCCCGGCGTCCTGCGTATCGTATTTCTCCGTGCGCAGCTTCAAGCTGGCCAACAGCCCCACCGGCATTCCCTTGGGGATGGGCCCGAGGTCGATATCTCCCCCCTCGCTCACCCAGCGCGGCAGCCAGCTGTGCGCCGAACCCTGCAGCGGCTGCAGCGCCTCGGGCACGTAGCCGACCGGAATGAACACGCTGCTGCGCTCGGTGGTTCGATCGATCCGACCCGGTACTTTGCCGGCGAGCGCCGAGTCCTGATCGCGCTTCTCCGGCCATAGCATCTGCTCGATGGAGGCATCGAACACCTTCATGCGGCCCGCCACCGACGGATCGGCGGTGAACGGACCGACGCTGTTGTTCAGCAGAAAGGGCGCCGTGGACCAGAGACCGATCAGAGACGGCACCCGGGTGTAGCCGCGCCCGTTCGCCGGCATCTGGTACTTCACCGGGTCGCCGGTAAAGGGGTCGCTCAACGTCACCGTGCCCACCGACGGCAGTTCCTTGTAGGAGTGCGAGGAGAAGTTGTCCCAGATATTCCCGGCGAGCGCATTGGTGGCCAAGGGACTGCAGACATTGGTTCGCAGCAAGGTCGCCGGGATACGCGCGTCGCTGGACAGATAATTGTCGGTCAGAAAATCCGGCGCCGCGACGATGGCGCGCATTTGGCGTTTGAAGTCATCCGTCTGGGTCCAGCCCCAGTAGCGCTTGAAGCAGGCCAGGTAAGCCGCGCCGGCACATTTGTCCGGGTCGAGTTCCAGCGTCGCCGGCGGCGGGGGACCCTTGCTCGAATGGCATCGGGCGCAGGTGTCGGCGAATACCTCCTTGCCGCGGGCCACGGTCTTGGCATCGTCGCCCAGAAAGGCGCTCCCGCCGGGCGCATCCTTCAGCCGGTCGGGCCGCGCAGCCTTCAAGAAGAACAGCGCGGTCTTGACGGTGCCCAATTCCGTGGCCTGCCAGTAGGGGGAATTGCGCTCCGCGACTGCGATCTCGATGGGCGTGATCGGCTTGCCCCCGACCACCGCATTGAAGTGCAGCAACCACTCCTCGCTGAACAGTCCGATATTGAGGTAGACGCGATTCAAAGCCCCAAGCAAGCCCACCGAGTCCGCGCCGTCCTTGAGCACGTGCGGCGTACGCACGAGGGCGTCCGCCTTGGTAAAGAACGCGGTCAATGGCCCGTCGCTCACGAAATCGTTGAATTGCTTGTTATTCAGTTCCCCGCCGGCGAGCTTTTCGTGCCACAGGTTTTTCGCGAGCCCCATCCGCGATGGGAAGTCGTACACGGCATTCATCGTGCGCGGATTGTTGATGCTGTCCGTGGAGATCAGCGACGTGTCCATCGAACCCGGCCGATAGGTCTTCACCAGCTGGTACATGAAATTCTTCTGGCCCTCGGGCTTGTTCGAATTGAAGATGAACAGCCGGTCCACCCACATGTACTGCGCGCCCACCGAGGAGCTCAGATCGGCGAAGGTGGGCGCATTCGGATCGGCCGGCGGATGAACGGGGCTGGGACCTACGTGACAGAAACCGCAGGACATGCCGACGCGGTACGGCCGCACCAGATCCGCCCGGTTGTAGTACTTGGGATCGGTGTAATAGCGCTCCGGATCCCACTCCTTGGCCGCTTTGGCATCGAAATCGGGATTCGGGAACAGGCGCAAACCCATGATGCCGGTGGCATAGCCATAGAAGGAACCGACGGGCTGAGTGGTGCCGTCGCCCAAGGATTTGCCGCGAGAACCGAGCGCGACGCCCGGATAGCGGGTCTCGTCCTCGAAAGGATCGGCGGGGCAGTCCTTGCGGCGCACGTCCAGCCACAAGCCGCGGCGATTCGGATCCGGCGCCGCCGGCGTCTCGAAGCACGGCTCGTTCACGAGCCCGAGATAATTCCACCGATTGGCCCGCGAGAAGCCGAGGCTCGGATGCGAACTGATGGACTTCAGCAGATCGAAAGCGCCGAAGGTGTAACCCGTCATGGTGTTCCAGAAGCGATCGTTCCCGCCCGTCCACACCAACCATACATTCCTGCCGATGACTTCGTCGGTGGTGAACGCGGCACCGCCGTCCATATCGTGGAAATAATCGTCTGCGGCGTGCGGAAAGCTGGCCGCGGTTCGACCGGCCAATTTGGCCTCGTCCAGGACCGTACCCGGTTGCGGCTGCTTGGAACAGCTTAAGACCAGCACGGCGAGCGAGATGATGATCGATGATGCGACTGCACTGTGAATGCGGATCACGTCCATCCCTCCCGCTATTGTTTCGTTTTCTCTTGGCAATTGCCTGCGCGGAAGGCTCGCAGTCCTTCGCGCCTGTGGCTGACGTATATCAATCTTGGCAGCAATGCGCAATCGGGGGCGCGACCCGCTCGTTATGCTGCATCGCGCGTACGGCGCGGCGTCTTTGATTTGTTCACGAGGCGGGTAATACAATGCGCGACGGGGGGCGCCTATGGAGATTTACCGATGCAACCGAAGCAGGGACGCTTGGTAGCGAATATCGCCGGTGAGCGCCGCCCGTGGGGACCGCTCCAGATCCTGCCGCTGGGCCTGCTGCTGGCGACAGCGGACGTCGGCGTCGCCGGGGTTTCCCCAAACTCGTGCCCTGCGCTGCCGACAGCGCTTCGGATCAATGCGGCGCATGTCGAGGCAGCGGGGTTTGAACCGGGCCCGCTCATCGTGACGCTCGGACAGAATGAATGTGAACTAGCCGCGAAGGCGCTTCGCGCCTGGATCATCAATCGCCACCGGCAGCTGGTGTACTCGACGCCCGAGGGTGCGGGAGGTTTCGAGAATGAAGGTCAATCACTGCGCCTTTACGATGTTCGAACGGGAACTCAGAAGGAGATTCTCAACGAATACTATGCCATCGACGCCGTTCATGAAGTAACGACCAAATTGGGCCGCTCCGCATTGATCGTCGACATGAAAGATGGGGGTTTAGGTGCTTCGCACGTGGCGGTTGTCGATCCACGAAAGGGCGAAGTCTTTGTCGCTAACAAGGCCAAAGTCGTACGCGGCGATGGGCAGCGCCTGGTACTCGGCTTCTATCGCGATCCGGATTGGGAACTCCTTGCAAACGGGAGCAAGGTAATTCCGTACCGCACGAAGACCTATCATCTCGAAGAACTTCTCAAGTCCAAACCTATTACACGGAGAACTCAGCCTCAGTGATGGGGCTCATCGTCGGAAGCCTAACGCCAAATCTTTGGAACAAAGGAACTCGTATGAGCAACTGGAAAGGGATTGTCGGGCAAAGTTTTTCGGTGGACGCATTTCGGCAGTATGTAGATACCATCAGCTTCGACACCTGGAGACCTCAGTTCGTGGTCCTTCACAACACCGGGGCGCCGAAGCTTGCCGATTGGCATAGGGTTGCCGGCAGCGTCCGCATGCGCAACTTGGAATCTTTCTATCGAGACACCCAGCAATGGTCCGCGGGACCGCATCTGTTCGTGGCCGACGATGTCATCTGGGTGTTCACGCCGCTGAACGTATCCGGAGTTCACTCGCCGTCGTGGAACAGCATTTCCTGGGGCGTCGAGATGGTTGGCGACTACGCGACGGAGGACTTCGGTCCTGCCGTGAAGGGAAATGCAATCAATGCGCTGGCAATCCTGCATGCCGCTCTGGGGTTGGATCCGAACAAACTGAAATTGCACAAGGAAGATCTGAAAACCACTCATGATTGTCCGGGCAAGAATGTGGTCAAGAGCGACATCATTGCGGGGATTTTGACGGCCATGGTGTCGCTGCACCCGGGCGATCATCAGCCGGGGGCAGCCGCTTCCGGAACCGCCGCATAAGGAGAGAAGGGAAATGCCTGAGATCATCGAAATCGCTGTCG
>Ga0137401_10000600_pt1 | contig 14440 bp, 12 predicted proteins | sample CZOMad1_1_16fung_FD_108286 | JGI IMG/M metagenome (GOLD analysis project Ga0137401, IMG submission 108286) | Vadose zone soil fungal communities from Angelo Coast Range Reserve, California, USA - CZOMad1_1_16fungal (Illumina Assembly) | ecosystem: Environmental > Terrestrial > Soil > Vadose...
CCGTGGGACGCTTCCGCCATCGGGTTAGCCAAGGCTGCCGCTCTGTCGCGGTTCCGGATAAGTTCGCAAAGGTGGGCCATGCTTCGAGAGTTCTTGCGAGTTGCATGAGGAGGACGGACTGGGATTCCACTTCCACCCGAAAAAAGAGACAAGTCGCCCTGGGAGCCTTCTTCGAGAGCCTCTTCCGTGCGACAGGTCCATTCCTGATGCGAAGCCGCGTGATGTACATCGAGAAGTTCGGAGGGCTGCGTTCGCGCGGGGGCCGCATCGGCCGCGTCTACTTTTCGCAATCGAGAAGGACTCTTCATTACGAAGGCCGCGCGCTTCAGTCTCTGAGGGGAGGCGGCTACAAGGCCAACTACTTCGACACCGAGACCGGCACGCAGTATTGGATTTCTGGTCCCAAGAGAGATGGCAACGATCCGCTCTACCCAGGCGTTGTTGAGATCGATGACGACGTCAACGAGGAATACTGGTTGAAGATTCGGGGCCTACCTGCTCTGGTCGGCGCCGTCTCGTACAAGTCGCTGGGCAAGTATTCCGCAAGCGGAAAGCGGGAGAAGCGCCCAGCTGGCGTTCTCTCCCCGAAACGCAAGAAGGCGCCGTAGAGGCGGGCGATGGCGCAGCCAGGGGGCGCCTTCGGTGCTTCGCTCTGCGCGTCGCTGACGCGTTCCTTGCGAGGGGGCACGAGCTGCTCAAGGGTCACGTTGCCCGCCACGACCGCGTCGGTGCCGAACATCCCGAGGTACCGGGCGAGCAGTTCGGGCGGCGGCAAATTCGGGAGGGGTACGAGCGTGCGATGGGCTCGACGAGCATCGACGTGCAGATCAAGAAACAGAACACGCTGCGATTCCTCGACCACATCGACGCGAACAAGACCGCCCGCCAGCCGTGACCGAGGACTCGGACAGCCGTTAACGGACCCATTGCTACCGCCGAGCGCCGCGCGCGACGCGCACCGAGGCGATCAGGGTCCTGCTCGTCGAGGGCCTCAGGAATTGCGGCCTGCTGAAGTAGCCGCGGGCCCCTTCAGAGCTGCGAGGCAACTCGGCTACGAGAGCCCCGCCGATCCCGGCCGCTGGGGGGCGAGCGAGGGATCGGCGAGGCGCAGGGATCGGAACTGTTCGGACCGAGCCCTACGCGTGCCAAGTCTCATGGTTTCAATTTGGTGTCGCCCTGTGAGCGGGTTTCCGCTGACCGGTCTTGCCATGTAAAAATACATGTGCAAGTCTCTCTCGCGATCGTCGCTGGGGGGTATCTTGAGCGGCGGGGATCTCTAGCGGCGGCTCTCGTTCACAGCGGGAGCCGCCGTTTGTCGCGTCACGGCGCGCGTGCGGTGCGCCCGCTACGGCGGCCCGTACCGCCCCGCCTCGAGCTCCTTCACATCGAACTCGGACATCAGCACCGCGAAGATGAGGCTCCGGCCGTTCAGCGCCGGGAAGAGGTCGCCGACCAGCTGCTCTGCCATCCATGGCAGCACGTTGCCGTTGGCCAAGCGCACCCACTGGCCCGGTGGGAACCGAACGCCCTTCGCGATAAGCGCCACACACGGCAGCTTGCTGTTCAGGAAGTACGCTGTCCGAGACCGACGGCATCGGGCCGCCTTTCCTTCCCTACGCTCCGATCCCGGTCACACGGCGCGCCCGCTCCCCCGGCGCGCGTTCACGATGAGGATGCGGCGATCGCGGTGGTGGATGCGGTACTCGAACTGCCATCCGCCCAGGTTCAGCTCGGCGTTGCCGGCGTTCGCTGCGCTCCAGAAGGCGCTGCTCGCTGGGATGCTCTCCATGCTGGCCGCGATTTCCCGCACAATCTCGAAGACTTTCGTCCGCAAGTCGGCCGGTACGTCGACATCGGCCGCGAAGTGAACAGAGTACGGCACGCGAAATACTTCGCAATGAGCGGCCCGGGCCGCAACGCACGAGGAAGTGATGTGTCCGCTTCTGCCGTGATTCTCGGCGCGACCGGTGCGGCACGTGTCACGTTTGCCACGTTATTCTTCCGCGACCCTGGGCCTTCAAGGGGGCTTCGCTCGTGCGCGCGGCGCTCATATCGCGTCTACGGCCGCGCGGATCGGGTCGCCCGGCCCGCGGCAGCCTAAGACTTCTTCGGTGCGACAGCGGCGAGCGCCGTGATCGCCTCGAGAATCGGATTGTGCCCGGAGGTTTGGACGTGCCTTTCCACGTCGGATCGGATTGCCAGTATAGTCCACCGCACCGTCGATCTGCGCGGGGTCGGGGTCAGGATCTAGCGCGGCGAGCGCGCGTGAGATGCGGTCAATGCCAAGCAAAAGCGACGACGGTATTTGCGGGAGATCGTCCCGTACTTTCTTCGCCTCGGCGCTAGCGTCCTGCTTCGCTTTGCACTTGCTGCACGTGGCCATGACGGAGTCCATGCCGCTAACCGTAGACACCGGCGCCCGCCGCAGCCAAGGGTCGCCGGTTGCTATTACGAAACCGTATACAAGCCCCACTTGACTTCCGATCTGCTCTCCTGCCGTCCTCCCGACGGTGAGGCACCTTGCACCCCCCAAAAAAGGGTGCCGCGCCCGGCGGCGGACACCGGTGGTGCCCGCCGCTGTTCTCCTTGGCCGGCCTCATTGGGTCTCTGGGCGTCGCGCTCGCTGGCGGGCGACCAGCCACGCGAAAGGCTCTGGAGTAGGACCGGTTATGGGAATATCGCTCCACGAAGGGAAGCCCAGAGGCTGGTACCTCGATTGACCTCACCGTCCGGGATCGGGTAGGTGTAATATTATATGGAGCGTCGCGGCATCCTGCGAGTTCTGCCAGGGCGCTTTGTGTGCCGCTTGGTTTCCACCTTCGCGGCGTACTTGCTCGCCATCCAAGCCGGAGGACTTCCGCTTCTGACGTTGGAGGATCCAGCGTCGTGCTGCTGCGGACACAAGTCTGACCAGCAGAAATGTCACTGCAAGTTCTGCACACATGCACGCGAGGTTGGGTCGAACGTGCCGTTGATCAAGACCTGCGGCGCCGACACCGGACGTGCCGCAGTCATGGTTGGCGTTGACCAATTCCTGCTCCACGACGTCCGCCCTGAGACCGCAGCAACGGTTGCGCCGCCAGGGCGCGTCCGGCTACTCGACCCGCCCCTTGAACCGCTGCTCGAAGTACTGACTCCGCCTCCCCTCGTTGTGGCCTGAGCTTCGAATCTCATCCGGCGGATTCCCGCCGCCAGCTCGGTTCACTCGAAATGTCTTCGGAGGCTGTTATGCGCGCTCGCGCAACATTGGTTGTCGTTTTCGCTCTGGGTTCTGTTTTCATTGGAGTTCATTCCGCCGAGGCGTGCTCTGTCTGCGGCTGCGATCCTTCCAGCGGTACGTTGGGACTGGACCGTCCGAGCATGCTAGATGCTCGCCTCGCGGTGGAGAACCGGTATCTGTGGAAGGAATCGGGCACTGTCGCCGACAACACGCGCGAAGGGGAACGAGAGGACCTCATCAGTCTGCGCGCTCAATACTCCCCGCCGGTCCCGCGGCTTTCGCTGCAGCTCGATGTCCCGTTCTATGCCTGGAAGTCCCACTATGGTGTGAGTGGGTTGCAGGATGACACCAACCAAGGCCTTGGTGATGTCTCGCTTACCGCGCGCTGGGAAGCGCTCTACTTCGGGGGGGCGGTGCCCAAGCACGTGATCGCGCTGCTGGGTACCCTGAAAGCGCCCACCGGCAACAACACGCATCTGGCGCCCATCGACGGCGGCGCGTTCGACGAACACAAGCAGATCGGGACCGGCACTTGGGACGAGTTCGTCGGCATTTCGTACGCCTATGGCGATTTCCCCACAGTCGCGTATGCCAACGTCACTGGCCGCTTCAACGGCACCAATTCGCGCGGCAACCACTATGGCAACGCAATCTTCGGCACCGTGGGCGTACGGCGAAGCCTCCTCGACAGCAAGCGTCTTTACCTCGCTGTCGACGCACAGGTGCGCAACGCCGGCAAGGACACCACGCCCTCGAACAGCTACGACGAGAACAGCGGCGGTTTCGTCGGCTACGCGGCAGGCTCGGCCGGGTACGCAATTACCGACAATCTCCTGATTCGGGGGACCGTTCAGGTACCAGTGGTGACCGCGCTGAACGGGGCGCAGAGCGAGCACCCGGTTGCGTATTTCGCGCTAGCCTACGATTTCGCGCTGTGAAACGCGCCCTGACGCTTCTGCTCATCCTGTCCTGCGCACACGCCCAATCCGTGGGCGCGCCACTTCCTCCAATTCAAGTGCGGACCCTGGAGGGCGCACCGGTGAAGTTGAGCGCGTTGCGCGGACCGGCGTTGGTCGATCTGTGGGCGACCTGGTGCGTCCCCTGCGCTCGCTCACTGCCGTTCTACCAGCAGCTCGCCGTGCGGACTGGCATCCGCGTAGTGGCGATCAGCATCGACGCCGACGACGCTCCGGTGCGGAAATGGCTCCTCGAGCACGCGACCTCGTTCGAGATCCTGCGCGATCCCAACGGCGTCGTAGCCCAGCAACTTGGCATGCACGTGATGCCGACTTCGTTGCTGATCGACTCACAAGGCCTCGTCCGGGCGCGACACGACGGTTTTCGCGACGAAGACGAGCCTACGATTGAGGCGGAGGTACGCGCCTTGGTTGGGGGCAGTTGAACACCGGCAACTGGGAGCAGCGGTTAACGGAACCGAACGAACCACCGTTCGACGTGAGCGAGCCCGCCTACTTGAGCCGAACGTTCAGGTACGTCTCGATCAGGCCAACTGTGAGACGCGCACGAAACGCCTCGTCATCAAGCTGCGAGCGGACCGCAGTCTCGGAGAACTACTCGCAGAAGCGCACTTCCGCCTCGATCGCGGGCTCGTCTTCGTCGCGAAAGCCGTCACGCCTCGCGCGAACCAAGCCTCGCGAGTCGATGAGGAACGAGGTCGGCATGCCTGGCAGAGCGCGGTGGAAGCGGACTGCACTCCGCCGCGCAGGGTCAGTCTTCTCTTGTTCATCCTCAAAGCGCGTGTCCATGGCGCTAGCGCAGGTCGCTACGAGCGGGGGCGGGCAGGAACGCTTGGGCGGACGTAACCTCGGTGAGCGTGCCGCCGCGAGCGAACGACAGCAGAGAGGTAAAGGGAGGAGCGGAACACAATTCCTCGGATTGACCTGCTCCCGCCAAGTCCCTTGTAACCTGCCCTCACGATTCGACTCGGCGGCTGCGTCCCCCCCCCAAAGGCTGAACGAGCGCACCCGCCAAGACTAGCGCAACAACCACAAAGCATGTCCTGCGCAATTTCGAGTTCACGGTTCTTCCCTCCTTTCGACGCTTCCTTCCCGCGCGAACGCCGACCCTCTTGAGGTATGCACAGGCCCTCAACCCGCATGGAATGGGCAGCGATTGCAGTGCTCGATCCGGGCCCTGAGGCTCGCCGTTATGCGAGTCCTCCTCGTCGCCGTGGTCATGCTGCCTGCAACTAAGACGAACGCCGGATGCCGGTAGGCGCCTTTCCCAAGAGTCAAGCTGCGTGCAATCCGATCTCCGAAGCGTCTACGGCGCTTGCCGGAAGAACTGACGTACTGACGGTCTCCCGACCCGTGCGCGCATGAGACGGGAACCCGGGCTGGCGCGAGGCCTCCCGCCCGCCACGGCGAAACCGTTGGCGCAACCGTTGGCGATCGGTCCTATTCGCGGCGGGCTGGACCTGGCGCCGCTGGCCATGAGCAATTCCCGAGTGGGAACGCGCCTTGACGTGTGCGAGCGCCCGCTGTTAGAAGCAGCCGCCCTCGTTTCCCGGGCCGACATAGCTCAGTCGGTAGAGCAACGGTTTCGTAAACCGTAGGTCGCCGGTTCAAGTCCGGCTGTCGGCTCCACTCCAACCTGCTGATCGGTAGCTGTTTTCTCGGGCGACTTTCGTCTCGATCGGTCGCCCTCCGGCGTCGCTCTGCGTGGGATCTTCGCCTGGCAGCGCCGGATGGCGCGCAAGGCTGGAGCCGTCGGCCCCCGCGCAGGCGCGGTCACCTTCGTGCAGCGCTTCGGCGGGGCGCTCAACCTCAACGTTAGGCGAGACCGCCTGGCAGGACGACGTGCCCGAGGTGCAGCAATCGCTGCGCTGACGGGCATGTCCATCTCTATCGCTTGAGTTCACGCTGCGAGGCCGGTCCGCCGGCCGCCGCGCGCTGCCTCGCGCGGGCTGTCTGGCAGCTGCGGGTGGACGGAAGACTTCGTATCGGACCAGGATCCGTGGCTTGAACTTCCTACCTGCAGCCGCGCTCCGCGGCGCGGGGTATCAGAACCGGATCGTGAGCCCCGCGCGAGCGTTTCCGACGATGACGAAGGTCTCGAGCACCATGACGACCGAAGGCACGACCCAGCGACCCTCGGGCGGGATCGCATACCAGAGGCCCGCGGTGAAGAATGCGCCGGCGGCGCCCATCAGCAGGATCCGCTCGTCGCTGGGGTGCGGCCCGAGCAGCGGGTTCAGCTCGCCGAAGACGAGCTCGGGATGCCGCTTCAGGTCCAGCGTCTGCAACACGTCGAGGACGATCAGCGTCTCCGCGGCCGCGAGCATGGCGACGTCGGGTGCCTTCGGGGCCGCCCATTCAGCGCGGGCGGCGAAGGACCCGAGCGCGACGAGGAGCGCGATCGCGGCAGGAAGGTGCCAGGGGCGCATCAGCGCTTCCCTGGGTCTGCCTGCTCATCATGGCAATTGGACCATTGGACAATGGGTCTGCTCTTGTACGGTGAACCTGGCAGAGGGCTACACTCCGCGGGGTGAAAGCTTTCCTCCCTGCGATCTGCGCGGCGATTGCGCTACCAGCGGCGGCGGACGAGAGCCTTCTGGGCAGGATCTCCCAGCCATTCACCGGCGATCTCGACGCCATGATCGAGCGGAGGGTGATCCGCGCTCTGGTGGCACCGTCGCGTACGCAGTACTGGATCGAACGGGGACGGCAGACCGGCTCCCAGTACGAGCTGTTGGTTCAATTCGAGAACGAGCTCAACCGGCACCATGAAATGGCGAGCAAGCACATCCGCCTGCATGTCAGCTTCATCCCGACGCCGCGTGATCAGCTGATCCCCGCCCTGCTGGCTGGCCAGGGCGACGTCGCCGCCGGCATCCTCACGATCACGCCGGACCGCCTGCAGCAGGCCGACTTCGCAGAACCTTTCTTCCGCAACGTCGCCGAGATCGTGGTCACCGGACCGACCTCACCTCGGCTTGCTTCCCTCGATGACCTCTCCGGCAAGCAGGTGTTCGTGCGCAGGTCGTCGAGCTACTGGACCCATCTGGAAGCCTTGAACGAGCGTTTCCTCAACGCGGGAAGGCTTCCAGTCGACCTGAAGCCCGCGCCCGAGGACCTCCTCGACGAAGACCTGCTAGAGATGCTGAACGCAGGCCTCCTCAGCACCATCGTGGTGGATCGCTACGTCGGGCTCCTCTGGGCCAAGGTCTTCAAGAGCATCCACCCGCGCGACGATATCCGCATCCACGAAGGAGGCGAGATCGCCTGGATGATCCGCAAGGACAGTCCGCTGCTCAAGGCGGAGATCTCGCGTTTCGCCCGGAAGCATGGGCAGGGGTCCGGGTTCGGCAACACCCTCATCCGCAAGTACGCCGGAAGCCTGCGTTTCGTGAAATCCGCGACCGCGCCGCAGGAGGTGAAGAAATTCCAAGGGATGGCGGCGATCTTCGGGAAATACGGCGCGCGATACGACCTCGATTACCTCCTGATGATGGCCCAGGGTTACCAGGAGTCGATGCTAGACCAGAATGCGAGGAGCGCCGCCGGTGCGATCGGCGTGATGCAGATCATGCCGGGTACTGGAAGGGACATGAATACTGGCGACATCACGCAGCTCGAGCCCAACATTCACGCCGGCGTGAAGTACATCCGCCTCCTGCAGGACCGCTATTTCCAGGCTTCGCCGATGGACGCGCTCAACAAGACGCTGTTCTCGTTCGCCGCATACAACGCCGGGCCCGCGCGCGTCTCGCAGCTGCGCGCTCGGGCGCAACGGCAGGGCCTCGATCCCAACGTGTGGCTGAAGAACGTGGAGATCGTCGCCGCCGAGAAGATCGGAGCCGAGACCGTGACCTACGTGTCGAACATCTATAAGTACTATGTCGCCTACAAGCTCATGGCCGACCTGCAGGCGGAACGGGCTCGCGCGCTCGAGACCTTGCGCTAGTTTCGTAAACCGGAGGTCGCCGGTTCAAGTCCGGCTGTTGGCTCCACCTCCACAGGCCTGAAACGAAGCGGTCACGGTGACGACTGCTGGCACCGGCTGTCGTCCTCCGCCGGCGGCACCGGCGTGCTCAAGGAAGGCGTCCGGTCGAAGTCGAACAGGTCCTCGAGCGTCGTCGCGTACAGGTCGCGAAGCGTCAGATGCGCACGCATCGCGCGCGGCTGATGCCGATGATCGCCGTCTTCATCACCGTCCTCCTTGTCGTCCCCGTCGCCGCCGCCCGAATCGCTGCTCAGGAAGCGCTTCTCGATGAAGGCGAGCATGGAAGAATGGTCGGCGACCACGTGAGAAACGTACCCCGGCTTCGAGAACGGCGAGACCGCCATGAACGGGACGCGGAACCCGAGCTGATCGAAATTGGGGCATGAGGCGGGGTATGTCGGGTGGAGGGCCAACGGATCGAACTCCGGGCAGAGGGACTTCGCGTCGATCTTGCTGATTGTGCAATTCGCCCCGAAGCCGGGCTGCTCGCTCACCGGCGGGGCCGATTCGTCAGCGCAGAGCCCGGGGTCGATGCCGTCGGGGTTGCGCGCACCGCCCTGCGGCGCCCTGGGCGGCGAGACATGGTCATAGAAGCCGCCGTGCTCGTCGTAGGTGATGAAGATCACCGAGTCGTCCCAGCAGGCGCTGTTCCTGAGAATGTTCACGATCTGGGAGACGAAGGACTCGCCCTTCTTGATGCTCGAGGGTGGATGTTCGTCGTTCTCGAGAGGGAGGTCGGCGGGCGACAGGCCGAAGAACGAATCGATGAAGGACACCGCCGGCAACGCACAAACGCCTGGCTTCGGAGGGGCGAACGCCGGAAGGAAGTTGACCGGGACCAGGTGCGTCGGATCGAGACCGCGGAAGATCCCCGTCGAGGGCAGGTTCGAGAGGAAGTCCGTCCACGTCACGCCGCGGCCGTCGAGGAGGTCCAGGATCGTTCCCGTGATGGGGCGGTAGCCGCCCGGAGGTGGAACGAGAGGCGGGACGATCTCGTCGGTCGTGAGATGGCCGAACGAGGTCGCTGCCATCGAGTACGCCCGATTCGGGAGGGTCGGCCCGAGCACGGAAGAGAAGTAGCGATCGCTGATCGCGAACGTCTGCGCCAGCCCGTAATAGAAGGGCAGATCAGCCTGGTCGTAATACCCCATCGTCTCGTCCTCCGTGTCGCTCTCCCCGATATCGATTTGCCCCGTCGCATCGTTGACGCGCACGAAACCGTCGTTCGGGCTCTGGCGCAGCGTGTTCCTCGGATCATCGAAGTTCGCCTCCTGGTGGCTGCCCAGCCACTCGTGGTTGAGGTCTGGAGCCGGGCAGTAGTTGGTCAGGTTGAAGGCCTGGACCTTCCTCTTCCCAGGCGGCGCATCCGCGTCGAGGTTCCAGTTCTTGCACTCGAGGCGGGAACCCTTCCTCTCGCAGGTGAGCCCGTCCACGCAGCGGTGATCGTTCCCTCGGCACGGGCCGGCGTGATACGGGCCATCGGGCACGTATGGCAGGGCCCCGAAATAGTTGTCGAACGAATGGTTCTCCTGCATCACGATGATGACGTGATTCACCTTGCGCAGATCGCCTTTCGCGTGAGCAGCCACCGCGATGCTGGCCAGCAGAGCGAAAAGGACGAGCGGCGCTCCTCGAGGAACGTTCCACCGATCCATGGGGCCCCCGATCCGGATCCATCTCGGCGACGAATCGACCGAGTCTTGCGTCCGCACCGCGACGGATCCGCCTATGAATGGCCCCGCGCTGTCAAGCCGGGGAACTCGCTCCGGCGTTGAGGGTCGGGCTTTGGTCGGAGGAGCGAGTGGTTTCATTACGAAACGGTATAGGGCCTGTCTTCGTGTCGGGTGTAATGCCTGGCATCACGGTTGCCCCCGGTTCCCTCCGTAGAGGGCGATCCAGCAGTGCCCTGGGGTGCCGAACGACGCTGGGCGCTCCGATTGTCGGTCGGTATCGTAGCAAGCCGCCTGCAGGGCCGCGTCGTCGGAGGCGCGCGCGCAATGTCGTTCGATCTCTCGTCGATGATCGAGGCGAGGAGCGCCGAGCGGGAGGCGCTCTACGAACGGCATGTGAATCCGCAGATGGCGCGCGTCCTGCGAGCGATCGGATTCGACCGGCGATGGGTGCAGGGCAGGGGGGCAATCCTGGTCGACAGCCAGGGCAGGGATTACCTCGACACGCTGAGCGGCTGGGGCGTGTTCAACCTGGGGCGCAACCACCCCACGATTGCGCGGGCGATCACCGACCTGGTCGCGCTCAGGGCGGCGAACCTGGTCAAGATGGACGCGCCGCTCCTGGCCGGCGTCCTTGCCGAAGCGCTCGCGAAGCGCGCGCCCGCCGGCCTCAGCACGGTGCACTTCACGAACTCCGGTACCGAAAGCGCGGAAGCCGCCCTCAAGTTCGCGAGGTGCGCCACGCGGCGGCGGCGCGTCGTCTTCTGCGACAACGGATATCACGGGCTGACCTACGGTTCGTTGTCAGCGATGGGGTCGGAGTATTTCCGGGAAGGGTTCGGCCCGTTCCTCGCCGACTTCACAGCCGTGCCGTTTGGCGATCTCGGCGCTCTGGAGCGGGAGCTTGCGCGAGGTGACGTGGCCCTGTTCGTCACCGAGCCGATCCAGGGGCATGGGGTCATCCTGCCGCCCGCGGGTTACCTGCGCGAGTCGAAGGCGCTCTGCGAGAAGCAGGGGACGATGTTGGTCATCGACGAAATCCAGACGGGGCTCGGCCGGACCGGCCGCTTCCTCGCACACGAGCACGAAGGTGTGGCGCCCGACATGGTACTGCTCGCGAAGGCGCTCTCCGGCGGATTCGTTCCGGTGGGCGCGGTGCTCTTGCGGCCCGAGACTTACGCCCGCGTCTTCCCCACCATGGAGCGCTGCGTGGTCAACTCCGGGACGTTCGCCGAGAACGACCTCGCCATGGCCGCCGGGCTGGCAACGCTTCACGCGCTGGACGAGGAGCGGATCATCGACCGGGCGTCACGGGCTGGCGAGCGACTGCGCCAAGGACTCGAGCGGCTCCAGTCGCAATCGGAGTTCATCAAAGAGGTCCGGGGCAGAGGACTCATGGTCGCCGTCGAGTTCGGCGAGCCAGGCTCCCGGTTGCCGAAGCTTGGCTGGAAGACGGTTCACGGGCTCCGCCGGGGACTTTTCGCACAGATGATCGCCATGGCGTTGTTCGAGCGGCACCGGATCCTCAGCCAGGCTGCGGGCAATGCGATCGAGGTGCTGAAGTTCATCCCTCCGCTCATCGTGACCGATCAGCAAGTGGACCACCTGATCGAAAGCCTCGGATCCGTCCTGCGCGACGCGGAGCGTTTCCCCGGCGGCCTCTGGGAGCTCGCTGTCAGGCTGGCCCGATTGGCGACGTCATGACGGTCGCCGAAACGACCGATGAACGGAGAGCGATGTCGGAGCGCCGTGTGCACGGCGCTCCCGACATCGCCCTGATCAGCGGATGCCCTTGTCGATCAGCGGCACGAGTCCGCCGATGGTCTTGGGCGTGACCACGCCCGCACCGGTGTTCGTGCTCAAACCGGCGAAGCCGTATTTCTTCGACAGCACGCACTGCGCCACCGGCAGGAAGCCCTGCAGGTAGAGCTGCTGATCGAGCGCGACGCTGACGTAGCCCTTCTTCAGCCCCTCGATGGTGGCCGGCGCCAGATCGATGCCGCCGGCGGTGACCGCGCCCGGCTTCTTCCCCGCCTGCTCCAGCGCCTTCCCGATGAACGCCGTGACGTTGCCGTGCTGCGTGCCGATCGCCTTCACGTCGGGATGCTTCTGCAAGTACGCCGTCAGGATGGGCACTGCCAGCGAGCTGTCGTGGTCCACCTCCGGGCTGATCTCGATGTAATCCACCTCCAGCCCGGCAGCCTTCAGCGTGTCGTAAAGTCCCTGGTCGCTCTTGCCGCGCTCCGCCTGGGCGCGAAGGCCGTACTCGAGCGCCTTGTCTCCCTTCTTCAGCCCGCCGTACTCGATCATCTTCTGCGCGGTGAGCTTGCCGCCCTCGTACAGATCGACCCCCGCGTACCCGAAACCGTTCGCGCTGTACATGTTCTGGAGCTTGGTGAGCGGCGAGTTGCCGGAGGTCACGACGATGCCGCGCTTCACCGCGTCAGCAACCAGCGGAGCAAAGGCCTCGTTGCCGGGGTGACCCATGATCTCGATGCACGCGGGCGAGGCGGCGAGCGCCTCGCGGAAGTGCTTCAGCATCACCTCCGGCTGCCATCCCGAGTATTGCTCGGAGAGCTTCACGCCGTACGCCGCGGCGGCCGCACGAGCGCCGTTGGTGCGGGGGAGGGTGGAGCCATCGCCGGGGTTGCCGCCCATCTGGAAGTACATGGTGATGCCCGCGCCCAGTGGTTCCTCCGCACGGGCGGTCGGGGACGGGCCGAGCGCGGCCAGGCCAATCGCTGCGATCAACGCTGCCAGGTGTCTCATCGTGCACCTCGCCTTTCTGTCGAGCCTCCTCCAGGAGAGCTCTTTCGTAGGAGATCGGTCCTGCTGCGCAGGGCACGGACGAAAGCGGTCCGCCGCTCCGGTTCTTCGATCAGGATGTGGCCGATCACCGCCGCCAGGAACACCATGCCGACCACGGCTCGGACCCAGAATCCCTGCAGCCCGGTGGCTACCAGCCCAGCCTCCACCATGCCGATGATGAACGAACCCGCCACTGTTCCCACCAGCGACGCCCGGCCGCCGAAGACCGAGGTTCCTCCGATGAACACCGCCGCCATGACTTCGAGGAGGTAGCCGCCGCCCTGGGTGTTGAAGAAGCTTCGGTTCTCGAAGGTGAGGAGCACCGAAGCGAACGCCGCCAGCACTCCCATGAGCACGAAGGCGCGGATCTTCTCGCGCTGCACGTTCACGCCCACCACCTCGGCGACCCGGGCGTTGTCCCCGATGAACAGGAGGTGCTCGCCGAAACGGTGCCGGTTGAGCACCAACCAGAGCACCGCGGCCACGGCCAGCGACCAGAGCGCCTGCACCGGGAACGCCCCGATACGGCCGACCAGGAGATGCCAGAGGAAGTACTGGTCGACCTCGCCGAGCGAATAGGAGAGACCTTGCGAGAAGACCGTGGTCAGCCCGCCCCAGAGGAACTGCGTCGCCAGCGTGGCGATGATGGACGGCACGCCGATGCGGGCAACGAGGATGCCGTTCAGCCAGCCGACGACCGCCCCGGCCAGGAGCGCGAGAAGGAGACCGAGCCATGGAGAACCCAGGACGTGCGTGAAGTATCCGAGGACCCAGCCGGAGAGCGCGATCACCGAAGGGAAGGAGAGATCGATCTCCCCCGCGGAGATCAGCAGCGTCAGCGCGGCCGCGAGCACGAGCAGGGGCGGCACGGTCGCGAGGAAAGACATGTAGATGCGGTATCCGAGGAAGACGTCCGGGGCCGCGATCATGAAGACCATCACCAGCGCCAGGAGCACGGCGATGATCGGCAGGCCCTCGGTTCGGAGGAGGCGCTTCCTCGCGCTCTCAGGCGCCGGCATGCGTCCGCCCCTCGTGCAGCGCGATCATCCGCGCGGTCAGGTCTGCGAGGCTGATCTCGCCTTTCGCGAACTGGCCCACCACCTTCCCGCGGTCCAGGATCACCAGGCGATCCGCCACCTCGTGGACGTGGGCCAGGCTGTGCTCGATGTAGATGCAGGCCCGGCCACCCGCCTTGACCCCCTCCACGAACGAAAGCACCTTGCGGACCTCGCTCACCGCGAGCGCAGTGGTGGGCTCGTCGAGCACGATCAGGTCGGCCTCGAAGTACATGGCGCGGGCGATGGCGATCCCCTGGCGCTCGCCCCCCGAGAGATCGCGCACGGTGGACTCGGCGGTGACGCCGTGGCCCCGGAACCCGATGGCGCGCCGCAGGAGCTGATCGGCGATCTCCTTCTCCTTCTTCACGTCGATGAAGCCGAATCGGCCGGTGATTTGCCTCCCGACGAAGAGGTTTCGCCAGAGAGGCTGCTTCTCGCCCAGGGTCTGGCCCTGGTGGACCGTCTCGATGCGCAGGTCGTGGGCCTTCCGGACCGAATATTGATCGAGATTCACCAGGCGGTCGCGCACCCAGACGTTCCCAGACGTTGGCCGGAGGACGCCGCTCACGATCTTGATGAGGGTCGACTTGCCGGCCCCATTGTCGCCGAGCAAGCCGACGATCTCGTTCCGGCCCACCTTGAAATCGACGTTCGAGAGCGCCTGCACCTTGCCGAAGGTCATGTCGACCTTCTCGAGGCGGACCACGTGCCGGAAACTC
>Ga0137401_10000601_pt1 | contig 14432 bp, 9 predicted proteins | sample CZOMad1_1_16fung_FD_108286 | JGI IMG/M metagenome (GOLD analysis project Ga0137401, IMG submission 108286) | Vadose zone soil fungal communities from Angelo Coast Range Reserve, California, USA - CZOMad1_1_16fungal (Illumina Assembly) | ecosystem: Environmental > Terrestrial > Soil > Vadose zone...
CGCTGACGGTGACTGCCGCAGCGGTGGCGCCGACGATCACGGCACCACCAGCGAATCAGACGGTGACTTCAGGGCAGACCGCGAGCTTCACGGTACTGGCAGCGGGCACGGCGCCGCTGAGCTATCAGTGGCAGAAGAACTCGGTGAACGTCGCAGGAGCGACCGCAGCGAGCTACACGACTCCAGTGACCACAACCGCAGACAGCGGTGCCAGCTTCGTAGTTGTGGTGAGTAATGCGGCGGGGACGGTGACCAGTCCGGCCGTCACGCTGACCGTGAATGCGGCAGCGGTAACACCGACGATTACGACCCAGCCGGTGAACCAGACAGTGACTTCGGGACAAACAGCGAGCTTTAGTGTTGTGGCGGCGGGCACGGCGCCGCTGAGCTATCAATGGCAGAAGAGCGGAGTGAATATTTCGGGAGCCACGTCGGCGACCTACACCACGCAGGCAACCCTGAGCTCTGATAGCGGATCTACGTTCCGAGCCGTAGTGAGCAATAGCGCAGGGACGGTGACGAGCACCGCGGCGACTCTAACGGTGAATACCGCTACGGTGGCACCAACGATTACGACACCGCCAGCGAACCAGACGGTGACGACAGGACAGGCGGCGACCTTCACGGTGGTGGCGGCAGGCACGGCACCGTTGAGCTATCAGTGGCAAAAAAACGGAACGAACATCGCGGGTGCGACAGCGGCAGGTTATATGACGCCGGCGACAACGACGGCAGACGGCGGAGCGGCGTTCGCAGTTGTAGTAAGCAACGCAGCAGGAACAGTGACGAGCGCAGCCGCGACGCTGACGGTGACTGCGCTAGCGGTGGCTCCGACGATCGCGACGCAGCCCGTTAGCCAGACGGTCACGGCGGGGCAGACGGCGACATTCACGGTGGTGGCAGCAGGCACTGCACCGTTGAGCTATCAGTGGCAAAAGAATGGCGCGAACATCGCGGGCGCAACGACGCCGAGTTACACCACTCCAGGGACCACTAGCTCTGACAGTGGTTCGACGTTTCGAGTGGTCGTAAGCACTGCCGCAGGGACGGTGACGAGCGCGGCGGCGACTCTGACGGTGAGAGCGCCCGCCATTCAAGTGAATTCCACTTCCGTCAACTTTGGGAGTTCCGTCGTCGGGGCTGGCTTGTCCCAGCTGCTGATCGTTACCAACACCGGAACGGCCACCCTCACGATCACGCAAGTCACCGAAACGGGTTCCTCAGCCTTCAGCGTCAGTGGACTCACTCTGCCCGTTACTGTGACTACGGGGAATCAGACCACAATCACGCTGAATTTCCTGCCGGTGTCCGTTGGACTGGCTACCGGCAATATTTCCATCGTGAGTGACGCCCCCACGTCCCCGACCCCCGTCGCGCTCAACGGCACGGGGACAGCCGCAACATTCATATTGGGAATCAGCCCGACAAGTCTTAGTTTTGGGAACATAACGACGGGGACAAGTTCCCCAACACAGACCGTCACCGTTACAAACACGGGAAATTCCAGTGTCAGCATTTCACAAATAAATCTAACCGGGCAGGGATACTCGATGACGGGAGGTGGCACGCCCGCAACCCTTTCTCCGACCCAGAGCATCACCTTGGTTGTCAAGTTCAGCCCCACGCTAACGGGGACTGTGAGCGGAAGTATCTCGATCGTGAGCAACGCAAGCGGCTCGCCGACAACAGTTTCACTACTGGGAACGGGAGTAATCCAGCACTCGGCCGGGTTGACTTGGAATGCCACGGTTTCAACCGTGTCCGGCTACAGAGTTTACCGCAGCACGGTTAGCGGGGGCGCGTATGCGATGATCAGTTCGTCGTCGCTCGTGGCGAGCCTTACGTACACTGACTCGACCGTCCAAAGCGGCACCACATATTATTATGTCACAACGGCGGTCGACGCTTCCGGGAATGAAAGCATCTTCTCAAACGAGGTTAAGGCAGTAATACCTTGATCGACTGGCTGGATAAATACGTATTTCTAAGCTAAAAGGCCTGTTTGCGAATGGAATCCTCCGCCGGATGGCCAGACGCGTCAGATTCGGAATACAGGAAGCGCTCTGGTACAGTTTCGCCACCTGTACTTAAACTAGACGTTTAACCAGTGTCCAGAATGCGAGTTAGGCCTCTACTCTTATTGCCAGGGGCGTTAGTCTCTGGGAGAGCTCTCTATGACGGTTGTGACCGGGGCCCACGCAGTAAACCGCAGAGCATATATGCGACTGAATTTCGTTGCCTGGACACTATTGCTCATTCCGGGAGCTATGGTGTGCGGCTGTGCGGGAGTAACTAGTGGCAACAGCGCTCAAGCAAGTGCTGGATCTCAGACATATTCGATTTCCGGCACGCTCAGCCCGTCTGCTGGTGGAGTTGGAGCGGCGGTAACTTTGGGCGGAGTAGCGAGTGCCACAGTCACGACCGACAGCTCAGGTAACTACATTTTTAGCGGATTAGCGAACGGAGTGTACACGGTTGCTGCGAGTCATAGCGGATACACGTTCAGCCCGACGAGTCAGAATGCGACGGTCAGCGGCACGAACATTACGGGGATGAATTTTACTGCGACTGCACAGGGCAGCCAAACATTCAGTATTTCTGGAACGATCAGCCCGGCAGCCGGAGGAAACGGTGCCAAGGTCACTCTGAGCGGAACAGTGAGCGCGACGACGACCGCTAATAGCTCAGGCGCCTACATATTCGCAGGGTTAGCCAACGGAACCTATGCGGTGACACCAAGCCGAACGGGTTATACATTCAGCCCGACTAGCCAGAGTGCGACGGTGGCCGGGGCGAACGTAAGTGGAGTGAATTTCAGTTCCAATGCACAGGGCAGCCAAACCTATAATATTTCCGGGACGATCAGTCCCACAACCGGCGGAGCCGGTGCTACCGTGACGCTAAGCGGAACTGCGAGTAACACGACGATAGCCAATAGCTCAGGGGCCTACACCTTCACCGGGTTTGGCAATGGGACCTACACAGTGACGCCAAGCCATGTGGGCTATACGTTTAGTCCGACGAGCCGGAGCGCGACGGTGAATGGGGCGAGCGTGACGGGCTTAAATTTTACGGCAGCGGCGGCGACCGCGCACACTGTGAGGGCGAGTTGGGCAGCTAGCACCTCGGTGGTGTCGGGCTACAATGTGTACCGGGGAACGGTCAGCGGAGGCCCATACACGAAATTGAACGGCTCCCTGGTTGCGTTGTTGGCATATACGGATGCGACAGTACTTAGCGGGCAGACGTACTTTTTTGTGACCTCTGCGGTGGATGGCAGTGGGAATGAGAGCGTTTTTTCAAATGAAGTGGCGGCCGTCGTTCCTTAACTTGGACGGCGATTTTAATCAGGAAATCGGCGGTTTTATGATCGGCAGCTCTTAATTGGATCCGACTGAGCGTCTCCAAGGTCGATCAACAAGCTTCGTTCAGTTAGAGGTTAGATCTGATAGCGCATGGCGGATTTCGTCGGCGCGTTTTGACTTTGGATCGATCAACAGAGCTTGTTGAAAGTTCTGTCTCGCGAGCGAGACTTTGCTAACGCGTTGGTACGCTAATCCCAAGTGATAGCGATATGTCGCATTTTCTGGAACCTTCTTAATAGCCTCCTGAAGGAGCTCAATCGCCGAATCGTAGATGCCTTTTTGGTAGTAGGCCCAAGCTAAGGTGTCCGCTGCATTGGGCGATTCTGGCATACCGCGTCTAGCTATTTGAGCGAGAGACAGGGCGTAATTCGTATCTCCGCCACGTTCCATGAGAAGGTAGCTCAAGTTGTTTGCAGCGGTGGCGTTTCCAGCCTCAAGGTCGAGAGACTGTTTGTAGAGCTCTTCGGCATGCTGCCAATTGCCCCGCGACTCTTCCAGGACGCCGAGAGCAACGTAAGGCTTCACTTCTTTTGCGTGTTCACGAATCAGCCGCTGGTAAATGATCGCTGCCTCTTCGAGCCGTCCGGTTTCCTGTTGCGTTTGGCCGAGAACAAAAAGCGCATTCAAATTCGTTGAATCAAGCTCGACAGCTTTTGCCAACTCAGTCTTTGCGTCTTCAACTTTGTGGACAGAAAGTAACACTTGGGCAAGTAAAAAGTGAAAACTGCTGTTTTGTGGAACGCGCACCACCTGCGCTTGTATACGGTTCAACAATTTATCTGTTTGCTTTTGGGCTATGAGCAAATTAGCGATATCCTGCAGCGCTTCTCTTTGGCCAGGATCAAGCACTAAAGCTTGTTCATAGAGCTTTTCCGCATCGGGAAAACGCTTTTGCATGAAGCGCACGTCGCCGAGGCGTGTGTAAGCAACTGCGTTCTTGGGTTCAAGTTCGATGGTGTGCTGAAGATCTTTCTCAGCACCAGCGATATCGGACTTGCTGATGCGCACGGTTCCTCGCATCAAATAGCCCTGAGGAGCCGAGGGCGCATATCGAAGCCAGGCTGAAGCGCTCTGCTCGAGCAGATCCATGTCGCGCTTGCGAAGCGCCAAGTTTGCAAGTTCCTCATGTGCTTCCAGCAGGGACGGACGCAGCTTGATTGCTACACGTAACTCTTTCTCGGCGTCATTAGTATTGCCAGTTTTGCTGTAGGATGATCCAAGTTCAAAATGAGCCGCAGCGTCTTCCGAACCGTTCTTGACAGCCTGCTCAAGCACCGGAATTGCCTCAGCCGCTCTTTGATTCAAGCTTAGTATTCGGCCTTTCAAGATCAGGGCGTCGGTATCCCTTAGATTCTCTTTCAAAATTTCTTCATCAATCTTGAGGGCCTGATCAAACTGCTTATTCTGAATCAATAGCTGAACGTAACGTTTCTTCACGACGATGTCGTGCGGGTGCTGCTTGAGCAGCGAGGCGAACTCCGATAGAGCCTTCTCCGTTTCTCGTTGGCCAATATACAGATCGCCCAGAAGCCGATAGGCATTTGGATCGTTCGGTAAGACTCTCTTGGTTTCTTGGAGAGTTTGCTCGGCCTGGTCTTTTTTTTCAGACGCGACGAATAAGGCGGCAAGAGAAGTACGCGCTAGGGCGCTTTCCGGTGCGATCTCTACTGCACGATGATATTCAGCTTCAGCCTCAGGCCAGCGGCGTTGCCTTTGATAAAATGCGCCTAGAGCCAAGCGTGTTGGCAGCGATTTTGGGTCGATAACGGTCGCTTTCCGAAAAGCCTCCTCCGCGAGCTGCAGCTGTTTGCTGCGTTCTTGCATGACGCCCAGGGTCAAGTAAGGTCCTGGCTTGTCGGGCGCCATTTCGACCGCCCTCTGAGCTTCTTGCGTAGCGATTTGCAAATTACCAAGCTCCGCATCGCTGCTCGCGAGTAAGAGTTGCGCTCCGACTTCGTTAGGATTTTGCCTCAGGATATCGCTGGCATGCTGTTTGGCATCGGCGAATCGTCGTGCTCCGAAGAGTAGGTTGGCGAGATCCAATTGCGCCTGCCAATTTTGCGGCGCCAAATCGAGGGTCTGTTGCAGTTCGCGGTAAGCATTGGGCCAGAGCCCCTGGTGCATGAAGCATCGGGCTAGCTGATAGTGGCCATCCGCAAAGTTCTTATCGATCTGAATGGCGTTCTGGAACTGAATTGCGGCTTCTGGATATTTACCTTTTTGAGCATATTGCATGCCACTTTCGTAATACTTCTGCATGCGAACCTTTGGATTGCGAAAGCACCCGGTGGATGGCAGCAGAAGCAGCAGGGCCATAAGGCAAACAGAGAGTCTGGGAGAGATCTTCATGATTAACGTCTCCATAACTGGTAGGGCAATCGAGGGGCCAAGGAGAGTAAATCGCTAACATCTGTAAGCGATGGTTTTCGTTGAGGATAAAGAGCAAGGACTTCGGTAGGTTTCCCTGGCTCGGATGCTGCGACGCAATGACGTTGACCGGCATAAACTTGCGTAAGTCTCGCACCCACACGTGTTTAGCCCAATTGTTAGTTTCCGCTTGAGGGAACTAGATCCTAAATTCAGCGATATCTATGATATGGGGTTTGCGACGCCAGGCGACCGTACCCGGAAGGCAAGGGCTATGAATTAGCTACTTTGTGGAACTTTTCTGGACTTTTTGAAACCCCTAGGTTTGTCGGCAGCCTACCGAAACGGCTAACACCCTCAAGTTAAAGGTTTTATTCGAAGGCGACTTGCCATCCGGGACTTAGTTCGTGGCAAGCACCGTGCTTTTTGTGCTGACGCTCGCTTCGACGTGTGTAGGGTGCCCGTGACTTTGAATGAAATGAAGGCTTCCGACGGCAACGGCGCTGAGGGAACGCCCAGTGTGGGGGAGAAAGTGTACATTTCCGGCGTGAGCGCCGAAATGCAGCCCGTACAACGGCTGATCTCCGAAATTGCGCCCACGGATATACCTGTCCTGCTTCTTGGAGAGAGTGGTACTGGCAAGGAATTTGCCGCGATGCAGATACACAGTCTCTCGCTGTACCGAAGCCTCCAATTTCGGAAGGTAACATGTTCAAGCGCGACGGCAGAGTTGCTGCAAAGTCATTTTATGTCTGGGCAAAACGGACACGATACGAATGGGACTTCCAGCGGGACTCTGTTCTTGGACGAATTGGGAGAGCTTGACCAGGATTGCCAGAGGCGCCTTCTGCACTCGATTCCGGATGGCAACGGAGTTCCTGCCGGTCAATCAGTCGGTGGGCGGATTGTCTCCTGCAGCACACGTGATCTGGAAACGGATGTTCATCATGGAAGATTCCGCAGCGAGCTTTTTTACCGGCTGAGTGGCGTGTGCGTACAACTGCCTCCGCTGCGCCGGCGGCAAGAGGACATTCCGTTATTGGCATGTCATTTTCTAAAGAAATACGCAGAGGTTTTCCGCCGGGCGCAGATGAAGCTCAGCGATCGCGTGATGCAGCTGTTGGTGGAGCACCCGTGGCCGGGGAACATCAGGCAACTGGAAAATGTGATCAAGAGAATTGTGGCTCTAGAGAACGAGGAACTTGGGATTGTGGATTTAAGAATTGCGCCGATGTTTTCGAATTTGCCACACACGGCTGCTGCGGTCCCACCTCGGTCGCTTAAAGCGGCTTCGCGGGCGGCATCGAGGCAAGCGGAACGCGAGCTTATTTTGCAAACACTCGAAAGGACCCACTGGAATCGGAAGAGGGCGGCGGAAGCGTTGCAGATCAGCTATAAGTCGCTGCTCTTCAAGCTAAAGCAGATCCAAGTACCGGAATCCAAAGTCTGAGGTAGGAGATGCCTATGGCCGGGCGAAGACTATTCGCGTTAGCAGTCACAGCAATGATATGGAACGGGGCTGCGTATGGACAGAGCGCCTCGATCAAAGAACGGCCGGACGATAAGGTTACTGTGGCGAAGAATGCTTCCGTGCACAATGCGCCGACTGATCTGAGCGCAAAGGCGGCAACGGACGATCCGAACTATGTAATCGGACCGGAAGATGAACTGATTATTAGCGTGTGGAAAGAGCCGGATATCTCTCGGAATGTGCCGGTAAGGCCGGACGGAAAGATATCGCTAGCACTGTTGAATGACATTCAGGCGACGGGGCGGACGCCAATGCAACTCGGTGCCGATATCACGGAGAAATTGAAAAACTTCATTTCGGAACCACAGGTAACGGTGATCGTCACAAGAATCAACAGCCAACGAATCTTTGTGGTTGGAGAAGTGCCGCGGACGGGTTCCTACACGCTGCTTCCGAACATGACGGCGGTCGATGCCATCTCGAGCGCCGGTGGATTCACGCCGTTTGCCAAGAGGACAAAGATCTACATTCTGCGCAAAGAGAACGGCAAGACAACCACTATTCCTTTCAACTACAAGGATGTCGTGAAAAACCGGCGATCCGATCAGGACGTTGTCCTCAAGGCTGGCGACCGGATCGTGGTGCCTTAGGAGGCGATATGTCCGGTAAACAAATCAGAACCGGGGCCCTGGTGATCGTGCTCGTTGCCAGCGTTCCTGCATTGCGCGCGCAGGATACGGCTGACGCACCGAAACCCGCGATGGCGGGAGATAATGCCGCCTCCCTTCAGTTTGGTGCGTCCACTGAGATCCCAGATACGCGGCCGCTGGCCGGAGTACAAACTCTCTCGTTAGGTAGTCCCGCTGCGAGCCACAGCTTTTTGTTGCCTAGCTTCGGTGTTACGAGCGCGATTCAATTCACACCCGGCAACAACGCCGCCGGCAACTCCTCGCCCGAATCGACAACGTTCCTTAGCGGTCGATTGGCGCTTAACAGAATCTCAGGTCGCTCGGAATTATTGCTGGATTATCTTGCCGGCGGCGGATTTTCGAGTCACTCGAGCCAGAGCAGTTCGCTCATTCAGAGCCTCGACTTATCGGAGTCGATTCGAGGAGGGCGCTGGTCGCTAACACTTGGCGAGCAGTTTTCTTACCTGCCGGCTTCGTCGTTCAATTTTGGCGGGCTCGGAGGGCTTGGCAATTTCGGAGTGAACCTGGCCGGCGTGGGAACTACTCCCGGATTCCGTCAGGATCTGATCCCCAATCAGTCTATCCTAACCAGCCTGGCAGCTCGTATCAGCAGCGCCACAATGGCACAGACGACCTATGCGTTGGGCTATCGTTCTTCTCTGAGCTTTTTTGGGACGTATGGCACTTTGCACTTCACTGACACTGGTTTTCAAAATAGCAGTTCCGTGAATGCCGGCGCCGGTTACAACTATTTGTTGAGCCCGCTGAACTCGATGTCTGTGTCGTACGGATTTAGCAGATTCACATTTGCAAATCAGCCTTTTCGAGCCGACAGCCATAGTGTGCAGCTCTCGTTTGCGCGAAGGATAACCGGGCGCTTGAGCTTCCAAATCGGAGCGGGTCCAGATGTTCAAGTGTACCAAGCACAGCTCGTGGGACCTGGAACACTCCTGAGTTGGGGGCTAAATACCGGATTGAGCTATCAATTGCGCGATTGGCTGGCAGGCTTTGGATACACGCACGGCCTTTCTGGCGGCAGCGGCGTGTTCTCAGGCGCGGAAACCGACGTGTTTTCCGGTCACTTGAATCGAAGGTTCGGGACTTGGCAAACGGGTTTGGTAATGGGTTACGCGAGGAACCGCTCGTTACAGCAGACGGCGATCAATGTGACCGCTCCACAGAGTTGGTTTGGCGGAGCGCAAATAAACCGGCAATTCGCGGGATTCGGAAACCTGTTTCTTTTCTATAATGCTTCGCGACAATTAGGTTTGAGTGGAATATGTCCGCCTCCAGCCTGTCGCACAAGCCTGACCCAAACGGTATCCATCGGCTACAACTGGGGATTTCGACCCATCATATTGCAGTAAAAGCACTCGGCAATCGACGAGGTAAGAGAAGAGAGGAACGGCCCGGGATGCTAATGCAACGCGAACTGAGACTTGAAGATTACCTAACGATAGCGCGTCGACGCTGGTGGATCGTTGCGATTCCGGCCATCGTTTTTGCTATTGGGGCATACACGATTTCTTTGTTTCTGGCGAGTCGTTATACGTCGGAGACTGTTGTCCTGGTGGAGGAACCGGCCGTACCGGAGAATCTGGTAAAGCCAGTAATTGGCGGCGATGTGAACCAACGGTTGGCCACGATGCAGGAGCAGATCCTTAGCCGCACGAGGCTGCAGCAGATTATCGAGAAATTTGGTTTGTACAAGGAGCAGATCGGCCGCATTTCGATGGAAGATATGGTGGCGCGCCTGCGCAAGTCCATTACCGTCAGTCCGGTTCGAGCGATGGCCGAAACCAGAGCCAGCGGTCTTCCAGGGTTTACGGTCAACGTGACGGCTGACCAAGCGTACACAGCCCAACAGATTTGTAGCGAGATTACATCCTTTTTCATGCAACAAAATGTGTTGATTCGCGAGCGGCGAGCCGAAGACACGACTCAATTTATAACGAAGCAGTTGAACGAATCTAAGCGCAAATTGGACGAGCAGGATGCAAGGCTTGCGGATTTCCAGCGGCGCTACATGGGCGAGCTTCCGGACCAGATGCAGACTAATTTCAGCATCCTGACGGGACTCTCGAGCCAACTCGAGGCGACCTCTCAGGCGCTCAACCGGGCGCAACAAGACAAGATGTTCGTGCAGAACGCGCTAGATCAACCGCCTTTGGTCCGACCTGTGGGGCCTAGCTCGCCTTTGGAACCGGACGTGTTGCAAAGGCAACTGGAAACCCTGCAAAGCAAATTGACAGCACTACAGCCCCAGTATACAGATGCGCACCCGGACGTACGACGCCTGAAGAAAGACATTGTCGAACTGCAGAAGAAAATTGAAGAACAATCGGCAAGACACACCGCTCAACCGCAACCGGCTGCTACGACCGACAAGGACATCGTAGTGGCAGACACACCGCGCGTGTTGCAACTGCGAACTCAGCTATACCAGGTAAATCGCGTCATCGAAGAAAAAACAGCGGATCAGGCCCGTATTCAGCAGCAGATCAGCAACTTGCAGGGCAAGCTGCAACTCACGCCTGCCATAGCGCAGGAGTACAAGGCGTTGACCCGCGATTACCAAACGGCTATAGGTGTCTACAACGATTTGCTGAAGAAACAAAGCGATTCGGAGATGGCGACGGACTTGGAGCGGCGCCAGCAGGGCGAACAGTTTCGGGTATTGGATCCACCCAGTCTGCCGCAAAAACCAACCTATCCAAACCGGCCCTTTTTTGGTGTGGGCGGATTTATGTGCGGCCTGGCGTTTGGCCTCGCGATTGTATTCGCATTGGAGGCCCAGGACACAACGCTACACAGCGAACGTGATTTGGAGCGCTTATTGAAATTACCGACACTGGCCATGATTCCACTTCTGCAAATGCCAAATGGCGGCAACAGAGTTGCTAAGCCGGGTCTAGGGAATAGTTCAGAAACACCAGGTTTGGGTTCGGCGAGCTAATCACACATGTATAAGAACTTCTTTGGGCTTAAAGAACTGCCCTTCAACTTCAGCCCCGACCCGCGGTACTTGTATTGGACGCCGGCTGCCCAGGAAGCATTGTCGGCGCTTACTTACGGAATTGAGAGTCGCAAGGGCTTTATTTTGCTTACGGGGGAAGTCGGTACCGGTAAGACCACGCTGCTCAATGGTTTGCTGGACTGGTTGCGTGAGAATGATATTGCCACGGCTTTTGTCTTCAATTCTCAACTCTCCAGCGCAAAACAGCTTTTCGATTTCATGATGGCGGATTTCGGAATCACTTGTGAGTCGCGTCTCAAGAGCCATGTTCTACTCAAGCTAAACCAATGGCTGCTGGATCGGTATCGCGCCGGGAAAACCACAGTGTTAATTGTGGACGAGGCGCAAAACCTTTCCGAGCAACTGCTTGAGGAAATCCGACTACTGACAAATCTAGAGACTTCGACCGAGAAATTGCTACAGATTGTGTTGTCCGGCCAACCGGAACTTGACGACAAATTGAATCGTCCCCAGTTGAGACAGTTGCTCCAGCGAATCGTATTTCGTTGCCGCACGGTGCCGCTCACGAAAGAGGAAACGCATGCTTACGTCGCCGAGCGGCTCCGGATCGCGGGTGCGAGCGGACCCCCGATTTTCTCTAAAGAATCGCTAGATGCGGTTCAGAAGTACGCTAAGGGCATACCGCGAATCGTCAACCTCCTGTGTGAACATTCCTTGATCAACTCTTACGCGGAGCGGGTGAATCCCGTACCCGCGAAAGTTGTGGAGGAGATCGCTCGCGAATTTACCTTGGGCGAGTTTGCTCCCTCGCCACGGCCAGTTGTCCGGCTGAGCGCCGACCGCGAGCCGGGTGAGCGCGTGGAGGGTTTGCTTCGAGACATGTTTTCGTATTTGAGGCCCGCGGACCAACCCCAGCCGCTGACCGGCACTACATCTCGCGAAAGGAAGTCATGAGCAAGGTCTACGAGGCACTGAAGAGGGCGCAGGAAGAGCGGTCTTCGGTAGTACCGCGAGCCGCAGAGAATGGGAATGCCACTGTCGGCCCGGAGGCATCTACGGCAACTCTTATGGGGCCAGCGGTGGTAGAGAAGCCTCCTGCGTCGACAAAGCCGGTCGATACCGAAACATGGATACAAGATTCAGCAGATACTGTGGTGACTCCTGTAATCACGGTTAAAGTCGCCGCACAGCCTTCTGGCGGGGCAGGTTCTCCGACCACGGGCACGAAGGAACACGTCGCGATTCCTTTGCAACCGGAGCACAGGCTACCAAGACCAGCCGCGGGCCGGGACCCCAGAACCGGGCAGTTTCTGCGATTCGAGGACCTGCTGAAAAGTTGCGTGAAGCCATCGTGGATTCTTGACCCGAAAACGGTGGCCTTCTGCGAGTCGAACGAGAACTCGGCGGGTGCCGAGCAATTCAGAACGTTACGGACACGTCTTTATCAGATTCGTGAAACCGCGCCCCTGAAGAAGATTCTTGTGACCAGCGCTTTGGCAAACGAAGGAAAAACGTTTGTCGCCACAAATCTTGCGCAATCGATTGCTAGGGAGCGCGATCGCAAGGTTCTTTTGATTGATTCGGATCTGCGTAGCCCATCATTGCACAAGCCGCTCGGCGCTCCGTTGACTCCAGGTCTTTCCGACTACCTTCGCGGGCAAGCGAGCGATCCCGAAATCGTCCAGCACGGTCAGGAAGGAAATTTGTGTTTCATAGCGGCCGGTACTCAAGGGAGTGATCCCAGCGAACTGCTGAGCAATGGGATGTTCGACAAGCTGCTGGACCGCCTGGCTCCGCTCTTTGATTGGGTAATCATCGATTCTCCGCCCTGCTTGCCGGTATCAGACGCCAATGTCTTGGGTAATTTTTGCGACGGAGTTCTGCTCGTTGTTCGGGCGAGATCGACACCGTCCGCCGCTGTCGAGAGGGCCCGCAAAGAACTTCAGAAACGCAAATTAATAGGCGCCATTCTGAATGGAATACAAGCAATGGATACGTACGGCGGCTACTACGGTTACGGCAATCAGAAGACTGAAAAGGCTGAGAAGAGTCTGCTCCAATAAGAGCCCGGGCTAAACAATTGATTTTTCGGATGTCGGCTCAGCTGCCGCTTCCGTCATCGTATATTTATAAAGTGATAGCAGCAAGCTATCTGTCCCCCGGTTCAGTACATCTTCTGGCTCACACTGTCCCTTTTCTCTCCTTCCGGCCAGTATCGATTTTGCTCCTGGTTAGCTATCCTATTGACCCCTGAGGAAGCGACCGGGGGTGGAAGAGGGGCTTGTCGGGATGACGGATAGGAAGGGACCCTACAGCTTCCTTGGTTATTCTGGTTTCAGGAATACTCTTTTGCTTGCCGCACTGCTTGGTTTCGGTCTTGTCCAGGGCGGATGCTCCGGCGTTGTTAGTGGCAACTCTTCCACGGGCGGCACGACCGGAACAACACTTTCGATTTCAAATGTATCCGCTGGTGGCCTAACAGCCACATCCGCCATGGTGACTTGGCAGACGAACGTTGCTGCCACCTCGCAGATTGAGTACGGAACGACTACCGGTTATGGGTCGAATACACCTCTTGATTCGACGATGATCCTTTCCCATCAGCAAAGCCTGTCAGGATTAACTGCGGGGACTCTCTATCATTATCGTGTGCACTCGTCCGACGCCAGCAGCAATGCTGTTGTGAGCGGCGACCTGACGTTTACGACAGCTTCCTCTGGAGGAGACACGACTCCTCCCGTTGTCTCAATAACATCTCCGGCCGCAGGTGCAACGCTCGCGGGTGTAGTCAACGTGACGGCGAGCGCGAGCGATCCGGACAGCCCGGTTTCCTTCGTCCAATTCCGGGTGGATGGAACAAATTCTGGGGCGCAGATCACAAGTGCACCTTATTCAATTTCTCTCGATACATCGAAACTCTCCAACGCGGTTCACCAGTTGACGGCTGTTGCCCAAGACCCGACTGGGAATCAAGGGGTTAGTGCCGCCGTAAGCGTCACAGTGAGCAATGCGGCACCAGTTGCTAACATTACGGGACTGAATCCAACGTCTGGAATCGTGGGCACGTCGGTAACGATTTCGGGAGCAAATTTTGGAGCGACGCAGGGCACGAACACAATTAAGTTTAATGGGATAACGGCTACGCCGACGAGTTGGAGTACGAGCAGCATCGTAGCGGCGGTGCCGAGCGGAGCGACGACAGGGAATGTCGTGGTGACGGTGGGCGGGGTATCCAGCAACGGTGTGAGCTTCACGGTATCGTCGGCGGCGCCAAGCATCAGCGGACTGAATCCGACGTCTGGAATCGTGGGCACGTCGGTAACGATTTCGGGAGCAAATTTTGGAGCGACGCAGGGCACGAACACCGTTAAGTTCAATGGGATAACGGCTACGCCGACGAGTTGGAGCACGAGCAGCATCGTAGCGGCGGTGCCGAGCGGAGCGACGACAGGGAATGTCATGGTGACGGTGGGCGGGGTATCCAGCAACGGTGTGAGCTTCACGGTATCGTCGGCGGCGCCGAGCATCAGCGGACTGAATCCGACGTCTGGAATCGTGGGCAC
>Ga0137401_10000603_pt1 | contig 14430 bp, 12 predicted proteins | sample CZOMad1_1_16fung_FD_108286 | JGI IMG/M metagenome (GOLD analysis project Ga0137401, IMG submission 108286) | Vadose zone soil fungal communities from Angelo Coast Range Reserve, California, USA - CZOMad1_1_16fungal (Illumina Assembly) | ecosystem: Environmental > Terrestrial > Soil > Vadose...
ATCCTCGCCCTGACGCAACCTTGCTCGTCGCTGCGGCATCCGTTAAGATTACCGAACGACGAATGCGTCGCGAACGGATCAATGGGCTCCCCTGAACGATCAACGGGCTACGGTCTTATTTTCTCGTGAGGTTTAAGTGAAGAAAAAATTCTCGCTGGCGCTGGTGGCGCTCATCCTGCTTTCTCTGGTTGTCCCGGCTCTTGTTCTTGCACAGCAAAAACGCGACCAATCCAATGCCTCGGCCGGATCCGGTACCGGCAAGACAGCAGCTCCGGGGACCGTGCCAGGGCGACGTCCGCGTCGCGCGCCGGGCCTCCCGACTGCCGCAGTGGCTCAGGATTTCAGCGAAGCCCTGAGCGTCATTCAGGAACATTACGTAGACGGCAAGAAAATTGATTTCAACGCCGTCTATAAGTCGTCGATTATGGGCATGCTGCGGGTGCTGGATCCGCATTCGAACTACTTTGACAAAGAAGAGTTCGATGAAATGAAGACGGATCAGCGCAGCGAATACCTTGGTATTGGGGCGTCCATCCAGAACTATGTGATTGGCGAGTCGGTCGATACCTATGTGGCCGCGACCTTCCAGAACGCACCGGCTTCGCGCGCAGGACTGCGGTATGGCGACCGTATCGACGCAGTTGACGGAGTATCGATGCATGCCAAGTCATCCGCCGAAGTGCGCGACAAGATTCGCGGGCCGCGCGGCAGCCACGTTAAGTTGACGATTACTCGCGCCAGCACCGGCAAGTCCGACACGGTCGAAATCGTTCGCGACGCCGTAGCGCAGCCTTCAGTGCCGGACGCGTACATGATTCGTCCCGGCGTTGGCTATATCGATATGACGAAGGGTTTCAACTATGACACCGCGGAAGGATTGCTGTCAGCGCTCGACTTTCTGCATGCGCGCGGCATGAATTCGCTGGTGCTTGACCTGCGGAATAACCCGGGCGGATTTCTCGAACAGGCTATTCACGTAGCTGAAACTTTTCTGCCGACGGACCAATTGATTCTGAGTCAAAAGGGTCGCAACGGCATGAACGATCACGAGTACAGATCGCGCAACCCCGATCCGGACCGGACGCCGCTGGTAATTCTGGTCAACGACTTCACGGCCTCGGCTTCCGAGATTGTGGCCGGCGCGATGCAGGATCACGACCGCGCCTTGATCGTGGGGCAGACCAGTTTTGGCAAAGGCCTTGTGCAAAGCATTATCCCGCTGGAATACGGCGCTGGGCTGACCCTTACTTCGGCGAAATACTTCACCCCATCGGGCCGTTTGATTCAGCGAGATTATTCAGATGGCGGTTTCTATAACTACATCTATCGCGGCGGCACGCTCCGAGACAGAGACGAACAGGGCAAACCCGTCGGGCCGGCCAGTCGTACTGATACCGGCAGACCAGTGTATGGCGGCGGGGGCATTACTCCCGATGAAGCCGTCAAGCCGCAACTCCTGACCACCATCCAGGGCCGCCTGCGCGATCCGATCTTCTTCTTTTCGCGGGACGCCGCAACCGGGCGGGCACCGGGCCTGGACAGATACAAGGTCGATCGCGCAATCGAGTTCGGACACGATCTGGACGCTACCGACTATCCGATGAACGACGCTGTATTCAACGCTTTTAAGGCTTATGTGGCCAAAGATGGGAATTGGAAAACGTTCATACCGGTACTTGATCGCAATCGGTCTTTTATCGAGCAGCAGATAAGATTCCAACTAGCGACGGCGGCCTACGGCACCGTCACGGCGATCCAGGTGCTGACCAAAGAAGATCCGCAAATCGCGAAAGCTATCGAGGTAGTACCGCGCGCCCGCGATCTGGCTATGGCCGCCACCCGGGCTCGGCTGCAACAGCCTTAGCGATCAATTTATTCCACGAAACGTTTAGAGGCGGGACTTGTCCCGCCTCTTTTTTTATGACGGTGTTTCGCGGCGGGTTACCGCCCGCCGAGTCCAAAGACCGGCGGGCAGCAGCCCGCCACTAAACATCGATCTAATAGGGAGAGGTCTGTTGCGAGGATAAAACATAGTCTTGCGGCTAAAACTCATTAAATGTTAAGCTGGTGGCCATGGTAAAGAAATCCGGAGTCAATACATCTGAGTTGGGGGGTGCGGTACGTCGCCGGCGAGAAGACCAGGGCCTGAGCCTGCGGGACGTAGCCGACTTGACGGGAGTTTCCGCTTCCACCTTGTCGCGAATTGAAAACGGAACGGGTAAACCTGACGCCGATAACATCGCGCGTCTAGCTTCGTGGCTGGACATGCCAATCGAGCGCGTCATGCATCACGGCCCCCGCCACCCGACAGATCCCAAACCCGTTGTTTACTATCCGCACGAATCAACCCCTGAAATCGTCGAAGCGCATCTGCGGGCCGACAAGCACTTGACGGCAGACACCGCCAAGGCCCTGTCGGAACTCTTCCGAGTCGCCTACACGCAGTTCAGCCAGACCTCGACGAAAAAGCGAAGCTGATGAGTTTCATTTCTAAACCCGCGTAGCGGGTAAAAGCATAAAGCCTGGGGTGGAGCGAAGCGGAACCCCAGGTTAACGATCAATTCGAAAACAGAGCGCGCGCAGCGTGCGATAGCCCAAAGCCTTACCTAACCACGATGAATCTCTGTCGCCTCGCTTCGCGGGCTTTGGCCTTTTGTTATTGAACGATCCTGGGGTTCCGCTTCGCTCCACCCCAGAAAGCTTTATGCTATCGCCGCGCTTCGCGGGCTTAAGAGGCTCACCCACTTGTTTAGAGATTCCTGAAGCTGCCGGATAAAATTGCGCGTCCCGCCGCGAACCAGGAACGCAAGATAACAACTTGCGCTACAATCATTCTCCGTGGGAAGTCATCTCTTACCTGCCGCTGAAAAGCGAAAACAATTCGAGTTGCGCGCGCTGGGTCTGCGCGAGTTCGCCGGCGTCAACGAAGATCAGCCACTCGATCCGTTCGCGGTGGCGAGTTTTGCGCGGCTGCTGGTAGTGGACTTCAACAGCATCGAAGGATTATCAGCGGAATCGCGCGCGCATCTGCTGGGCGCGGCGGCGGATGAATGGTCAGGCGGCGCCTGCTCGCGGCCGCTGCCAAACGGTTGGCGACTGGTAATCTTGAATCCGGCCCACGGCATGCAACGAAACCGGGCCACCCTGATGGAAGAAGTTGCTCATGTCTTTCTCGGCCACAAGGCAAATCGTCTGGCCGCGATCAGCGGCGATCATCAATCGGACGAACCCCCGGGCTCCGCAAGCCAATCGAACCGTCGAATGCTGGCGCGCGATTACAACCAGGCGGACGAAGAAGCGGCTTATGCTGTAGGCGCGGCGGCCCTGGTCCCGTTCGGAGCGCTGCGTCGTCAGGTGTTCGCAGGGCGCACTTCGCAAGAAATCGGCCGTCACTTCCGCGTCAGCCGCCAACTGGCTGAATACCGCATCAAGGTCACTCATCTCTGGCCGGAATATAAACGCATTTCTGCGACGCGCCCTGAGCACGTATAATCTCAGGGTCAGTCGAACGATGAGTAAGCATCGAGGATCGACCCATGAAGTCCGTCAAACTGTTAAGGTTTACCAGTCTTCTTCTTGTCATTGCCATAGTTTCAATTGTTGATGCTACCGCCTTACCAAAACCAGGAGATGGAAAGATCAAAGGAGCAATCCTTGACGTTAACGATGCCCGAGTCGCCAATGCCAGCATTACGATAGAGGGTAATAAGATAAAGCGCGTGGTGAAGTCCGATATTGAGGGTCAGTTTGAAGTCTCATTACCGGCGGGGAGCTATCAAATTACTGTTAGGGCTAATGGTTTTCGTCGATTCGTGTATTCGTCACTGACGACTCATGCTAATGAAACTGAAATGATCAATATGCATGTTGTAGTAGGCGCGGTTGACAGCATTTTGGTGCCAGCTACTCATTAAAGCGATTGAGCGCTTCAACCAGATCTAACCCCTTATGTCGGAGACAATTCAAAAAGCAGCGGGTCTGTCAGTGGTCGACAAACTGCGCATGCTCCTCGACATTACCAAGACGATCAGCCGTTCGTTGGACCTGGATGAAGTCCTGAACCTGGTCATGGACACGCTCGACTCGCTGATCCCTTACGATGCTGCCGGAATCTATTTGGTCAAGCGTTCGCAGCCTCAATCAGAGCGGGCCGAAGATGAGACGTGCGTCTTTCATACTCAAGTTGTGCGCGGCTATGACATCGACGACTTGCAGGAACTGGGTATAAAGATGGGCGAAGGGTTGATTGGACACGTGGCGGTAAGCGGCAAGCCATTTATTTCTCCTGACGTGCGGAACGAGCCGCGTTATATCAACGCGCGCGCGGGTACCCGCTCCGAAATGGTGGCGCCGATCATTTCCAATAGTGAGGTCATCGGAGTCTTTGATCTCGAAAGCGATGAACTTAACGCTTATTCTAAGGACGATCTGGAAATCCTGGGGCTACTCGCATCTCAGGTCGCCATCATCATTGAGAAGGTAATGCTGCACGATCAGTTGATCGAAAAGCAGCGCTTGGAAACTCAACTCGAAGTGGCCCGTCAGGTTCAGCTTGAATTGCTGCCCGCCCGCGATCCTCAGCTCGAAGGTTTTGACATCAGCGCCTATAACTTTCCCACCGAGGAAGTTTCGGGCGACTACTATGATTGGGTGCGTATCTATGACGATCAGATTGGGATCGTCATTGCTGACGTTTCGGGCAAAGGCGTGCCGGCAGCATTGTTAATGGCGTTTCTGCGCGCGAGTCTGCGCGCCGCCACCCACATCGGCTATGCGCCGCATATCTCGATGTCCAAAGTGAACTATCTGCTATGGGAATCGATCGAGCGAAATCAGTTTGTCACTGCCTTCTACGGCATCCTGGATTCGGCGAATCGAACCTTGGCTTACTGCAACGCGGGTCATAATCCTCCGTTTCTTTTGGAGGTTGACGGCAAGGTGCATTTTGAAGAACGGGGCGGCGTGCCGCTGGGCATGTTTCGCGATACGCGTTACTACGAATACTTTGCCAACATCGAGCCCGGCCAATTGCTCGTGCTCTATACTGACGGTGTGACCGAAGCGATGAACCGCGCCCTGGAAGAGTATGGCCGCGAACGGCTGGTTGAAGCAGTGCGTAACTGCCGGCACTTGAGCTCGCGTGAAATGATCGATTTTATTCATCGCGATGTTCTCAATTGGACTGAGGGCCTGGGCGCGACCGATGACGTGACATTTTTTATCATTAAAGCTCTCTAGCTAAATCCGTGGAGAACGCTCGGGAGACAAACGAGCTGATAAGTACTCATGAGTGAGATTCAAGAGCCACCCGCCCAGGAAACAGCGGCGACGCCCAGCGCGTTAAACCTGGCCAAAGTACTCAAGCAGATGCTCGACGTTTCCGACAAGGTCAGCGATCTGATCTTTTCGCCGGGCCGGCCGCCACAGATTGAACTCGTGAGCAAGCTTCAGGGCGTTCCCATCGCCGGCCTGGAAAAGCTGACTCCGGCCCAGACCTACGCCATCGCCAAACTCATCATCGGGACTCACGAAACCTCAATCGAGAGCTTGGAGAAATACGGCTCGACCGATCTTTCATTCGGGGTTCCCGGGCTGAGCCGTTTTCGCGTCAACATTTTCAAGCAACGCGGGACATACGCGATTGTCATGCGGGTGATTCCGCCGCGCACGCCCCGCTTTGAAGACTTTGATCTGCCTGACCAACTGCGGGAAATCGTTGAACTGAAGAATGGAATCGTGCTGGTAACGGGCCCGACCGGCAGTGGCAAGAGTTCTTCGCTGGCTGCCGTTATCGATCTGATTAACGAGACAAAGTTCTATCACATCGTTACTATCGAAGACCCGATCGAGTTCCTGCACCAGCACAAGAATTGCACCGTACATCAGCGCGAGCTGCATTCCGATACTCCCAATTTTGCGCTGGCTTTGCGCGCCGCGCTGCGCCAGGCGCCGAAGGTCATCCTGGTGGGCGAGATGCGTGATCGGGAAACGATGGAAGTGGCTTTGGAGGCTGCTGAGACCGGACACCTGGTGATGTCGACGCTGCACACTATCGACGCGGCCAAAACCGTCGAGCGCATCATCGGTGTGTTTCCCAAGAACGAAGAGAAAATAATTCGCACGCGTCTGGCGCAGTCGTTCCGTTACATTATCTCTCAGCGCCTCTTGCCGCGCGCTGATGGGACGGGCCGGGTGGCCGCCATGGAGATTTTGAAAGCAACTTCGCGCACGAAGGAATACATCGAACGCGGTGAATCAGAAGGAAAATCGCTGATGGATGCAATGGCCCAGGGCGAGATGGAAGGCATGCAGACTTTTGACGGCGAAATCGAAAAACTGGTTCGCGCTGGAACAGTGACGAAGCATGATGGCCTGGCGTATTCGTCAAACCAGGGCAATCTGTTGCTGCGGCTGGGCGAATTGAGTGAGAGTGGCGCAGCCAAACCGAAAACGGAGCCAAAGGTTGAACCGAAAGTTGAATCTATCCTGGATATGATCGAGAGGTAAGGGACAGAGCCTTAATTTTTATCTAGCGGCGGGCTACCGCCCGCCAATCTTCCGCGACGACGGGCCTGAGCCCGCCGCTATACTACCTACGAAGATGTTCTTAGCTCTACCAAAAGGACGCGCCCTCCCCGCTTTCCGCACCAAACGATTTGGCCTGTTAGCGTTGCTTTGCTTTGCTCTGGTCGTTCATGCCGGACCAATCCTTCCGCCGGCAAACTACCAAATGCCGGAGGGCTTGCGGTTCGAGCTACCGGCAAACGGCAACCTGCGGATCGAGAATCTGCGCGGCGGAGTCATCGTTGAGTCGTGGCCAGAGAACTACGTATCGGTGACAGCGATCACCGACAGCGGCCAGCAGAGTCGCTCTCCCGCCGTCATTCAGCGGACCGATAGCTTGCTTTCCATCCGGATTGCGCGCGGCCCTCAACATATCAATTTGCAATTGCGGATTCCCGCACGTGCCCACGCCGCGATCATAACCAACGACGGATCAGTTGAAGTCAGGGGACTGCTCGGTGCGCTTCTGGTACAAACAATTTCTGGCGAGATTCGAGTTGACCTTCCCAAAGGCTCTGGAGCAGATGTGATCGCCGATTCAAAAACGGGGACCGTTTCTTCGTCCTATGGTTCCGCAGTGGTTAACCAAGCGAGTCGCCCGCAATTGCAAAGCCGGATCGGCAATGGCGGCAGGAGCGTCAGGCTCTATTCGCAAGCGGGCAACATCACGGTGGCAAGCGCGGGCGAGCAGTCCACGCGAATCGTCTCAACGCCTGCTGGAACTTCGCGAGAGCGCCGCGAGGCGCTGGAACCCGCCGAACTGCCGGGTCCGAAACAGCGTCCTGAACTGATCGGCCAGGACAAGAAGACGCCCGCGGCGGGAACGCCGGCTCCGGTGTCGGCCGGTCCGGAAGAAATATCAGAAGGCGATGTGATCCGGGTCGATACTGAACTGGTCAGCGTTAATGTCAGCGTAGTCGACCGCGGCACTAATCGCGGGGTCAACGATCTTACCAAAGACGATTTTCGTTTCTACGAGGGCAATGCGCTTCAGCAGATTGCCCATTTTGATTCGGCTTCCGCTCCTTTCAATCTGGTATTGCTGATTGACCTCTCCGGCTCGACTACCAAGGTCGTCGAACTGATCAAATCCGCAGCCCTTCATTTTGTGGAAGCCGCGCGCCCATTCGACCGGATAGGCGTAATCACTTTCGCCGGTGGGCAAGTAGTAGTTTCGTCTTTGGCCACCGACCACGAGGCTTTGCGCCAGCGCATCACTGCCATCGAACGGCCGCAGGGCAGTACGAAGCTTTACGACTCGCTGGCCTTTGCCATGGATGAAGTGTTTCGCGAAGCTAAGGACTCTCGGCGTAACGCGATCGTCGTGATGAGCGATGGACTGGACAGCGTAATGCCGAATGTCACGGGTGAGGGTTCGCAGCTGTCTTACGAAGAACTGATCAGGCGAGCGAAAGAATTTGATGGAGTGGTTTATTCGATCTGGACTGATACGCAGAGTTATGAACCGTTAAGCCCGCTCGACATTCAGCAGGAGACTTTCGATCTCGCGCACGATCGGATGAAAGAGTTGGCTGACGTCGGAGGCGGAGCTTTCTACGAATGCGAAGAACTGAAAGACCTCGCCGGCGCTTACGATCGAGTGGTTGCCGATCTCGGCACGGTCTATACTTTGTCCTACCGCCCGACGAATAAGGTGCGCGACGGATCGTGGCGTACCATCCGCGTCAACGTTAATCGCGCAAATTCGGTGGCTCGCGGGAAGCGCGGATATTATGCGAAGTAAGCATAAAGATTCATGATCGGCGCAGAACCGCCTGCGGTAGCAAGCGGGTCAATCCCGGGTGAAGATCATTTCTAATCATTAGTCATAACTCGCTCGCTACCGCGGGCGGTTCCGTACCGAGTCGCATCAAGCATTGATCAGACCCAGCTTCCGTCCGATGGCCATAGTCCAGAGGCAAAGCTGAGTTTCCAGGTATACAATGTCGGTCTTCTTTGCGGTTTCGTTCATATCGCCGAGACTCTGGGTGCGCCGCGGTCTGATCGGTGCTTTCTTTCTGCTCACTGCCCACTGCTTCCTGGCCACTGCTCAGGCCCAAACGCCTGATGCCCTCGATACTATTCGCATTGATTCGGACCTGGTCAATCTCAATGTCAGCATACTCAGCCGCAACCCTGGCTCAGCGGCAAGTCATCTCGAGCAAAAGGATTTTGCAGTCTTTGAAAACGGCGCCCCGCGGGAGATTTCCTTCTTCGCGTCGGATGATGCGCCCTTTGATCTGGTGCTGCTGTTGGATCTTTCCGCCTCTACCGCGGACAAAGTCGGCTTGATTCGCAAATCGGCGAAACGCTTCGTCGACGCCGCGCGCCCGGGCGATCGAATTGCGATCTTCACATTTACTTCTGAAATCCAGGTCGTTTCCAAACTTACGAATGATCATGATGCTCTGAAGAAAAGTATCGAAGCGATTGAAAAGCCATTTGGCGGCACGAACTTTTGGGATGCTTTACGATTCGTTTTAGAGCATGTTACGCGGCAATCCCGCATCGAGAATCGCCGCAGCGCTGTGGTCGTGATGACAGACGGCATAGACAATGCGTTGCCCGGTGTTTACGGCGAAGGGTCGTCCACGAGCTTCGAAGACCTGCTGAAGATCGTGCAGCGTCTCGACACGATCGTGCTGCCGATTTATCTGGACACTGAGAAGGAGCAAAACAAGCACGGCGCCTTCACAGAAGCCTACGCACTGGCGCGGCAACAACTCGCCATGCTGGCTGCTGAAAGTGGCAACGTGATCTATCAAGCGAAGAAAGTTAAAGATCTTGAAGGTGTCTACCAGCAGGTTATACGAGATCTCAGTACCATATACAGCATCGGCTATCGCCCGGAAAATCTTGTTCAGGCCGGCGCGTGGCGGGCAGTCAGCGTGCAATTGATCGGACACCCAGAGCTGGCTGTTCGGAGCAAGCGTGGTTACTATGGCAAGTAGGTTGAGGTGGCTTTGCCTAATAAGTCGTGTTTGGGAGCGACTTTTTGGGCAGAATCGAGTTCTCGTTTCGTTCGTTTCGTGGTTTGACGATCTTCGCGCGACGACATTAGTGTTTAGCATCGCTGAGCCCGGTATGAATAACGCAGACAGAACCGCGGCGCTTATTTTCCGTTCGCGCATAGTCTTTGGAATTAGATTACCCATGCGCATTCTTCAAAACAGACGGTGCCTGGATTTATCGGATCAGCATTCGGCCGGCTCGTTCTTGACGAGATTCCTAACTGAACACATTAAATGATTCAAATTAACCGGGACAATTGAATGAACCAAATAGAGCTAACGAACCAGCTGAATCAATACAAGTGGTATCACAAAATAAAAGTCGCTGATCAACTCTATACCCAGAGCGTAGTTCCGCACTTTCAACATATGTGGGACTTCAATCTAAACGCCATGAAGATCGTGGATTTCAATGATAAGAAAGTGTTAGATGTCGGTTGTCGCGACGGTCTTTTCTCATTCGAAGCGGAAGGTCGGGGCGCGCGAGAAATCATCGGCATTGATAATGATCTGTCTGTAGGTGCGACTCAATTTCTCATTCCTTATTTTCAGTCGAAGGTGAAGATGTATCAAATGAATCTGTTGGACCTGACGCCCGAGCGGTTTGGCGCTTTCGACATCATCCTCTTCTTCGGAGTCCTCTATCACCTTCGCTATCCCGTGTGGTGTCTAAAGAAGCTTGTGGACTGTTTAGCGAATGGCGCGGTAATGCTAATAGAATCAGGGATGCTGCTGGATCCGAGGTATGAAGATGTAGAATTCCTATATTGCCCCTTCGAAAACAGCCCTTATGAAACCTCATCTTGCACCTTCTTTAACCAGAAAGGTTTAGACACCACCATGCGCAGCCTGGGCTGCGAGGCTTTGGACTGCAAAACTTTGCCTCCGACTCTTGCGGGAAAATGCGAACCTGGAGCCCTGGAGAAAATTAAAGGCAAGTTGCGAAGGTCCAAATCTATAAATCGTTCGGTGGTTCCAAGCGTGAATAGGCAGTTTCTCGCCTATCGTAAGCATCTCTCAACGGAATGGCCTAATCCGTATTGGGACGGCATTCACACCGTCCACAGCAATTCACCACTCTGAAGAGAATCTCTTAAAAAAAGGACCCAATCGCCGGCTGCCCATAAAATCAGATCTGCCCTTGAGTTTGCAGGCAAAGTCGGTTGAGGTGGTGAACACTATGATCATTTTGAATGCGCGTTCGACGCAAAGACCAGCCGGGTTGCTCGCACTCGTGGTGACCATGTTCGTGCTTGGCTCATGTTCTTCCGGCAATTCATCGGGGCTGGGAGTTCTTCCTAAAGCAATAGGCGCCGCGGACGAGGCCTCGGCAATCCAGACGTTGCGCACCATCGCCACGGCGGAAGGCCAGTTGAAAGCGACGCGTGGATCGTACGGTGACTTTGAAGCGCTCACTTCGGCCGGTTATCTTGATCAGCGATTTGCCGGTCGCACGCCGAACCTTCAGGGTTATCGCTACACTATCTCTGCCACGGATGCGGAGTTCACGGTTAATGCCGATCCACAGACGACAGAGACCCACCCGGCTACCGGAACGAGACATTTTTATCTCGACGGGTCCGACAACGTCGTGCACGCCAATCCAACCCAGACAGCGTCAAAAACTGATCCAGTCGCGGGCGGCTAATGATGTTTTCGGCTTCCCTGTGTCCGGCAGAGAGGCACTCCTCGATCAGGTAAGTGGGGTAAAGTGTGTTGCTAATCTGCGGGGTTAGCCCGACCGCCAGGGAGGGCTCCGAAGTGCATTAGTTGAGCCCTTCCTGACGGTCGGGCTGGTGCCCCTCATCGCGACCCGACTGAGAGCGACCCACAATTACGCCAGTGTCCTCGACCGAAATCGCTGGACACCTCGAAACGTGGGCGTATAATCAGTCCACACCCCAGGTTGCCAACGATGGCCGAGAATTGTTTTTCAGGAAGAGGAACCTCATGAAAAATCTGCCGCTTATATTTAGAACCATTGGATCAATAGCAGTTCTTGCGTTATTGATTTGTGCCGGTCAGGCGCAGAATCGCGAGAAGTTCGGCATCTCAGCGAAGGCTGGTGGTGTTAACGCGGTCACCGGGCATGTCACCGTTACGCGAACAGATCAATCCGCGCAGCTCCTGAGCAGCCAGGACGATCTGGTCTCCGGCGATGTGGTAACCACCGGCGCTGGCAGCCAGGCTGAGATCTTACTCAATCCGGGTTCTTATCTGAGGGTTGCGGAAAACAGTGAGTTCGTCCTGGTTGATAACTCTCTTAATAATCTGGTGGTAAAGCTGGTGAAGGGTAGCGCCATCATCGAAGCTACGGGCGGCGATGATGTCGATCTGCGCATCCATGTGCTGGCTAATCAACAACACCTGACTATAATTCGCGGCGGAATCTATCGGTTTAATGTGCAACCCGGTCTGGCCGAATTACTGGTTCGTAAAGGCCGGGTCTTATCAGCCGGAAATCCTCGGGACCTGGTGAAGGGCGGCAACAAAGTTACATTCGCGGCTGGCGCGCCTTTGACCGCCAAGCTTACTAAACAGGATCGCGACGACTTCGATCTGTGGAGCAAGAAAAGGGCGGAAACTCTGGCGCGAGCTAACGAGAAACTTTCAGGCCGGGTAGTCAACGGTTATCTGTCCTCTCTGTCTCCGTTCGAGTTGACCTTTTCGGGAGCGAATCCATCATGGGGCCTTTGGACCTTTAGCCCTTTCTCGCATTGCTTCACATTCATGCCGTTTCGCTATGGATGGTCCTCGCCTTATGGACATTACTATGGCAGTTACTACAACGTCTGGGGCTATTATGGGATTCCTAACTACGGGACAAATTCAGTGGTTGTGAGAAATCCAAATTCGGCCGGCGGCTCTTCAGGTTTTCCCGGAGGCTCTTCTTCGGGAAGATCATCGGGCGGCTCAGGCGGCTCGCCCACCGTCGGACCGAGCGCGCCTTCACCGTCAATGGGACCACCTGCGAGAAGTGATCCGGAGTCGGGCGGGCGCTCAATCACCCGAATCAAGGACCCCAAGTAAGTACTGGTCAGGGTCGTCCAAGTCTAACGATCGCGTTTGAACAGTTGACGGATCTCTTCGTTCACCATCTCGACTACCTCCGTGCGTGGCAAACCAGCCAGAACCAGGTGGGCCAGACTGGCGCGCAGAGCCTTGCGCAATTCGGCATCGTTCTGCTGCGATACCCTGCGAGCCGAAACTACGGCGCCTGAACCATGCCGGACTTTTAACAGCCCTTCCTTCTGAAGCTCTCGATAAGCGGCTGCGATCGTATTTAGATTAACGCCGAGATCATCAGCGACCTGACGCACCGGCGGCAGGGCCATCCCCTCCCGCAGTTCGCCGCGCGCAATCAATCCTTTGATCTCATCCGCTACTTGTCGATAGACGGGGCGCCGGTCGGAGTCGTCAATGGTGATGTACATAGTCGCGTGTCGGCAGACACTATACACTGAGAGAAAAAGTGAGTAAAGAGGGGATAATCGAACTCGGCTCTCACGCTTTAAGAAGGAGATCGGCCAGTTGAAGCGCCATTTGAGAGACTCCATCCAAGCCTGCTGCTTCGCTGCCAGTATCGCCAATCACGAAGACATTCGGAAAGACGGTCGTGCCCAATTCCGAAGGCCGCGACATTTTCAGATGCGTGCTTGGCCGGCCCACCATCCCGAGTTTCCGGCGCGTGTTCTCATAGAAAGTCCGCGGCGTGGCGGATTCGATCACTTCGATGCTGTCGCCCAGTTCGGGCATCGCGGAATGGAGTCGCGACCAGAGTGATTCGAGAGTCGCCTGATCCTGCTGCTCATGCGCGGTCTCGTCCTGGTGGAAAGCAAACCAATCTTCGGCGAGGGTAAAAGTCGAGACGGTAACCGCAACTTTGCTTTCCGGCGCGCGCGCATCCCAGGTTGGCGCTGCCGCAAAAACAAACTGCGCAGAATCGGGAGAGTAAGTTTGATCCTCCTGCCAATCAGTAACCGCCAAAATACGATTGGAACTTTGGCGCGAGGCCGCAACTCGATCCATGCCCAAAAAGAGCAGGTAAGCTCCCCAGCCTTGCAGCTGTTTTAATTGCGCTGAGATGGAGGCTGGCGTTCGACTCAACCCGATCAGCTTTCCATATGTGTCCCACACCGTCAGGTTGCTGACAATTGCGCGTGTTGCCGTAACACGCTCGCCACTTAATAAGTCGACGCCGGTGGGCAAACCACCCAAAGCATAGGCCAGACGCAAGACGGGCGAATTCAACCGCAGCGAACCGCCGCTTTTCTTCAAGGACTCGGCAAGGACATCGGCCAGAGCCTGCGCGCCCCCGCGAATGGACCACATGCCGCGGCGCGGCGTAGTCAGCGCGCGTGCCGCATCATGAAGAGAGCATTGCGAGCTCGCAGTCTGGGTGAAAGTCTGCAGCTGTACATCGATGAAGCGTTGGAATCTCGTCGAGCAATCGGTCATGTATGGGGCCAACGGTTGGTTCGCCGCGGATTCGCCGACAGTGCTGTTCAGTAGTTGATAAAGCGCGACGGCAGCCTGGGAACATTCCGGGAAAGACGAACGAAGACCGTTTTCAAAGTGATCCAAGTCGTCGGACACCGCGACTTCGATACCATCCGGCAAGCGCACCACATATGACGGGGAGAGGCGGTCGACTTGCGGGGGATCGACCGGCAGTTCGGAAAAGATTCTTTGGTAAACTCCATCCGGCTCCCAACCGGAATACAAACCCGCGGTCGGCTCGAATGCATAACCAAGGTGTTCAAAGTTTGCGACGCAACCGCCGACGCGCGAGTTCCGCTCCAACAAACAAACATCGACACCGCGGTCGGCCAGCAAAGCAGCGGTGGTTAGTCCG
>Ga0137401_10000604_pt1 | contig 14425 bp, 4 predicted proteins | sample CZOMad1_1_16fung_FD_108286 | JGI IMG/M metagenome (GOLD analysis project Ga0137401, IMG submission 108286) | Vadose zone soil fungal communities from Angelo Coast Range Reserve, California, USA - CZOMad1_1_16fungal (Illumina Assembly) | ecosystem: Environmental > Terrestrial > Soil > Vadose zone...
CGGCTCGACCGAAGAAAGTCACTAGCCCAGCGGACGATTTTGCCGGATTGCAGTATACGGATGAGCAGCAAGCGAGAATTGACCAGATTCATCAGGATATGAAGTCGCGCATGGATGCCGTGGTCAAAGACGAAAAGTTAACCGGGGAGCAGAGAGACGCGATGCTTGCGGGGTACCGACGTATGGAGCGCAGTCAGGTTTACAAGGTGCTAACGACGCAGCAGCAAAAAGAGGTTCGCCGGCGGATACGTGCCCGGCACGCGGCAGAGCAAACGGAGCAGAATAAGCAGCCTTCACCAAAATGAAAGCAGGAGGGTCGGGGATCAGGACCGAGGGGAATGGCACGTGCGCCCCTTGAGACAGGAGAAGTCGGCCTTCTGTGGCGGTGCTATTGTGACCTACTTGCTCTTAGCTTGGGTTTGCGCTTGGGTTTGCGGCTGTGGCGAAGGCTTGGTGAATAGAGAATCCTCCAGCTTGGGGTTCAGCACGACGTTTTCGATGAACATACTACGCGTGACTTTGTAGCCCTGCACGGCGGTCTCAATAACGTAAGGAATCATCAGTCCATTCACGTCCTTGTAGTCCCGCAGATAAATCGAAACAGGCCGCATCTTGCCATCCATGCGGCGGGGCGTGCCCTCTACCTTGACATCTAGAAAGGTCTCGGCATCGACCCAGATATGCTGCACTTGGCCACCCTTCATGGTGAGTTTGAGCTTGTAGGCATCGTGGTTTTCCACCTTCTCGACGCCCTCAAGCTCCACCTTATTCCCCTTAGTAGCGTAATCCACCAGGGGACCGTCAAGGTCTGATTCGAAAGCAGCCGATTTCAGCTCCTCGGGCGAGTATGGTTCCACATCCCTGCGCCCAAGGAAAGGGCGCAGCTTCCAGCCGTTGACACCGTCATAGACCTGCACTGCAGTGTCGTTCGCGAACACTAATTCGATCCTCGTTTTCCCAGGCCGCTTCTTCTCCAGCACAAACGGCAGCTGCACCTTGGCCTTTCCTCCCGCGTCCATCTTGCCGGAGAAGGAAATAGTTTGAACCCCCCGCCAAGCCTGCAGTCCCCCCTTCGCGGAGACACTCTTCTCGACGATCTGCGCAGCCGTAAGATTGGCCGGCGGCTGGGGGCTAGCGGTGCCGCTCATCGGTAGGGCTATGCAAACGGACAAAGCAATACAGGACAAGAACGCTTTTCTCAGCATGGACGATACGCTCCTGACGGTCTCTTGAGGCTATTCTACGACCAAGTCATTAATCCGAAAACTGCCGATCACAATGTCTACCCGGCTTCCTGGTTTTATGAACTTGCTCTTATTCGAAAAGGCCATCCAGTATTCACGGCCATTTTCGGGCTTGGCCGTTTGGCGCAACTGCCCTACTTTTTCCATCGCAGGAATCTGGAGCGCAATTCCCGTTTTCTCCTCGATCAGATACGGGGGCTTCGATTTGTCGTTTATCAAAGCGGCCTTCTCAGCATCCACAACGCGGTAACTAAAACGGATCAAGATGCCCGAGGCGGTCGCCCGAACGACGATGTTGTCGATACCCCAGCGCTTCCTGTAAAACTCGGCTCCGCGTTGACTTCTCGCGACGGCGGACACAGTAGGCGTCGCCTTGGGTGCAGGAGAGGCTGTCGGCGCAATCGGGGCAGGCCGCGCTCGAACGGTCTTATCGTTTCCCTGTGCTGCTTGCATCAAAGCCGAACAAACGACGATGCTGCCCGCAAGTAACCCCGCGAGCAGCATCATCTTTGGAAATCTTGTCTCGCCGTTGAACATTAGTCCTAGTATCCCAACGTTTTTGTTTTCTCGGGGGGCGATCGGCGCGATCGCCCCGAGGTCAGCTTGATGCTGTCTCTATATGCCGGTACCTGTGAGTGTGACCGGTGACCCAGTCACAGTCCCATTACCGGCCGTGATGGCTAGCGATCCGTTCTTTGCACCGGCCGGGGCCAGCGGCTGAAACACGACGTTAATCGTGCAGGTGGACGTGGTGCCGGCAGCCAAGGACGTCCCGCAAGTGCCGGGGCTCGTCGTCGACCGCGCGAAGTTGCCGGAGAACGTAAGGGTGATACCGGTTAGAGTTGCGGTGCCGGTATTGTGCAGAGTTAGAGTCCTAGGAGCGCTCGTGGTGTTGACCGCGACGTTGCCGAATGCCAACGGTCCACCGGTCACACTCGCGTTCGGGGTCGCGGCCCCGCCGCCGCATGTGCCTGCGCCCGCGATCTCAACGGCTCCGATGCCAAAGCAGCCGCCAGAATTCGGCCGCGGGTTGCCGAAGAAGTCTGTTGTCGGGTGGTCGATAGCATTCGGGACTGCACCGATGGCCGGCGAACCCGTGCCGGGGGCGTAATTACCAAGCGGCGCACCGTAGCCCGCGCCGCCCGTCAGGATCGTTGGATTGGTTAACGACAGCGGACCGTAGAACATGTTGATCCAGTTGCTGCCTTCATCCACCGTGGCCGCAGGGGTCAGGGTGAACAACGGGAGCGGCGGGACCAGGGCATCCGGAACGCCTCCAGGCACAGTCGTTCCTACTCCTAGCGTTCCTGGCTGTATGCATCCGGGGGCATTGGCGTGGCCACTAGGCCCGCTGCAAAGTGCTGGCGCAATTTCCGGTGGTACGCGCGAACCATCGCAGTACTGACTGGCGACGGTCGAGCTGGACCCTGCGACGTTGTTTGCTCCCGAGTAATCTCCCGGATCGTCCAAAATAGAGTACGTCGGACGGAGCGTCACGCCCGAGGCATGGCTGGACGCTGTCGAAGTAGTTGATGTCGCATCGCCATAGACGCCGATATCCCAGTATTGCGCTCCGCTGGGGCATCCGCCCGTTGCGGTTTGGCTCAACGCTGGATTCAGTTGGACTACTCCTGCGTTCGTAGTGATGTGGAACGCGCGGTTCTGCCAGAAGACGTCGGAGGTTATCTGCGGGACCGAGAACCGCGTGCAGGCATGCGACGGCGGGACCGTGTCAAATCCGGCCGGGCACGTCACGTTGGGGTTGGTGAACGCCGCGAGCAAGTTTGCGCTGTGTCTCTCTGTCGCCAAACCTGCTGGCTGGGGGTTCGACGTAGTGATGGAGAAGCCGGTGCAATTTGGATTGGCCGTCGGGTCGCATCCCGGTGGGGGGTGATTGGCATTCGGGGCTCCGACGGTGTCGAAGAGTGCGCCTGCGCTAGCAGTGCTATCGTTGGACACCACCGTGTTATTGCGGAAGTCCACCTTCACGGCGTCGAAGAGGGCAACTCCCCCTCCGGTCCAACCCGCGACGTTATTCCCGAAAATGTTGTTGATGACGGAGACTCCGTACCACAGAGTCGGATTGCTGGGGTTGTTGGCCACGTCGTTTCCGTTAACGTGCATCAGCATCAGGCCGCCGCCGCTGCCTTCTTCGGCGGTGTTGCCCTGGAACAGGTTGGCGTTGATGACGAGGCCTGAACCGATGCCGTCGGAAAGAGCGGGAGCGACGTCTATGTCGCCCGTGAGGCCGGCCTCGCCAGCAGCACCATCCGGCATTGCACCATGGACGATGACGCCGCCGCCGTAGGTGGTCAGCGTGGGGTTGATGCTCTGATTGAACACGAACGAGTTGTGCGCGATGGTGCCATAGAAGGACAAGCCGTAGTGAGCAAAGCCACCACCGTCACCCGTGCTCAAATTACCGCAAATCCAGTTGTAATCGAATAGGTAGTAATCGGACCCCGTGCACATGGTCACACCGCCCGCCGCCCCCGGGGTGTTGGAGTTCAATTCGTCGCCATAGGAGGCGTTGGTGGTGACCGAGTTGTTATGCACGTGAGTATGATGGGTGAGCATCAAAGGTTGCGCTACGGTGCCCACGAGGGTCGGGTCCGGACTTTCCATCTGGCCGATGGTGATGCCGCCCGTCAGTGTGCCGCCATTTCCGAAGACATGGTTGTTGGCGATTTCCAGGAAATGGTTATAGCCGTGGGCGAAGATACCGCCGCCACCCTGGGAGCTGTTGGTGATGGTTAGGCCATCGACGCGCGACGGGTTGCAAAGGAAGTTGCTCTGGTAGAATTGGGAGAAGCGGTTGCAATCCCCGCCAGTACCGGTACTGTTGTTAAGAGGAATGCAGTTGGCGGCATCGATCGCATTGCAGGCCGTCGTATTGTTGTTCTCCAGGCCTTTGGCGAGAATGGTGATGCCCGCGCCTTCGTAAGCGCCCATCAGCGTGGGTTCCTGCAAGAGTTCCGCAATGTTGCCATTGAGGGTGGCGTCCCAGCCTACAACAGGCTCAAGAGGTAGCGGATCCACGGTATTCCGCTGGTTGTCGGGGCAAACGAACCCGCTACCTGCGGTGCCATTGAAATTGGGGTCGAAGGGGTTCCCTCCGGTATTATTTCCCGTACTGAACCCACCGTTCAATGCCAAGCCAAAGAGGCAGTTCACCTGCCTGCGCCACGGCTCGAGCAACTTGCCGGCGGGGTGGGCGTTCGCATTAATGGTAACAGCGCCATCGCCGACGCCTTGCAGCCGGACGGGCTTCCACATCAGCACCAGCTCATTGTAGGTGCCCGGACCCACGATGATGAGGTCGCCGGGGTGGGCGCTATCGATCACGGTCTGTATGGCGTTGTTCGTGGCATTCTCTCCAGCGACGTAGCTTGGATTTTTGCCGCCCACAGTGACGGTTACGGTGTCAATCGACCGTTTACCTGCTGCCGTAGTGATCACCAGTTGACCGCACTGTGCCGGGAACTTGCCACCGGCGGGAACGCCTTGAACGGTGCTGGAGGCATCGTTCGTTTGCAGCAGTGGGCAAGCGGGTACACCTGCGGGCACAGTGCAAGTCATCACGAGGTCGCCGCCGGTGCATGTCGAGGCGACACCACCAATGGTTGCCGTGGCGCCAGCGCCAAAACCAACGTGGCGCGTAACGGTTTTCAGGTTGTACGGAGCAGTGCTCGCGGCCGGTCCGGAGTAGGCGTTGTTGGGTACCACTATGTTGCCGGCTGCGTCGCCGCCTGCTGTAATGGTCAAGGTGTGGGTTGCCGCGCTGACCCATGGTCCACGGCCAGCAGAGCTAGGGACTGCATCGCCCGTCACACTCTTGATCATCGGTGTGCCATCCGGGTACGCGCAATCCGGCGGGTTGTAGCCTTCCGCGAACGCCGAAACCGGAACCACTGGCGTGTCCAGGTAAGCGGCATCGCCAGGCATGAATGGCCATTCATAGCAGAAGTTGCTATAGGCCGGGTTGAACAAAGGATCCGTGATCATGGTGCCGGGGTGAGCCGGATCTGGGATAGGACCCGGATCGTTCATGCACGTAACCATCATGTTGGGAGAGTATCCGGTAATATTGGGCACGTTCACTTGCCAACTGCCATATACCAGTCCGTTGAAAACGCCCCACTGGTCGGAATATATGCGGGAAACCTCGACTCCGTTAAAGTCCTTGATGGATACTGGCACGTTGGGGATGGCAAACTTCTCGCCGAAAGCCGGCGCGGCGGGGTCAAATTCGGAAGAGAAGTCGTCCGAGATGAACCCGGTAAAGGTCACGGCTTTGGCTACCTTGGTCCAGATGAAGAAATCCGCATTGGCCTGCATCTGATCGTCGAGGGTGACCTCTTTGCGGTCGCACAAGTTCTTAGAAACTCCCGCGAAAGGTGCCACCTCGCCGGATTCCGGGGAGATGCTCAAATAATCCGGAACGATACGCAGGAGACCGACGCACGGCGCGTTCTGCTGGACGACTCCGCCAGGCCCGAAACTCCCGAACGTGGTGCGGCCATAGTCCCCTGCCTGTTTGCCGTTATTGGTCGTGTTCGGGGTGAATGTGCAGGTGCTAGCCACACCCGGCGTGGTGCAGTTGCTGAACGGCTGACTGTACGGATTAGCCGTGCTGTAGCCACCCGTATACGAGGGGTTGGCGGCATCGATGGAGGCCTGGTCCGGCGTGATGTAAATGTTGCCTAAGCCGGCCCCGCCGAACTGCGTCACCGCAGGGGCAATGTACATGTCGCCAATCAGCAGGTTCAGGTCTTCTTCTTTGTTCAATTCCCAGTTTGGAGGTAGGATCACTTCGGTCACGTACTTGCCAGCCGGGAGGATTGCCGTGGCCGCGCCGGTCTGACCGGCGGCAGGGTTGGCGACAGTGGCGCAATGGTAAGCCGTCGCGTTTCCAGGCAGGGTGAAGGTAGCACCTGCCGTCAGGCAAGTCTGGCTGGGGAAAATATACAAACCATCGTACGGCGCGGGCTGCAACTGGTTGAGGTTGTGATAGCCGTCATAGCATTTGTACTGTGAGTTGTTCGGCAACGGAGTGCCCGGGTACAGGTAGTTCGTGGTGCCCGCCATTGTATAGCTGAAGAAGGGGTCAGCGTTATCCTGGCCGGGGCAGCTCATGTTAGGAACAGTAGCGGCGGTGCCAGCCGGGCTGCCCGCGGGGGCGTGAAAGCCCTGGGCCCAAGCATCCCAACTGGAAGTCTGGGTGGTGTCCACGAGGGTCAGGCTTGTCGAACCATCCGGCGCGGTGCCCTCCTGATAGAGGTTGATGGTGACATTCGGAACTAGTGGATCCCAGAGGTTCTGGAAATTCATCCGGGGGTCGTCGAAAGGCCGCGTGGAGGTATACACGACATGGCCGCGGATGCCGCCGTTTTCGCCTGGAATGTACGGTGTCTTGCCCCAGTCAAGCATATCGAACTCGCTGAGGCCGCCCTGCCACCCTTCCACGACAACGCTGCCCGGATCAATTCGTCCGGTCGAAGGGGTGGAAGAGCTACCGGCCGCGAACCCACCGGGACAGGCCGCAGCAGCGCAGTACACGGAGCCCGGATATCTGAGAGCGGGAGGAAGCGGGAAACTCTCTTTCGAGCTCAGTATTCCCTGATAGGGGCCAGCATTGCCGTTACCCCCGCCGGCTGCGGGACCGTCAACCTGTCCACCGGCGTCGTTGACAGCGTGCACACCCGTTCCGCGGAAGCGCGTGTTATCGGACTCCACGGTGTACCAGCTAAATAGCGGAAACGTTTCGTCGAAGCGGGAATAGCCGGTGATGTCGCTCAACAAGGTGTTGACAATTTTGCCATTGCGTTGGCGGATCCGAGTCGGAACCTGAATCAGTCCTGGACTCAGAAGCGGATCCAGGCTTCCATCGGGAAGCAGCACTGGGCTGCCTAGGCCTTGCGTATCCATGTAGGCCCTGCTCCAGATGTGGGTCTGCCAGGTGAACACCGGGAATACCAAATTCTGCGTCGTGCCCCCGCTTATGTTTACTGGTCGGCTTGATCCGTCCACGATGAAGTCGTCCCACTGGTCGAAGATCACGATTCCATAATTACCGTCGGGAAGATTGGTAAACTTGAAGTTTCCGTCTGGATCGCACTTGGCCAAGGCGATCGTGGCACCGTCAGAATCGCCGATGGCGGCGTAACAGTTGGTATAGGCTAGCGGCGCATAATTACCTGCGTTGCCCTGGCCAAAGACGGCGCCACTGTAAAGTTGCTCGTTCGGCGAACGCCCCTGGTGCAGGTTCGTGACCTGGCCATTAACGTTGTTGCGGCATGGCAGGGCAAAAGGTGAGTTGGGTAATGGGGTTCCGCCGCATATCGCTGCCAATCGTGCGTTGATATGCTTGGGGTTGGCCATTCCCATGAACACGTGGTACCCCGCCGGTCCATATTCCGCGAAGTACGGAGGTTCACCCACCTTGATGAAGGAGTCCAGGAAGTGGCCCCCGTCCAGCGAGTTGGTCTGGAGCCATTCCTCTCCCGCCGCCTCTCTCGCGGCTCCAGGATGGGCGATCAGTGAATATTTCCCCTGCATGAGGTTCTTAACAACTGCCTGGCCCGTGAGCGGCGACGGAACGGGGTTACCTAAAGAATCAACTCCGTTTTCGAATTGCGGGCACACGATAATCACACCGATGCCCACGCCCTGGGTGTTGGAAATGGGGCAGGCGTCAAACCCGCTGACTGGGTCGATAGTCCCGTTCAACGCGTTGGTTAGCGGCACGTTAAACGTGTCATAGGTCATCTGCCCGCTAAAGTCACCGATGCCACCCTGGGTGTCCCAGATTTCGAACTGGAAATCGCCCAGCGGAACTTCCAGGGTCGCCAAGGCGTCGATTCCCCCTCCGGTGTCGGGTTCACCGTTGAGTGGGTAGTCATCCTCGAAAATGAACGCGGTGACCGTGGCCGTCTTGAGGGGCTCCAGTTCCAGGTTCACGGTCACAGGAGCAAACACGCCTGCCACTGGTGCCGGAACGGGCGATCCGCCCATAGTGTGACCGCAAGTCGAAGCAACCGATATTCCCGTGGGTTCTGTCCCAGGAACGCAACTGCCTGCGATAGCCGGGTCCTTGGCATTGGCGGTATTGAAAGCGTTCGTGGAATCGCCCGACAGGATCGAGATGTAATAGGAAGCCGGAGACCCGTCCGGATTGGTGGCAGCCAAGTGTGCTTGGGCCGGTGTTGACGCGGGCAGTTGTGTGGCGCCTACAGTACAAATGCCGTACCCGTCGCAGGCCGCCTTGACGTGCTGACCGGCGGTCGCGCTGCATCCGGCTGGCACGCCGGCAGATATGCAAGTCGTACCCGCGTCGTAGACTGTCTGTCCCTGCCCGCAACTCTGCGGGCCCGTGCAGCCTGACGCGATGACCGGATAGAAGCTGGCATGGAATTGGGTGGCCGGTGTGGGAGGCACTCCCGCTGGGCAGGTCGCTGGTTTGGTTCCGCCAGCGCCGTTCTGCTGGCATGCGGGGTCGATGTGCAATGTAAGGTCTTGCTCAATGATCCACTTATAGTCCGTGATCGCGGCTTTGGTCTTCGCATCTTGCACCGTCACTGCCAGACCGCTGCCAGGCTGAAAAATCAGCGTCGCCGTCGCTATGTTACTGAGGATAGCCTGGGAGTTTTTGGCCTGGTAGGTGAATGTGCAACCTGCCGGGGGGCCACAAGTGCCCGCGGTTGCAGGTACGGCCGTGAAGGAGCCATCTGCGCTCAAATTGACGGTCACACCGGACGGAGTGCCAATAACGGCAGTCAGCGGGTAACTGTGGGGATCAGTGTCGTTGCGCAATACGCCCGGGGCGGCAACCCTCAGTAGCGACGCGCTCGCGCTGGTGTAGCTATCGGGATTCGCAATCGGTGCGTTCCCGGCGTTGCCGTTGGCGGTGGCGGATACGTTCAACGCCACTGTGGTGCAATAGGACGGGGTGCTGGTCGTCGTAGTCCCGTTGGCGCAATAACCAAACGAATCATTGCCAGATCCGGTCGGGACATACGTAAACGTTCCGTTGGGATATAGCGTCAGTGTTCCGGCGCCGGGAAGCGTCGAAACTTGAACTCCATAAACGTTCCTGTCGTTCGCGATTACACCCTTGCCCGGGTCCGAGACCTTCAAGGTGACTCCCGGCGCATAGGCGTACTTGTCCGCCACGACCGCGACCGTGTAACTCGTCTGGGCTGTAGCCAGCCTGGCCGCACCCGCGTCATTGACGTCCAGAATGGCTTGCATACCACCATCCCGCTGGCTGTTGGTCCCCAAAGCCAGAGAGCGGTCCCAAGTTGGGTAGGTGGCAGAGGTGAAACTCCCTGAGGCGCTCGGGGGGCTTACGATTACGTCGAACACCTTACCCGCAGCTTGGAATACCTCGTCTTGGATTCTCAGGCCGACGGCGCAAGTAGTACAAGTCGCCGCCGGAGGGTTATTCGCTGTCAGTAATTTGCTATTCGTGATAGCAAGCGCGATGTCCGGAAGAACATAGCCGTCTTCCGCGACCAACAACATGTTCAGACCGTCCACGGTAGGAACGTGCATGTGCGAGCCGGCATTCACGTACCGCACCAGGACATTTCCCGTGGAAGCAGCAGCAGGAACCGAAAGAGCTGAGGCTGCCAAACTGTCCTTGCTGAATGCCAGGCCGTTGATCAGGAAATACGTTGGAGTGTAGTCCACAGCCGGTGGGTAGCACGTAGGTACGGCTCCAGTGGCAGTTAGGAGACTGTTCACGGCTGCGCCGCACTTCGCCGTCCACTTCATGGTCTCGCTAAAGCCCGCGTTTGCTGTTGCGCTGCCCGCCGCTCCGCCGCTCGGGAAGAGCGCCGCGACCATTCTGTTCTGTCGGGCGTCGATTTCACTTTCCAGCGCGACTACATCGGCATCGTAAGTGACTCCAGTCGTCGCCTGCCCTGCTGGTACCGGATAGGCTAATCCCGGGGTTCCCGTAACGGGAGCCTTCGTCACGACCAGGACGCCGTAGAGGCCCATAGGACCCTGGATCGAGGGGTACGTGCCTGTGCGAATGAGATAGGTTCCAGGATTGAGGTTAGTCCAAGTGTAATCCCCTGGCGCGGCTGCCGCACCGCCGACAGTAGCAACCCCTGCAACTTCTATTGAAGTAAACGTGCGGGCCCGTTCGCCTTGCGTTGGAGGCGTGAACGTACCCGGAAGAACCTGGGTCCAGGTCGTTGCCGTCTGACCGCCATGTGCCCCATCCGTTCGCGGCCCAGCTTCCCGGACCGGAGCTCCGAGACCGCCTCCCGCTTGACCGATAATCACCAGGGACGTCTCTACGGGCAGGGTGTTCGTCAGGTTGATGGTCAAGTTTGTGGCGCCGGGCACGTAAGGGACGACGATAAGCGGCGGCTGCCAAGTCGCGCCGCCGAGTTGTGGATTACGGGCACCTGTAGTGGTGTTGTACGTCAGCGCCGAGCATGTAGCGGCGCTACCGGCCACGATGGAGCCGCATGTCCAGCCCCACATCGGGACGGCGTTGCCGTCCGGAAGAACGGTGGTCTGCTGCGACGCTGTAAGATTCACGGTCTGGGCGGAAGAGACACCCGCCATCGAGAGAAGAACGGTCACCGCGAATATTGCTGCTTTCAGAGTGGCTTTGGGATAGTTAGATCGCATGGCTCTTCTTCTCCTCGTCCTTACAGCGTCTCGTCAATGTTCCAAACGTAGGGATCAACCAGCATCATCATCAGCATGCCGCCCGGGAAAACGTCGTTGGTAGTGATCTCGCGCTCGTTGTGGGAGTGCCACATAAAGGCGATGCCTGATTCTGGCGTCGGGTTCTGGGAGGCGCTGCCAGGAGGCAGGGGCGATGGTCCGCGTGACCTGAGGACCGCGTCGGGGCCCATGTAGGGGGTGCCGTTGTACCAGAGACCGTTGGCTACGATGAGCGGGTCGGGCAGGGTCATGGGGCCCCCGCCTCCGACCTCGCCGACGGGATTTATCTCCAGCGGGTGGTTATGGTCGGCGCACCATTCGTAATAGTTCGGGGAGCCACCACTGAAAACGCCTCCAGTGTAGCTTGGGATAGTAGCCCCGCTGGCGGTGGTGTAGTAGCCGTTGGCGTCCGCAGTGCACGTGGGATTTCCTGTGTTCGTCGCCGTGTGTGCGAAGATATCCCAGCCGAGGCCTTTGCCTGACCAGTAAAAGATTCCTTCATCCGCCTGGCCGGGAGTCGTGTCCGTGTTGAACTCCATGCGTCCAGCCAACAGAGGGAGGCCCGTTGTGGGGGTCGTCTGGCTAAGGAGCAAATTCCCGTCGCGGCCCAGGATGCGCACGTGGTTCCCATGCTCGTGAAACGGGTGCTGCCAATGTCCCTGTCCCATATAGCGCACGAGAATCAGCTCACCTGGATGCATGTGGGGATTGGCGTTGTACGGCTGGTTCGGATAATTCGGCGCATAGTTCGCATCCATGTTGTCCGGCATGGAGCGCCCATTAATCAGGAAATAATTCGGGTGGTATGGCTCAGTGACGACATTCAGCGAGGTCGGGCAGGAAAACTGCCCGCTGGTAGAGCACGACCCAATCAACTTCAGTTGATCTTCCACTTGCCTGTGAATCTTCGGGTCTATCTCGGACCACTGCACCAGGTATTCCCGGTCGTAGCAAGATAAGGGGTGGTCGTACGCGGAGGAAGCCAGCCGGAAATCCTCCCGGCCGGTCTCGCCAGCCGTACAATTTGGCGTACTGGCCGTGTTGCCAATGCCGAAGGGAGTTGCGGGCCGAACGACCACTGCTCCAAAAAGACCCATCTCGATCTGCAGGTCCGGTTGCGTACCGCTGTAGTACTCGAATGTGCCCGGATGGGCATAGGTGACGGTGTACGTCACCGACCCTCCCGGCGTAGACTCCGCCGTTAGCAGCCCTGCCGTGCCTCCACTGGTCGTCACCGTGGCACCGGGGAACAAGATGGAAGTATTGCCCGCGGCTGCCGGCAAGTGGTTCGTGAGCGTCACTGTAAAAGCTAGTTTCTCGGTAACGATCAATGTGGGACCGGGCAATTGCATCGACGGGCAAAACCCGATCGAAGCAAATTGCGCCGGGGCATACGTGGCGCCGTTCACTGTAGTACACCCGTAGCCCCAGGAATAAACCAACACCCCGTCCGGCTGGCTGCTGTAGCCTGGGCCAGCGCTCAGGTTGAACGTCGAGCCCCCGCCACTACTGGCTGTGATGCCGGGAGCGGCAGCATGCGCCGAAGCCGCGAGCAGCAAGGCCACTGCGACCGCAAGGACAGAGAGGAATCGAGATACTGCACACCAGTTTTTTGAATTCGCGTGGCTCATCGTTGCTCTCCTACGGAGTTACTACGACTTCAGTCATCAGCCCGCCGAAGTTCTCGGCGTCGTTCGACAAATGATCAAGTTGGGGTGTGTAAAGGAAATACGTACCAGGGGCAATCCCAGTGCTATCGAGAATCACATCCAGCGACTCGCCGCCGCCTAAAGTGATCGAGTTTGTTTTGATGTAGAGGTTGTTGCCCGCTTGGTCGCGCAGGATCTTCGCGTTGAAGCCCACCAACAGCATGGGAATGCCCACGGAAGAAAGCGTCTGGTATTCCTGAACGTCCAGGTCGGCAATGCGCAGCAGGGCCCGCTGTCCGGTCCCACCGGGACCACCGGTGGCGCTCAGCCTGACTAGGGTATGCATCGGCTGCGAAGCACGACTAATTGAGTCCGTGTCCGCCGTCGAGATAGCATGCGTGTTCGGATCAGGGTTTGATGCGGTGGCGAGCTGGCCCAAAACGTCTGCCGGTCCGCCGGCAACGCCTACCGTGTCGGGATAGCTGCGACCATTCAGGAGGAAGTACTTGTCCTTCATGTCCGCAAAGCCTTCTGGGTTGAAGGTCATGCCGACAAAGTGGAAGTTGGGATCGAAGCCGTGGATCTGGATGGGCACGTCAATGTCGTACCGCGTGGAGCCGTCGCCGTCGTTGTACGCATACTTGAAAGGATTACCGCTAGCATCCGTCCCCTGCGCAAAGGTGTTAGAAGGAGGCAAAGGGACCGAGCAGAGGATATCGGGGCCTCGCGGACTTGTAGCAGTCGGCTCACCCGGATTACAAGCCGTTCGCAGGTCGCTTTGCTGCCCGATTGCATCAGCGCCTGCGAGACCCGAACCGCCCGCGAGCGACGCCCAGAGGGAGTGGCCGACTGGCACGCGGTTCTGCCGCGGACGCACGAAGAGCTGTCCGACCATGCCCATCTGCAAGTGCTCGGGAGGCGTGATGTGGCAGTGCCAGAAATACGTGCCTGCGTCTGGCGCAACATAATAGTAAGTAAAGCTGCCTCCGATATTGATGGCCAGCGAAGCATCCGGTACGCCGTCATAAAAGGAAGAGGCGTTGGGGTAGCCGTGGAAGTGCACGGTGTGCTGCTCGAACAGGTCCGGCCGCATGATCATGCCGACGTTGCTGAGCGTCAGGAAAAACTCGTCGTCTTCATCAAACGCCATCAACGGCGCAGGAATATTTCCATTCAGTACGCCAGTATTCATGATCCCAGCGGGATCGCTAAGCGCGCTGTTCGCGCCGGGAGCGATCTGATCCGTCGCGCTGGTGCCGTCGAAAAGCGGATTCGGCTGGCCATTCACATAATTCCCCGAGGTGTCCCCAGCGGTGTACGGATTGTTGAAAACGTTGGGGAACTGGGTTCCTGGCTGGCCGTTCTGGATGGCACCCAACCCGGAGAGCGGACCGAAGGAGAACAAATAAGTTTGGTTCCCATCCGCCTCCGTCATCATGCCGTCGCCACCGGAAATTTCCTGGCATTTGATCGCGCCGCCGTGGTCAGAGAACGTCAGCGCGGGGAACGTGTACCTTCCGGTCGGATCTTTCGTCGCAGTCCTGGAAACCGGGCCGTTGTATGCAGCCTCCGAACTCTCAGGCGTAGGGTTTGCAGCCGTACCGGTGCCGCCTGTGGCGGTGGTGCCGGGATGCAAGAGTGTGGCGGTTGGGCATTGGACACGAAACGACCCTCCACCTTGGTATCCGGCACTCTGAGCGCTCGCGGTTAGCGGCGCAAGACAGACGAGAAGTATTGGCAACCAAATCTTGATCTTGTATGGCTTCCTCATGATTCGGCAATCTCCTTCCGGACCGGTGGGCGCCCACGATCCGCGTTCTGAATTCTTGGCAAAGGAACGAAACA
>Ga0137401_10000605_pt1 | contig 14423 bp, 8 predicted proteins | sample CZOMad1_1_16fung_FD_108286 | JGI IMG/M metagenome (GOLD analysis project Ga0137401, IMG submission 108286) | Vadose zone soil fungal communities from Angelo Coast Range Reserve, California, USA - CZOMad1_1_16fungal (Illumina Assembly) | ecosystem: Environmental > Terrestrial > Soil > Vadose zone...
AGCCGTCGACCCGCCGGTGATGCGCGTATAGCGGTCCTCGTCCGGATATTGGACTTCGGCCTGGTGCTGGACAACAAATTCCGCAGCGCGAAGATCGTATCCCCCGCCCAACCATCGGCCGACGGCGTCGACGGTCGCGGTCGTAAACAGCGCCGCCGCCGGAACGTCCTCCGGGCTGTTCGGGTTCTTGTTGAGATTGGTCAGATTGTCCGTGTTGCATGCAGCTACGCTGAGCGCGACCGCAAGCCCGGATCCGACCGTGAGAAGTTTTTTATGCATCATCATTCCTTGGTCTCGGTAAGGGTCGGTTAAGGCGTGACACGGAAGCTCACACCCCAGCTCCGCGTGTTGGGGAGTGCACCGAATTCGACACCCTGGAAGTTTCCGATGGTGTATGAGAACTCGGGATCGATGTTCGGTACCTTGGTCCACGTGTGCAGATTGCGCCCGGTGATCGCCAAGCTGACCGCGCGCGCGTTGAACTTGCTTGCCCAGGTTGCGGGCAGGTCAACTCCGAAACGCAGCTCGCGCAGCTTGACGTAGCTCGCATCGTAGACATATGGCTCCATCACCGGGAAAATGTTCTGGAAGTATCTCTCCGAGGTGACGTTGATGGTGTTGGGCTGGCCGGTGTTGACGTCGATACCATCGACGACGATTCCCGGATTGTTCCAATCCACGGTACGGCCGCGGAGTGATTGCGCGGTAACGCCGGAGTAATCACCGAAGAAGTTCGTGATGCTGACGACGTTGCCACCCTTCCGGAAGTCGAGCAGTCCGCTAACGGTAAAGCGACTGAATGAGAGCGTGTTGCTCCACCCACCCGTCCATTTCGGCTGGATGTTGCCGAGGATCTTGCGGCCGCCGATTGTGGTGAGCCCGCCATCAGTAAAGATCTTGCCGGTGGCAGAGTCGCGATCAAACGCGTATCCAAAGATCGAGCCGTAGGGTTGACCCTGGCGCGCTTCGATGTTCGTGTACCAGCTGGACCCGATCACGAAAGTCGTAATGCCCGGTGCCAGCTCGTCGACCATGCTCTTGTTGCGCGAATAGTTGAACGTCGAGTTCCAGGTGATGCCGCCCGCCGTCTGGATCGGTGTCACGCCAAGCAGGAAGTCGACACCCTTGTTGCTGATCTGGCCGGCGTTGACCGCCTTCGACTGGAAGCCGGAAGTACCGGAGACCGGGATCGTGAAGATCTGGTTGTGGGTCTTCCTGCTGTATGCACTCCCATCGAAAGTGACGCGCCCGTCCATGAACGCGAGCTCGAGACCAAACTCGTTCGCATCCGTGTTCTCGGGCTTCAGATCCGGATTGGCTATGAAATTCTGAAGCGTGAATTGCGGCGATCCGGCGAACTTCCCGGAGAGACCGGTGAACGTAGAACGCAGCTGGTACGGGTCCGCGTCGTTACCGACGCGAGCCGTCGATGCGCGCACCTTGGCGTAGGTAAGAATATTTCCCTTGATCGCCGGAACTGCGTCGCTCAACACAATGGAAGTGCTGATGGAGGGATAGAAGTACGAATTCTTTCCCTTTGGCAACGTCGAAGACCAGTCGTTCCTGGCCGTGCCTTCCACCGTCCACCAATTGTTCAGTGTGAATGCGGCAGCGCCATAGACGCTGTTAACCTGCCGGCGTGAGTTGTACTGGCCCAGCGTGGGGGTCACCGCTGCGTTCGAAACGTTATAGATGCCAGCCGTGGAAAGGCCGGGCGTCGCGACACTCGAGTTGTCGAAGCGCTCGCGGCGTACAGTTCCACCGAGTGTTGAATTGAGGCTCAGATGGCTGCCGACCGGACGGTTGACCGTGAACAGCAGGTCGCTGTTGTTCTGGTTGCTGTAGTCACTGACGTCCTGAAATCCGCCGAAGAAGCTCGGGTCGATTCCGACTCCGGCAACACCGTCCTGAATGTTGCCCTGCGCAAAGTGCTCGTCGATGCCGAGACGGTAAATGTCCGACCCCGTGCGGGCAATTATGCTTCCACCGTCGAACAGCTTGTAATTCGCCGAGACAGTTCCGATGAAGCGGTCACGAATGTCGCCGACCGGATTCTCAAACTGCCTCCAGAACGGATTGTTGTGGAAGTTGTAGTTCCAGTTGAACTCACGGTTCGCCGGGCCGTTGTTGGTGGCGCCGCCCTGCTGATAGTTGCGAAGGGCGTTCATGTCGACCTGTCGCCCGAACCAGACGAAGGTCTCCAGGATGCCGGTGTTGTAGCCGGTACCCGGGCGGTTCTGGGCGACGTTGTGGATGTACTGCAGCGTCGCATCCGTGCTCAGGTTGCTCGTGACCTGGAGCGATCCGTTCAGGAGTCCCGAGGTCTTCGAGAAGTTGTTGTTGGGGATGTAGCCAGTGACGTTGTCCCTGCCGAGCGAAAGACGCGCGCTCGCGCGATCGGTGCCGCCGCTGACGGCGAGAGTTGTCGATCTGGTGTGACCAGTATTGAAGAAGCTTTCGACGTTGTCAGGGTGAGCGATCCACGGGCTGGCAGCCAACGGACTCGTGAACTGCAGGCACGGAGCCGACGTGTCGTAGGTGGTGGTATTGGGGATGAACGTGCATCCGAAACTGCGGCCATCGAGCTTCGGTCCGAAGCTTTGGTCGGCCCAGTCGTTGACACCGTCACCCTTGCCGTTGAAATACTCGAACTCGCCACCCGCGCCCTGCCCGTACAGATTCTGGTATACAGGAAGCGTGGAAGGCTTGTCCCAGGTGTAGGTCGTGCTCAACTCGGTGCGGGCGCGAGCCTGACTCGACGCACCCTTCTTGGTCGTGATTACGATGACGCCGTTCGAAGCGCGCGAGCCGTAGAGCGCCGCGGCGTTGGGGCCCTTCAGAACGGTCAACGTCGCGATATCGTCCGGGTTGAGGTCGGAGATTCCGCTTCCGAAATCGTAGCCGCCGTTCGGATCGCCGCTGTGACGCGACTTCGAGTTCTCATTGTTCGAGATCGGGGTGCCGTCGACGATGAAGAGCGGCTGGTTGTTTCCGGTGATCGAGTTCTGGCCGCGGATGACAATGTTGGTCGATCCGCCGGGAGTTCCAGCCCCGGTGATGTTCACGCCGGAAACCTTTCCGGAAAGCTGCTCGACGAGATTGAGAGCCTTCGTCTGATTGAGCTCAGAGCTGCTAATCTGCTGCTGCGCCGTTCCGAGCTGGCTCTTCTCTCTGGTCAGTCCCAGCGCCGTCACGACGACACCCTGCAGCTCCGTCGCCGCGGTCGAGAGACTGAAGTTCTGTACTACCGGTGCACCCGAGAGCGTGACCGGCGCCGAGCTTGGCTGATAGCCAAGGCGCCGAGCAAGGAGGGTGACCGTCGTGCCATTCGCTGATGCGGGGGCGGTAAAGCTGTATCGCCCTGCCTCGTCCGTGAATGCGCCGACGCGCAACGCCGTGATACTGACGCTGGCGCCGACAATCGGTGTTCCACCAATGCCAGTTACCTGGCCACTGATGGTCGTTCCCTGTGCCAGAGCGAGTGCCGGGGCAATCCCGACAACGACTCCAGCTATCGCAAGGAAGCGAGAGATCTTACCTGTCATTCCCATACAACACCTCGCAGAAAGTGATACTGGGACCAGGACGTATCGCGTAACAGGTGGTCGACCGGCTCGCGATACCGACTATGTTGGCCGCACCCATTCGCCCGCAACGAGCAGAACTCGCTCGGCGCAGGGCCGGTGCAGAAGGCAAAATCCGACAACTCCCCCAGCCCGGGGATTCCTCGGAGTTTGCCCGCTTATAATGGGACTAACTTAGGCCGCGTGCAGTGATTATGTCAACCAAATCGCGAATGTGCCTTCCCGACGGGTTCCTTACTTGCTGCTGAGCCGTGGCAAGATGTGTCGGCGCCGACGCATCGGGCTTTACTCTATCCGGGTCCAGATCAGCATCGTGCCGCACTCGGCACGATGCGATGCATACTGGATCGGCGTCTCTTCGCGGCTGGCATAGTACTCAATGCCCTGGATCGTCGACGGTGGTATCGAGTTTATGTTGAACAGGGCTTCGCCTGGATCTGACGAGAACACACGCACGTTGTCGACATATATCTGTGAATAACAGCCCCGGGGAGCTCCCTTCCTTCTGTCCATCGAATCCCCGCCACGCCCTACTCCACCAATCGAACGCGAGCTGGCGATAGAGCTCTCGGCGCCATAGCGGTTGACTCTAACGCCCGGAAGCTTCGCGACTATCTCGCCGAGCTGGCGATCCCGCTCCTTGTCGAGATCGGAACGGGTCAGAAATGCACCGCCGCCGTGTGTCCGATGGTCCTCGAACTCGAGAAACTTGCCGTGCCGGGTGGGCCCACCAACGATACTTACCGTGTCGAGAGACACGGCCACAGGTATCATTGCGAAATCGGCGGCGAGTGTGTCCGCACCGGAAAAGCGGGCGTTGAGGGTGATGTTGTTGTAGCCGACGCGGCGAATGACCACGCGAAAGAGTCCTTTCGGGATGCCATTGAAAAGGAACCTGCCGAGCGAATCCGTCCGCGCCTCAAGATTGAGCGCGGGAATCGCGACCTCGGCACCGGCGAGTGGAGGAGACGGATCGTCGTCGGCGATCACGGCGCCCAGAAATACAGACTGCGCGCGGGCACCTGTGGCAAGGCACGAGAGCGCGAGCGTAATCTGAAGGCAGGTTCGGAAGGCGCTTCTCAATCAGCCTCCGCGACTACAATGCGATGCAACCACCTGCGGTCGGCTAAATATTCGATTCGCCGGAGCGCGTAGGTTCTGTGTTACACACTATGAACAGCGCCGGGTTTGTGCAAGAACGACCGTGATTTCGTCAGTTGCTCAGGTAAGGAAAGAGCCGGCTCCAACCGGGACCCGGCTCTTCTGTGTCGTACGAACGGTGCGACGAGCGCTATTTCACGACTAGTACGCCAGTTGCTCCGTTGGTCGTGCTGGTGAAGGTGTACGTGCCCGGGGTTGTGAAGAGTCTGGACTGGGCATCCTTCCCAAACGCTGGTAGTGGACTCCCGGAAGGTACACTGCACAGGGGCGGGTTCGTGCTACCCGCTCCGCCCGTTCCGATGTTGCCAGAATTCCCGGCTGGCACGGTGGAACCCGAAGGCGCAGTCGGCGCGGCCAACGCTGCCGCTGGATTGGCAAACGTCACGTTGAAGCAGACCGTGTTGTTCGGAGTGGTCGACGCGGTGAAGGTATTCGGAAACAGCGTCGTCCCGACCACTGCAAACGTGACAACCGCGCCGGGCGTCGTCGTGTTGGGTCTGCCTTCGACCACAGCCTCGGTGGCCGAGACGGTTATCGAATCCGGAAAGAAGATGATTCCTGATCCGGACGTCGCCGTGGTGATGGAAATCGTGGCTGTGACCGGGTCAGTTATCGTAATCGGAAACGTTGCTGTCTTCGTTACGCCGCCGACGGAGTTGTTCGCCGTGATGACAGCCGTTCCCGGTTTGACTCCCGTGATGATCCCTGTGGTACCGACCGTGGCGACCGACGGATCGCTGGAAAAGAATGCCGGGCGGCCAATACCCGTCGCGTTGGTCGCGGCGCGCTGCGTCGCGACCGTTGCCCCGTTGGCATCTGTATAGGTGATGGTCAGAGTGTCGTTCGAACTCGCGCCGTTTGTCGAGCGCGAGGTGAGCGTCATGTTGGCAATTGCAGGTGGGGTTGCGCCCGTTGCCAGCACCGTGACGGGAGTGGTGTCGGCGTACGTCACCGATGGGACGCCCGTCACGCCCGGAATGTCCTGAAGGGCACCGATGATGTTCGCCGTTCCGGCTTTTGCCTGAGCTGTTACTACTCCACTCGCATCAACTTTGACAACCGATGTGTCCGTCGAGCGGAAGGTGGGAGTTCCAGTTACTGTGATCTGGTTTCCCGGAGCCAACGGGTCGCAGTTCGTTCCCATACAGGTCGCATCGAAAGCCGTCACTGTCAGCGGCTGCTGACCCCCTTGTGCCAGGGTAACGGCCTGCGGATTTACTCTGATCGCATAGAACTGAGAAATGTGCAGTGTGTCGGTAATTTTGTCGTTGTTGCACGCGACAAAAGCGCCGGCTATCGCAAGAAGACAAAGTCTCTTCATTGGTCTGGTCCTGGCACGGAGGGTGGATGTCGGAGTCATCATGGGTTCCGGTCGATGCAGCCGTGGAACTGCGGATTGTTCTGCTCGGCCTGCGGAATAACCAGGAACTTGTCCGTCCCGTAAAAACCACCTTTGTAATAGGCTCCGCTAGGGAAGACCGTGTTTTCCGCGCGGCCAAATCCACCGTCCGAAGCTGGGCGAACGAGTCTGCGCATGTCCGCCAAACGATGGCCGGTACTCCAGAGCCAGAAGGCTCTCTCGCGGAAAAGCAGATCCTCACGTGCGGTCTGAGTTCCAGGATCAACGAGCGGTGGCAACGCACCACTGACGGGAACCGGTGGACAACCGCTGACCTGAGTGGTCGCCGAGCACGGATTTGACGGTTGTTTGAAGGTGGGGAAGTTCGCGCGCAACTGATTGAGCTTCGCCAGGAAGGTGACTGGATCTCCTGTTCTCAGCGCGACCTCTGCCTCGATCAGCCGCGCCTCTGTTCCCGTCGCGATGGCAATATCGGCCTCACGCGTCGGCCAAACGAGCTGCACCAGGAACGACCCCGAACCGGTGAGGTTATCGAACGAGGTCGTTCGAGTCTGGTTGGGATCGAAAGTCTTGCAGGCCGCGCTACCACCGATACACATCGGCACTCGCGGATCGTTCGCGCTGAAGAAGTTCAAGCCCGCGATGCCTTCGCTGTTGCCCGGCATCCATCGGCCGGCGCTATTGTTCAGAGCCCAAATCTGGTTGTCTCCGAGCACCTGCGTATAGAACATCGAGAACCTGAAGTTGTCAGGAACGTTGGCGCTGGTGATGGTCGTGTTCGCCCCAGCGACGTCCCCCAGGTCCAGCTGAACTCTCGCCTTTTCGATGCCGACCAGCCACTTGACGGTGTCGGCGCGCGAATTGCCCGCCGGCGCGTTTTGCAGCGCGGAGTCGAAGCTCGCGATTGCCCGCGCATAAATCTCGGTGTTCGGCAGCGGATCGCCGTACACGATGTTGTTGGCCGCGTCGAGCGAGCTGAGCGGCATGCCATTGCAGAAGTTTTCCGCTATGGACATCTCGGCCCAGCCCTGCACCCAAAACATCTGCCCCACGTCTGAGACGTTGGCAGGCTTCCACTGCCGGAGGACCGGAATCGCCTGACCAGCAGCGAAGCGGACGCGCTGCAGGCCTCGCGCTTCTAGCGTCATTGCAGTATTCGACTCGGTGATGGCGCGCGAGTCGGCTTCGTCGCGCTGTACGAACGTATCGGCTGAGCGCCACTCGTCCGCTACAACCCCGCTGAAGTGGAAGATCCCTTCATTGAGCGAACCGCTACCCTGCAGTCCACCGGTGACGTCGGAAATTCGTGATAGCGCACCGACGCGCAACGCTTCGGCCGCCTCCACCGAACCTAGGTTGTTGGGGTCGATGATGTCCGGATCGGTAACGTTCAGGATTTTGTCTTTATTGCACGCAGTCAAGGCTGCCGTCGCAAGTATGAGCAACAGTGCGCTCTTGAGGCGCGCGTGATTATTCACGTTTGCCATTGTTTTATCCCGTTGGTTGCGCTGTCGCGCGTCAGAAGCCGAGGTTGAAACGAAGAGTCACGTAACGAGGTGGGGGCACTGCCTGGAACGGATCCTCAACTTCGACACCAGTTCCACCTGGCGCCGTCACCGCCTCTGGATCCATGCCCGTGTACTGCGTCCACGTCTTGAGATTGCGGCCCGCAAGCGTGATGCTCAGCCTGTTGCCCGGCGTGAAGCGGTGTTGGAGCCAGCTCGGTGGTGCGGTGAACGTGAGTGCGACTTCACGGAGTTTTGTGTAGTCACCCTTCTCCCAGAATCCGCCCTCGGTTCTCGATGGATGGTCGCGGAGCGCCACCACCCGTGCCTGCTCCCACAGTGGAGCGTCCGGGTTTGAGAGCCCGCTGCAGTTCAGGCGCTGATTGCAGCGGATGCGCTCGTTGGAGTTCTTGAGCCAGTAGCCGCCCTTGCGATCGAACTGCGCCGTCAGCCGGAACATGTTGTGCCACAAATCCATTCCAGGCACGAAGCTCATCTCCACGTGTGGGCTGGAGCGACCGATGAACAGCGCGGAGTCGCTGACGATTACTTCGTTGGCGGTGAGAATGCCATCGCCGTTGAAGTCGGTGTAGCCAAGGATGCGCCGCTGCCAAACTCCGAACAGCGGATATCCCGGAACCTCGCGAATGTCGGCGCCGATGATGGGCGGAACCGATCCGAGGCTGACGAGTTTGTTGTTGTTGACGGCGTAATTCAGCTGCCCATCCAATCCGAGCTTGTCGAGCTGCAGGACCTGCGCTCTCACACTCGCCTCGAATCCGCTGTTCTGGACTGCACCGAGATTCTCGAATCGCGAAGCGGACACGCCCGCCGATGGTGGCAGTATTCGCTGCACGAGCGCATCACGCGTCTTTTTCTTGTATCCCGTCACGGCAATGGAGGCACGGTTGTCGAACATGTCGAGATCCAGCCCGCCTTCGACCTCACCGGCGCGCTCAGGCTTGAGATTCGGATTTCCCAGCGCGCTGAAGACGACCGCCGCCGTTCCCTGATCCGCGACGTTTGCGTTCGCCGCGACGAAGAATGGCAGTGCGTCGTTGGAGCCCGGCGAAACGCCCGATTGTCCAAACGCCGTCCGCAGACGTAGCTGGTTGAGGAACCTCGGCTTCGGGAAGAACGACTCGTCGGAAATAACCCACGACACGCTGCCCTTCGGATAAAATGCGGATGACGTCTTCGTTCCGAAGGTGCTGTTCTGGTCGACACGGAATCCGCCAGTCACGAACAGCCGGTCGCGAAAAGCAAACGTCTGCTCGAGGAAAGTGCCAGCGTTGACCTTGAAGGTCGAGGCCTCGTCGGCGGACGGAACCGCTCCGGCTGTTACGGTTGTTGCTCCCGGCGGGAGAACCGAAGCGCCGGCGCCGTTGCGGGCGAATATGCTGCGGAAATACTGAGCCCCGAACGTCGTCCTCGATGAAACCGCGCTCGACATATTGAACTGCGCGGTGCCGCTCGCGTCGAACGTGTACAGGAAGAAGTTGGTGCGGTTGTTGAATTTGAAGCCGAGACGGCTGCTGCCGAAATTGGAGCACTGCCCCTGACGGCAAATGTCGGAATCCACGCGATTCACGAAGTCGATCCCGAAGTTGCCGCGGGTCGTCAACCAGGTCAAAGGACGCCAGTTGGGACTCAGACTCCCGATAAAACGGTTGATGTCCTGGCCCACACTCTCCTGGAACATGTCGCCTGGGGTGAACGCCCGATATCCGTTTAGAAACGAAGTCGTTCCGCTGATGAAGCCATTCGTTCTGTATCCGGGGCCGCCGTACGCGCTCGATGTCAAACCGGTCGTATTGTTCTCCGTCTGCGGCAGGCGTTGCGAGCTGGAGATAAAAACTGTCGAGACCGCGACGTCAGCGAGAGGTGACAGCTGGAGGTTCACGTTGCCGCGGAACGTGGCACGCGTAAGAGCGTTGGGGCGGAGCTGCTCGCCCGGTATGAACCCGTTCTTGGCGAGCAGTCGCTGGACTTCGAACTCCGGAACTTTGTAGACACCTTGTTCGCCAGCGTAATTCCCCTGCAGGAAATAGCGAAGCGTCTCGGAACCACCTGATACGCCGGCGCCGTACTCTTCCTGATACGCGGGGCTCAGCGGAGTAAGATCCTTCTCGGCGAAAAGATTGAGCGCGGCGACGCTGTCGACGATGCAGGTGCCTAGCGAGACGTTCGGCAGCGAACAGTTGCCCAGCGCGGTCGTCCGCAGGGCACCCGTCGGCGAATGGCCGAACAGAGTGTAGGCCGTTGGATAAGTGTTGTGGTCGGAGATGCGGCCGTGCTGAAGATAAGTGTCCCACCGGCCGCTACCCACGCGACCACGCTTGGTCGTAATCACAAGTACGCCATTGGCGGCGTCGGTTCCGTACAAGGTGGAAGCGGAAGGTCCCTTCACCACCTCGACGCTCTCGATCTGGTTCGGATCGATGTCGCTCAGTCGGCTCGGATTTGATCCACCGATTCCAATGCTGGAAGAACCGGTGGAGCTCTCCATGCGAATTCCGTCGATGATCACGATCGGATCGTTGCTCAGCGAGAGGCTGTTGACGCCGCGGATGCGGATGCGCTGGCCAGTTCCACTCATCGTGCCGGCGAGCACTTCGACACCCGGCGCTCTTGCATTCAACAAATCGGTGATGTTCGTGACCGGCCTCGTTTCGACCGTTTGCGCCGCGTTGATTCTCGGAATGTCGCTGCCGACCTCGGTCTTGAGTTGCGTACCGGTCGCGGTCGTGACGACCTGCTCGAGCTCGATGGCGGTCGTCGGCAATATGAAATTGAGCGTCGCCGATCCGTCGGCAGGAACAGTTACCGGGAGCTTCTGGGTAACGTGGCCGAGGGCGAGCACTCTGACTTCCTGCGCTCCGGCTGGCGCGCCCCGAATGACGTAACTGCCGTCATCTCTTGTTGGCACCATTATGCCGGTGCCGACAATTGTTACGCGCGCGTTGGGAATGGGACGGCCGGTACCTTCCTCGCGCGCTACTCCTGTGACTGTGCCTGTGGTTCCCTGGGCGATCGCCAACGCCGGACTCAACACGGCAATTGCGACCGACACGAACTGACGAAGACGAATCATTCCTCGCTCTCCTCTCGTTGAGGATGATCAGACGTATCTGGTCAGAGGCAACGCGAAATGACAGGAAGGCCTCGCCGCCCGTCTTATCAGGTCGTCATTGTCCACCAGTCGGGGCTGTGGTGCCCCGGTTAGAAGACAAAATTAATAGATGGAATCTGATCTGCCAGCAGGGAACACTTGAAAATGTCCGAGGAGTCACCGGACTACACCGAGACCGCTTTCTCGGTTACGACCCGCACATGGTCGTCGAGCACTTGCATGAATCCGCCGCTCACGTTGAACGCGCGTCCGGATCCGCTGCCCAGTCGGAGCTGACCGTTGCCGAGCAGCGCCATGAGCGGCGCGTGGCCGGCAAGGATTCCGACTTCCCCGTCGTACGCGGGCGCGATCACGGAATCCGTCTCGCCCTCGAACAGAACGGACTCCGGCGAGATCACGGATACCTTCAGCATCGCTACGAGTTCGAGAGCTTCTCGGCTCTCTCGATGACACCGTCGATGCCGCCCTGCATGAAGAACGCCTGCTCGGGATACTGGTCGAATTCGCCAGCGACGAGCCTCTCGAACGAGGAGACGGTCTCCTCCAGCTTCACGTACTGACCGGGATAACCGGTAAACTGCTCGGCGACCGCGAACGGTTGGGACATGAATCGCTGAATTCTTCTCGCGCGACCCACGACCAGCTTGTCGTCCTCGGAGAGCTCGTCCATGCCGAGGATCGCGATGATGTCCTGCAGCTCCTTGTAGCGCTGCAGAATCTTCTGAACGTCGGTTGCAACCTTGTAGTGGCGCTCGCCGATGAACTGAGCGTCGAGAATTCTCGACGACGAAGCGAGTGGATCGACGGCGGGATAGATACCGAGCTCGGTGATTGCGCGCGACAACACGACCGTGGCGTCGAGGTGTGCGAACGCAGTCGCCGGCGCCGGGTCCGTGATGTCGTCGGCGGGAACGTAAATCGCCTGCACCGAGGTGATCGAGCCGTTCTTGGTCGACGTGATCCGCTCCTGCAGATCGCCCATCTCCGTAGCCAGCGTCGGCTGATATCCGACCGCGCTTGGCATGCGTCCGAGCAATGCGGACACTTCAGATCCAGCTTGCGTGAAGCGGAAGATGTTGTCGATGAAAACAAGAACGTCCGCGTTTTCAACGTCGCGGAAATACTCGGCGACCGTGAGTCCCGAAAGGCCAACTCTGAGTCTCGCGCCCGGCGGCTCATTCATCTGACCGTAGATGAGCGCGCAGGAATTGATGACTCCGGATTCCTTCATCTCGAGATACAGGTCGTTTCCTTCGCGCGTCCGCTCGCCGACGCCGCAGAATACGGACTTTCCACCATGACCCTTCGCGACGTTGTTGATCAGCTCCTGGATGACGACCGTCTTGCCGACACCGGCGCCGCCGAAGAGTCCGATCTTTCCGCCCTTCACGAACGGCGCGATCAGGTCGACGACTTTGATTCCGGTCTCGAAGATTTCTGTCTTTGGCTCGAGATCGGCGAATTCGGGTGATGGACGATGAATCGGCCAGCGCTCGACGCTGTCAGGAATCGCCGGACCGTTGTCTACCGGATTGCCGAGGACGTTGAGAATTCTTCCCAGCGCAGCCTCGCCGACGGGAACCGTGATCGGGCCACCGGTGTCCTCGACTCTCATCCCGCGCACGACCGCGTCGGTCGACGACATCGCGACCGCGCGCACCTGATTGCGGCCGATATGCTGTTGCACTTCGACGACGACATCGATCTCGGCGCCGGCGTCGGACTTCTCCCTGATACGCAGCGCGTTATAGAGCTCGGGAAGGTGCTCGGACTCGAACTCGACGTCGAGCACGGGTCCGATAACCTGGACCACCTTTCCAAAATTGACGTTTTTCGCCTCGGCGGCGGGTGATTTCTTTTTCTCTGTGCGGACGGCCGTAGCCATGATTACCCCTGTAACGCAGAGGCACCGCCGACGATCTCGGCGATCTCCTGCGTGATCTGCGCCTGGCGGGCGCGGTTGAATGTGCGGCGTAAAACGTTGAGCATCTCACCCGCATTGTCGGTCGCGTTTTTCATTGCCGTGCGTTGAGCGCTTTGAAATCCGGCCTCATTCTCGACCAGCGCGCGGTAAATCGAGTTGCGCACGTACGAGGGGAGAAGCTGGGTCAGGATCACTTCAGCCGACGGCATCAGAATGTAATCGGGCTGTGGACCTTTGCGCTCAGGTGGCGTGACCGGCAACACCAGCTGCGATGTCGGCGGGGTCGAAAGCGCGGAGTTGAATTTGGAATAGATGACGTAGACCGCGTCGATCTCGCCCGATGCAAATCTTTCGATCAGGCCATCGACAAGCTCGGCGGCGTTGGCGACGGTCGGCTGGCCGGTGATGTCGGTCCGGCTGGACGCGACGGCGCGGCCGATGTAGCGGAAGTAGCCGATTCCCTTCTTCCCGACCACGTGAAGCTCGGGCTCAACACTTTGCTCACCAAGACGTGCGAGAAGGTTGCGCGCTTCCTTGAGAAGGTTGGCGTTGAACGCGCCGGCAAGTCCACGGTTGCTGGTGAGAAGTATGACAGCCGCTTTTTTGATCGACGCCGGCTGGCGCATCAAGGGAAAGCTCTCGGCCAACTCCGGCGTGTAGAGATTCGCGATCACTTCCGTGAGCGAGTTCGCAAACGGGCGCGCGGCGACGACGCGATCCTGCGCGCGCTTCATCTTGGACGTGGCGACCATCTCCATCGTGCGCGTGATTTTCCGTGTGTTTTCGACGGACTTGATCCGCCCCTTTAGCTCACGACCCTTCGCCATGCGTTAGTGCTTCGCCTCGGCTGGGCGGGAGCCTCCTGCTTTCTTTGCGGCCTCTGCCGGCTTCACGGACCGTAGGTCCTTGGCGACGGCGGGCGTTTCGGGATTAAATTGCTTGTTGAAGGTCTCGATCCCGCGCTTGAGATCGGCTTCGCTTTCCTTGGAAAGCACCTTCTCGGTGCGGACTTTCTGAGGCACCTGCGGGAACTGCTTGTCCATGAACTCGAGAAATCCCTTCTCCCAGTCTTTGAGTCTGTTTACCGGAATCGCATCGAGAAGCCCGTTGGTGACGGCGAAAATCACCATCACCTGCTGCTCGACGGCCATTGGACGGTACTGCGGCTGCTTCAGGATTTCGACTGTGCGCGCACCGCGCTCGAGCTGCTTCTTGGTGGCCGCGTCGAGGTCCGACGCAAAGGAAGAGAACGCTTCGAGCTCGCGGTACTGCGCCAGATCGAGCCGCAGTCTGCCGGCGACGGAGCGCATCGCTTTAACCTGCGCCGACCCTCCGACGCGGGACACGGAGATTCCGACGTTGACGGCAGGCCGAACGCCCGCGAAAAAGAGATCCGCCTCGAGGAAGATCTGGCCGTCGGTGATCGAGATCACGTTGGTCGGGATGTACGCGGAGACGTCGCCAGCCTGAGTCTCGATGATCGGAAGCGCCGTGAGCGAGCCACCCGCCTTCAGGATGGTCTTGCCGTCGACTATCGACGCATCTTCGCTCAGCTTCGCGGCTCTCTCCAGCAGGCGCGAATGGAGATAGAACACGTCGCCAGGGAAGGCTTCGCGACCAGGCGGACGACGAAGCACGAGCGAGAGCTGGCGGTACGCCGCAGCCTGCTTCGACAGATCGTCGTAAACGCAGAGCGTGGGGAGTCCCGCGTTATACATGAAGTACTCGGCCATCGCGCAGCCTGAATAAGGTGCGA
>Ga0137401_10000606_pt1 | contig 14422 bp, 12 predicted proteins | sample CZOMad1_1_16fung_FD_108286 | JGI IMG/M metagenome (GOLD analysis project Ga0137401, IMG submission 108286) | Vadose zone soil fungal communities from Angelo Coast Range Reserve, California, USA - CZOMad1_1_16fungal (Illumina Assembly) | ecosystem: Environmental > Terrestrial > Soil > Vadose...
GAGCCTACCTGCAGCAGCAGCTCTTGCTGTGCAACGGCAAGGTGGGCCAGCTGGCCAAGCGGGTGGGGATGGAGCGCACGCATTTGTACCGTAAGTTGCGTGCATTGGGCGTCGATTTTCGGCAATTGGGCGAGGATTAGGCGTTATCTCGGCACGGTGATTTTGAGCGGTAGTGCTCGCCCGGAGGGGTGGGGAGCCTCAAGGCAACATAAAGACGCAGTTGCCTTGAGGCTCCCCACCCCTCCGGACGAGCACTCGCACCGATCAACATCACGGCGCTCGTCCTCCTGCACGTTGATGTTGACCGGCCCAGCGCTAACGGCGCGGGGGGATGGGAAGCCTGAGGGCAACTGTCTCCCCCGTTGCCCTCAGGCTTCCCATCCCCCCACGCCCTGCGCTCCGGTCAACATCACCGTGCAGGGCTGCTAGTCGCCGACGCGGATGACTAGTACGTCGACATCGGCCTTGCGCAGGATTTGCCTCAGGCGGTTGAGCTCGTCGAGCTTGGAAATCGGGCCGATGCGGATCCGGTGCCAGGTATCGTTGTCGACGGACACCTTCTGTACCTTGGATTCGATGCCTTGCAGCGCCAGCTGCGCGCGCACGCGGTCGGCGTCGGCGAAGTTCTTGTACGAACCGGCCTGCAGTACGTAGGTTCCGCGGCGCGTCTCGGGGACGGATTTGACGTCGGGCCGTACATCCTTGTCCTTCTCGGGCACCACCACTTCGAACTTCGGCAGCATGTCGTAGAAGGCGTAGGACTTCGCCGGATCTTCCGTGCCCGAGTCCCCGGCTTCCGCATCGGGAGGCTCGGCGCTGCGGGACTTTTTCTTGTCCGCCTTGGCTGTCCGGGCGATTTGCGCGTCCGGTCGATGATCCTTGATATAGACGACGGCGGCCACGCCGAGACCCATGGCCAATCCGCAAAGGACTCCCGTCCACCCGGAGAAACCCGCGCTCTTCCGGCGTTTGGTCTTGTAGTCGCGCGCCGCAGCCTTGGGCATGGGCCGCTCTACATCGTCTCGGGCGCGGATACGCCCAATAGTTCGAGGCCGTTGCGGATGACGGTCTGGGTCGCGAGCGCAAGGTCGAGCCGAGCATCGCGGAGCCCCGCATCCTCCACGATGAATTGATGCGCGCTGTAGTTGGTGTGGAAATCGTTCGCCAGGTCCCGCAGGTAGTGCACCAGTGTGTGCGGTGCGCGCAGCATCGCGCACTGGCGCACGATTTCGGGGAACGCGCTCACTCGCTTGATCAATTGCAGTTCCTGCGGCTCGACCAGCTTGTCCAGGCACGCAAGACCATGCGCCGCGTCGTGGGCAAGCCCGCGCTCCTGGAGTTGCCGCATCACGCTCGCGACCCGCGCATGCGCGTACTGAATGTAGTACACCGGGTTGTCGTTCGAGCGGGCGGTGGCGAGCTCCAGGTCGAAGTCCAAATGCTGGTCGTTGCTGCGCATGACGTAGAACAGCCGCGCCGCATCATTGCCTACTTCATTGCGCAAGTCGCGCAATGTGACGAACTCGCCCGAGCGGGTCGACATTTGCGCCTTTTCACCGCCGCGAAACAACGACACGAATTGCACGAGGCGCACCTCGAAGGAATCCGCGGGGCCGCCCAGCGCCACCAAACCTGCGCGCAGGCGAGTGATATAGCCGTGATGATCGGCACCCCAGATATAGAGCAAATGATCGAAGCCTCTTCCAAGCTTGTTGAATACATAGGCGATATCCGACGCAAAGTACGTCTTGACGCCGTTTTCGCGCACCATCACGCGGTCCTTTTCGTCGCCGTAGTCCGTGCTCTTGAACCACCAGGCGCCGTCCTTCAGATAGGCGTGTCCTGCCGTCTTCAGTGCGTCGAGCGCCCTGTCGACGGAGCCGTCGTCGCTCAAATGTCGCTCGGAGAACCAGCAGTCGAAGGTGACGCCGAATTCCTGCAAGTCTTGGCGGATGTCGTTCAGGATGCCGGCCAGCGCCAGATCCAGCACGCGGCGAAACGCCGCGTCCCCGATGAGAAGCCGCGCCCGGGCGATCACTGCGTCGATGTAAACGTCCTTGTCGCCTCCCTGCGGCTCATCCGGCGGCAATTTCGCGAAGACCTCGGCGGCGCCCTGGCGCAGCTTCGCGCCTTCCACGGCGAACAATTGCTCGGCAATCGCCACAATGTAGTCGCCGCGGTAGCCGTTCGCGGGAAACGTGAAACGCTCGCCGCAGTGCTCGAGATATCGCAGCCAGGTGCTGACCGCCAGAATTTCCATCTGGCGGCCCGCATCGTTGATGTAGTACTCGCGCTCCACGCGGTAGCCCACTGCCTCGAGCAAATTCGCGACGGTCGCGCCGAACGCGGCATGCCGGCCGTGACCGACGTGCAGGGGGCCCGTCGGGTTCGCTGATACGAATTCCACCTGCACCGATCGGCCGGCGCCGGCGAGCGACCGGCCATACCGGCGCCCGTCTTGAAGCACCTTGCCGATTTCGGCGTGATAGGCGTTCTGCGACAGAAAGAAATTGATGAAGCCGGCGCCGGCGATCTCGACCTTGGCAACTGCGGGGCTCGCCGGCAGCGACCTCACCAGAGCCTCCGCCAGTTTGCGCGGATTCTGCCGGGCCGTCTTGGCCAGCCGCATGGCGAGATTGCTGGCGAAATCTCCATGCCGGGCGTCGCGCGTGTTCTCGACCTCGACGCTCAAAGTCCGCGCAGCGGCGGGCACCAGGTCTTCCGGCAGGGCCGCCAGCGCTTGCCGCAGCAAATTCTCGATCAGAGTCTTCAAAGCGAATCCATGGGTCAAATGTACGAAGGGTGGGTCAGGAGTCCAAAGATTGCCCGTCGGGAATACAAAGGGTCCGCAGTTTACCCGGAATCGCCGCTCTTCAGGCAGAGGGAGATGTCACGCAGGCGACTCAATCCACTTCCAGCGGATCCACGTCGATGGACCAACGCAGGCCGGGCGGCCCGCGCAGCTTCTCCACCTGCGGCAGCCAACCCTTCAAAAAGCGCTGCAATGTGGACCGCGCGGCGGTCTCGATCAGGAGATGCGCACGGAAGTGGTCGGCCCGGCGCGCGATCAAGGCGCTGGCGGGACCCAGCACTTTGACGGCCGCCGCGTCGCCCAGCCCGCGGCTGGAATCCACCGCGGCGCGTAGAAATGCGTCCAATCCGAGGCTGTCCTTGGCTTCGGCGCGCAGCATGGCGAGCCGCGAGTAGGGCGGCCAACCGGCCTCGCGGCGCTCTTCCAGGGCGCTGACCGCAAAGCCTTCGTAGCCTTCCGCCATGAGCCGATTGAGCAGGGGATGCTCGGGGAATTCGGTTTGAATCATGACTTCGCCTGCCAGGGAACCGCGCCCCGCGCGGCCGGCGACCTGGGTGATGGTTTGCGCGAGACGCTCGGTCGCGCGAAAGTCGCTGGCGAACAAACCCTGATCGGCATCCACGATCACCACCAGGCTGACCTCCGGAAAGTGATGACCCTTGGTGAGCATTTGGGTGCCGACCAGAATTCGCGCCTCACCGCTGTGCACCCGGTCAAGCACGGTTTGCACAGCGCCCCGCGCGGATGCCGTGTCGCGATCCAGCCGCGCCAGCGGCGCGTCCGGGAACAGTCTCGCCAGGGTTTCCTCGACCCGCTCGGTCCCCTGACCCACGGGATTCAAGGCTTGACCGCAACTTCCGCAAATCGCGGGAACGGGGCTGTGCGCGCCGCAGTGATGGCAGCGCAGCTGCTGCGCGCGGCGGTGCAAGGTCATGCGCGCATCGCAATGCGCGCATGGCGCGACCCAGCCGCAGGCATTGCAGAACAAACTCGGTGCATAGCCGCGGCGATTCAAGAACACGATGACCTGCCCGCCGGCTTTGAGATGTCGGTCAATGGCCTGCATCGCGGGCGTCGACAATCCCTGGTCGGCGGCATGCTTGCGCAGGTCCACGATCGACATGCGCGGCGCCTGCGACGCCCCCGGCCGCTGCGGCAAGAGGTGTTTCGAATAGCGCGCTGTCGCCGCGTTTTCCAGGGTTTCCAGCGACGGCGTCGCGGAGCCGAGAACGATGGGCACGTTCGCACCCCGCGCTCTCATCACCGCGAGATCGCGTGCCGAATAACGAAACCCCTCGTGCTGCTTGTACGAGGGATCGTGCTCCTCATCGACGACGATGAGAGCGAGCTTCGGCAGCGAGGTGAATACCGCGGAACGTGTTCCTATGATGATCCGCGCTTGGGCCTGGTGAGCCGCGCGCCAGGCATCGCGGCGCTCGGCGGTGCTGAGGCCGGAATGCAACGCCACCACCCCGGAACTGAAGCGGCGGCGGAAGCGATCGACCAGCTGGGGCGTCAGGGCGATCTCAGGCACGAGTACCAGAGCCTGGCCTCCTTCTCCAATCGCTGCGGCGATCACCCGCAAGTACACCTCGGTCTTGCCGCTGCCGGTCACGCCGTAGAGGAGATGGGCGGCAAAGGTCGACAGGGACGCGATTATGGCGGCGACGCAGGCAGCCTGCGGCAGGGTGAGCGCGACTTCGCTGGGACGCATCTCCATCGCCGCCGCCGCGGGCGCGGCGGCCTCCACGATCCAGCCGCGCGTCGCCAGCGAACGCAATTGCGCGGGCTTGAATTCCTCACCGATGTCATCGCTGGTGGCGCATCCCCTCGTCCCGAGCCAGGCCAGCAGGGCTCGTTGTTGCGGAGCGCGCCGCGCGCCGGGAGCGGACAACTCCCGTCGTCCCGCATCGCTCAAGCACCACCATTCGGTCTTCTGCAGCGCGGGCTGACCTGTACGCAGGCTGACCGGCAAGGCTGCGGCAAATACTTCGCCGATGGGGTGGTGGTAGTACTCGGACGCCCAGCGCAGCAAGTCGAAGGTGACCGGGTCGACGATGGAATGCTCGTCCAGAATCTCGAGCGCCGCCTTGAGCTTCGGGGGGGCGACGGCGGACTCGGATGCGACCCCAACCAGCACCCCAATCAGCTGTTGGCGGCCAAAGGGCACGCGCACCCGCACGCCCAGGGGGGGAACCCCGTGGGACCCCAAGCTCGTAGGCGGCCGATAGTCAAAGACGCGACGTAACGGGGTATCCAGCGCAACCTGCAGAATCATCGGTCCTTTTTGTCCCACAAAACATGTGGATAAGTCTGTTGAGAAGCTAAGGATCTCCACCCTAAGTGCCCGTTCCGTTTCGAGTCCCATCCAATTTGGCGAAAAAGCGTGCTAAATCGAAATGAATCTTTTAAATTCAATAGGTTAGGACGCCCTCTGGATTCCGCGCCGAGGTCTCGATCCAAAATATTGCAGAGGACGTCACACGCCGTGTGCGTAAGTCGCCGACCTTGACAAACCCAGTCCATTAGTCAGACAGGCTCCTCCGTCAACCGCGGCGGCGGATAGGCGTTTATACCTGGAATAGCGACGGTCCGTCGACGTTGAGAGGACGAGGCATGCCCCCCTTTGATACGCTGAACCAGGCTTGGATGGTCTGGGATGGTCCCGCTCCAGCACCTGAGGATGCGGTTCTGGAGTACACGCGAGAACTCGAGAAATTCTTGGCCGAGATCGAGCGGCGCGCATTCCGCATGGCGCAAGTCGCGCTGCGTGATGCGGACGATGCATTGGACGTGGTGCAAGACGCGATGCTCAAGCTGGCGCGCAATTACGCATCGCGCCCGAGTGGCGAATGGCGGCCGTTGTTCTATCGAATTTTGGAAAATGGCATACGCGATCTGCAGCGGCGCAGGACCGTTCGCAAGCGGTTCATGGCGTGGTTGCCGGGACCGAAAGACGATCCCGACAGCGAAGCGCAGGATCCGCTCGAAAACGTCGCCGACGCTGCCCCCGCCATTCCCGAGGCGCTGATGCAGGGGCAGGCAATGCAGCAGCTCGAGGTCAGCTTGCGAGCCTTGCCCGCGCGGCAACGGGAGGCGTTCATGCTGCGGAATTTCGAAGGTCTGGACGTGGCTGAAACGGCAACCGCCATGGGTTGCTCGGAAGGCAGCGTCAAGACGCACTACTCGCGCGCGGTGCATACCCTGCGCGAGCAACTGGGTGAGGTCTGGTGATGAACGAACAGCCCCGTGATTCCTTCGAGGAGCGCAGCCGTGCTCTGTTCAACGGCAGCGTCGAAGGCTTGGATTTTGCGACGCGCTCGCGCCTCACGCAGGCGCGCAAGGCCGCGATCGAAGCGGCGTCTGCGAGCCGCCGGCCCTGGTTTTTCCGCATCGGAGTGCTGACGCCCGCGGCCGGAGTGACTGCCGCGGCGATTCTGGGCGTGTTCCTTTGGCTGGGGTCGCCATTGGGTCAGCACGCCGCTACAGTAGCTGATGGTCAGTCGAATTTCGAAGATTTCGAGCTTGTCGCGTCCGCCGATGAGGGCTCGGGCGACGCCATGGACATGTTGCAAGACGATATTGAATTTTATGACTGGGCGGATAAGGCCGCGAATCCGGGACCAGCCGCCTAGCGCGCTACTTCAGTTGCGAAGGGGAAGGCGTTGGCTGTTGGTCGGCGTGGCTGTCGTGTGCTCAGCAGCAAATGCCGGTCCGCCGGCGTCGTCACCGTCGCCGCCTTCGGCGCCGGCGCCGCCACCGGCGTCGTCACCGGGCGCGCCCGATGATGAGTTCATCGAGTTCTTGGGCGCGGATGATGTGGGTGATGCAGCTTGGTGGGAGTTCTTGAAGAAAGTGCCGCCGCGAGGGGGAAATCCTCCCGCAACGCCACCGCAGGAAGTTAAGCAATGATCAGGGCGTTGTTGATCTGTGCCGGTCTCGTCCTCGCGGCTGCGAGCGCGTCCGCGCAGGCGCCCGCCGCGCCCGAGCCTGCGCCGCCCGCTGCGCCCACGGCACCCGCGGCGCCCAAGACATGGGCCTCGATGTCGCCCCAACAGCAGCAATTGTTGAAGAGCTATCAAGGCAAGTGGGACAGCCTGCCCCCGGAGCGCCAACAGTCGCTGGCCAACGGCAGTCAGCGCTGGCTGTCGATGTCGCCTGAGCAGCGGTCGAGTGCGCAGCAACGCTTTACTCAATGGCGCGCCATGCCGCCGGAGCAGCGGCAGCAGCTGCGCCAGCGCTGGCAGCAGTACAAGAGCTTGCCGCCGGAGCAGCAACAGCGGGTACGCGAATCATTCAACCGGTTTCGGCAAATGCCGCCGGAAAGGCGCATGGAATTGCGCAAGCAATGGCGCCAGATGAGCCCGGAGCAGCGCCGCGGAGTCAACCAGCGGCCGGCGGCGCCGCGGCCGCCCGCACCGCGCCCGCCCCCGCCGCCGCGGCGCGGCGGGCGATAGCTCCCTCGCCGCGCTGCTCACGGGCGGTAGCTCTGCTCGGCGTGCGCCATCACGTCCTCAGGGCTGAAAAGCACGTCGCGGAATCGTCCCTGAGTGAACATGGGCGCTTGGTCCGTGAAGTGAGGCGACTCCGGGTGGCCGCTCTCGCCGCCGCTCATGATGGCCTTGGCATGAATGACCGGGCCAAATTCCACCGCCGCGACGAAGCTATTGCCGACTGACCCGTAAATCTTCTTCGTTCTGCGCGGATACGGGGCATCGAATGACGCCAAGGCGCCCCAGTTGGAGGAGGCAAAGCCCACCGGCAAGCTGGGTTTGGCGTCGTCGAAGGGCTGTACGATGTCGTCGGTTATGCGTTGATAGCGGTTGATATCGCCCCATGGTGTTCGCCACCGGCCGAAGTCGCGCTGCAATTTCGCGACGGCCGCGGTCAAGCTGTCGATTCGGTCGGATGGGGTCGAATGGTCGACCATGTAGTCATGGACCGGCCGGTCGGCGGCGCGCGCCCCGGCGCTTTTGCGCTCGCGCAGCTCTTGACCCCAGAAAATGGCGAGGGCCGTCTGACCTGAGTCCGCCGACGTATGCCGGTCCCAATTGCGCAAGCTCGCCATCGGTTCCTTAAGGCCGTCGCGCCGCGGATCGTCCACCGCCAATCGATCATAGTCGTCGAACAGGGGCGGCAGCAGCACGTCGAAGGCAGTGAGGTGGCTGTCATAACCGGCCGCGATCAAGCTGTCCAAAGTCACATCGTGAATATTTTGCAGCACTTCGACGGCGTGAATGCCGCGCGGATTCTCACCCCGGGTCCACATGTACGCCGGATAGTTTTCGCGCTTCGGGCTTTCCGTGCCCGCTGCCGAGAAGGGCCAGTCATTGGTGTTCTGGATCCAACCATTGCCGGGATTGAGCAGCGTGATCGTGTCTTCGATCGCATGCGGTCCCTGCCATTCGGTCGCCGGGTTGCTGCCATCCACCGGATGGGTGTAATCGAACTTCGGATCGCGCTTGGGGATGAAATTTCCATGGAAATAAGCAATCGTCCCGTCGGAATCCGCGTAAACCGTATTGTTGGAGGTGTCGCTGCGCATCTCCTGCGTCTTGCGGAACGACGCGTAGTCCACGGTCTTGGTGCGCAAGTACGATTGCGCCAGTGCCTGCCCGGGTTCCTGCAGCAACTTGACGGCAATCCACCGGGTGGAGTTTCGGCCGCCGACGCTCCGCCGGCCGTTCTCGGCGCGGACAATCGGTCCGTGATGGCTGTAATACACGACGAACTTTCGATGGGCCGTCCGGCTGCCCTGTTTGAACGGGATGGTGATTTGCCTGACCTGCAGTTTTTTCAAATCGGCGCCGTATTGGTAATACAGTCCGTCGGGCTTCCCGACGATGGTCTCGGCATATTCGTCGATGGCGTCGCCGCCGTACGAAGTGTGCATCCAGCCGTTGTGCGCGTTGAATCCCTGATAGACGAAGAATTGTCCCCAGGTGACGGCTCCGTAGGCGTTCAATCCCTGCTCGCTGACCGTCTGCAGCTCTGAGCGGAAATAATAAGACGTGTGTGGATTTATCCAGAGCAGGGCGTGCCCCGATGCGCTGCGGCTGGGCGCAATGGCGAAGCCGTTGGAGCCGCCGGGAGCCGGCTCCGCCGCCGTAGCCGCGGGCATATTCATGGCGCGGGCCGGCCGCCGGGGCTGCGTTGCGTAAAACTGTTCCAGTTTGCCGACATCGACGCTTTCGATGTCGCCGCCGATACTGCCTTCCGTAAAGGATAACGCCATCCAGGGTTCGTAACGATGGATGACTCTGGGCGCAACGGCGGGATGTTTCGACAAGAAGTAATTCAGGCCGTCGGACCAGGCCACCATCAGTGTCTTGAGCCAGTCCGGGCTGCTGCAATAGCTTTGCCGCAGGCGGAGGGGATCGACGAACAATCTCTGACGAAGATCGGTGTAAACAGCCGTCTCGCCTTCGGCCAGCGCCAAGAGTCCCAGACCGTTGAGGTAGTTGCGTTCGATGCGGCCAAAGTCATCCTCGGCCTGCGCGTAGATCATTCCGAACACGGCATCTGCGTCGGATCGGCCGTAGACATGCGCGATGCCCCAGTTGTCGCGGACGATGCGCACATTCTCGGCATGTTCTCGCCAGCGCTCGGCCTCACCGGCGCCCGCTTCGACGGCGGTGACGGCGCTCAAGGCGCACAGACACGTCAAGACAAAAAATCTCATGCCAACGAAGGCCTCCTTTGCGTAGCATCGCGCAATGCGAATTTCTTTGCCCGTAGTTTTGCTGACGCTGGCCGTAGTTGCCGGCACTTTGCGCGCGGGGACTCCGCACGCGGCAGCCACGTTCAGTGTGCCGGAAGGCGATCTGCCCGATCCCTTGGTACTGGTCGCGTACGGCGATATGCGGTTCACTGCACCTTCGGAGACCGACGCGACCAATCCCGGCGCGCGTCAGGCTTTGGTCGCAAAGATCGCAGCGGAGAACCCGGCGGCGATCTTCCTCGACGGCGACGTTCCCTGGCACGGTGTCGCGCCGGACTACGCAGTGTTTCGCGATGAGACTCATTCGTGGCGGGAGCGGCATCTGCGGGTCTACCCGGCGCTCGGCAATCATGAATTTTCGGCCTGCATGGAATCGGCATGTCTCGATCGCTGGTGGGGTGCGTTTCCGGAACTGCGCGGCCGGCGCTGGTATTCGGTCGCCATCGGGACGAGAGTCTTAGGGTTGGCGCTGGACAGCGAGACATCGCTCCTGACGGGAAGCGCGCAGCGGATCTGGTTGGAGAATCAAGTCGCGGGGCTCTCTCCCAAGGTTCGCCTGGTATTGATCGTCATGCATCACCCGCCGGTGGCCGATGTGCAGACGGTCAAACGGACGGATCATAATCCGCGCCCGAACGAACTTGCGCTCGCCGAGTATCTCAAGGCGGCTGCGCCGCGGTCGACGGCGAGCTTCGTCGTGACCGCCGGCCATATTCACAACTATGAACGATTCACCGAGGGCGGCGTCGTGTACCTCGTGTCGGGCGGCGGCGGCGCCAGGCCGTACGAAGTGGATCGCACACCCACGGACCTGTACCGAAGCGGCGAATTTCCCAACTATCACTACGTGCGGTTCGAATTGCACGGCGACCGAGTCGTGGGCGAAATGATCCGGCTGGGCGATTACGCCGCGGCCGCGCCCACGGAATGGCAAACCCGGGATCGTTTCGAGATCAGCCTGCGGCCTTGACCGCCTGGATCAGCTGGCTCACGGCCGACTGCGCGTCGCCGTAGAGCATGCGCGTCTGATCGAGCACGAAGAGCGCATTGTCGATGCCGGAAAAGCCCTGGCCCTGCCCGCGCTTGATGACGATGACGTTCTTCGCCTTGTCCGCGTTCAAGATCGGCATGCCGAAAATCGGACTCGACCGATTGGCGCGCGCGTCCGGATTGACGACATCGTTGGCGCCGATGATCAGCGCCACGTCGGCGGTTTCGAACTCGGCATTGATTTCGTCCAGGTCGGAGATCAAGTCGTAAGGCACTCCCGCTTCCGCAAGCAGCACGTTCATGTGCCCCGGCATGCGGCCCGCCACGGGATGAATGGCAAACCGCACCTTGACGCCATGATCGATGAGCAGCTGACTGAGTTCCCACACCTTGTGCTGGGCTTGCGCCACGGCCATGCCGTAGCCCGGCACGATGATGATCTTCTGCGAGTACGCCATCATCACGCCGGCATCCGAGGCCTCGATGGCCTTCTGGGTACCGGTGACGCCGCCGCCGCCCGCGGACGAGCTCTCGCCGAAGTTCGAGAACAGCACATTGCCGAGCGAACGGTTCATGGCCTTGGCCATGAGCTGAGTCAGCAGGGTGCCGGCCGCACCGACCACGGTCCCGGCGATGATCATGGCGGCGTTGTCGAGCACGAAGCCTTCGAAACCGACCGCAAGACCGGTGAGCGCATTGTAGAGCGAAATCACCACCGGCATGTCGGCGCCGCCGATCGGGAGTGTCATGGCGACGCCCAACAGCAGGGCGAACGCAAAGAACAAGGAAATCGCGGGCAAACCGCCCTGCTGCGCGCCCAAGTCCATTCCTGAGACGATGACGAAGCTTAAGTAGAGCGTCACCAGCAATATCGCCAAATTCATGAACTTTTGACCGCCGAAGCGCACCGACTTGGTGATCAAGCCCTGTAATTTCGCGAAGGCGATCAGGCTGCCGCTGAAGGACACCGAGCCGATGAAGCCGCCGATCGTGGCGATGGTCAAGTGCGTGATGCTGTGCTCGCTGCCGCGATATAGTTCCACGGCGGCGATGGCGGCCGCCGCGCCGCCGCCCATGCCGTTGTACAGCGCAATCATCTGCGGCATGTCCGTCATGGCGACGCGCTTGCCGCTCACCCAGGCCAGAATGCCCCCGGCCGCGATGGCGCCGATCACCAGCATCAAATTGAAGGACGAGGCGCCCATGAAGGCCAAGGTCACGACCGTGGCGAGCACCATCCCTGCGCCCGCCCAGCGCACGCCGCTCACGGCGGTGACCGGCGAACTCATGCGCTTGAGGCCAAGGATGAACAGCGCCGCCGCCACGAGATAGGAGAGCTGCGTCAGGGTTTGAATAGTCGAAGCGGAGGGCACGTCTAAGATCCTTTCTTTCTGCCGGCGGAGACGAACATCTGCAGCATGCGCTCGGTCACCACGTAGCCGCCCACGGCGTTGCCCGCGGCGAGAATCACACCGATGACGCCGATGACCCGCAGCTGAGTCGTATCGGCGGCGGCTAAAGCCACCATTGCGCCGACCAGAACGATGCCATGCACGAAGTTCGATCCGGACATGAGCGGCGTGTGCAGGATGACCGGCACGCGGGAAATGACTTCGTAGCCGGTGAACGCGGCCAACATGAATATATAGAGCGCGATGACGCCGTCGATCATGATTACTGTCCCTCTACGATTTTGCGCGAGGCTTCGTGTTTGATCTGGCCGTCGTGCGTGAGCACGCAGCCTGCGAACACTTCGTCGTTCCAGTCGATGGCAAGATCGCCCTTCACCAGCGCCGGCTTCAGCAGATTGAACAGGTTGCGCGAGTACATTTCGCTGGCGTGATACGGCAATGAGGCGGGCAGGTTCAAGGGGCCCACGATCTTGACTCCGCCGTGAACGACGGTTTCGCCCGCCTGAGTCAGCTCGCAATTGCCGCCCTGTTCGGCGGCGATGTCGATGATCACGGAGCCGGCCTTCATACGCTCGACCACCGCCCGGCTGATGATCCGCGGCGCTGCCCGTCCGGGCACCGATGCGGTACTGATCACGGCATCGCTGGCGGCGATTCGCGCATCGAGCACTTCCTGCTGCTTGGCTTTCTCTTCGGCGGTGAGCTCGCGCGCGTACCCGCCGGCGCCTTCCGCGGAGACGCCGGTTTCGATGAACTTCGCCCCGAGCGATTTCACCTGGTCCTTGGTCGCGCTACGTACGTCATACGCTTCGACCACGGCTCCCAAGCGCTTCGCCGTGGCGATCGCCTGCAAACCGGCGACGCCCGCGCCGATGACGAGGACCGTCGCCGGGCGGATGGTGCCGGCGGCGGTCGTCAGCATGGGCAGGAATCTTTCCAGCGTATTGGCCGCGATCAGCACTGCTTTGTAGCCGGCTACGGACGCTTGCGAGGACAGCGCGTCCATCGATTGCGCCCGGGAAATGCGCGGCACCAGCTCCATCGCAAAACTGGTGATCCCGCGGTCCTTGAGGGCCCGGACGAGGTCGGGCCGCGCATAGGCCTGCATATACCCGATGACCACCGCCCCTTTCTTGAGCGCGTTCACTTCCGTCAAGGCCGGCGGCTGAACTTTCAACAACACATCCGCCGACCCGAGAATGGCGGCGGCATCGCTGAACTCAGCGTCGGCATATAAAGCATCCGGAAAATGAGCCGCCGTCCCCGCGCCGCGCTCGATCAGAACGCGAACGCCGGCCGCCTTCAGTTTTGCGGCGATTTCCGGGACAACGGCGACACGAGTCTCCTTTGCAGCGGTTTCCGTGAGGATACCGACGACGACAGCCATGCAATCTCTCCCAAAACCAGAGAATTATGCCAAACATTGAATTATTGCATAATAGTCGACTATCTTTAGCAGTGTTATGAAGCCGATGATCCAGGAGAAGCTGCAGTTATTGGATTGGCGGGACGACCTCGCGGTGGTCACGCATGGATATCCGTTGTCGCAACAGATCCTGCGCACCGATGTGTCGGGGATGCCGTTGGAGTGGGTGGACTATCGGGAAGCCGCGCGTCTGTACCACACCGACCAGGTCGCCTATGCCTGCGGGACGCTTCTGTACCGGCTCTACGGCGGCACCTGTGCGAGGACGGGTCTGCGCACCGTCGTCGACGTGAATTCAATCATCGCCACGCTGGGAACGTCGGGCAACCCGGGAAACCTGCGCGGCGCCGCTTACACGCCGCCGCTGAACAATCAGACCTTGTTCCGCCGCGACGCCTACCTGTGCTTGTACTGCGGCGCGCGGTTCACGTATAGCATGCTGTCGCGGGATCATGTGACGCCCTTCAGCCGCGGCGGACGCGATACCTGGAAGAACGTGGTGTCGGCGTGCCGCCGCTGCAATAACGCCAAGGCGTCGCGCACGCCGGAGCAGGCGGGTATGCAGCTGCTGGCGGTGCCGTTCACGCCGACCTATGCCGAGTACATATTCTTGAAGGGCCGCCGAGTGCTGGCCGATCAGATGGAATATCTGATCGCGCACTTCCCGCGTTCGAGCCCACTGCACGAGCGCATGCAACGCTGGCCGATGTGAACGCCGGCGCGATCCAGCCGCGAGCGCTGTCCGGCGTGGTGTACTACATCGACGCCAGCTACTTCATTTTCCGGGCCCACCATTCCATGCCGCCCGACATGGTGGATGGCGACGGCAATGCGACGCATGCCTTGTACGGATTCGCGCGCTTCTTGTCGGATCTTCTGGAACAGGTCCGGCCGGAGCGCATCGGCATCGCCTTCGATCTGAGCTCGCGCAGCGAAACCTCTTTCCGCAACGCCATTTACCCGGCGTACAAGGCCAATCGCGAAGCTCCGCCCGCCGATTTGGAGCGGCAATTTGCGCTTTGCCGCGAGTTTTGCCGGCACATGGGCCTTGCCGAGTTCGC
>Ga0137401_10000607_pt1 | contig 14417 bp, 13 predicted proteins | sample CZOMad1_1_16fung_FD_108286 | JGI IMG/M metagenome (GOLD analysis project Ga0137401, IMG submission 108286) | Vadose zone soil fungal communities from Angelo Coast Range Reserve, California, USA - CZOMad1_1_16fungal (Illumina Assembly) | ecosystem: Environmental > Terrestrial > Soil > Vadose...
AGGATAGTGTGCCGGAGCAACCAACCAATGCCGCAATTATTGCGCTCATTACTAGTCAGATGGAGCGAATGGAGCAGCGCCTCATGAATGCGATCCAAAAGTCGCCGAGTAAGGCGCAGCCTGCCCCCAAACCAGAATGCCCTTTTATTCGGCGAAAAGACGCGATTAAGCTGCTGGGGACTCGCAGCATTTTGGAGTGCTGCGAAAACGCCGGATGGATTACTGCTACCACCCGGCGAGCGCGGCTGGTCCTCTATAAACGAGAAGAGATCCTGGCCGCAATCTATCGATTGGCGCAAGGTGAGTACCCTTGAGCGCTGTTCAGACGCCCCGATTAATCTCTTGATCCTGCGGAGCTAAGTGTCCGTACGACCGTTCGGTCACCTCGATCCGATCACCTAGCCATTTGGCTATCTTGTAGATCGACACTCCGACACTGGCGCGATTGGACCCAAAACTTCGACGCATATCGTGGTAGGTGCACTTGACGCCGCATCGGACAAAATGACTGCGCACGCGGGTATTGGTATCGTAGCGGTATTTGTTCGTACCCTTGACGGTCTTTTCCGGTGCCAGGACGTATTGGTTTTGGTCTCGCCCCTCTAGATAGGTTTTTAAAAATTCTGCGAATCGTTCGGTCAGAGGGATTGGCCGAAGATCTCTATCTTTCGGCACAAAGTTCTCGTGTTTGGACACATGCAATAGCCCGTCCTCTAAATCGAACCAGTTGACTAAAGCTTCTGAGATTTCATTGCGTCGTAATCCGGCGTCAAACCCGCAAAGGAGCGCAAATTTGAGTTCCGGATCGCCGTTTGCCGCCTCCAAAATGCGCGTCACTTCACCTTTCCGCAGCCAATTTTTACGACCGAGCGCCGCAGGTTCAGGTACGCTAAAATCACTTAAAATCGTGGAGGGCAGATATTTCGGCACTAGATATTTGATGAAACTGCGGAGTCGCTGTCCGTGTGCCCAAAGGGTGTCGCGGGCTTTTCCTTCTGCTTTGAGCAGGGTGAACCAGTGCTGTATTTTAAGCGGTGTAATATCGCCTACGCGACTGACGGCACAATCAGTCACAAACTTCTTCAATATGTAACCGCGCACCCGGGCCGTCTCAGCCCGGAGTGGTTTTTTATTCCGCTCCTGGGCGTCTTTGAGGTAGCGGTCAATCACCCCTTGGATTTCGTACCGGCGCGGGGCCGGTTCATTGGGGGAGTAGGCACTGGCCGCCAGTAACCCCTCAGCGCGAATGGCTTGGGCTCGGGTGATGGCTTCAGACTCCTCGGTGGTACGCAAACTGACGGCGTGTCGTTTTCCGTCCTGGCTATACCGAAACCACCAAAACCGGGAACCGGACATCTTATAGAGACCTTTAAATCTTGCTTTCATCCTCTCCTAGATAGAACGGCAACCAAGGGCCAAACTTAAGGGTAGATGTTTACCATTTTTCTCTACCACTCGACGACTTGTAGGGCCTTTAGACCCCAAAAAAACCCAAACATTATGATCATTATAAGCTGATTTGCCTCCAATCCGACGGGTTTTCTGCCGCGCGATGCGCTGGAAGTGGCGGTTTCCCAAGGACTTAGCGAGGCTAAGGTGATGGTGCGCGATAGAGGGTTTGAACCTCTGACCCCTACCGTGTCAAGGTAGTGCTCTACCACTGAGCTAACCGCGCTTCGAGAGTGGTTTTACTAATTCTAAAACCAAGTCTTTGCAACCGCTTTTGGTCACCACTATTCCAAACCGACGCGCCTTTCTAGATACGCTCTGCCAAATCCTGTCTTCAACTGACGTTCCCGACGTTGAGTCAACGTGCGTTCACGGCATCCTTCGTAATAGATCAGGGACAGACTGGTCAGAAAACTTGACAGGATTATCGGTCGCGTACTTATTTAACCTGTAAGTTAATTAACCATGCGGTTTAGTACACGATGTCCTCCGATCGCCTTAGCACTACTTTCTCAGCCCTGGCCGATCCTACCCGGCGCGCGATCCTTGCCCGGCTCGCCTCGGGCGAGAAATCGGTCAAAGAATTGGCCGAGCCCTTCGACATGAGCCTTCCTGCCGTCTCCAAGCATCTCAAGGTGCTGGAACGCGCCCGTCTAATCGTGCGCAGTCGGGAAGCCCAATGGCGCCCCTGCCGGCTCAAGGCGAAGCCGCTTAAGGATGCGGCGGATTGGCTCGAAGGTTACCGGCGCAACTGGGAAGAGAGCTTTGATCGTCTGGACGAATACTTGAAGGAACTGCAAACGAAGAAAAAAAAACATGACCACAAAAAATAATCAGATTGAACCACTTGTGATCGAGCGCACTTTCAACGCTCCCATCGCACAAGTCTGGAAAGCCATCACCACCCGGGAAGAGATAAAGCGATGGTCTTTTGACATCGAAGAATTCAAACCGGAAGTTGGTTTTGAATTTCAGTTCTACGGCGAGAAGGACGGGGTAAAATATCTTCACCGATGCAAGGTGACGGAAGTGATTCCCGGAAAAAAACTCGCTTACAGTTGGCGCTATGAGGGTTATGACGGGGACTCGTTGGTCACTTTTGAATTATTTGCTGAGGGAGATAAAACCGGATTAAAGCTGACGCACGAAGGTTTGGAGTCCTTCCCTCCGATCCCTGATTTTGCGAGAACGAATTTTGTGGAGGGCTGGACTTCGCTCATCGGTTCATCATTGAAGGACTTTGTTGAAGGATCTGGAGCCTCGACGCGTTGATTCGACGCAAACGGGAGAGCGGCGCTAGAGCAGGATAGGGCTCGGACGGGAAAGTTTGCCGCAGAGATGTCACGATCGCTCGCGCATCAGCGAACTAGATCGCCTCGTGGAAAAGCGATCCCGGCGAATTCATTGTTTCAGCCGTTTCCTGTCTTGCTCCACCAAGTGCTTCAGAAAAGCTTCTTTATAAGTCTCGAACACGGCGGTGATAATCGCCGCGTCGTCCGCATAGCCGATCTCGGGAATCCGGTCTGGAATGATGTCTACTCCTTTGCGGAGATAAGACAATGCGAAGGCAGCTTCCGCGATAGCAGTGTATGGAACGTCCTGGTTCAGGCCTGAATGAAAATCTTCAATTAATTCAGCCAAGAATTCGACTTGGTCAGTGAGCTGAGGAAACTCGGCAACTTGGGTCGCGACCAGCCGGATGTCCGGCAGTTGCCTGATCAGCTTGCTGATGTAGCGAGGAGTGATGCGGCGGGCACCATCAAGTATGAACTGATGTAAGTCTTGCTTCATCCCTAAAGGTAATAGGTTACAGGTTACGGGTTAGAGGTTGCAAGTTAGGAATCGCATGCTTGCTCTTTGGCCTCCGGCTTGCAACCTTTAACCGGTAACCAGTCGCTTCGCCTGCTCGATTGCTGGGCCGAGCTTTGTGATATCCTTGCCGACCCCACGCGCGAGATCGGGCCGCCCGCCGCCTTTGCCGCCCAAAACTGCGGCAAGTTCCTGCACCAATTTTCCGGCGGAGAGGGTGTTCGTGACTCCTGGGCTAACGTATGCCAATACATGAATCTGATCAGGCTGTTTGCCAAACAAGACTGCGACTCCTTCGAAATGCTTGCTTTTGAGTGCGGTCGCCAATGCCTGGAGGAAGTCTCCGGTCACATTATCAATCGACTGGACGATGCGGCCGGAACGCAGGTCCAGATTGCGCGCATATTGGTCGGCTTCACGTTGCAGCGCTTGAGCGCGCTCCTTCTCGATAGCTTTCTTTAGATCAGCCAGTTGCCGATTGACGGAATCGAGTTTGTCGGTTCGGCTTTGCAGTTCGCTCCGGAGATGATCAAGAGCGGACAACCCGGTCAATGCTTCGATGCGTCGAACGCCCGCCGCGATCGCCGCCTCGCTACCGATCGTGAATAGTCCAAGCTGGCCAGTGCTGCTTACGTGGGTGCCTCCGCAAAGTTCCATCGAGTACCCATCCAGTTTGCCGGCATGCCCGCCGATCTGGACGACTCGCACGGTGCGCCCATACTTTTCACCAAAGAACTGCATGATATCATCTCTCCCCCTTACCTCCTCATACGGTATCTCGACCCAGGTTACAGCCTCGTTTTCTGTAATTCGCGAGTTCACCAGTCGCTCGACTTCCCGCAGGTGCCCGGCAGTCAGAGGGTGGCTGTTAAAGTCGAAGCGGAGATGGTTGGGACCAACGAACGATCCTTTTTGGCTAATCCCTTTGCTGACTATCTCGTGCAATGCCCAATGAAGCAGGTGAGTTGCTGTGTGATTTGCTTCAATGAGCCGGCGCCGCGCAACATCGGTCCGCAAAGTGACTTCTTTGGGCACACTAAATTTAGCTTCCGGCGGAAGGCTTAAATAAAAAGTGGGGCCCTGTTTGATGACATTCTGCACCGGCCAATGTGACCCCTCATCAGTTACGAGCTCACCAGTATCACTCACTTGACCGCCCATTTCTGCGTAAAGCGGGGACCGATTAACCGCTACGAGAACGTGGTTTTGGTAAGCAATTAGGCGCGTCGCAGTGGCGGGCGTTTCCCGCTGGGTGAAACCGACAAATTCGGTCGGTTCCGTCTCTGAGACGGCTACGATAACTTCTTTCTCCTGTGCCGCGCGGGAGCGTTCCCGTTGTTGGTCGAGGTGATGCTCCACCGCTGCAAGATCAAGCTCTAGTCCTCGTTCTCGGACCAACACTTCGGTGAGATCAACCGGGAAGCCGTAGGTGTCATAGAGCATGAAAGCAGTCTCTGCCGGGAAGACTTTTCCATTTTGCCGTTCCAACTGTTCCTCAAAAATCTTCAATCCGCGATCCAGGGTCCGGTTGAACAAGGCTTCCTCTGCCGCAAGAGTTTCGCCAATCTCTTCCGCATGAGTCGTTAGTTCGGGAAACACGCTGCCAAAAGTGGCGACGACGGTAGGTGCCAACTGGCCGAGAAATCCACTCGAACCAAAACCGAGATAACGGCCAAACATTACTCCCCGGCGCAAAATTCGGCGAACCACGTAGTTGCGATCGCTGTTACTTGGTATGATCCCGTCAGCGATGGCGAAGCAGAGGGTACGGAGGTGATCCGATATGACGCGAAAAGCGACGTCGATTTTCTCCTGCTCCGAAAGGCTGGTATGCGACACCGGCAATGTCCCCCGGTAGCTTTTGCCGCTCAGCTGAGAAAGCTTTTCAAAGATCGGCCGGAACACGCCACTGTCATAGTTAGAAATTGGTTTACCGAAATCTTGGAAGCCTTCGGTACACTCGATTACGCCGGCTACGCGTTCAAAACCCATGCCGGTATCGACATGACGAGCAGGCAGAAGAGAGAAGGTACTGTCCGCATTCGCATTGAACTGGATGAAAACCAGATTCCAGATCTCAATGCAAAGCGGGTTTCCTTGGTTGACCAATTTTCCGCCGCTATTCCCTTCCAATGTCAGATCGACGTGAATTTCTGAACAGGGCCCGCAGGGACCGGTTTCTCCCATCATCCAAAAATTGTCTTTCCGGTCACCGGAAACGACGTGAACCTTCGGGTCGAGGTTGGCCTCACTAAACAGAGCTGCCCAATGATCATAGGCCTCTTGATCAAATTCGGCCGGATCTTCTTGGCCGGGGCGATAAACCGTAGTGTAGAGGCGAGACGGCGGAAACTTCCAACGGTCAACGAGCAGTTCCCAGGCCCAGGCGATCGCTTCTTTTTTGAAATAGTCACCAAAGCTCCAGTTGCCGAGCATTTCGAAAAAAGTGTGGTGATAGGTATCAAACCCGACGTCATCAAGATCGTTATGTTTGCCTCCAGCCCGAATGCATTTCTGAGTATCAGCGACACGCGGTGGCCGGTATGGGACCTGTTCCTGGCCCAGGAAATAGGGCACGAACTGGTTCATGCCGGCGTTGGTAAACAGAAGGTTCGGCGAGTCGGGAAGCAGGCTGGAGGAGGGTACGATCGTGTGCTTCTTCTCCTTGAAGAAGTCTAGGAATGTTCGCCGGATCTCATCTGCTTTCATCGTTGCAAGGTCAAATATAATGGCACGGTTTAACTGCTTCGCGCCGGGCCCAACATCGTGGATAAAAAGGCTTGAGCAACTCGGCAGGGACTTCGTCCGGCGGCGACCGAATCGCCGCCCAGCTCGTGCCGTTTCGCCAACCCAAAGCTCAGGTGCGCCACGAGATCATCGATTCTTCGCGTCTTCGTCGAGCGCTGCCTTAACGGTATCCTCGAGCTCGGCGTAGAGTTTGCTGTCTACCTTGAGCGCCTCCTTCGCTGCATCTCGTCCCTGCGCCAACTGCTGGCCCTTATAGGAAATCCACGAACCACGCTTCTCCAGAATATTCTTTTCCAGGGCCAGGTCGAGAAGCGCCCCAACGTTTGAGATCCCCTCGTTGTACATAATGTCAAATTCGGCTTCCGTGAACGGTGGGGCGACTTTGTTCTTCACGATCTTCACCTTGGTTCGATTGCCCACTACCGTGCCATCGGTCTGCTTGATTGCGCTGATCCGCCGGATGTCGACCCGGACGCTCGAATAAAACTTTAGCGCCTTGCCGCCGGGGGTCGTTTCCGGGTTGCCGAACATCACGCCAATCTTTTCACGGATCTGATTGGTAAAAACGCAGCAAGTCCGCGCCTTCGAAATGAGAGCAGTCAGCTTTCGCAATGCCGCGCTCATCAACCGCGCCTGCGCGCCAACCGTTGCGTCACCGATCTCCCCTTCCAGCTCCGCTTTGGTCACCAATGCGGCAACTGAGTCTACGACGATTACATCTAGGGCGTTGGAACGGATCAACGTTTCGCAAATCCGAAGCGCCTCTTCACCGGAGCTTGGCTGCGAGACTAGGAGGTCGTCGAGATTAACACCAAGCCGCCGAGCATATTGAGGATCAAGTGCGTGCTCGACGTCGATAAATCCAGCCAATCCTCCCCGCTTCTGCGCCTGCGCAATCACGGTAAGTGTCAACGTAGTTTTACCGGAGGATTCTGGCCCAAAAATCTCGACTACGCGGCCTCTGGGGAATCCGCCGACTCCCAGCGCACGATCGATGAGGATGTTGCCGGTAGGAATCACCTCGACCGCAACGATTTTGTCGTCGCCCAAACGCATAATTGCGCCTTCGCCGTAATCTTTTGCGATCTGTTGGAGGGCCAGATCCAAATTCTTTTTGCGAGCCGCGCGGACTGGATCAATCGGTTCTACCTCAGGATTCTTCGCTGCCATGATCGGTCAGATTATCGGGCGCATAAGAGAAAACAAACAAATCCTGTTGCCGGACGGCGCGGTCGGAAGGCCGCCGACACTCGACGTTACGCAATTATTCTGGCGCCACCGTAATCAAAATTTTGCCGGTGGTCTTGCGGCTTTCAAGATCGCGATAGGCTTGGGCGGTGTCCGCGAGCGGGTAGCGATGTCCGATTCGTAAATGCAGCCAACCTTCCTGAATCCAGCCAAAAACTTTTCCAGACCGCTCGAGCAAACTTTGACGGTCTGCAATGTGATGAGCAAGAGATTGGCGCGTCAGAAAAAGCGAACCCTTTTCCACCAACAACGAGGGATCCATTGGCGGCACGGGTCCACTCGATTGCCCGAACAAGACCAGCATCCCTAATGGCTTAAGCACGTCGAAACCGCCTCGGTAGGTGTCCACGCCGACTGAGTCGTAAACAACGTTCACGCCCTGTCCTCCGGTGAGATCTTTCACTCGGCTGACAAAGTCTTCCTGAGTGTAGAGAATCGTGGCATCTGCGCCTGCTTCAGCGGCGAGTTTAGCTTTTTCCGGTGTCGAGACAGTGGTAAACACCGTGGCTCCTTTGTGTTTCAAAATTTGAATTAAAAGGAGCCCAACGCCTCCTGCTCCGGCATGAACCAACGCGCGATCGCCTGGTTTAATCGGATAGGTTGTCTCGCACAGGTATTGGGCAGTGATGCCTTGGAGGAGAGTGGCCGCCGCCGTATCGAAATCCAATCCCTGCGGCACCGGAACCAAGCGGACTGCGGGTACGACTGCGAACTCCGCGCATGCGCCCGGATGTGAAATCCAGGCGACCCTGCTACCGAGCGCGATGTCGACCTCCGGTCCGCTTTTTTCCACTGTCCCAGCTCCTTCCAGGCCACAAATGTAAGGCAATGCGACATTGTACAACCCAGTCCGGTGATAGACATCGATAAAATTGACTCCAGCCGCAGCAACCCGCACTAAAGCTTGCCCTGCCCCTGGTTCCGGTCTTGGAATCTCCTCCAACCTAAGCACTTCTGGACCGCCGTGGGTATGAAATCGGATCGCTCTCATCGTTTTGCTCCAATCGCACGTGGGACGAACGCCAGCAAGAAGAGGTCGGAGACACTTCCCCGGGGTTAAAACCCCGCCTGAGTCCTTCTGGCCCTTCGGGGTAGAGAACCCGCTCCAAAAAACCTTAAGGCGGCTGCCGGATCGCGGCCTAGCTCAACCGTGTTTGCTGTCCCTACCGAAAAAAAAGCCCACTCCGGCAAATCCAGAGCGGGCTTAATTTGCGGGATCCAAACGAACCTACTACTCAAGTTCGATCCGGCGAGGCTTGACCCTTTCTGCTTTGGGCAGATTCACTGTCAAGACCCCATTTTCTATCCGAGCGCTGATCCGGCCGGTATCGATCGACGGATCCAGCTCGTAGACCCGCCGAAAATCATTTGGACGGGATTCGCGATGCACCAGCTCCCCAGACACTTCGAGTGGAAGACGGCGGCCAGTCAGAATGAGGTCACCATTTTCCACAGTCACTTCGATGCCTTCCTTGTTCACGCCCGGCATTTCAGCCTGCAGCACGTACCCTTCCGGGGTGGACTCGATGTCGACGACCGGGGTCGCAAATGGGCCGGCCTGAGGCCGGTTTTCGGCGGTCAGTTGCTGATCTTCTCTTGGGACGATATTCATAGTTCTCCTCCTGCGTTGCCTGGAGCTCATTAGCTCCAGGCTTGCGCGATTTTTAGCTTACCGACACCTCGATTTGTTTCGGTTTCGCTTCTTCCGACTTCGGCAGCACCACTTTCAGCAAGCCATCCTTATAGCTGGCCTTGACCTTATTAGGATCAACGCTGGCCGGAAGGGTGATACTGCGTTGGAACCTGCCGACAAACCGCTCCGATCGGAACCCTTGTTCCGGTTTTTCTTCCCGTTTACGCTCGCCGGAAATGGTTAGCACTCCGTCGTGCAACGAGAGATTGAGATCCTCTTTTTTCAGTCCCGGCACCTCAGCGATGACCGTGAATTGGTCTTTGTCTTGATAGACGTCGATGGCGGGTGACCAAGTGCTGAATGAACCTGGGGTGCGGAAGAAAGAGCCGACCGAATTATCGAACAAGCCATCCATCTCCTCGCGCAACGTTGCGAGGCGATCGAAAGCCCGTGATAACTCCGAGTGCGGATAACGTTGATAGCGTTGGATGTTCATAGGCGTTCTTTTGAAAATTTGCATTTACGGGTATGTGGATAGCTTAGGTTATGCCACGGGTCGGCATATTGCATAATCAGTTCATGGAGAACAAGTTACATCACTGAAGGCGAGCCGCAAACAACTCGAATAGAGCCATAATGTCGCATACAACGAAAACCACGGCTTATATGCGTCATTTTGTCGCTTACTGCGCGGGCGAAGCTTCCCAAGTCAGATTTTCAATTCCTTTCAATCGATTCACTTGAATTTTCGCCGACGCTTTGCTCTAGGTCTTGATTCATGCGCCCCCTGTTCCTGAATGATTGGTGGCTCCCTCCTCCCTGTCCGTCTACTGGTTGTCTTGCCGAATCGGGGTTGCGCAGAGTCCCTCTACCCAGTAGACGGCAGTTCCGTATCATGCAAAGTCAGCCAGCGAGTGAGGATTCCGCGGAGTGGCAGTCACAAGCCTGTCTCGCGGTATTGATGCCGATCTATAATGAGATCGCTACCTTGCGAGAAGTGATCACGCAGGTATTGACGCAGCCGGATGCGAAACTCCTGCAACCACTCGTACAACAAGAGGCTGACGTCGTTTACGGTTCCCGGTACCTCGATATGAGAGTTCGTAAGGAGGCGTACTTTGGCCAGTATTTTGCCAACCAGATATTAACATTTCTCACTAATAGCCTGAGGCGCCTCAACACGACCGACATGGCGACGTCTTACAAGGTGTTTCGGAGCGAAATCTTTTCTCGGATCGAAATTGAGGAAGCCGGGTTTGGCGTTTGCCCCGAGCTTACGGTCAAAATCGGTCGACTCGGTTTGCGGTTCGTTGAGCTGCCGATCTCTTATAGCCCGCGCAGCTTCGCGGACGGAAAAAAAATCACTTGGAAGGACGGGCTGAAAGCAATCGAATGCATCGTTAAGTACGGCCTGATACGGCCGAGCAATGATGATCGCACGAAGGCATGACAAGTTCCGGGGAACAATCAGCCGCGCTTTCAGTTTTGATGCCGGTTTATAACGAGGTCGGCACCCTCCGAGCGATCGTATCGGCCGTCTTGGCTCAGCCGGCCGTCGGCGAACTCATCGCGGTCGACGATGGATCTAGCGACGGAAGCCGCGAGCTCTTAGTAGAATTAGCGAAAGAAGATCCGCGGATTCGGGCGTTCTTTCACGAAGTCAATCGCGGTAAAGGTGCAGCCTTGCGGACCGCGATCGAGGCGATCCGGTGCAACTACGCCATCATACAGGATGCGGACTTGGAATACGATCCGACGGAATACGAAAAACTTCTCGCCCCGCTGATTTCGAATGAGGTGGACGTAGTGTACGGTACCCGGTACGCCCAAGCGAAAAATGTTCAGGAGGCGTACTTTGGCCAATATCTTGCCAACCGGGCTCTAACCTGGTTTTGTAATCGGCTTACCGGGCTGCGGCTTACGGACATGGAGACATGTTACAAGATGTTCCGTAGCAGCCTGCTTAAAGAAATTTCGATTGAAGAGAAAGGGTTTGGAATTGAACCAGAGGTCACGGCAAAAATAGCCAAGATGGGCATTCGCCTGCGGGAAGTACCGATCAAGTATGTCGCGCGCGCTTATTCCGCCGGAAAAAAGATCGGCTGGAAAGATGGAGTCCGAACTTTGGCCTGTATCGTCCGATACAGTATAAAAAAGGGCAATAGGTGATTCGGATGTCGGTTCGGGGGAATCCGTGCTGAGCCATCGCCGGAGTAGTCCTCGTTTGCGAGCCGTTCAATTGCTTCTTTCATTTCCGGGAGCCCATTTCATCCACGGTCCGATGCCAGCTATCAGATCGGCCACCGACGTCGCGTTTCCAAATGGGTCGGATAATCCGTTCTTGGTTCCGAGGAACGTCTCTGAAAATCGTCGTGAGGTAAACCGGTTGGTTCGTGAACTTCGCGAATTTCGTAATCTGCGACCTATTTAGTACGCGAAAGCCGTAGCGTTCGAGCAATCCTAGTCCACGGCGATCATCGAACGTCACCATTTGTGCGCTGATTTGGTCGACTCCCTGTTCCGACAAAAATTGCAAAAACGTTTCCAACATCTGTCGAAAGGCCGCGATGCTTTTGACCGGAGGTAGAAAATTGATGTGAAAATGTCCGACATTTCGGGGAGCTGGCGGGACTTCGCGTCGTGCGTTCCGAAAGATCCACCAGAGGTAACGTCTCGTTTCCGGCTTGTAGCGGTGATACCGCGCCAGAACTTTGAATGCGAGAAAAAGGCCTTGAATCAGGCTGAAGAGTAGGTGCCGCAATGGATATCGGCATCCCAGGAGGAATCCAACCACCGAATTGTCGATCGTAACAACCAAGGCTGCGTCCGGCTCACACCGAAGATAGTAATCGGTAAAGAAGTCGGCGAACAGGTCCCGATCCTCGAAAACTGGATCGATCGGGCGACCGAGAAAACCGGTCTCGCAGCAAATTTGGCGTACTGCATTCCGATCAACCGGGGTGTACCGGCGGACTACGAACGGTTTGGTGTTCATTGCAGCCATCCTATGGGAATTGCACTCGATTTCCTTGTTGGACCAGAGGCTACGCGAAGGCCTTTGCTCATCCCAGGCTTTTTCATCGATCAGCCCCTCAGCTCGTTGTAAATGGCGAACATTTGACCGAATACTTTTCGCCAAGAGTAGCGAGTTGCGACCTGTTTGCTCGCCTTGTTCCCGATCGCGTCAAGGTCAACCGAGCTCATTTCGAGAACAGCAGCGGCGAGCGACTCAGAAGAATTCTCACAGGCCCAATGGGTCTGATCCGAGAGAATAATTCGGTCCATGTAGCTTCCTCGGATGCCCACGACCGGAGTTCCACACGCCTGGCTTTCCAAAGCGACTAGACCAAAGGTTTCCTGGACACCGGGGTGCACAAAGAGATCGGCAGTACGATAGATTTTGGCCAACGAGCAGTTATCGGAACAGTATCGCTGCCAACTGACTGACCCCGTCGTGTTTTGCAGGTCGCGCAAAGAATCCCTTTGTGGTCCATCGCCGACTACAAGAAGATGGAAATGGCCCGGACTACGCCGATGCAAACTTTCAAACGCTTGAAACAGTGTTTTAACATTTTTCTCTGAAGCTAATCGGCCGACATAAAGAAGCAGCAAACGATCGGTTGGAATCTGCAGCTCGACTCGCGTGGCGAACTTGTCAGTGCCTCGGTGAAAAACTTCGGTGTCGACGCCAAGCTCATTTAACACAACGTTCTCGACGCCCCATTCTTTGAGAACTTGGGCCAATCCGGCGGAAGAAACGAAGGTGCGGCGAAAATGGTTGTAAAGGGATCGAATATAGACCTTCGCAGTTTCCATGGCGATGTAGGTCGCGGTCTTGCCGAAGAACTTTGAAGTCGTTCGGAGGTACGCTTCGGGAAAATGAGAATGATAAAACCCGACCACCGGGATCCTTAGATTTTCGCCGGAAGCAATCGCCTTCCAAGCCAGCTGGTAAGGATCGCTCGATTCGATGATGTTCGGTTGTTCTTGCTCAAGCAGGTTTTCAACCGCGCGAAGATTCAAAAGCGCGCGATACCGGGAGGTTGTGGAGACCAGCGGCGCTTCGATGAAGTAGGTTCGCGCCTTTTCCTCCTCGATGCGCTCGGTCCGCTTGCCCGGCACGATTAAAATGTGTTCGTGTCCAGCGGCTACTGCGTAATGTCTTTTCTCTTCCAGGTAACGTTTCACGCCGCCGCTAAAGGGCGAATAAAATTGCGTGAGATCGCAGACCTTCATCGGTTCCCTGAAATCAAAGCTCACTCTTGCGCGTCAAGAAGCGAGCGGGGCCGACTTGCGGGATAGGGTGCACTAGTCTCTTTCCTGGTCAATGAGGTAACGCTCAGCGTCCATTGCCGCCATGCAACCCTGACCCGCCGCGGTAACCGCCTGGCGGTAATGTGGATCAACCACATCGCCGGCCGCAAAAACGCCGGGCATATTGGTCCGAGATCCTTCCTGGTGGATGAGATAACCGTTCGCGTCCATTTCAAGTTTGCCCCGAAATGGGGTTGTATTCGGCGTATGCCCAATCGCAATGAAAACGCATTTCACTCCCAAAGTGCTTATGTCGCCGGTCTCAATGTTCTTCAGTTTAGCTCCTGCCATTTCACCGGTTTCGTCAGTCTGGTAGCCGGTAATAACTGTATTCCAAATAGTTTTGATCTTTGGGCTCTGCAGGGCGCGATCGGCCATAATCGGAGTAGCTCGGAGCGATTCCCGCCGGTGGATCAAGTAGACGACCGAAGCGAATTTGGTAAGAAAGACAGCTTCCTCGCACGCAGTATCGCCGCCCCCGACTACGCAAACCGGGACGTTACGGTAGAAAGCTCCATCGCAAGTGGCGCAGGAAGTCAGTCCATGGCCTTTAAGCTTTTTCTCGTTTTCTAGGCCCAACCATTTAGCCGAAGCGCCGCTAGCGATAATAACGCTTCTCGTCTCGATCCATTCTCCATCGACCTTCAATCGATGCTGTCGTTTGGCCGGTTCAAGTGCTTCGACTTCAGCATAGCGGAACCGGGCGCCGAATTTCTCCGCCTGTTTATGCATATTCATAATCAGCTGCGGTCCATCGACACCGTCCGGAAATCCCGGGAAATTCTCGACCAGCGTAGTTGTGGTCAATTGACCACCAGGTTCTCGCCCCTCCAGGACGAGGGGAGTCAGATTGGCTCGTGCGGCGTAGATCGCAGCCGTTAATCCGGCGCACCCTGTACCAATAATCACTACTGTTTCCATGGGCGGGTTATGTTCCACCAAATTCGGCAAGACGCAAAATGTAAGGAAAGAAGGACAAGGAGCGCAAGAGGGTATAAAGAGTTTCGTCGATGTTTACTGGAATCGTGGAAGCCACTGGAAAGGTGGAGGCGTTAAAAAAAAACGAGCTGGGCGGATTCGGGCTAGAGATTGCAGCTCCGTTTTCCCAGAAACTCGCTTCCGGGGCCAGCCTGGCCGTGAATGGTTGTTGTCTGACTGTAACAGAGATCGTGCAATCGAGACTACAGTTCGATCTGCTGGGCGAAACTCTGCGCCG
>Ga0137401_10000610_pt1 | contig 14396 bp, 13 predicted proteins | sample CZOMad1_1_16fung_FD_108286 | JGI IMG/M metagenome (GOLD analysis project Ga0137401, IMG submission 108286) | Vadose zone soil fungal communities from Angelo Coast Range Reserve, California, USA - CZOMad1_1_16fungal (Illumina Assembly) | ecosystem: Environmental > Terrestrial > Soil > Vadose...
CCGGGCGAAATTGATTTTTTGATCGTCCGCGAAAACAACGAAGGCGAGTATTCGTCGGTTGGCGGACGCATCTACGAAGGGACGGAGGACGAGATCGCGACGCAACAGTCGGTCTTCACCCGACGCGGTGTAGATCGGATACTGCGTTACGCATTTGAGTTGGCCAGAAGCCGGCCGAAGAAGCACCTGACTTCTGCGACCAAGAGTAATGGAATCACCGTGACAATGCCATTTTGGGACGAACGGGTGAAGGCGGTTTCATTCGATTATCCCGAAATTCGGGTAGATCAATACCACATTGATATTTTGACGGCGCACTTTGTGTCTCATCCAGATTGGTTTGATGTCGTTGTGGGCTCCAATTTGTTTGGCGACATCTTAAGTGATCTCGGGCCGGCGGTAACCGGCACCATCGGCATCGCGCCTTCGGCTAACTTAAACCCCGAACGTGAGTTTCCATCTATGTTCGAACCGGTTCACGGTTCGGCGCCGGATATCGCCGGTCGGGGAATCGCCAATCCGATCGGTCAGATCTGGAGCGGAGCGATGATGCTCGATCACCTGGGTCATCCCGAAGCTGCTGCTGTGGTGCTATGCGCAATTGAAACCGTTCTCGGTCGGGGACCGCGAACCCGCGATATCGGTGGTGAAGCCACTACCGAACAGATCGGAAGTGCAATCGAGGAAGCAATCTAGCCGTCTCTCTCGGGGTGACACGCCGTTACGACCGATTGACCTTTTGCGGCAAACTCAGGATCCAGGAACGAAGCAATGCCTTTTCGGAATAGAGCTCATCCGTGCCCTCGTAAGACCCGTTCCATTGGTAATTTGGATCGATCAAAAACTCCGAACCTTTCCTGACTACCTTTCCGGAACGATCTTTCACCACATATTGGAGTGAAATCTTTGGTGGGGTAGTCCGGTTACGGATTCGCAAATCGGAATTCATACCTGGCGCTTCGAAGGCCGGTCGACCGGCCATATGGACATCGAGGATCCGGACATAAAGATCAAATCCGGACAAAGGCTTGGCGGCGCTGTCTTTGATCGTGCGTGCCAGCTCACCAATTAATCGTTCGCGGGCACCGTCCGGAGTCATCGAACGAAAGGAAACGTCAGTATAGTTCTCCGGTTTTACAAATTCGACGCGGACGTTTGCTATCGCACTCGATCCGCTAGCGCAGCCAAGCAGGGTAACCAAAAGGACCAGATGCTTTGGCAGACTGTTCTTCACCCTGGCAATCTGAACCGGGAAGGGAAAGAGAACAAGGAGTAGTGAAGGATTGAATTACCGGGTTACTCTGCATCCCGCTGGCCCCAAACATCTTTGCTCGCATTAAAATCGGTAGTTTTGCTCCGGAAACCGCCCGCCTTGCTTGACGGCGGAGATATTATTTCACTATCTTTAAAGAAATCCCCCCATTCTACTTTTCGGTTCGGCCTGACCGAAGTTCATAACGTTGGGTCGGCACAGATCTGACGACTGTGTGAGATCCACTGGATCGATCGGAAGAGTTCTTTGGGAATATCATCAGGATTGAACAATCTATGTCCCAAGACCGCTCGAAAGAGCATTTTCAAGAATTGGCTGCCGGGTTTTTAGCAGGCAGAATTAGTCGGCGGCACTTTATTGGCCAGGCAGCGAAGCTGGGAATTTCGGCGGCGTTGTTGAGCCGGATAATGACTTCCGGAGCATACGCGGCGGATAGCAATCTAATCGATTCGTCGCCAGATTATCCGAATGAGTCACCGATCACGAAGGAACGGATCGCATTCCTCAAAAACAAGCCCTACAAAGGCCAGACCATCAACGTCATGGTGCTAAAAGCCACGGTCGGCGACGGCCTCAAATATTGGGTCCCAAAATGGGAAGAGGAGACTGGCGGCAAAGTGAATGTGGCGGAGGTCCCGATTGATACGCTTCACCAGCAGATCTTTTCGGACCTGCAAACGACCCACAAGTACGACACTTACATGACTGGCGCATGGTTCTATGGCGACTTTTTTGTGCCGAAAGAACCGTACATCATCGACGTCGATCCGTACTTAAAGGATCCAAAGTATCCGTATTGGAATCCGGACGATTTCATACCGGCCATGAAGACTCTTTATTCGTGGCAGGGCAAAGTCTATGGGGTTCTGTTCGATTCCGATTGCCAGATTCTTTATTATCGCAGAGACGTCCTCGAAAAGGCGGAAAACCAGCAGAAGTTCAAGGATAAGCTGGGATATGATTTACCGAATCCACCCAAGACGACGAAGGAAATGCACGACGTGGCGACCTTCTTCACCGGATGGGATTGGAACGGCGACGGCAAAGACGATTGGGGAATCTCGTTGCACGCCAAGGTGAATGAGCAGGGCTTTTTCCACTTCTTAACTTTGGCGGCGCCTTACGTCTGTTCGCCCAACAACAAATACTTCTGGTTCCATCCGGAAACGTTCAAGCCGCTGATTAACTCCGAGGGCCATCTCCGAGCACTGGAAGATTACGTGAAGTTTCTTCCGTGCGGGCCGAAAGAAGCGATCAGTTGGACCTTGGGTCAGGGTTGGACCCTGTTCTTGGCCGGGCATGCGGTCATGGAGCCGACCTGGGGCGATCTTCCGACCTTTGCTCAGGATCCGAAGGAGTCGACGGTCAAAGGGAAAGTTGGAGCGACGATTATTCCGGGCACATCGGAGGCCTTCGATCCGATTAAAGGCAAGTGGGATAAGTTCGATTTGAACTCGGTGGGTAACGTCAATGGCGGCAGCTGGCACTGCGTCATTTCGCGGTTCTCCAAGAAAAAGGAGGTTACTTACGACTTCCTCGCGTTTATGGCGACCAAAAAGAACGCCTTATACAACTGTACTCACGGATTTACCGGTGTTCAGCCGGGAATGAAATTCGAATATTTCCCGCCGGTTGGTACTGGGAAGGCCGAGGAATGGGTAGAGCAGGGATGGGATGGCGACGAAGCGAAGAGATACCTTGATGCCTATTACCAGAACCTTTCGCTGCCGGCGCAGGAAACGTATCTGCGCATTCCGGGAGCGGCTGAATATTGGCATGAGTTAGATGTCCGCGTTTCTGCGGTGCTCGCCGGTCAAACTCAGCCCAAGGCTGCGCTCGATGATTGCGCTCAAGCTTGGGAACGGATTACCGAGCGGTACGGGCGGGACAAGCAGAAGAAGCTATACGCAGAATCGTTCGCCTAATTCGGTCGTATGGGAAAGAATCATTGGACGTAGAACCGGTCTGATGGAGGCGACAGCATCAGTTCAGAGCAAGGCGGAAAGAGGCTTTAAGTACGCCTTGCTCGCTCCCGCGGTCATTTGGGTTATCGGATTGACCTTCTTTCCGATCTTGGCTGCGGTTCACTACAGCTTTGCCAACTATGTACTGGGCGAAGGAATTACCGGCTATGTCGGATTTGATAACTACGCCCGCCTGTTAACTGACAGTGGATTTTGGTATTCGATCTTTATCACCGTCCTCTATGTCGGAATCACGGTGCCGATTGAGGTCTGTGCCGGCTTTATCCTGGCCTGGTTAATTACCATTGGGCTCCCCGGAAAGAGTTTTTTCCGGCCGGTACTCACCGCTCCGCTGTTCACGATGGAGGTCGCCATCGGGTACCTCGGTGTCACACTTTTTACCGACCAAGGCGGTTTGGTCAGCGCGCTGCTTGGAGCATTCGGGATCCAGATTCCGTGGCTTTCCACCGCGGCAGGCGGGTTAGCTGCGGCGATGATTCTGGATATCTGGATTTGGACTCCGTTCGTGTTTTTGATGTCGTTGGCAACATTGTCTGCGATTCCGAATGACATTTACGACGCAGCGATGTTGGAGTCATCCAGCCATTGGCAGGTTTTTCGCCATGTGGCAGTGCCCTTGGCTTGGCCGGTTCTGACCATTGCCATTCTTTTGCGTGTGATCGAAGGCTTGAAATCTTTCGGATTGCCTTACGCGTTAACCAGCGGCGGCCCCGGAACGAGTACCCAGCTTTTCAGTATAATGGCTGATCTGACGACAATTCAGTTTACTGATTTCGGCCGGGGATCGGCGATGGGAATTATCTACCTCATTTTGGCATCTGTCGTGATTAGCTATTTCTTCAAACAGATGCGCAAACGCATCGAATAGAAACGCAAATCGACTCGGCCTGCTTATGGAAAATCTGCTTTGGGCTAATTCAAGATGGGGTTCGAAACTGCTGGCCATGGCGATCGCCTGTCTGGCGGCAGTTTGGGTCGCGGTTCCGTTCCTTTGGGCGATCGACAACTCGCTGAAAACTCATGCGGACATATTCAAGCCTGGAGCGATCATTCCGTTTCTGCAGTTTACACCGACACTCGATGCGTGGAGGGATGTCATTGGTGATCCGCAAGCTCTGAACTGTCTGTTCAGTAGTGCATTAGTCGGCGTGGGAACGACATTGCTGGTGCTGCTCATCGGAACCCCCGCTGCCTACAGTCTTGCTCGATTTGAATTTAAAATGAAGAGCAAGGATATCACGCTCTGGTTTTTGTCCCAGCGCGTGCTGCCGCCAGTCGTGGTGTTGACACCGTTTTACATTCTACTCGCTGAGTTTGGCCTGATTGATACCTGGATTGGACTCATCCTTCTCTATTCCACATTTAACTTGGCCTTTTGCGTGGTGATTATGCGGGACATTTTTCGTGACGTCAGCAAGGAAGTCGAGGAGGCGGCGAGAATTGAAGGCGCGTCGCTCTGGCAGATCTTTTGGATGATCGCTTTACCGCTCTCTCTGGATGGATTGATCGTCACCGCTTTCATCGTATTTGCCTTTTGCTGGAATGAGGCGTTGTTCGCTTCGGCGATTACGTCACAGCACGCGGCCACCATGCCCGCATTCATCTTAGCTTCCCGCAGCACCCGCGGGGTCGATTTTAACTTCGCCGCTGTGAATACGATCTTGGCGATTGCGCCTCCGGTGATCTTGTCATTCTTCGTTCAGCGTTATCTCGCGCGAGGCCTTTCATTCGGTGCAGTGAAAGGATAAGCGTTCGATCTAATCATATTAGTGGAGCAACTGTGGCTATAGTCGAACTCTCTAAAGTAACCAAACGGTATGGCGATGTGCTGGCCGTTCAGGATTTCAATCTGACCACCGCGGAAGGCGAGTTTGTCGTCTTGGTCGGTCCTTCCGGGTGCGGCAAAACCACGACGATGCGGATGATAGCTGGTCTAGAGACCGTGACCGGCGGAGAGATCAAAATCGGCGGGAAGAACGTCGTCGGAATGATCCCGCGGGAGCGCGACGTCGCCATGGTCTTCCAGAACTATGCTTTGTTTCCGCACATGAACGTGTTTGGCAACATGTCTTTTGGTCTGCGGCTGCGGAAGTTTCCGAAAGAACGAGTTGCAGAGAGGGTTCACTCGGCTGCGAAAATTCTGGGCATTGAACACCTGCTTGAACGAAAACCCAAGGAGCTATCCGGGGGCGAGCGCCAGCGGGTTGCGCTGGGCCGTGCGATTGTCAGAGAGCCAAAGGTCTTTTTGATGGACGAGCCGCTGTCCAATATCGACGCCAAGCTCCGGGTGGAAATGCGAGCCGAGATCATCAAGCTGCAACGCCGCCTTGGAGTCACCACTTTTTATGTCACGCATGATCAGGTGGAAGCGCTCAGCATGGGTGATCGGATCGTCGTGATGTCCAAAGGCTTCGTCCAGCAAGTTGGAACGCCGAAGGACCTATACAATGCGCCGATCAATCGATATGTAGCGGGTTTCATTGGCAGCCCGTCGATGAACTTCTTGCGCGGCCAGATCGGCGCGGATGGAACTGTTTCTGCCGGAGAGAATTTCCGTTTACTGTTAGCAAAGGATCGCGCTGCTGCTGCAACTAAGAAAGGGATCAAGGATGTCTGGGTGGGAGTTCGTCCCGAACACCTGGTCATCGAGCGAAATCCGGAAAGTGCAACCAAGAACGTGATCAAAGGCACGGTCGAGGTAGTTGAACCGCAAGGAGCGACCTCCATTCTGCAGATCAATATTGGCGAAGACAAAAAGATCATCGCTCAAATCAACGAGCAATGGGGCCGGGTAGCCGGCGAAAATCTAACGCTCACGGTCGCGAGCGAACTGATTCATTTGTTCGATCCGGATACCGATGAGAGTATCCGGTGAGATTGGAGCACGGAACACGGAATCCAGGGCCAAGCGCGCTCGACAGGACTCGAACCTGCGACCCAGGGATTAGAAATCCCTTGCTCTATCCAGCTGAGCTACGAGCGCTTGATGGCAATTGATTTGCATCGACGGCCCGACGTAGGAACGGTAAAGTAGTGGTCAGGTCGAAAAACACAAGTGAGACCGGAGCCGATCCGGCACGTGCGCCATATCCAGGGCCAACAGGCCTACCTTAGTTGATCTGCCGTAAAGAGTCTTGCCGGTACTTTATCGCCCACCTTAACCAGCGGTTGACCATTTCCTTCGATACTGGTTCGATGCGATCCCGGTCGGACATTATTCAAAGGTATGCCGAATATGGAGTTGCCAATTTTCTCCAAGGTCAACTCAGTGTAGTCATCGCCTTCGGGAATAGTTACCTCGATGACTGCGTGGAATCGATCGGCAGCTTCTTTATACTCCAGGCTGATAATTTCCGCTGTGGTAGTAGACATAAATGAATATAACGACCCGACCGCGACTGTCACCAACGATGCTTCGGTCGCTATAAATATTGCTAGAAATTCTAAAGTCAGCAGCGCTTCGGCCGTAAAATCAACTAGCAAGACAGCCAACCATGAACATCAGTTTACAATCGGCAGGTTACACGCAGAAGCATCGTGAAACCGTCCAATCCAGGCATGGATCCGCCGAGATACTCGAAATCTATTCACCGTCTGGACGATTCATTGGCTTCCAAGTGTATCGCAATGATAAGCCGGAATACGCACCATTCCAGACACTTAAGGGTGCCCAACTACGGGCAAAGATGCCGAGATCTCGAAGTGAAATTCAGCAACCCGTCTAGGTTGCCGCTCGTTTTTTGGCTTCTATTTGCGAGCGACAACGCCGCTCAATTCCAAATCTGACGGTTGCTACGGATTCGCAAATAACTGCAGATCAATGGAATCTGCCATCGCTCGGTAGCCGGCATCGTTGAGATGCCCGTGATCCCCGGAATCGTACTCGGGACGAACTCGCGTCGGATGATCCGGATCACGGACCACCGCTTCGAAGTCAATGACTCCATCAAAGGCTTTACTGGTGCGGATCCATTCGTTCACTGCTCTGCGTTTTGCTTCGCCTTCCGCGGTGTGCGAGATGTCTCTCTCGTCGGGCAGGAGAGTGGCTCCAAAGATCTTGATGTGACGCGCATGAGCGCGAGCGATCAATTGTTTCAGACCGCTGATAATCTGTTCTGGGCTGACCGCCTGTTCCGGAAGGTCATTGGCTATGGGATGTGCGATGTCGTTCGCTCCTTGAAGGAGAATCACAAATTTTACCCCGGCTACGCTCAAGACATCTCGATCAAAGCGCGATAAACTGCTAGGACCGCAAACCATTTCGGGAAGATCGTGCAATATTCGATTTCCGGCGATCCCTGCGTTCACTACTCCAAGCGCTGGTCCCTGCTCATTCAGGCGTTCGGCTAACCGATCGGGCCAACGCCGGTTAGCATCAACAGTTGATCCGCGGCCATCGGTGATTGAATCGCCTAAGGCGACGATCGCTCCTGCATTGTTGGGCGAACTCACTTCGATTCTGGTCAGAAAATAGCGCTCAGAGACTGTCGTGGCGTCAGCGATTGTCGTTGCGCCACTCTGATCGCCAGATTGGGAAAGATAAGCCGTCTGATTGCCCAGCGGATGAATGACCGCAGTGCCTGTCTCACGGGTTATGTAGAGACTGATTGCAAGCGTCATGAGCGGTCGGACTTCGAAATCCATCGGATCGCTGAGCACCGGTGCTCCCGGCGGTACGGTGATCGTCGCGCTACCGTTGAAAGTCAGCACGTGATCCGAGGCAAGGTCGATGCTTCCTTTCTCCGGTCCGGCAACAGCCAAATGGGCGGTTCCAATGACTAATGGTTGCGTCCCGGTCTCATTGGACAGGCGGATACGTACACGGTGGCCGCCTACGCTGATTCTGACAAACTGCCGAAGCGTCTGATTGGCCAACTCCTCTCCGATGGGAAAAACCGGGGCGCACCCCCAGGTCGAAACCCAATCGCCATCTTCGGGACCGAGTTGACCTGATTCGCCTTGTGCTAGAGCGAAAGAACAAAAAATAAAAATCGGTGCTAAGAGCAAAAGGACGAATCCGAGTCTGCATCTAATAAATTGCAAAAAAACTAGTCCGTATGGTTCGAAACGAAACGAATAGAGTAAGGGTTCCTCCATGGTTGCGGATCATCGTGGCTCAGTTGATAGCCTCGTCAAGAGGGGCGCGTCTAAAAAGCGGCGTCTGTCCCGGAGGGACCTAATAAAAGTAGGCCGGATGCGTCCGTCCCGGGAGGGGACAATAGAAGGGTTCGCCTTTTCACCTTCGATGCGGCCCCGTGAGCGCAACTGTGGTCGATCGTCCCTAACCGGACGTTTCGCGCTACAAAATTGGCACTCAGCAAATGAATTGCTGGGTACTTTCAGAGTGCCCCTCCGGGACGAATGCCGCACTAATCGCGGGTTACAAATCGCGGAGGCCAATCCAGACGTTGATCGTTGTGATGGGCGCGCAGAAGCGCATCCGTACAGAGCTGAAAAAAATGGCTTCGGTCCTTAAACCCAAATTCACGAACAACGGTCTCAAGGCGGTCTAGATTCTCGAGTCGCACGCTGGTAGTCCGTTTCTTGCTGTTCCCAAGATTACTTGCGGGGCTGGGTTCCATAATATCGAATCCAAAGTAAGCGTAGGAAGACCGGCGCACTTCTAGGGAGTCCAAAAAGACGTTTTAAAAGACCTCTCGATGCTACGTCGTACTGGGTTCGACGGCAACTTCATTATTAAAACCTTTGGGCCGAGAACGAAATCAATTGTAACAGCAATTGTAGAAGTTTTTATTGCGATCGCAGACGGTCTGCTCTATAAAGTTGGACAATGATTGTGATTCTTCACCAGGCCAACCACCTTAAATGCGTTTCGGTAACGATGTGGCGCATTTCTGTCGTGCCGCGTTGCGACGCTACCGATGAGCGGTGAGGAAGAAGCTCGAAAAATAGTACTGAATTTTCGAAATAACCCACCGCTGAATCCCGGCGGTGGGTTTTTTGTGAACCGAACCAGCGGCAGCGGCGAATAGGAGGAAAAAATGAACATTCCGTTGATCCACTTGACTGAAGAAGAGAGGTTCGTTGCCTTGACTCAGATCTATATGGAGCTGGAACTGCCGTTGGCGGCTGCCGTCGATGCAGCGAACGCAGACTTGCGCTCGCTCGATGGAGGTGGTGAGGTTGCCGAAGCTGCTTGATTCATCCCCATTGGTAGAAGTTGCGACATCAGTCGTTCGCCATTTACGCAACCACGGGCATGTTGCGTATTTTGCCGGTGGATGCGTCCGGGATGCTCTCCTCGGCTTCCCTCCGAAAGATATCGACGTTGCCACCGACGCGCGTCCAGAAGAAGTCCAGCGAATTTTTGCTCGCACAGTTCCGGTCGGTGCCAAGTTCGGGGTCATCCGTGTGCTTGAAAATGAGTGGGAATTTGAGGTTGCTACCTTTCGCTCCGACGGCGCTTATTTGGATGGCCGTCGCCCGGATACGGTGACCTTCTCTTCCCCGGAAGAGGACGCTCGACGACGCGACTTCACCATTAACGGGATGTTCTACGATCCGGTCGCGGATACCGTGGTCGACTATGTGGGGGGTCGGAAGGATTTGGAAAAAAAACTGATCCGGGCGATTGGGGAGGCGCGACTGCGTTTTGGTGAAGATCGTCTTCGCATGCTTCGGGCAATCCGATTTGCTGCGACTCTGGATTTTCAAATCGATCCGGAGACATGGGATGCGTTGCGGGCGGATGCCGATCAAATAAAAATGGTCAGCCCAGAGCGAATACGCGACGAGGTAATGAAGATTCTGGCTGACCCTCATCGATTGGGCGGGTTCGATCTTTTAGATGCAAGTGGATTGCTGGAGCAGATTCTTCCGGAAGTAAGCGCTCTGAAAGGTTGCCAACAGCCTCCTCAATTTCATCCGGAGGGCGATGTTTTTGTGCACACCCGCAAGATGCTGGAATTATTACCACCGGACGCCTCTCCGTTGCTGGCCGTGATGGTGCTGCTGCATGATATCGGTAAACCGCCGACCCAAACGTGTGATCCCGCGGAAGGTCGCATTCGCTTTAATGGCCATGACGAAGTAGGCGCCGCAATGAGTGTGGCTGTCCTGGAGAGGCTCCGCTTTTCCAGCGCTGAAATCGAAGCAGTGGTGAGTGCGGTTAGATCTCACATGATGTTCAAGGACGTTCCGAAGATGCGGCCGGCACGACTGCGACGTTTCATGGCTAAAGATAATTTTGATCTGGAGCTTGAACTACATCGAGTCGATTGCCTGAGTAGCCACGGCGACCTAGAGAATTTTGAGTTCCTTTTGCAGAAAGAGAAGGAATTTGAGAATGAGCCATTGATACCACCGCTGCTGGTCAACGGCCATGATTTGATCGCTCTCGGTCTTTCTCCAGGCCCGCGCTTTGGCGAAATTTTGGAAAAGGTGCAGACGGCACAACTCGAAGGAGAAATCCACTCTCGCGAAGAGGCGCTGGCGTTGGTGCGGAGGTTGGTAGGAGAGGAGGGCGGGGATTCGTAAATCTATGATCCCAGCGTTCGGTGTTCCTTCTGCTGAAGAGATCGGCACTTCCCAACATCGGAGGGTGCGCCGCTGGCGGCGCCCGAGAACTACCCTGATGAGAAATGGCCTCGGCTTTGGGCTCGATTCCTCGGTCCGCGCTAGGTAAGTTCCCGGGCGCCGCCAGCGGCGCACCCTCCGACGTCAAGGGCCCTTCTTGCAGAAAAAAGGCGAAACCACCGCTACAAATTCTCCGTAACTGGCCGTTGTTTTCGGAATGAAGACAGAATCAGCAACCCCGCGGCAATGCAGATACAGCTATCAGCCACATTGAATGAGGGCCAGGCGTACTCCCGGATGTAGAAGTGGAGAAAATCAACCACACTCCCTTTCACTAGCCGATCAATCAGGTTTCCAAGAATGCCGGCAGCAAGCAAGGCGAAGGAAACTGTGGTTGTCCAGTGGAGCCGGCGCGAGGGTTCAGTCTCCCATTGATTTCGCATTAGCAGAAAAAAGACAACGGCTAGTGCCAACGCGCCAAGAACGATGAAAAAAAGATTGTTTCCCTGGAGCAAACTGAAGGCTGCGCCGGTGTTGCTCACATGTACGAGGCTGAAAAATCCCGGGATGATAGGGATTTCGCTTCCGTAAGGAATATTTTTCTGAATGAGCCACTTGGTCAGCTGATCCAATAGGATCAACGGTACACTCAGCCGGAGCAGGAACTTCATTGCTTGATCGCCAATTGGTCGATTACCGCGGCACAACGATCGCAAAGTGTGGGATGAGCGGGGATCGTGCTCACCATCGAGCGATGACGCCAGCATCGCTCACAACGGGCTCGCTTAGTCTTTGACGCGGTTGCCACCGGATCACCTTCGCGGGTTACGATTTCGAGATGACTCAAGATCAGGAATTCTTCGACTTCATCATGGTCCAACCGATGAACCCGATCGCCAATCGGCAAAGTGAGTTTCACCTGGGCTTCCAAATTGTTACCGATCTGCTTTTGTTGGCGAGCTGCTTCCAGCGCCTGGGCAACGACCGTTCGAACTCGGAGCAACGCGTCCACGTCGGCTACTGCTTGTGCATCGATCAGTTTGCTGTCGCTTTGCGGTAACGATTCGAGATGGACAGAACTCGACCGGCCGAAATGGCTCCACGCCTCGTCGGCGGTAAACGCCAGGATAGGAGCAAGCAACCGTACGAGGTGATCGAAAACCGTGTACATGACTCCTTGGGTCGCTCGGCGCCGAGCAGAATCTGGAGCATCGCAATACATGCGGTCTTTCGTGATATCGATATACAAACTGCTCAGCTCGATTGCGCAGAACTGATTTAGGGCATGGTAAACCTTGTGGAATTCGTAGCGCTCATACGCCTCGCGGCACTGGTGCGTTACTTCCTGAAGACGTGTGAGCAGCCAACGGTCGACCAGTGTTGGTTGGCCGGAGTAATGCTTTTTGGGATCGAAACCGGCGAGATTGGCAACTAAGATCCGTAGCGTATTTCGGATGCGACGATAGGTGTCCGTCAACTGCTCGAACATCTTTTCGCCAAATGGGACCTCGTCGGTGTAATTCACGCTTGCGACCCAAAGCCGGACGATATCGGCGCCGTATTTGTTAATATAGTATTCGGCTTCGGTCGGTTTCGCGTAGGCGCCTTGTTGGGACTTGGAAAGCTTTTGTTTGCTTTCCAAGTCAACGACAAAGGAGTGAGTGATCACTTCCCGATACGGAGCTTCTTGGTGGATGGCCACACTGGTCAGCAGAGAAGATTGGAACCAGCCGCGATGCTGATCGGTTGCTTCGATATAGACGTCCGCGGGCCAGCGGAGCTCGGAGCGTGTTTTCAATACCGCTTCGTGGCTTACTCCCGAATCGATCCAAACATCAAGCGTGTCATTCCGCCTCGTCAATCCAGGGGGCAACCCCAATTCTTCGGCGATCGCCTCATCGCTGAGCGCGTACCAAACATTGGTACCCTGTTCGTGCACCAATCCGGCCACTTTGCGGATCCAATTTGGTTCAAGCAGCGGTTTGCCATCACGATAAAATACCGGGAGTGGAACTCCCCAGCTTCGTTGCCGGGAAATGCACCAATCGGGACGAGATTCGACGGTCGAATACATCCGATTCCGGCCCCAACTAGGCACCCATTTTACGCGTTCCACCGCCGCCAAGACGTCGTCTTTAAGCTCGTCAATTCGAATAAAAAACTGTTCGACTGCCCGGAATACTACCGGGGTTTTTGAACGCCAGCAATGGGGGTAGGAGTGCTCGAATGTTTGTTCTCCCAGGAGTGCATCAAGTTGTTTAAGCAGCTTGATGATATCCGGATTCGCATCAAAAACATACTTTCCCACCCACTCAGTGACGCCCACTTCCGAAGTAAATCGTCCATAGTCATCAACCGGTGAAAGAAGGGGGAGAGCATGCCTCAAACCGAGTTGGTAATCATCTTCACCATGGCCTGGAGCGATATGAACGCATCCGGTGCCGGCATCAAGCGTGACGAAATCTGCGGTCAGGACTTCGCCGTCCCGATCAAGGAATGGGTGACGGTAGGAGGTTCCCTCCAGTTCGCTTCCGAGCAACTGCTGGACTGGACCTCCATCCGCTACCCATCCGGTAGCTTCGGTGAATGCAGCGATCCGCTCCTTTGCCAATAAGAGGATTCGCGAAGACTCCTCGTTCTGGTGCGAAAATTTTTGCACCACATAGGTAAATCTCGGGTGTACCGCGACCGCCAGGTTGGCTGGAAGGGTCCAGGGAGTTGTTGTCCAGATGGCGATCGAACAACGACCGGCCAATCCCCCGGAAACAATCGGGAAAGCGATATAGATCGATGGATCGTGACGGTCTCGATATTCGACCTCAGCCTCCGCCAAAGCGGTCTGGGCACCGGTACTCCAATAGACCGGTTTCTTGCTTTGGTAGACCAAACCCTTTTCGACGATATCCGCGAACACTTGCAGAATCACCGTCTCGTACGCTGGATCGAGGGTCAGATATGGATTTTCCCAGTCGCCGAAAACGCCCAGTCGCCGAAACTGATTCCGTTGAATCTCAATATACTTTCGAGCGTACTGCTCAGACCGCTGGCGCACTTCGAGCGGCGAAAGTCCCCGCGATTCCTTGACCACTTTGAATTCGATTGGCAAACCGTGGCAGTCCCAACCGGGCACGAAAGGTGCCCGGAAACCCAGCATCGAGCGACTCTTCACGATCAGATCTTTGAGGATCTTGTTCAGGGCCGTGCCCATATGAACGTCACCGTTGGCAAACGGCGGACCATCGTGGAGCACGAAAAGTGGTGCGCCCTTTCTTAGTTCTTGAATCTGGTGGTAGAGACCTGCGTTCTGCCATTTCGCCAAAATTTCCGGCTCCCGCGCAATGAGGTTGGCCTTCATCGGAAAATCGGTCTTGGGCAGGTTCAATGTCTCCTTGTAGTTCATACGAAGAGTTCGGAAACTAGCATTGTTTGAGGATCGAGCAAAGGGGGAGCGGAGGCCTGCGCGACGGCGGTAGGGCGCGTCACTCCGCGACCGCCGAAATCCCCGGCGCGCCATTGCCGGGTAGGCCTGGTGATGAGCCGATGGATAATTCTTTGGTCGCCGTTTTTGGTTCAAAAGGATTCGATGCTGCCCTCGATTCGGC
>Ga0137401_10000611_pt1 | contig 14387 bp, 16 predicted proteins | sample CZOMad1_1_16fung_FD_108286 | JGI IMG/M metagenome (GOLD analysis project Ga0137401, IMG submission 108286) | Vadose zone soil fungal communities from Angelo Coast Range Reserve, California, USA - CZOMad1_1_16fungal (Illumina Assembly) | ecosystem: Environmental > Terrestrial > Soil > Vadose...
AAACCGTGCTGCTGGCCGGCGGCGGCCTGGGCAACGCGGTACTGTTTTCGATCGGGCAGGCGTTCCGGGCGCACGGCTCGCGCGTGCTGTACTTTGCCGGCTACAAAAAGGTGATCGACCGCTACAAGATCGACGAGATCGAGGCGGCGGCCGACGTCATCGTGTGGTGCTGCGACGAGGCACCTGGCTTTGCTCCGCGCCGCCGGCAGGATCGCGCGTTCGTAGGCAACATCGTGCAGGCGATGGAAGCCTACGCCACCGGGCGCCTGGGCGAGGTCACGATCCGCACCGAAGAGGTGGACCGGATCATCGCGATCGGCTCGGACCGGATGATGGCGGGCGTGGCCAAGGCGCGCAACGACGTGCTCAAACGGCACCTGAAGCCCAACCACTGCGCGATCGGATCGATCAACTCGCCGATGCAGTGCATGATGAAGGAGATCTGCGCCCAGTGCCTGCAGGTGCACCGCGATGTGCGCACCGGCAAGAGCTCGGTCGTGTTCTCGTGCTTCAACCAGGACCAGCCGCTCGATGCCGTCGATTTCGGCTCGTTGAACGAGCGCTTGAAGCAGAACGCGCTGCAGGAAAAGGTCACCGCGCAGTGGCTGGAGCACTGCGCGCGTCAGGCGGATTGAACCCTCTCATTTCGGGCGAGCCTTCACAACGAGGTTGCCGACCGAGACCTGAACGGCTTCGCCGTTCTGATTCAGAGTGGTCGTCCTCACTTTGATCACTCCCTGGTTCGGTCTGGACTTGGAGGGCCGCACTTCCAGGACCTCGCTCTGCACGCGCAGCTCATCGCCCGGCCGGACCGGTCGGGGCCAGCGCAAGTCGTCGAAACCGGCGCCGACGATGCCGCCGGCGGGCTTGAAATCGCTGTCGACAAGCAACCGCATGGTCATCGCCGCGGTGTGCCAACCGCTCGCTGCGAGGCCCCCGAATATCGAGCCCTGCGCAGCGCTTTCATCGAGATGGAACGGTTGCGGATCGAATTCGGCGGCGAAGCTCTTGATGCGCTCCTTATCGACCCGGATGCGAGTGGAGCCGGCAAAAGTTTGCGCCACTTCGAAGTCTTCGAGATACAGCTCTTTCATCCCTAGATGATCTCACGCTCGATCTCTGCGAACGTGTGCGCCGGCGCAACGCCCGGCGCGGAGGTGCCCAACAGCATCTGGACGCGCGCGCCCGAAAAAAGTCCCCGCACCTGCTGCGCCTCGCTGTCCTTCATCGGCTCCACGACCACCAGGTAACGCCGGTCCGCATCGGACATCAGCGAAGCGACATCGCCGATGGTCAGGCGCGCGACCGCCAAGTGGTCCAGCACCTGCCATTCGGCCACCGGCTCCATGATGTCCTCGACCGTCACATCGCGCCAGGCGCCGGTCGTGAGGGAACGGTCGAGCGATTGCATGTAGCGGATCGGCTTCTCGCCCTGGATATCGTACGAGGTCACCGAGCCCACCAGCGCGCCGCGCTCGTCCACCACGAACGCGAACCGAACCCCGGAAAGCTTCATCTGCTGCAGCGCGAGCTCGATCGAGGTCGACGCCGGCGTGGTGATCATCAAACCGTTCCTGAAGTCGGTCATCGCCTGCACCGCGGGATCCGTCGGGCTCAGGTACGCGTAGTCGGTTCGCGAGCCCGGCATCAGGAGTCGGCCTTTCAGGGATTCGAGCAGAGATTCGAGCAAGGCCCGCCGGTGCATGCTGAGGCTCCTTCCTGGTCTGTCTCTCAAGGACTGAGAGTGCGCTGAACCATTCTGCCCCAAAGTCAAATCCGGATAAACGCGGCGACCTGGGGATCGGCCCGCAATTTGGCGATCTGCTCATCCGACGGGACCTGCGGGCGATCCCGCTCCCGGCTTACCAGGCATAGGAACCCCAGTGCACTGCCTTCGAGCGCCCGGAACTGGTGCCACGTCAGCGGAGGAACGCAAACGAGGTCGCGCTCGCCGAGCGGATAGATCCGGTCGCCGACCAGGCAGTGCCCCCTTCCATGCAGCACCATCACCGCGTGCGTGTGCTGGTGGCGCTCCAGCGTGGTGTGCCCTCCCGGCGCAACCTCGAAGAAGCGCCACTGCGCGCCGCCGGCGTCATCGAACAGCACCTGGCGCGTGACGCCTTCAAACGGTGCCTCGCCTTCCCGCTTGTAGTGCAACAGCTCCACGCCGACCCAACGGCCGGGCGCCGTGGCCTTGCGCAGCACCGGCTCGCTCATGGTGCCGTCCCCGACCCGGCCGCGCTCAACGAGGCCGCCGCAGCGTGAACCCGTTCGACGAAGGCTGCGGCCCGGCTCAGCACCGAGTCACCAGGCGCCGTCGCCCCGGCCAACAGATGGCCCCCGATTAGCAGCATCACGTCAGTGCCGAATTCCTCGATCATTTCGTCCACCCGCTCTGTTCGCATCCCGCCGGCCGGCACCGGCAGTATCGCCCGAACGCGCCCGAGCGGCTCGCGCGCGCGCTGCGCGATCGCGCGGCAGGTGCCGCGGTCGTAGGAGAAGCGGCCGCCGAAATTCGGGAAGATCGTGGCATCGGCGCCGAACATTCTGAACAGCCGCCCCAGCAGCAGCTCCGGCACGATCCGCGCGCTTCCGGCAAACGCCGGATGCGCCAGGATCGGAACACCGGCTTCCTCGCGCACCAGTTCCACCAGCGTCGGCACGCCGCACAGCATCGGGCAGATCAGCACGGCGCCCACCCCCTCATCGCGAGCGATGCGCAGCTGCTCCCGCAAGCGCCGCGGGCCACCCGACAGCGTGGGGGCGTACAGCACGCGAGCCGCCGAGCCGCGCTCGGCTGCGGCCCGTTCGATCGCTCGTTGCACCGCGGCCACGCGGGCCCCGAATCGCGCATCTTCCTGATCGGCAATCCCGTGGTCGTCCTTGATCACATCGATTCCGGCCAGCGCGAACGTCCTCGCCAGCTCACCCAGTTGCGATGGCGACAAGCCTTGCGGCTTCAGCGCCGTGCAGGTAAGCGGGCGCAGTGGCGCGCGCTGCAACCCCAAGGCCTGCCGCCATCCGTCCACTCCGAAGCGCGGGCCCGGCAACGCTTGCAGCAAGTCGGGGTTGGGATCGAAGTCGATCAGTTCGACATCGGGCTGCAGCGAACAGTTCCCGAACAGCATGTTCAGCAATTGCCCTGCTTCGAGCCCGGTGGTTCGCGTCGCCAAAGACAGCGTCACGTCGAAGCGGCCGGCCGGCTCGGCTTGGACGGGCTCGATCGACTCGACCCGGGCCACTACGCGCTCGCGCACGGAAGGCTGCGTGACCGCCTCCAGCGGCATCTCGACGCTTTGCTCGAGCGCCAGCGCTTGCGCGCGCGCCTGAACGTCGCGCGCCTCGACGCTCAGCCGGTAGGTCGCGCTGAATCGCTCAGATGCGGTATTCGACATTCGCGTATCGTACGAAGCTTTCCGCGATCTGCAAGTCGAGTTTGACGCAAGGATGATCGGGCCAAATGGACGCACAGGGCTGTGTGCGGCGGTGCTGGCGCTGGCGACGGGCGCCCAGGCGCAGCCCCCGGCCTCGGTGTACCTGGAGGAGCTGACCTGGGCCGAGCTGCGGGCAGCGATCGACAGCGGCAAGACCACCGCGATCGTGCCGGCCGGCGGCACCGAGCAGAGCGGCCCGGCAATCGTGCTCGGAAAGCACAACCAACGGGTCCGGTTCCTCGCCGGCAGGATCGCGCAAGCGCTCGGCAATGCGATCGTCGCGCCGGTGATCGCCTATGTTCCTGAAGGGCGCATCGATCCACCCTCTTCGCACATGCGCTTTGCCGGGACCATTTCGATCCCGGACGAGGTGTTCGAGCGCACGCTGGAGTACGCGGCACGCAGCCTGCGGGCGCACGGCTTCCGGGATATTGTGCTGCTGGGGGACCACGGCGGCTATCAACGCGATTTCAAGCTGGTGGCGGACCGCTTGAACCGCGAGTGGGCTGCCTCGGCCGCCCGCGTACACGCGGTGCCCGAATACTATCGAGCGAGCGACGAGGGCTTCGCCGCTTTGTTGCGCGAACGGGGTTTCCGCAACGACGAGATCGGCACGCACGCTGCGCTGGCCGACACGTCGCTGATGCTGGCGATCGACCCGGGCGCGGTGCGAACCGAACTGCTGAAGTCGGCAACGCCGCTGGGGCCCGCGCAAGGCGTGTACGGCGGCGACCCGCGTCGCGCCAGCGCCCAGCTCGGCCAACTGGGGGTCGAGCAGATCGTTTCCCAAACCGTGACCGCGATCCGCGCCGGCGTGGCGCGCCGCGCCCCTTGACCATGATGCACAAGACCATCCGAATCCTGACCGTCGGCGCAGCGCTGTGCCTGGCCGGGCTCGCCATGCCGCAATCGCAGACGGCGGCGCCCGGCGTCGACGTCGTGCCCGGCATGCCGCCCGTGATCGACCCCGGCAACCTGTATTCCGAGGCCCGCAGCGCAAACCTGAGCGCGGCGGTGGCCGGGGCGCTGCCACGCGTGTACGTGCCGAACCTGCGATCCAACGACGTTTACGTGATCGATCCATCCGCGCGCAAAGTGGTCGACCGCTTCAAGGTCGGCACCAACCCGCAGCACATCGTTCCGGCGTGGGATCTGCAGACGCTCTGGGTCACCAACAACGCGGAAGGGCGCACCACCGGAAGCCTCACGCCGATCGACCCGAGGACGGCCAAGCCCGGCAAGCCGATCGCGGTCGACGACCCGTACAACATGTACTTCACGCCGGACGGTCGCGAGGCCATCGTCGTGGCCGAAGCGCGCGAGCGGCTCGATTTCCGCGATCCGCACTCGATGGCGTTGAACTCGTCGCTGAAGGTCGCCGGCTGCAAAGGCATCAATCACGCCGATTTCTCGATCGACGGCCGGTACGCGATCTTCACCTGCGAGTTCTCCGGCTCGTTGGCCAAGATCGATCTGGTGCAGCGGCGCGTGCTGGGCCTGCTGAAGCTGTCCAAGGGCGGAATGCCCCAGGACATTCGGGTCTCGCCGGACGGCAACCGTTTCCTGGTGGCCGACATGATGGCCGACGGCACGTTCGTCGTGGACGGCGCGAGCTTCAAGGAGGTCGGTTTCGTCGCGACCGGTGTCGGCACGCACGGACTGTATCCGAGCCGGGACGGCAGCCGCCTGTACGTCGCCAACCGGGGCTCGAACCACATTCACGGCAAGCGCCATGGGCCCGGTAGCGTGTCGGTGATCGACTTCGGCACGCTGAAGGTCGTGCAGACGTGGCCGATCCCGGGCGGCGGCAGCCCCGACATGGGTAACGTCAGCGCTGACGGGCGCCAGCTGTGGTTGTCGGGCCGCTACGACGACGTCGTGTACGTGTTCGACACGGACTCCGGTGCGGTCACCCAGATCGCGGTCGGAATGGAACCGCACGGGCTGACCGTGTGGCCCCAGCCGGGGCGTTACTCGCTGGGGCACACGGGCAATATGAGATGAGACATCATCCGGGACAGCCGAAGCCGTCCCGGAGATTGTGGCCTGATCAATGCGACTTCAGCTGGATGCGCGTGGCCGTAATCGTGTTGGATGACGTTTCCGTGCCACCGACGATGACCTGCTGGCCCGTACGATCGGTGCCGAAGAAGTCGGCCTGCGTGATCATCTTGTCGAGGGTTTCGTAGGTCGTGGTTGACATGACCTGCACGGTGACGCCCTCGACAACGAAAGTACTCATGGCCGCATTGAAGGACTTGATCTTGCCTTCGACGGCGTTGGCGGTCGCAGAGGCGCCCGTCTCTACCTCGAGCTCGGTGGCGTACGACAGGCCGCCCATGGGCTTGGTGTCGTCGTATTTCACCTGCACCACATCGCCCACCATGATGTCAGTCGCCATGATCTGGCTGTCGTTCTTGCTGATGACCGTCATACTGTCGAACCAGAAGCTGGTGTCGCCGACGGTGATGACGTTCTTGACGGTATCGATGGCGGTCACCTTCGCTGCGACCTCGCCGTCCGCGGAACCGCTGCCGCCGTGACTTTGCTCGACAGTGATGTCGGTCGCGTGAACCAGACTCGCGTTGGTGGCGTCTACGGCACCCTGGACTTTCACCTCGGCGCCGTTGTTCAGGGTCGGTGGGTTCGAGACAGCCGAGTAATCGATCGTCTTGTCGCCGAGCTTGAAAGTCTTGGCAGCGGTATCCAGCGCACTGACCATGCCGTCGAACTCGACATCCTCGTTGTTCTCCTCGGCGTCCTGGCTATCGACACTCACTTGGGTGGCGCTCAATGTGGTGCCCGCGAGCGTTCCAACCACCTCGACCGGCGTGCTGTTTGCCAGCATGCCAGTGACCGTGGCATGCGAGTAATCGACCAACTGAGCGCCGATCATGAAAGTACTCTTCGTCGTATCGAGGCTCGCGACGGCGCCGCTGAGCTGAACCTCGCTGGAAGAGCCGGCTGGCAGACGCTCAATACGGGTCGCCAGGATGCCGGCGGCGCTCTCGAATCCGGACACTTCCACGACATCATTGACCGCGAGGTCTTTCAGGGTCAGGGGGGTGGGCATGCCGTCCGGCGCGGCCTGGACGATCTCGGTCAGGGCATCCACCTTGACCGTCTGGCTCAGCACCTGAATCGTGCCGCCTGCGACGTCGATCATTTGGATGGGGCCCTCGGCTTCGATCTTCAGGTCAGCACTGGCCATTGTGATGCTGCCACTGGCACCGGCCGTCTCTTGGCCGCGGACGACCTTACCCCGCTGGATGGCACTTGCTGCAACTGGTTTGCCGTTAGCGGTCAGGGGGCCGGAAACGACCAGTGGCTTTCCGGCGAACGTCGGAGCGGCGGCCGTGCCGTGAACGACTCCGGCGACGCGCTTGGCTTTTGCCTTGGCCGGCTGGGGCGCAGAGCCTCCGCCACCGCCGCATGCTGTCAGGGCAAGGCTGCAGACGAGAGTCAGCGCAGCTGTGATTGTTCTGTAACTTAAGATTTTCGCGTGCATGGTAATTCCTTCTCTTTGATCTTGATGGGCTCAACCGGCGCGTTCACTCCGCGTGACAGGCTCTTATCGAGCCTTCTCACATAAAACGAAGCTCCCGCCCGGTTATTCCACGAACCCACTTGGGAGACATCGCGCCGCCGCTCTTAAGGCGCTTGCTACCGATAGCGCCATCCGTTGGCGAGGAATCGGCGCTCTTCCTGCTGGGACAGGGACCGGCCCAAGCCAAGGACCGGCGCCAGATCCTCGCCGCCCGACGCGGGCCGGTACTCGTCGCTCCGCGCTTTCCTGCTCGTCAGATCGGCAAGCGCTTTCAGCAGCCAGCGGCCCTCACTGCGGCAGACAACGCCGCGCACGGCTTGAGAGCCCGCTGCGGAGGACCGGCTCAATTCAAACTCACGGCACAAGGAGCCGCCGTTTTCATAGCTGGCGATGGGCAACACGTCCGCTGCGCCACCGTCCAGCTGAGCGCTGGCCCTCTCCCCACTCGGAAGTCGGTCGAGCGCATCGATCAGGGTTTCAGGCAGGGATGCAACCTCGGTTGCCAGGCTGCCCGAATTGTCTTGCCGCCAGCTGCTGGTGCCGAGCAACCAGCCGACCGCGATACCTAGAAAGCAGGCGACGGATGCAGCCATCGCCTGCTGCCGCCATCCACGCAGTCGCGCGATGCCCACGGCTGGCGGGCGGCGTTGCGTATCACGGCGCATGGCGCCATCGTCCCGTCCCAGAGCCCGTACCGCGTCGTACAAGCGCTGCGGGACAGGCTGATCCAGTACCGGATCGAAGGCCGCCGACAGTACTTTGCGGGAGGCCTTGAACATCGCGATGCGACCCGCGATCGAGGGATCGCGCATTGCCATTTCGCGCACTGCCCTTGCCGTGGGTTCGCTCAGTTCGCCGTCGGCGTAGGACATCAGGATTTCATCGCTGAACGTCGATTCGCTCATGCCGGTGTCCAATCAGTTATGTCCCCGGTCAGATTCAACCGGCTCATCAGTTCGGCACGCGCCCGGGCGAGCCGACTCATCACGGTTCCAACCGGAACGCCGAGCACTTCGGCGGCTTCGCGGTACGAAAGGCCCTCGATCGGCACCAGCGCGAGCACGTCGCGCATCGGCGCAGGCAATTGCTGCATGACGTCCGACACCTGCGCCAGCGTCATGCTCCCCTCGACCCTGCGCGTCCACTGATGATCCGGGATCTCTTCCAGTGCATCCGGACCCGCGTCGATCCCGCGAAGCGAAGAGGCCCGGATTTCGTCGACGTATAGGTTCTTCATGATCCTGAACGTCCAGTAATCCATCCGCGCGCCCGGTTTCCACTGGTCGCGGGCTCGCCAGGCGCGCTCGCACGTTGCCTGGACCAGATCGTCGGCCTGCTCCCGCGTCCCCGTTTTGGCCAGCGCATAGCGCCGGAGCCGCGGCAACAACGAGAGCAGCTCTGCCTTAAATTCCTCGCTCATCGATGTTGGCGCACGTTTCGCGGTCGGTTATTGTCAAAACGTTGGCTGAAGGACTTTATTCCCGGCTGGTCCGTTTGATGTGTAGGGGCCCGAAGAAAGAGGAGCTGATGGCCGGCACAAAGCGAAGGATCGCGTGCGCAGCCCTGGTGGCTGCGGCGCTGGGCGGCGTCGTGCTCAGCACGGCGCTGTCGGCCGTGGGCATGATCCTGCTGCTGCCCTCGGCTGTGGCGGCAGACTCTGAAGATACGCCACAGGAACTGGAGCGGGAGCGGGACCGGGAGATGCAGCAGGAGCGCGAGTCAGGCGCCGACGGCGATTTCGACCGTGATCACGAGGCGTCTGATCAAGGCAGGGAGGATGACAGAAATCGGGGCGAAACCGATCGGGATATCGAGCCCGACGAGGTACTGGCGATCGATCTCAGTGCCGAGGGCCTCACCGGAGCGCGGGCGATGGGATTCCGCGTCGTGGAGGAAGAGTCTCTTTCCGGCTTGGGGTTCCGGCTGGCACAGCTTGCAACGCCCGGAGGGGTTCCGCCACAGATTGCCGTCCGACGCCTGCGCGAGGCCGATCCGAAGGGCACATACGACGTCAACCCGCGTTATGGCGCGGCCGGCGCCCCGGCCTGCGAGGGAATCCGCTGCGAGGGCCAAAAGCTGATCGAGTGGCCGCCCGCAGGCTGCCTCGAGGAAGTCAGGGTCGGCATGGTCGACACGGCAGTGGCGACGTCCAGTCCCGCTTTGGCGGGCAGCCAGATTGTGCAGCGGCATTTCGGTGCTTCCGGGGCCACTGCGCAAGGTGCCGACCACGGCACGCAGGTGGCGACCATCCTCTCGGGCAACCTGGACGCCGGCTTTGCGGGCCTGGTACCCAGGGCCCGGCTGTTCGCAGCCGACGTGTTCAACTTCGGCCCGAAGACCGGGCATTCGACCAATGCCGTGCTGATTGCGCAGGGCCTGGACTGGCTGCTTGCGCAGCAGCCTGCAGTGATCAACGTGTCGGTTGCGGGCCCGGACAATGCGGTGCTTCACGAAACCGTCCGCCGTGTCACTTCACGCGGGGTTCCGGTGGTTGCTGCCGCAGGCAACCTCGGTCCCGATGGGCCGCCGCAGTACCCGGCGGCATACCGGGAAGCGATCGCCGTGACAGCGGTGGATCACCTCGGGAAGGTCTACGCGCACGCCAACCGCGGCGACTACATCGACGTTGCGGCCCCCGGAGTGCACATCTGGTCGGCCGGTGCGGATGGTCGCGGCAAGTTCGTGGATGGAACGTCCTTCGCCGCACCGTTCGTATCGGCGCAAGTGGCTTTGCTGCGGGTTGCGGAACCCCAGCGCACCCCGTCTGACGTGAAAACCGAATTGCGCCGACGGGCGTCGGCATCCAGCCCATCGAGCCCGCAACGCGAGATCGGTGCGGGCCTATTGAAGAGCGGCGGCTGCGCCACGGCGTCGCCTGTGCCGATGCGGTAGCAACACGTTGTCATCGACCGCCGCCGAGCGGATCGCCGGGACCGATGGGGTATTGGCGCCGTTCAGAAGCCGAGCTGCAATTGAAGCTGCGCGAGGGTACCGTCGCGCTGGGTACCGTCGAAAAGGTCACGGTGCACTCGTTGCGCACCGATGCCGACCCGCAGCGGATCGATCGGATACCAGTTCAATCCCACCGAGCCGACACGTCCCCGGTCGCCGCCGCCTTCGCGTAGATCGGTGGTGCTCCAGCGTGCGGCCAGTTCCCAGGCGCCAAAACCGCCCATGGTCACCGGTCTGGCCGGTCTGATGCCGCCCACCGTTCCGTAACGAGTCGAATAGGCGCGCTGTTCGCCCGTCAGGCACCAGCCGGCCTCGATGTACTCGCCATGCCAGGAGGGGCCGCCGCTCGTCACGTTCGCCCGGATATATTCGCTGAGCACGAGCACCGGGCCCAGCCTGATCGCCATCTCGCCGCCCAGCAAACGGTAGCGGTCGGTGTCCGGTTGCAGCGCCGACCGCGGTGCCAGTCCACTGGCCAGCGGCGATTCGGCCGTTCCGAATAGCTGCACGCCAGAGCCTTGTTTGGTCTGGCGAAGACTTGCGCTGGCGCCGATGTGAAGATAGCCAACCTCGCGGCTCAGTGGCCGCCAGGTGCCGCGCAGGTCCAGAGCGTTTTCCGGATACCTGCCGGACAGGGAATAGCCGGCGTTGCGGGTAAAGGCTCCGCCGGACAGCCCCCAACTGCCACCGCGATAATTGAAACCCATCCCAAAACCGTAGTCGGGTCCCAGGGCCGTCGGAGACGGCCTGGAGATGATCAGCGTATCCGACGAACTGATCGATTCGCCCAGGCTGAACGGTTCGGGAAAACGTCCGATCTCGATCCTGACCGGCCATCCGCGGTACTCCAGCCACAGGTCGCGCAGCGACGAGCGATGGGCGAAGTTGCCGGCCGCCCGAAAAACCCAATCGTCGTGCCAACGCAGGCGCAGGCCCAGCCTGGCGCGGCGCAGATCGGTCGACCGCGTGGTTACTGCGGGATCAGGCGTGTTCTTGTAAAGCAACACATCCTCTTCTATGCGCGCGTAGCCCTGCAAGTCGTAACGCCCACCAAGAACATCCCCTTTGGCGAGGCTCATCGTCAGCCCGCTGTGCGGCCATGCGCACATGAGGGCAAGCAAGCCGCCGCGCAGGCTCATCCAAAAGCGCACGGATATCATCGGCTCAACGCACTTCGGATGGGTCTAGAAGCGGGACAGGCGAGTTTTCGTCACACCTTGACGGCGCCGCGCGCGGCGTCCACGCTCCAGGCGCCTGGGCCGGCCGCGGCCAGAAACAGGAATATGAAGCAGTACAGGACGGCCGGCTCGCCCTGGTTCAGCATCGGCGACAACACGTGCCCGTGCGATGCGTGTGCCATGAAATAGGCGAAAGCCATTTCGCCCGACAGCACGAATGCGGCGGCGCGCGCCCACAGGCCGATCAGCAACAGCGTGCCGCCGATCAGCTCGATCGCTCCCGCCGCTCCGATCAGCGAAAACAGCTGCAGGTTGTCGAAGAACGCGACGTGCGGGACGCCGAAGAATTTCGCGGTTGCGTGCTGCAAGAACAAAAACGAAGTGACCAGGCGCAGCAAGGCCTGGGCCCGCGGTGTCCAGGTAGCGAAGAACGCTTGATCGATCGGCATGGCTGCCCTCCTCATGTGAGTGCCGCATAACAGTAACAGTCGAAATCGGTTGTTACACGCCACCGGGTGGTGGCGGGATGAGGGCATATACTGCAATCGACAGTTCGAGCGGGACACTGGAAAATGGCTTACCGAGACTGGTCGTCCGCAGCACTGGCAGCCGCGCTGGTGGGCGCTGGCTGTGCGCTTGCGCCGTCAGCGGCGATGGCCGAAATTTACGGCTGGGTCGACCCTTCGGGCGCCGTCACCTACAGCAACCTGCCCCCGCCGAAAAACGCGCGGGTGATCGACGTGATCGAAGAGACGCCGCCGCCCACGCCGCAGGCCCAGGCTGCCGCCGAGGCGGCCCACCAGGCCGAGATGCGCGCGCTGAACGAAAAAGTGCGGCAACTGGAGCAGGAGATGCAGCAGAGCCGGTACCAATCGGGGCCGTCTCCCCCGCCCTACCCGGCTGCCGCGCCGCCCTCGTACGGCCCGCCGCCTTCCTACGCTTCATACGGTCCCGCCTGCGACCCCGAGCTTTTCGACTGCGCCTGGTGGGCGGCTGGACCGGCCTACTACACGATCGGTGTGCTGCCCTGGTGGGGCTTCCACCGGCATCACGATCACGATCACGATCGGGATGACAGGTTCGATCACGGATTCCACCGCTTCCCGCACCCCGTCGGCGGGCCGCACTCTGTCGGCGCGCCGCACGCTGTCGGCGCGCCGCACTTTGTCGGCGCGCCGCACGCTGTCGGCGCGCCGCACTCCGGTGCCGGCTCTGGCGCTCATGGATCCGGCCGCACTTCGACCGGACCGGGCCCGATGGCGCGCGCCCACTGACGTCGCGCGGGCGCCGGATCGGACTACTGCGCCCAGAACACGTACAGCGCCCGGTACGGAACCTCCAGCACCTCTCCGACTTTCGTGCAGGCGACCGCGGGCGCCGAGCCGCCCGACGTAAACAGGCGCTGCACAGCGCGGACCTTATCGAAGCGGCCCGCCGTGCCCGCAGACTCGGCCTTCAGCAACAGCCACGGGATCGCGCCCGGTTCGGTCGCATCGGCGCGCGCGGCCACTTTGCCGGTGATCTTGCTGCCATCGGTGGCCTCCCAGGTCGGGCCGGCATAGTGCCGGCCGACCGGCTCTCCCCGTTGATCGGTCAGCGTGGCGCGAGGCGCTTCGAAATTCCATACGGGCGCCGGCGCGCCCTCGGCGCTTTTCGGCGGGCCGCACCGATAGATCTGAACGCCCACCGCGCTCGCCTCCAGCAGGGGCTTCAGGCCCGCCGGAGGCGCCAGGCTATCGGGCACCGGCTGAGCCGCACCGGCAGCGCCGAGCGCCACGGGCAGCAATGCAGCGATACTTGCAATCGAGGCAATGCGCATCGCTCCTCCGTCGGGTCAGTTCTCGCCGGTCGATTACGACGCTTCGAAATCGCCGGAGCATCTATGGATGGGTCGGGAAGTTAGCACGACCGCCCAGGCGAGAGCGAGGAGTTCCTGTTCGGGCACTCCAAGGTGGAATAAGATTCCGGACACAATTGCGTTCAGTCGACGCCGTGCGTCCACCTCGAGGTAACCGACATGTCCAAATCGCACGACACCAAGAAGGACAAGAAGAAACCGGCGCAGAAGTCCGCCAAGGAAAAGCGGCAGCAGAAGCGCGAGAAGAAGAAGCAGTAAGCCGACGGCGGACGGCAGTGCGCGCGGGGGCCGCTCCCGGGTCCGCCCCCCGTCTATCCCCGTCCCCCCGGCCGGGCCTGCTCGAATCCCGCCCCGCCGCCCACCCCGCCCGCACCCGGCCGTTCCCAATCCCCCAAATTCGTATTTCCGGGCCATCCAAAGGCGGGACTGGAATATGACCGCAGATTGAACCATCTGTCAGCAACGAGGGATTAACGTTCGATGCACGGGAAGGGCGCGATGCCCAGCGGGCGAAAGACCGGAACGGTTGCGAATGCGGGCAGCGCGGACGATGCGTCGGCCGGTGAGGCTGAGCTGCTGCATCGTATCGCGGTCGGCGACCGTCAGGCCTTCGACACGCTCTATCGGGGCTATTTTCCCCGGCTGACCCGGTTCCTGGAGCGGGTGATGCGGCGCCCGCATGCGGTCGAGGAAGTGCTGAACGACGCGATGTTGGTGGTGTGGCGCAAAGCGGGCACCTTCAACGGCAAATCGAAGGTATCAACGTGGATCTTTTCGATCGCCTATCGCAAGGCGCTCAAGGCCATCAAGCGGTTCGACGATCCGGTGGAATCGGATGATCAGGCATTCGAATCGACCCTGCCGGGGCCGGAGAGTCAATTGATGCAGAAGCAGCGTACCGCGCTCCTTATGGAGCAGATCGGCCGCATGTCGGCCGATCACCGGGCGGTGATCGAGCTGACTTACTACCACGGGTGCCCGTACCAGGAGATCGCGCAAATCATGGGATGCCCGGTCGACACGGTCAAGACTCGCATGTTTCATGCACGACGGCGTTTGCGCCAGTTCCTGTCGGATCGCAAGGAGGAGCTGTGATGGTCGGGAGCGTGCTCAGCTTCGGCAAGTCGCATCATCAGAATCTGCAGGAACTGCTGCCGTGGTTCCTAAACGGCACGCTGCAGGGTGAGGAGGTCGCGCAGGTCGAGGAGCACTTGCGTGCGTGCCCGGGCTGCCGCTCGGAGCTCGAGTGGCTACGGATGCTGCAGTCCGACTATCGCGCGAGCGAAGTGGCGCCGGAAGCCGAGGCTGCTCTGGCCAAACTGCGCCCGCTGCTGGACGATGCCGTCCCGGCGAAACGGCCGCCGCGGCGGACCCCCAGCCGGACCGGGAGGCCGACGGCCCCGATCCCCGTCTGGGTC